>Ga0302325_10001828_pt1 | contig 53329 bp, 45 predicted proteins | sample Palsa_T0_2_FD_201948 | JGI IMG/M metagenome (GOLD analysis project Ga0302325, IMG submission 201948) | Peat permafrost microbial communities from Stordalen Mire near Abisko, Sweden - Palsa_T0_2 | ecosystem: Environmental > Terrestrial > Soil > Palsa > Peat permafrost | place: Sweden: Abisko...
GCCTGTGCAGTTACTATAATGTCCGTGGAAGTAATTGAGAGAGGATGGCCCTTCATGAAGCGCAAGCTCCCGTTCCTGTACGCAGCTCTCGTGCCATTACTATTCCTGTGCATTCTGACCGCTCGCGGCGTCGAGATTAAGACGGAGACGGTGACATTCCCCAGCGGGAAGGAAACGGTGAGCGGCTTTCTGGCTACGCCGGAGAAGGCCGGACGCTATCCGGGCGTGATCGTGATTCACGAATGGTGGGGACTGAACGATTGGGTGAAGGAGCAAACGAGAAAAATCGCGGACCAGGGCTACGTGGCGCTGGCGGTGGACCTCTATCGCGGAAAAACCGCGACGGATCCGATGGAAGCGCACGAATTGAGCCGCATGCCGAAAGACCGCGCGGTGGGCGATCTGCTCGCGGCCTACGCGTACCTGAGCGCGAGGAGCGATGTGAACGGCGATCGCATCGGCTCGGTGGGATGGTGCATGGGCGGAGGCTACTCGCTGGAACTGGCGATGCATCAGCCGCGGCTGGCGGCTTGCGTGGTGAATTACGGGGAGTTGCCGACCGATCCGAACGACATCCAGCAGATCATAGCCCCGCTGCTGGGAAATTTCGGGGCGGAGGATCGCGGGATAACTCCTGCGGATGTGCATGCATTCGAGAAATCCATGCAAACGATGCACCGGCGCGTGGACATCAAGATTTATCAGGGCGCGGGCCACGCGTTTGAAAATCCCAACAATCAGACGGGTTATCGTCCGGAGGCTGCGGCGGATGCGTGGACCCGGACGATTACATTCCTGAACAAGACGTTGAAGTAGATTCTTCGCCGCAACTGCTGGCGAATCCTCCCTCCCCATGTCGATGAGCAAGAGCGCTCGCTTTGAGGTCCCAAATGCGGGGGAGGTGTCCGCGATTTTTGAGCGGCCGCGGAATGCGGAGAGCCTGCTGGTCCTGGCGCACGGCGCAGGCGCGGGAATGAATCACCCTTTCATGCAATCGCTCGGGAGCGAGCTCGCGGAAGCGAAGGTGGCGACGTTTCGTTTCCAGTTTCCCTACATGGAGCAGCAGCGGAAAATTCCGGATCGACCGGCGGTCCTAACCGCAAGCGTGGCCGCGGCGGTCCGCTCTGCTTCGGAGGCGGCTCCGGAGCTGCCGTTGTTCGCCGGAGGAAAGTCGCTGGGCGGACGAATGACTTCGAACGATGCGGCGCGGGAAGGCGGTTTGGGCGGGGTTCGCGGGTTGGTATTTTTCGGCTTTCCGCTGCACCCGCCGAAGCAGCCGGGCACAAAGCGCGCGGAACATCTGCGCGAGGCCGGCTTGCCGATGCTATTCCTGCAAGGAACACGCGACTCGCTGGCCGATCTCAAGCTGTTGCGCCCTATTTGCAAGCAGCTCGGCGGCCGAGCGACGTTGCACGTAATCGAAACAGCCGATCATTCCTTTCACGTTCTGAAAAGCTCGGGCAAAACCGATGCGGAGGTGTTGCAGGAACTGGCGCGCACGGTGAGCGGCTGGACGCGGAATATATTTAGCGAAGGGATGGGGCTGTAGGCGCGTCACTCCGCTTTTTTATCTCACGGGATTCATGCGATTCGTCAATGGCGCGCACAATCCCCTTCAGCATTCCGGCAAAGACGAACTGATGGATCGGATATAACACGTACCAGTAAAGCTGGCCCAGCACTCCGACGGGATCGAAGATGGCCGTCTGGCGAATGAGCGAGCCGGCTCCGAACGGCACGACTTCAAATTGCAACCAGGCCCGGCCGGGAAGGCGCATTTCCGCAGACAGGCGGAGCAGGCGGTTGCGCTGGACTTCTTCCACGCGCCAGAAATCCAGAGTATCGCCGGCAAAAAGATAATCGGGCACGCGGCGCCCGCGGCGCATGCCGGCGCCGCCGAACAAAAGATCGAGGAAACCCCGGAGGCGCCAGAGCCAATTCCCGAAATACCAGCCGGTGCGGCCTCCCAATCGTTCGAGGGGACGGAAGGCGGCCGCCGGGGAGCAGCGTACCTGCGCCGAGCGTGAATCGACGATACGCCGGCCGAATTTCACTCCGCCCCACTGGGGCGAGTCGCCTAGGGACGAAAATGCGTCGGACCAGCGCGTTTCGGCGAAGCCCTGGTCTTCATTCGCGAGAGCGCGGCTGAGAGCTTGGCGAAAACCGAGCGGGCGAATCGAGAAGACTTCGTTGACAGCTGGGTCTCGCACAATCGTTTCGTTGCGCAAACTATCCACCAGCTCGCGGCCGACGCGGGCGTAAACGGGAGTGACCAGGCCCAACCACAGGCTGGATAGCCTGGGAGAGAGCACGGGAACGGGGATCATCCAGCGCTTGAGTCCGCGCTGATCGGCGTACTCCATCATCAGATCCAAATAGCTGATTTGGTCCGGGCCGCCGATTTCAAAGATTCTGCTGTCCGTGATTCCGAGGTCGAGCGCCTGGAGTAGATAGGCGATCACATCCTCGATGGCGATGGGCTGCGTGCGGGTCTTAACCCAGCGCGGAGTAATCATCACCGCGAGTTTCTCGACCAGCGCGCGGATCATTTCGAATGATGCGCTGCCCGACCCGATGATGATCGAAGCTCGAAACTCGATGGTGGGCACCCCGGATTCCCTGAGGATGCGGCCGACTTCCTGGCGGCTTCTAAGGTGCGCGGAAAGATCGCGGCCGCGGCCGAGTCCGCCGAGATAGATGATGCGCTTCACACCCGCATGGCGCGCGGCGGAGGCAAAGGCATGCGCGGCGCGAGCGTCTTCCTCTTCGAAAGAATTGACCGAGGCCATCGAATGCACCAGGTAATAAGCGGTGTGCACGCCAAACATGGCGGGGGCAAGAGACGCTAGATCGAGGACGTCGCCTTGGGCGATCTGAGTGGCGAGACCGACGCGCTGGCGCAGAGCTTCGGGGTGGCGCGAGAGGCAGCGCACGCGGAGGCCGGCGGCTTCGAGCGAGTGAAGCAAGCGACCGCCGACGTAACCTGTGGCGCCGGTCAGCAGAATCAATTTGGAATCATTTTCCGAACTGCGTGTCTTCATTCAATGTTTGGAAGGGGACTGTATTTCCGGATGTAGTCACGGACGTCGAATTTGCGTGCGGTGTTGGCTGAACTCATGTAGCGGACCGTCCCGAAGATGGGCCGCTCAGGCCTCCAGGGGTGGTCATAACGCCCCAGGCACCAGAAGATTCCACTATACGAGTTTGGATCGCGCCCATCGAGCGCATACTTGTTGTTGAGTTCCAGCATGACCTGTAGGGCTTCTTCCGGGGTGCGCGTCCATTCAATGATTTTCTTTCCCCACAGCATTCGAAGGTAGTTATGGATTCGACCATCGCGCACCAGCTCTGTCTGTGCCGCGTTCCAGAGCGGGTCATGGGTTGCGGCGCTTTCAAATTGCGCCAGGGTGTACACCTGGGCCCGTTCGTCGCGCGCATGTTCTTGCAGGGTTTTCAAAGCCCAGGCCGGGAGGGACTCGAATCGATCGTAGTCTCCTCGTTTGTGGCAAAAATTGAAGCCGAGCTCCCTCCAAGTGACGACCTGGTCCAGAAAAGCTTCGGTGCCCGAGCTTGTGCCCCACCAACCGGTGCGGCTGCCGTTGGCCCGCAGGGCTATGCGTTCCGGAGACCAGCTTTCGTGCTTTACGACCTCGGAGAAGATCTGATGGGTTGAAATATGCCCAAAATGGAGATAGGGAGAAAGCCTGCTGGTCGTCTCGAGTTCCGGCTCATTGCGCGCCTCCGCGTAATCCGACAGTTTGTTGCGCAGGAAGTCGCGGAGCAGAACCTGCGCGGGCGTGCTGCCACCTCGCATCTCGAGTGGACGGATGGTGCGATCCAGGGAAATCTCAGAGAGCGCGCCATTTCCGGAACCCAGAAGCTCGGAAGAAACCTGAGGCCATGTCTTGGTGATCTCCGGCGGCAAGGGCTTGGCCGGCGGCAAGCGCGTTGTGCCGAGCGCGTCGGCCCGGGGAAATTCGAGAAGATGCGGCGGAAGACGGTTTTGCAGGAAGCGGCGAAAGGCGAAGGCGGTCGGAAACACTTGCTCCGCTTGCCGCAGCGGGAGCAGGCCACTCGAATCCACCAACTCCATCAGCACGGGTACAGCGCGCGCGGCGGAAGCGACCATGCGCGGAAGAAAAAAACAGGGGAACTCGTCCGTGACCACAACGCAGGCAAGCGATGCCAGCGACGAGAGCAATCCTTTGCCTGCATTCGGCGTGGGTTCCAGGTAGGGATAATAAAGCGCGTGCGAGGATTCGAGGCGACAGGCATTTTCGGCCATTCCGTCCAACACGAAGCGATGCAGCCGGGGGCTGGCCCAAGGGTAATCGCAGCGCAAGGCTTCCAAGATGACCAAAGGCTTGCCCAGCTTTTCGGCCCACTCCACGCTCCGGTCGAGCGCAAAATTCCAGGACGTGCGGCGGGAAGCAATCATCCAGTAGAGGACGAAGTCTCCGTCCTCGCGGAGGGGCAAGGAATTGGCCGAGCGGATGCGAATGGCGGGGACCGCGTTCACTGGGGCACCCGTGTGGCGGCGGCGAAGACGATCATGCGTTCAACCGCCATATCGAAAAATTGAGCGCTGCGGCGTAGCCGACCCAGATGAGATAAGGCAGGAGCAAGAAACCCGCGGGCGGAATCACTTTCCAAAATTCGACGGAGGTTGCCAGGATGGCCAACCACAAAACGAGAATTTCGACGAAGGCCGCTCCGGGCGATCGCCAGCGGAAAAAGAAAGCCGACCATCCGACGTTGAGCAGCAATTGCAGCAGGAAGAGCCGCATGGGCGCGGATGCGAGTCCAGCCTTGCGCCAGACCAACCAGGCGGCGACCGCCATGGCGAGAAACAAAATTGTCCAAACAGGCGCGAACAGCCAACTGGGCGGAGTCCAGGCCGGCTTCCTGAGCTCGGCGTACCAGGGCCGAAGAGATGGAGTGGTCAGCAAGGACCCCAGATCGGCGGCTGCGAGACAAGCTGCGATGCAAACAATGAGTCGCATGAATGAGTGGTGAAGCTGAAATACTTCTCCTTTGATCCAGCGAGATTCCCCGCAAGGCGCTATCCGCCGTTCTTGTTCAAAATTTGATGGAACTCTTCGACGAGTGAAGGCTTTTCGCGGAAGAGGCCGCGCAAGGCCACGGTGGTCATCTGCGCTTCCTGGCACTTCACGCCGCGAACGGCCACGCAGTCATGACGCCCGGTGGCGCGCACGGCACAGCCCAAGGGCGTTACAACCGACATGAATGTGTCGGCGATCTCGGAGACGAGGTCTTCCTGCACGATGGGGCGCGAAGCCATGGCCTGAATCAGGCGGGGAATCTTGGAAAGTCCGACGATCTTGCCGTCCGGGACGTAACCAAAGTGCATCTTCCCGCGATAAATGAGCAGGTGATGCGGGCACAGCGAGTGGAAATTGATGTCCGAAACCACGATGAGTTCGCTGTGTTTCGAATCGAAGGTCTTCAAGATGGCGGCGGGATCCACTCGCGAGCCGCGCGTGAGTTCGCGATAAAGGCGGGCCACGCGCATAGGAGTGCCTTCAAAGTGCTGGTCATTGAGGTCCAAACCGAGCTCTGCCATCAAGGCGCTGATAATGCTCGCCAGGCGACCGGTCTTGTCTTTGGACTCGTCGGTCACAAGCAACGCCATTTTTCTGGCTTGCCCAATTTCTGAATCAAACGACAGATTCATTCCTCACCTCGGTCTTACTTTGCTTTCTCTCTCCGCGCTGCTTATTGCCCAGACGCTGCCCGCCGGAACTTCCCTGCGAATTGCAGAGAAAAAAAGGCCCCGTCCAGACGGCGGACAGGGCCCGCTCGAACGTTTCCCGAGCCGCTACTTCGGCAGCAGGACGGTATCGATTACGTGAATGACGCCGTTGCTGCAGAGGATGTCGGCTTTGATGACCTTGGCGTTGTCGATCATGACCGTGCCATCGTTCACGCTGATGGCGAGAGTCTGGCCGTTCACCGTCTTGGCCGAATTCATTTTCACGACTTGCGCCGCCAGAACCTTTCCGGGCACCACGTGATAGGTCAGGATGGCGACGAGCTTGGATTTGTTCTCCGGCTTCAAGAGATCTTCCACCGTTCCAGGAGGCAGCTTGGCGAAGGCCTCATCGGTGGGAGCGAAAACGGTGAAGGGGCCCTTGCCCTTGAGAGTAGAGACCAACCCCGCGGCCTGAAGTGCCGCGGTGAGTGTCTTGAATGAGCCTGCCGAAACCGCGGTGTCAACGATGTCCTTGGTCTCGGCTGTGGGACGCGCGAAGGCGCCCAAAGAAAGGGCCAGTACGAGAGCTACCACCGCCGCAAGAGAAACAATTCCGATATTTCTATACGACCTTCCATTCATTATTCTTCTCCTTGAATTTCAATCACGATTCGAATGCGATTCTTCGTCTTGGAACTCGTTCAGTACAGCCTCGGGATCCGGAGCTGCTACCGCGAACGCTCGAGAGCCGGTTGTTGCGCGTGCCAGCGGTTTTGAATGGCCTTCCAACCGAAAGCCTGATAAAGACCGGCCAGAGCCACGAGGCCGTAAACAACGGCGCTGAACGCGGAGACTTCCCCGAACTTCATGCCGAAGATGGCAGCCACCAAATCGAAATGAGCGACAGCCACCAAACCCCAGTTAAGAGCGCCGACCACCACGAGGATGGCGGCGAGAACGTCTAGCTTCTTCATGAGCTTTCCTCCTGCGATTGTCTGTCTGTTGCGAAACAACATCTTTAACTATAGGGACAAAGTATTTGACAGCAAGGAAAATACACGCCAAACTGAAAGTCGAGTGATTCGCAGTTGAATCCTCGCAAGCTTTTTGATTGCTGGTTAAACAGGGGGGGATCGGTGCTTTCCGAGACGCTGAGCAAGGGCCTGAGCGACTACGCCATTGGAGAAAAGCTGCGCGCGCTGCGGCTGAGAAAGAAGATGGGGCTGGTGGAATTGGGGCGGCACTCGGGCCTGTCGGCGGCCATGCTGTCAAAGGTCGAGCGCGGAATACTCTTCCCCACGCTGCCGACGCTCTTACGCATTGCCCTGGTGTTCAGCGTGGGACTGGAATACTTTTTTTCCGACGATCAGAAACGGCACGTGGTGGCCATCGTGCGGCGGGACCAGCGCAAGCGCTTTCCGGAACGGCCCGATGGGAGGGATATCTCTTTTTACTTTGAATCGCTGGACTTCGCCGCGGTGGAGCGCAAGCTGAATGCGTATTACGCCGAATTCCAACCACTGCAGGCCAACAAGGCTCGGCTGCACCATCACTCCGGAGTGGAGTTTTTGTCCGTGCTGTGCGGGAAGCTGGAATTGCACATCGGAACGGAGGACCACGTTCTGGAGTCTGGAGACTCGATCTATTTCGACTCCTCGCTGCCGCATTCGTACAGGAGAATCGGGCAGAAACAGTGCGGAGCAATCGTGGTCACGGCGCCGTGAAATCAGGCCGTTGTCGCTGGGCGCGCAAGTTTGTTGATGGGAATGGTAGGCCCGTGCGGGCTCGAACCGCAGACCTCCACCGTGTCAAGGTGGCGCTCTAGCCAACTGAGCTACGGGCCTACTGACTTGGCGTTATTTTAGCACAGGGGCCAAAGGCGAGGGTTGCGCGATTGAATGCGGTGTCCGAGCGTCCACGGACGCGCAACCGATCCTACCCGGTAACTACGAACCTCGAAAGCGGCTACTGGCTCTTGACCACTTCGCCGCCCTTCATCACAAATCGGACATTTTCGAGGGTGTGGACATCGGCCAGCGGATCGCCCTCGACGGCAATAATGTCGGCGAACTTTCCGGGCTCGAGCGTGCCGACGCGGTCGGACCAGCCGATGAGGTCGGCGGCGTTCACCGTGGCGGCCTGAATCGATTGCAGAGGCGTGAGCCCGAGCTTCACCATCACGGCAAATTCGCGCGCGTTCAGGCCGTGGGGGTAAACGGCGGCGTCCGTGCCGAAGGCCACCTTCACTCCTTCCTTGAACGCGACAGCAATATTCTGGCGCGCGATGGGCATGACGGTCTTGGCTTTCTCGATCATGTTGGGCGTCAAACCGAGCGTGGAGTAATTCTCCAAAAACCAATCGCCGAGATAGAGCGTGGGCACGAGATACGTGCCGTGCTGCTTCATCAACTGAATGTCCTCCTCATTGATGTAGCTGCCATGCTCGATCGAATCCACTCCGGCCAGCACGGCGTACTTGATTCCGACGGCGCCGTGAGCGTGGGCCGCGACTTTGCGTCCTAATTCGTGCGCGGTATCAATGATGGCCTTCATCTCCTCAGGTGAATACTGCGCCAGGGCGGGATTGTCGCCTTCGGAAAGAACGCCGCCGGTGGCCATGAACTTGATCACGTCGACGCCGAATTTAATGTTTTCGCGGACTTTGAGCGTGACGGCGTCCACGCCGTCGGCAACTCCGTCATCGGAGAATCTGAATTGCGGCGCGAGGAAATTCTCATCGCCGTGGCCGCCGGTGATGCTGAGCGCGGGCCCGGAAGCAAGAATGCGCGGGCCGGGAACATCGCCCGCTTTGATTGCTTCGCGCAGCGCGATGTCGGAATAGCCATGGGCGCCGACGTTGCGCACGGTGGTGAAACCGGCTTCGAGCGTCACGCGGGCATTTCGCGCGCCAATCAGGGCCTCGCGAGGATAGGAAACGTGCAAGCCGGCCGGGCCCAACAGATATGGCGCGAGAGTCAAGTGCGTGTGGCAGTCGATCAAGCCGGGCAGCACCGTGGCGTTCGAGAGGTCGATCGTTTTGGCGCCGGGCGGAATCTGGCTCGAAATCTCCGCTGCATTTCCGATGGCCTTGATGCGGTCGCCTTCAATCCAGATTATCTGGCCGGCCAGATAATTTCCGGTGCGGACGTCCAGAACTTTCCCGGCCTTGATGGCGATTTCCACGGGCGGCGCCGGAGCCTTTGTGGACTGCGCGGCGCAAGGGCCGGCGAAAATCAAAACCAGAAAACAAAAGCACCACAAATGCCTCATCTCGCGGCCTCCCTCGGTACCGTTTGTTCGCACACCGCAGGCTATGCGCGAGGGATTGTATCGCTGTTGCGGAGATTGTCTTTGCAATTTTCCTGCCGACTGCCACCGAATTTCATGCGTTCATCGCCCTAGCAACCCGCCGCGAGTTTTTCGCGCAGCGCTATTGACAGGGCTGCCTGGTCCTGTATGATTATGCAGTAGAATGCATATTCAAGCATAAACGGACATGGGCGCTCACAAACGATTTCGGCAAGGACAAATCCTGAAGCTCCTGGCGGGCCAGCCGGTGGCAAGCCAGGACGAGTTGCGGCGCCAGCTGGTCCATCTGGGCGTGCGCGTGACCCAGGCCACGCTCTCGCGCGATCTGCGCGAGATGCGGCTGGTGAAAACCGCCAGTGGTTACCGCTCGCTTTCCGCGGGGGCATCGGAGGAATCGTCTCCGCTTCCAACGCTGGCGCGCGCGGTCAAGGAATTCCTGCTCGACGTTCGCCCGGCGCAGAACATGCTGGTACTTAAGACGCCGCCGGGCGGAGCGCAGCCGATCGCTGCGGCTCTGGACGCGGAGCATTGGAAAGAAGTTGCCGGAACGCTGGCGGGCGACGACACCGTGCTGATCATCACGCCTTCGCGCACGGCGCGCACGGCGATTCAGAAGCGCATCGAGGAAATGCTCCGATGAAGGACCCTATAAGGGTCGCGGTGGTCGGAGCAACGGGCTATGCGGGATTCGAGCTGGCGCGTCTCCTTCTGCGGCACCCACAAATTCAAAAACCGACCTTTTTTCTACGCGAGGGCCAGGCCCACGTGCGCTGCCTCTCCGAATTGTTTCCGCAGCTTCGTGGCTGGGGCGAAGCGCGCTGCAAGCCGCTTTCGATCGAGGCCGTAGCGGGCAGCGGAGCAGACGTTGTGTTTCTCTCCACGCCGCACGAAGCGTCGCTCGAGCTTGTCCCGGCGCTTCTTGCCGCGAATCCGAAGTTGCGCATCGTGGACCTGAGCGGCGCGTATCGGTTCCAGAAGCCGGAAACCTTTGCGGACTGGTACAAGCTTCCGGCACCGGACGGCGAATCGCTTTCCGCCGCCGTCTATGGCCTTCCCGAGCTGTATGCGGACGCGCTGCCGAAGGCGCGCGTGGTGGCGAATCCAGGTTGCTACGCCACGTCCGTGATTTTGGGCTTGCGGCCGCTGGTCGAAGCCGGCTGGATCAACATGGCGCGGGGCATCGTCTGCGATTGCAAGTCGGGGGTGAGCGGCGCGGGAAAAGAGCCCAAGCGTGAAACGCATTTTGTGGAGGTGAACGAAAATTTCCGCGCGTACGGCTTGTTCACGCACCGGCATACCCCTGAAATCGCGGAGCACGCCGGAATTGCGCCGGAGGATTTTGTGTTCACCACGCATCTGCTGCCGGTGGAGCGCGGAATTCTTTCGACGCTCTACGTTTGGCTGAATCCTTCGCGCCGGGCGGACGAAATCGAAGCGCTCTATCGCCGCTTCTACGCCGAGAAGCCCATGGTTCGGGTGCTGCCGGCGGGGCGCCTGCCGGAATTGCAGCACGTGACGCATACAAATTTCTGCGATCTCGGCTTCGCCCTCGATCCCGCGGGCGAACGCCTGGTGATTCTCTCCTGCCTCGACAATCTGGGGAAAGGCGCGGCGGGCCAAGCGGTGCAAAACATGAACGAGATGTTCGGTTATCCGGGAACAACGGGGCTGCTATGAGACTGGCGATTAAAATTGCAGGAGCGTTGCTCGAGCGCGAAGAAACGGTGCAGACGCTCGCGCGGCAAATTGCGGAATTGGCGCGGGCCGGCCACGAGCTGCTGGTGATTCACGGCGGCGGAAAAATATTTACCGTCACGCTCGCGCGCATGGGAATCAAAAGCACCTTCGTGAACGGACTCCGCGTCACCGACCGCGAAACCCGTGACGCGGCCGTGATGGTGTTCGGCGGGTTGCTGAACAAGCGCCTGGCCGGAGCGATTTCGCTCGCGGGCCAACCGGCGGTGGGCATCAGCGCCAGCGACGCGGCTTGCTTTCTGGCCGAGCCGATGCAGATTAATGAGCGCGAGGGCAGCCTGGGATTCGTCGGGTACTTGACCGGCGTGAACCTCGATTTCCTGCGCTCGCTCTGGCGCGCCGGAACGGTTCCAGTGGCTTCGTGCCTGGGACTTGGCGCCGACGGCGAGCTGTATAACATCAACGCCGATCACATGGCCGCGGCGGCAGCGGAATTCATTCAAGCCGATCGCTTGATTTTCCTGACGGACGTGGCAGGAGTGCTGGATGGAGAAAAGGTATTGCGCGCGGTTCGCGGCGGGGAGATTGAAGAGCTTATTCGCCACAACAAAGTCTCAGGCGGAATGATTTTGAAACTCGAAGCGGCGAAGCGGGCCCTGGCAGGAGGCGTTGCGGAAGTGCGCATCGTCGGCGGAATGGTCCCGCGCGCGCTACTCACGGCCGCGAATGGCGCGCGCTGCCCCGGCACGCGCGTTCTGCCGGTGGTGCACGCGGCCACGCGACTCGCGCACGGAACGAGCCACAAAGCGGAGCACGGAGCCGCGCGATAAAAATGGGGAAGAAAAAAATCGCGGCGGGAAAACGTGTCTCCGCGGCGCGCGTCCAGGGGGACGAAGCGCGGTATCTGATGAATACGTACAAGCGGCCGGCGGTAGTGTTCACGCGCGGGCGGGGCTGCCATCTTTATGATTCGAAGAGGCGCGCGTATCTCGATTTTCTCGCGGGCATCGCGGTGAACGCTCTGGGCCACGCGAATCCACGGCTTGTGCGCGTGATCCGGCGGGAAGCGGGCCGCGCGATTCATCTTTCGAACCTCTTTCACAATCCGTATCAAGGACCGCTGGCGCGGAAACTGGCCGGATGGTCCGGGCTCGATCGGGTTTTCTTCACAAATAGCGGGACCGAAGCCGTTGACGGAGCGCTGAAACTGGCGCGGGTGCACGCTCGCGGAACGCGAGCGAACGGCAATTCGGCATCGGCCGCCGGCACGCAGACGCGAATTCTGGCGCTGGAGAATTCCTTTCATGGCCGCACGTTCGGAGCGCTCTCAATCACGCACGCAGCAAAATATCGCGAGCCTTTCGCTCCACTGGTGCCCGGAGCCGAATTCGTGTGTTTTAATGATGTGGCGGACCTGGAATCGAAATTTGACGGTTCCGTCTGCGCTTTGGTGGTGGAAACCATTCAGGGCGAAGGCGGCATCTTCCCCGTCAGCGAACCTTTCTGGAAGAAGGCGCGCGCGCTGGCGACGAAACACGGCGCCGCGCTGATCGCCGATGAGATTCAATGCGGCCTCGGCCGCACCGGGCGGTACTTCGCTTACCAGAAATTCGATTCGCTTCCGGACATCGTTGTGGTAGCCAAGCCGCTGGCGGGCGGGCTTCCGCTGGGGGCCATTATCGCGAACGAAGAATTCGCTTCCGCATTCGCCCCGGGATTGCATGGCACGACGTTCGGGGGCGGTCCGCTGGTATGCGCCGCGGCCCTTGAATTTCTGACCATCGTAGAAGAGGAAAAATTGCTCGAGCACGTTCGCCAGCGCGGCGCGGAATTGCGCGCCGGACTTGAAAAACTTGCCGCGCGGTTTGATTTCATTCGTGAAGTGCGCGGCGAAGGGCTCATCGTGGGCGTCGATCTGTCCTGCGACGGAAAACCTCTGGTGGACGAGGCACTGCGCCGCGGCTTGGTGATCAATTGCACCCACGATCACATACTTCGGCTTCTGCCGCCCTTCATCATCCGCAAGCGAGACATCGCCGAGTTTCTCGCCAAATTCGAAGCCGTGCTGGCACAAGCTTCCAAGAATCTGAAAACGGAAACGCATTCGCAGCCGAAAGTCCTGGCTGCGTCGAGGTGAACATGAACGCCGCTGCCCCAACTTTCACTTTGACCAACGACCTGCTCACGGGAATGGATTGGACGCCGGCGCAGGTGCGCGACGTCCTGCATCTCGCCGCGGACGTGAAGGCCCATCCCGACCGTTATCGCGGGGCTCTCGCGGGCCGCTTCCTGGCGCTGATTTTCGAAAAGCCCTCGCTGCGCACGCGCGTGACATTTGAAGTGGGCATCTCGAGCCTGGGCGGGAGTTCCGTTTTTCTAGACCACACCGCGATGCGCCTGGGGCAGCGCGAATCCATTCCCGATGTGGCGAAAAATCTGGAGCGCTGGGTGCAGGGAATCGTGGCGCGGACGTTTACGCAGGAATCGATCGATGCGCTGGCCGCCAACACGAGCATCCCGGTGATCAACGCGCTGTCCGACCGCTACCATCCGTGCCAGGCGCTTTCGGATTTTCAGACGCTCGAAGAGCGCTTCGGCGGGCTGCGCGGACTTAAATTTGCTTACGTCGGCGACGGCAACAATGTCTGCCACTCGATACTGACCATTGGCGCACGCGTGGGCGCTCATATTCGGGTTGCGGCTCCGGCAGGCTACGAGCCGGATGCGTCTGTTGTCGCCGAGGCCAAGCGCGTTGCCCGCGAAACTCGCGGCAAGATCGAACTTTTGCGCTCGCCGGATGAAGCGGTGGCAGGCGCGCAGGCGATTTACACCGACGTGTGGACCAGCATGGGCCAGGAAGAAGAATCCACGGCGCGCGAATCCGCGTTCGCGGCTTATCAGGTGAATGAGGCGCTCCTAGCGCAGGCTGCGCCGGACGCCGTGTTCATGCACTGCCTGCCGGCGCATCGCGGGTCGGAAGTGACCTCTGGCGTAATAGATTCGCCGCGCTCGATTGTCTTCGACCAGGCGGAAAACCGGCTGCACACGCAGAAAGCGATTCTGCTGACGCTGCTGAATTAGTCTGCAGCTGCGGAAATTAACAAGGAGAACGAATTGCCGAAGAAAGTTGTGCTCGCTTATTCCGGAGGGCTGGATACCTCCATCATCATTCCGTGGCTCAAGGAAACTTACAGTTGCGAAGTAATCGCCATGATCGGCGACCTGGGGCAGCAGGAAGATCTCGAAGCCGCGCGGAAAAAAGCTCTGGCGACGGGCGCGAGCGCCGCCTACGTCGAGGATTTGCGCGAAGAATTCATCACCGGTTATATCTGGCCCACGCTGCGCGCGGGCGCAGTGTACGAGCATAAGTATCTGCTGGGCACTTCTTTTGCGCGGCCATTGCTGGCGCAGCGCCAAGTGGAGCTGGCTCGAAAGCTCGGCGCCGACGCCGTGGCCCACGGATGCACCGGCAAAGGCAACGACCAGGTGCGCTTCGAGCTCGCGGCCAAAGCTCTGGCGCCCGAATTGCAAATCATCGCGCCGTGGCGCGAATGGAAAATCGTTTCGCGCGAGGAAGCCATTGCTTACGCCCGCGCTCACAACGTTCCGGTGGAGCAAACCACGAAGAATATTTACAGCCGCGACCGCAACATCTGGCACTTGAGCCATGAGGGCGGCGTGCTGGAAGATCCCGCGAACGCGCCGGATGAGAGCATGTGGCAGTGGGTGATTTCTCCGGCCAAGGCGCCGAGCGAAGCGACCACGGTGGAAATCGGATTCGAGGGCGGAACTCCGGTTTCGGTGAACGGAAAGAAACTGGGAGCGGTCGCGCTGCTCACGCAGTTGAACGAAATCGCCGCAGCCAATGGCGTGGGCCGCATGGAAATGGTCGAAAACCGCCTGGTCGGAATCAAATCCCGCGGCGCGTACGAAACGCCGGGTGGGACTCTGCTGGTCACCGCGCATCGCGAACTCGAAACGCTCGCGCTTGACCGCGAAACCGCGCACTACCAGCAGTTTCTCTCGCTGCGCTACGCCGAGATGGTTTACTACGGCATGTGGTTCACGCCGCTGCGCGAGGCGCTCGACGCATTCTTTACGAGTTCGCAACGGCGCGTGACCGGCTACGTCACGCTTTCGCTTTGCAAAGGCAACGTGACGGTGGCCGCGCGGCAATCGCCCTATTCGCTATATCGCACGAACCTCGCCAGCTTCACCATGACCGGCTATAACCCGAAAGACGCGGAAGGCTTCATCAACCTGTTCGCGCTGCCCATCACCGTGCCGCAGGAAGAGCCGCGCGCCGCGGCCCAGGAGGCGCGTCACGAGGCCAAAGCTCGATGAGCGGTGATCCCAGCGGCCAGAAAATGTGGGGCGGGCGCTTCGAGCGCGGCCCGGACGCTTCGTTTTACGAATTCGAGCGCTCCTGGAATTTCGACCGCCGGCTTCTTCCGCAGGAACTCGCGCTCGACCGAGCCTGGGCTCGAGCCATCTCTTCGGCCGGAATCATCACGGAGGAAGAAGGGCGGCAAATCGTGGCCGCGCTCGAGGCTCTGGAGGCTCGCGCTCGCTCCGACGCGGACTGGCTCGATAATTCCAAAGCGGAGGACGTTCACCATTTCGTGGAAAGCGCGCTGATCGAAAAAATCGGCGGGCTGGGCGCCAAGCTTCATACCGGGCGCAGCCGCAATGAAATGGTCGCGGCGGAATTTCGCATGTACGTGAAGGAGGCGGCGAAAGAAATCCGGCAGGCCATCGCCGCGCTCGAAGGCGCCATTGCCGCGCAGGCGGAAAACAATTTGCGCGTTCCCATGCCCGGTTCCACGCACATGCAGCACGCTCAGCCGATTCTGCTTTCGCACTGGCTTCTGGCGCACGGAGAAGCGTTTCACCGCGATGCCGAGAGGTTTGCGGGCGCGGCCGCGCGCGCCGACGTTTGCCCGCTCGGATCCGGAGCGCTGGCGGGCTGCGCTTTTCCGCTCGACCGCAAGGCGCTGGCGCAGGATTTGGGCTTCTCGCGCATTTCGGAAAACAGTCTGGACGCGGTGAGCGACCGCGACTTCGCGCTCGAATATCTCTTCGCGCTCTCTACGCTCGCCACGCATCTTTCGCGCCTGGCGGAGGATTTTGTCCTTTTTGCCACGCCCGAATTCGGATTCGTGGAACTACCCGACGAATTCTCCACCGGCAGCAGCCTGATGCCGCAGAAAAAAAATCCCGACGCGTGGGAACTCATCCGCGGCAAGACCGGCCGCATCCACGGCTCGCTCTTCGCGCTTTTCACCACGCTGAAGGGACTGCCGTCAAGTTATCAACGTGATTTACAGGAGGACAAGGAAGCGCTTTTCACCGCGCACGATCAGGCTCTCGGGATGACGCGGATGGCCGCCGCGACTCTTGCAGCCACGCGTTTCCGCGAAGACCGACTGCGCGAGGCCGCGCAGGACCCCGCGCTGGTGGCGACGGAAGTGGCGGACTATCTAGTCGCGTTTGGCGTGCCGTTTCGCGAAGCCCACGAAATCGTGGGGAAAGTTTTGCGCGCGGCAGAGCGGGACGGAAAATCCATCCGGGAAATGTCTCTCGATCGGCTGAAGGAATTCTCGCCGGCCTTTGGACGCGACCTCAGCACCGTGCTCACCCTGGAATCAGCGCTTGCGCGCCGCGCGGTTCCCGGCGGCACGGCGCCCGGGGCCGTGCGATCCGCCCTGCAAACGTTCCGCGCGCGACTCGCCAAGCTCGAGGAAAATCCATGAGCGTCCGACGCGCGAGGCTTTCCGACGCCGCCGCGATTTACCGGCTCATCGGGGTGTACGCGCAGCAAGGATTGTTGCTCGCGCGCACGGAAGACGAAATTCGCGCGAACATCAGCCATTTCGTGGTCCACAAGGAAAAGGGCCGGCTCGCCGGATGCCTTTCGCTCGAACCGTACACCGCGGGCCTGGCGGAGATTCGATCGGTGGCGGTCGCCGCGGATGCGCGCGGACGCGGTATCGGCCCGCAGCTTGTGGAGTTTGCTCTGGACCAAGCGCGGCAAAATGGGATTGCACGCGTGTTCGCGGTCACGCACGCCACCGAATTTTTCGAGCGGCTTGGATTTGCCGCGGCGTCACGCGAAGCGCTCGCGGAAAAAATCGAGCGCGATTGCCGCAAGTGCGCGAAACGCCGCAGTTGCGAACTCGTGGCCGTTGTAGCCACCGTGCTACCCGAGCGCGTGATGCTTCCCATTCTCGATGCATCCGCCACGCCCGTTTCCGCCGCATGAGCCCGCGCGCGTCGTCTTCGGATATTCCCGCTGGATTTTCGTTCGCGTCCGCGGCTTGCGGGCTGAAAAAATCGGGCCTCGATCTCGGATTGATCGTGAGTGACTCGCCGGCTGCGGCGGCCGCGGTGTTCACGCGGAATCTGGTGCGAGCGGCGCCTGTGCTCGTTTCCGAGCGCCACCTTCGCGCCGCGCGGCGCAAAATGCGCGGCGTGATCGTCAATTCCGGCAACGCCAACTGCTGCACCGGGACGGACGGAATCGCCGCTGCCACGGCGACCGCTTCGAAGGTGGCCGGGGAGCTGGAAGGCATTCATCCCTCGCAAATCCTGGTCTGCTCGACCGGAGTAATCGGGGTTCCGCTGCGCTCGGAGAAAATCATCCGCGCGGTGCCGGCGCTGGTGCACGCGCGGAGCGCAAGCGCGGCTGCATTCGCGAAATTTACGCGCGCGATCATGACCACCGACACGCGCCCGAAATGGGCCTCCGCAAAATGCGACATCGGCGGAAACCGAGTACGCATTCTCGGATGCACCAAAGGCGCCGGGATGATTCAGCCGAACATGGCCACCATGCTGGCATTTCTTGCGACCGACGCCGCCGTTACACCTGCGCTGCTTTCCAGCGCTTTGCGCCGGGCCGTGTCGCACACATTCAACGCCATTTCGGTGGACGGCGACACGTCCACGAATGACACGGTGATCCTGCTGGCGAATGGCCAATCCCGTGCGCGCAAAATTGCGCGCGAAGATTCCGGTTACAAGAAGTTCTGCGCCGCGCTGGAAAGCGTCTGCAAATCCCTGGCGCTGGCCATCGTCGCAGACGGCGAGGGCGCGCACCGCGTGATCGAAATCGAAGTGCGGGGCGCGCCATCCGAGCGTGCGGCAGGACAAATCGCGCGCACGGTCGCGAATTCGCCGCTGGTCAAGACCGCCCTCGCCGGGGCCGATCCCAATTGGGGCCGCATACTCGCAGCCGCTGGGCGTTCGGGAGCCGGGTTTGATCCTAGTCGTGTGGAGATTCGGCTCGCGGGCGAATGCGTTTGCCGGCGCGGCCGCGAGTGCCCATTTGACGAGCGCGCCGTTCATCGAAAGATGCTTGCGAAGTACGTCCCCATCGTCATTGATCTGCGCGCCGGGCGCGCCGAAGCTCGCATGTGGACTTGCGATTTCACCGGCGAATACGTGCGCATCAACGCAAGCTATCGCACCTAGATTTTCTTGGAGGTTCCGCTCTATTCCCAGGTCCAATCGGCGTATTGCTCGCGCAGCTTGATCTTGAGGAATTTCCCGACGGAAGTGCGCGGAATTTCCGCGGCGAAGACAAACGCGTCCGGCAACTGCCACTTCGCAAATTTCGCGGCGAGAAACGCGCGCAGTTCCTCGGCCTGCACCAGCGCGCCTTCCTTGATAACAACCACGGCGAGCGGCCGCTCCTGCCACTTGGGGTGCGGAATGCCGATGACGGCGGCCTCGCGCACAGACGGATGCCCCATCAGCGCGTTTTCCAGGTCCACCGAACTGATCCATTCGCCCCCGGACTTGATCAGGTCTTTGCTGCGGTCAACGATTTTGACGTAGCCCTCGGCGTCAATCGTGGCGATGTCGCCGGTGCGAAACCAGCCATCCGCGCTCCAGCGGTCTTTCGTTTCAGGAGCTTCAAAATAGCTGGCGGCGATCCACGGCCCGCGAATTTCGAGTTCGCCAAAGGTGACGCCGTCCCAGGGCGCTTCGCCTTTCGCGCCCATCACGCGCAACTCCACAAACGGCGCTGGAATTCCCTGCTTGGCCCGGATTTTATATTTTTCATCGTCGCTGCAGGCGGCCAGCGTGGACTTGACCGGGCCGGTGGTGGCGAGCGGCGTTGTTTCGGTCATGCCCCATAAATGAGTGATGTGGAATCCGAAGCGGTCAAGCCCGCGCAACAGTGATTCCGGCACGGCGGAGCCGCCGCAAGTGATCCGCACTGGATGCGGAATTTTCCAGCGCTGCGGATTTTTCTCGAGCGCGCTTAGCACGCCGAACCAGATGGTCGGCACGGCACAGGCTATCGTAACTTTTTCCTGCGCGATCAAATCGAGCAGGCTTTCGGCTTCCAAATGCATCCCGGGAAGCACCAATTTCGCGCCCACCATGGTCGCGGTGAATGGCACGCCCCAGGCGTTTGCGTGGAACATGGAAGAGGCCGGGAGTATCACTTCTTTGTGGCTGATGCCGAAGCTGTCGTATAGGAATTGGGCGAAACTGTGCAGAACCAGCGCGCGATGCGAGTAGACCACGCCCTTTGACTTTCCGGTGGTGCCGGAGGTGAAGCACATCGCTGCGGCTTCGTTCTCCTCGATGGCCGGATAGGTGAAGTCGTCGTCCGCGGCGCTGAGAAAATCTTCGTAATTCTCATAGGCCGCGGGAACCGGCTGGCCGCCGAAGGGGACCACAAACACGCGCTCGAAATGCGCCAGCGCGCGAAAGGATTCGTACACCGGCAACAAGACGTCGTCCACGATCAGGTAACGGTCGCGCGCATGATTCGCGATGTAGGCAAGATCCTCGGCGTGCAGGCGCAGATTCAGCGTGTGCAGGACGCCGCCTGCCACCGGGATTCCGAAGTAAGCCTCCAGATGCGCGGAGTGGTTCCACATCAGCGTGGCGACGCGATCCCCGCGGGCCATCCCGGCAAGCTCCAGCGCGCGGGCCAGCCGGCGCGCGCGGACGTACAAATCGCCGTACGTTGTGCGCGAAAGCGAACGGTCCGGACGGCGGGAAACAATCTCGATGCTGCGAAATAATTTTCCCGCGCGCTCGAGGATGGGCACGAGCGTCAACGGAAAATCCATCATCGTTCCACGCACGCCGAACCTCCGGGGAAGCTTGCGCGCATCCTACCATCAACACTCCCCGGCCTCTAGCGGCACTCCGGCGAAGCTTGGCCCAACGGGCCAGTTTCGCGCCTGCAACGGTTGACTGCTGGCGGCACTTGCAGCAAGATGCTGCTGAGCAACTGGAGCGCTCGCTTCAGCCGGGTGTGGCCGTTTCTCAGAGGGCCGCCCGCGGCCGAGATCCTGTCTCTTCAGCCTCGCATTGGGCGTCCTGGCGCTGGTCAGGGGCAAAGGAGAGCGACTGTGAAGAAACTGTACGTGGGCAATCTGTCGTTCAAGGCAACGGAAGAGCAGGTGGCGGCGTTGTTTGCGGAAATTGGCGTCCAGCCGGACTCGCTGACACTGTTGCGGGATCGCTTTACCGGGCAGCCGCGCGGATTCGGCTTCGCCGAAATCGGCAACGATGGAGAGGCGGAAAAGGCCATCGCGGCGCTCAACGGCAAGGATTTTCTGGGACGAGCTTTGGTGGTGAATGAGGCCCGGCCGCAGCGCGAAGGTGGCGGCGGGGGAGGCGGCGGCGGTCGTGGAGGCCATGGCGGAGGCGGTGGTGGCGGAGGACGCGGCGGCCACGGGGGAGGCGGTGGTGGCGGCGGTCGAGGCGGCCGCGGGGGGTACGGCGGTGGCGGCGGACGCGACCGCTAATTGATTTTTTGAAACTGAGCAAAAGGAAACGGGCGCCGAAATCTCGGCGCCCGTTTTTATTTTGCAGCCGCGTTCAGGCGATAGCGGCGCGATGTTGCTCAGCCGATTTTCCCGGTTGCACGAGGACGCTTTCGATTTGGCCGTTCCTGTAGCGCAATTGCTCGAGCGTGGCGCCGCGCAATCCCTGCGTAACGAGCGCGCGCAGGTCGAGCTTCGTTTCCGCTTCGGCGAGTTCTTCCGCTGAAGCGTACAAAGCCGGCATGCGCGGCATAAACACGGGGCAACAATCGTGAAACGGCTCGGAGGAAATATCGTAGGTCCCAATCTTGCGCGCGGTGGACAAGATTTCCATTTTGTCCGTGCCCACGAGCGGCCGGAAAACAACCATGCCCGCCGCCGCATCCACGGCCACGAGATTCCGCAGCGTTTGCGAGGCCACCTGGCCGAGGCTGTCACCGGTGACCAGCGCCAGAGCGCGATCGCGCTTCGCCAGCACTTCGGCGATTCGCAACATCATCCGCCGGTACAAAAGCACGCGATATTCTTCCGGAGCGTAACGCACGATTTCCCGTTGGATGGGCTCGAACGGCACGCGGTAAAGTTTTGCGTGAAATTGATAGGGCACCAGCCGGCGCGCGAGCGCGCTCGCCACATGCAAGGAAGATTCGCCGGCCGCGCCGCCCGTTCCGTAGAAATGCGCAAAGCTCAGATGCGCGCCGCGCTTCATCATGTGGTAGGCGGCGACTGCCGAATCATATCCGCCGGATAGCAGGCACATCATCCGCCCAGCCGTGTTCGCGGGCAGGCCACCCGCGCCGGGAATTTTTCGCGCGTACACCAGAGCCGGGCCCGGAGTGATTTCGATGTAGCAAATGAGTTCCGGGCCGTTTAATTTCACGCGCACATCGCGACCTTGTGCCCGAAGTTTTTCGAGAAGATAGCGTCCCACGGCCGCTTCGATTTCCATGCTGGTGTGCGGAAACGATTTGTCGCTGCGCTTCGCGCGCACGGCAAAACTCGCAAATTGCAGCGGCTCCGTTTCCTCCCAGGCCGCGGCGCAAAGCTCTTCCAGGCTCTGCTTCACCGGACGCGCCACGGCATAGAAGGCGATCCCGAAAACGCGCTCCACGCGCGCCACCGCTTCTTCGAGCGGCGCGCCCTCGCCCAACCGGACGATGAAGCGATCACCGGGCTGCTCGATCCGCTCAACCGGAATTCCCTGAAGCGTTTGGCGCAGAGCGGTAAAGAGCTTGCCCAAAAAGAATCGGCGGTTGCGGCCCTTGAGCCACAACTCGTGATAGTGAACGACAATGGCGGGATTGCTCATGCGAATTTCACTCAACTTCCACGGTCCCTTAACTTCTCGAAAGTATAACAGCCCCTCGCGCCGCCGTGTAGGTGTGCAGCGCCGCGGCCGCGCGGGGCCCAGGCCGAGCCGTTCCTAACTGTCGATAACTCAAAGGATACAACCCGCTTTCGCACACGACTTTCGACTGCCTGCGGGGTTATTATCTGCATCGCTCCTGTCCCCGGAGCGAGATGGACAGCCGGCGCAAGACTCTTGCTACCCAAAGCGCCTAGGCTGCATCCAATCACTTGTAGCCGGAGCAGTGGGAGGAAGCTTATGTGGAATCGGCGAGATTGGGACGACTTCTTCAACATCGTGCGCAAGCGGTGGAGCACGCATCGCCCGCCGCGTCCCGTGGATCTATCCCGCCGCAATCGGCTCGTCCCGACCGAAGGCTATAGCCTTGCGGAACTGGACGACGCCGGCCTGAGCATCGAGCAAGCCGAATATTTGGGCTTGCCGGTGGATGCCGGCCGCGTGGGTTCCTACGGCCCAAACGTTTCCTCGCTGCGAGAGTTCATTCGCGCCAGCCGCTCGCGCTTCTAGGGCTTTCCCGCACTTTTTCGAAGCGTCCCCGTTGTGTGCCCCGATTTTCCTACTCTTTTGGGCTCAAATCGCTACTATATTGCTTTCCGGAGAGCGTCCCCCACGTCTAAGCGAACTTGGAATTCTCGGCGCCTGCGCTCGCGAATCGTCCGGAAGCACGAATCCAAAGGAGATCCATTCCATGAAGAAGGTTGCGCTCTCGCTCGCCATTTTTCTGCTTGCATTCGCGTGTTTCGCGCAGGATGACAAGCCGCTCCTGCTGCGCCAGCCCACGCTCGGCCGCACGGACATCGTCTTCGTTTTTGGCGACGATCTGTGGAAAGTAGCGCGCGATGGCGGCGACGCCATTCGCTTGACGGCCGGCCCGGGCATGAAGCGGGGTCCGCATTTTTCGCCCGACGGCCAGTCCATCGCTTTCACCGGCGAATACGACGGCAAGCTCAACGTGTACGTGATGCCCGCATCGGGCGGCGTGCCGCGCCGGGTGACGTTTCACAATGCGCCCGATCTCGCCCTCGGTTGGACCCCGGACGGCAAGAACATTCTCTTTGCCTCACCGCGCGCCGGCTTTGCCAACAACACACAGCAACTCTTCACCGTTCCCGCCGAAGGCGGATTCCCCACGCAGCTGCCGCTGCCCGTTGGTTACTCCGGCTCCTATTCGCCGGACGGATCGCAGATCGCTTACGGCCCCACACCTCGGCCCTGGGGGACCTGGAGCCACTATCGCGGCGGAACCGCTCAGCGTGTGTGGATCGCAAATCTGTCGGATTCGAGCGTGGTGAAAATTCCCCACGAAGATTCCAACGACTTCAATCCGATGTGGGTGGGCGACACCATATATTTTCTCTCCGATCGCAACGGCGCTCTCACTCTCTTCTCTTACGACCTGAAATCGCAGAAGAATGCGCAAGTGATCGAAAACAAGGGATTGCCGATCAAGTCGGCGTCCGCCGGGCCGGGCGCCATCGTGTACGAGCAATTCGGCGCGCTGCATCTCTACGATCTGGAATCGCACAGCGACAAGCCCGTACACGTCCATATCGCCGCCGATCTGCTGGAGGTGCGGCCGCATTTCGAGAAGGTGGCCAAACAAATCAACAACTCGAACATTTCGCCCAGCGGCGCGCGCGCGGTGTTCGAAGCGCACGGCGAAATTCTTACCGTGCCGGCGGAAAAGGGCGACATCCGCAATCTTTCGAATTCGCCGGGCGTGGCCGACCGCGATCCTTCCTGGTCGCCCGACGGGAAATGGATTGCTTACTTCTCGGATGAGTCTGGCGAGTACGCGCTTCATTTGCGCGAGCAGACCGGAAAGGGCGAGGCGCGCAAGATCAATCTGGGAAATCCGCCTTCCTTCTTTTATTCGCCCACCTGGTCTCCCGACAGCAAAAAAATCGCCTACACCGATAAGCGGCTCAATCTCTGGTACGTGGATCTCGATAAAGGCACGCCGGTCAAAGTGGATACCGACGCGTACCAATCGCAAGGGCTCAACCCCAGTTGGTCGCCGGATAATCGCTGGATTGCCTACACCAAGCTTCTGAAGAACCACTTGCGCGCCGTCTTCGTCTATTCGCTCGATTCCGGCAAGTTCACCCAAATCACCGACGGCATGAGCGACGCGGAATTCGCGGAATTCGATAAAAACGGCAAGTATCTCTATTTCACCGCCAGCACGAACATCGGGCCTACGGTGGCGTGGCTGGATATGTCGAGCGACGGCAAGGAAGTGACCCGCAATGTGTACGTGGTGGTCCTGGCTAAGAGCTTGCCCTCGCCTCTGGCGCCTGAGAGCGACGACGAAAAAATAGACGGAGAGAAAAAGGACGCGGACAGCTCGAAAGCGGACGCTGCGAAAGACGATAAGGATAAGGACAAGTCCAAAGACGAAAAGTCCAAAGACAAAGACAGCGACAAGGACAAAGAGAAGGAAAAGGACAAGGAGAAAGCCAAAGAACCGGTCAAGGTCACCATTGATTTCGACGGCATCAGCCAGCGCATTCTCGCCCTTCCCCTCCCGGCTCGCGATTACAGCGGGCTGTTTGCCGGAAAGGCAGGGGAAATTTTCGTGGTGGAAAATCCGCTCGCGCCGGACGCAGACGGTCCGCCAAAACTCGCGGTCAGCAAATTTGATCTGAGCAAGCGCAAGACCGAGGTCCTGATTTCCGGCATCGAGAACGTGGCCTTTTCCTTCAACGGCGAGAAATTCCTTTATCAGCAGGGAGACAACTGGGCCATTGCGCCTACCGCGCAGGCAGCCAAGCCGGGCGAAGGCACGCTCAAGCTCGACTCCATGGAAGTCTGGGTGGAACCGCGCGCCGAGTGGAAGCAGATGTACAACGAAGTCTGGCGCATCGAGCGCGACTTTCTCTACGATCCGCATTACCACGGGGTGAATCTCGCCGCGCTTTCGAAGGAGTATTCGGCATATCTGGATGGCATCGCCACGCGCGACGACCTGAACTATCTCTTCGACCAGATGCTCAGCGAAATCAATATAGGCCACATGTTCGTGGGCGGCGGCGACATTCCCGAGGTGCAGCCGCTCAAGATCGGCTTGCTGGGCGCCGACTATTCCATTGCGAATGGGCGCTACCGCTTCGCGCGTGTCTACAATGGCGAAAACTGGAATCCCCAGATGCACGCGCCGCTCACCCAGCCGGGCTTGAACGTGGTCGCGGGTGAATACTTGCTCAGCGTGAATGGCCGCGACGTGCAAGCCAAAGAGGACGTGTACAGCTATTTCCAGGAAACGGCCGGCAAGCAAACGGTTATAAAGGTCGGCCCGAATCCCGATGGCAGCGGCTCGCGTGAAGTGACCGTGGTGCCCATCGATGACGAGACCGCCCTGCGTAACCGCGCGTGGATGGAAGACAATCTGCGCAAAGTGAGCGAACTCAGCGGCGGCAAGCTCGCCTACGTCTATTTGCCCAACACGGCCCGCGGCGGCTTCACGAATTTCAATCGCTATTATTTCGCGCAGGTCGGCAAGCAGGGCGCGGTGATTGACGAGCGCTTCAACACCGGAGGCCAGGCTGCCGATTACATCATCCAGTACATGCAGCGAAAAATCTGGAATTACTGGATGGCGCGCGATGGCGCAGACTTCTCCACGCCTTTTAGCGGCATCTACGGCCCGAAAGTGATGATCACCAACGAATTTTCAGGCTCGGGCGGCGATGCGCTGCCTTACTATTTCCGCCACGTCGGACTCGGCCCGCTCATCGGCAAGCGCACCTGGGGCGGACTTGTGGGCATCGGCGGATATCCGAGCTTGATCGATAACGGCTACGTGACCGCGCCCCATTTCGCTTTCTTCACACTCGAAGGAACCTGGGAAGTGGAAAATCACGGCGTGGCGCCCGACGTTGAAATTGAACTCGATCCGCACGCCTGGCGGCAGGGCCACGACTTGCAGCTTGAAAAGGCTGTCGAAGTGGCGATGCAGGAGCTCGCGAAGAATCCGCCGCCGGCGCCGGTACACCCGGCTTACCCGGATTACTCAAAATATTCGAGCGCGCACTAGATAGGCTCCTGGCTCTCGCTCGCGCGAGCTGCTTCGGGCCAGATTTTCCCGGCGGCCAGAGCAAAAATTCCGCTGGCGACGGCGCCGCTCATCGAAATCGCGTCCCACGCCAGGCCCGAAGCCACGGCCAGCACGGCCGTGGCCCCGAACGGCACGAGCAATGCGGCCAGAGCCGCTTCGCGCACGCCAATGCCCGCTTGCGTGAGGGGAAGCGCTGCGGAAAGTTTCGCGAGCGGCCAGGCAAAGAGCCAGACGCCGAAAGCCAAGTGCAAACCGCAGGCTTCCGCCAGCGCGACGTTCAGCACAATGAAAATCAGTTGCACGGCGACGCTCATGCCCAGGGCGCGGAACATCGCCGCGGGCTGTTGCAGCATGGAGCGCAGCGCGCGCCGCAGCCGCACGAAGCGCCGCCTGATGCGATAAGAAAAGTGCCGCGCGGGAAGCAGCGCCGCAACCCCTATCAGAATTACAACCCCGAGGACCACCGCGCCGCATGCGAGCTCGAAGATTCTTCGGCTGCGATCGTCCAGCGCCTTCGGCACGATCAGCGCGCCGGTTCCGGCGAGCAAGGCCAGCGCCGTGAAATCGGAAATCCGGTCCGCCAGGCTGCCCAACAGAACGCCTGCCTTGCTGCGTGCGATGCGCAGCGCCATGGCCACGCGCAGGATGTCTCCGCCGATCAAGGAAGGCAAAAAGAGCGAGCCAAACAGTCCGGCGAAATAGCAACGCGCGGCCTGTTTTACGCTCATTCCCGCCCCGCTGAGATTCAGCACCAGCCGGTATTTCGCCGCTCCGATACACTGCGCCGCCAAATACCCGGCGAGCACCGCGAGCCAAAGCTTCGCAGGCAAGTCGCCGAGCGCCCGCCACACCTGGCGGCCAGGCAGCAGCCGGAACAACAGGTAAAGTACGAGCGCGCTGCCGCCATACTGCAAAATCACTTGCAGTGTGGTGCGCAGCCAATGTCGCTGGGGAGAACGCGTGTCGGGCTCGCGTATCACAGGGGCGTCGGCACATTATGCGGCTCTCTGCTCCACGCCACAAGTGCCGCGGATATAAGCTCCGTTTGGACGGAAACGCCGATCGGGACGGGAATCACCCCAGGATGTGGGCGCCGAAGAACTTTCCGCGTTCGGTCAGGCTCCAGACACCGCCGCGTTCCCGCTTAGGGTTACGGGAAGGCTGATGTGTATCGTGGTACCGTCATGGCGCGAACTTACCTGGAACTTTCCGCCCATTCCTATGACGCGTTCCCGCATGCCCGCTACTCCGACCCCCACGAGTCCGGTGCCTGCATTGATTCCAGCCAGAGTTTCCGGCGGCATGCCCTTGCCCTCATCGGAGATTGTTAGTTCTATGCGTTCGGCGTCGCAATCGATGCTCACTCTCGCAATACGGCTTCCCGAATGCCGGTGAATATTAACCAGGCTTTGCTGCACGACTCTAAATATCACCGTCTCCGTATTGGGAGTCATACGCGGCAGATCGTCCGGAACCTGCAGCTCCACCTTGATGCCGCTGCGTTCAGAAAATCCTTCCAGATACCAGGACAGGGCGGAGCGAAGTCCCAACTCATCGAGCAGGGGCGGATGCAACAGATATGACAGTGTGCGGATTTCGGAATTGCAACGCTCCAGCATGGCGATGGAATCGGTAATGCGCTCCCGCTGCGGAAGTGGAAGCGCGACGGCCTCGCGAAGCAAGGCATCCAGGTTCATCTGAATCGAGGCCATGTATTGCCCGGCGCTATCGTGAAGCTCGCGCGCGATCCTCCTCCTTTCGTCATCCTGCGTTTGCAGCAAGCGGCGGGACAAATCCCTGAGCTGCTGGGTCCGCTGCTCCAGCTCTATGGTGCGAATGCGAATTTTTTCTTCGAGCGACTCCGCCAGCGCGCGGTAATTTTCCTCCGCGTTCTTCAAATCCGTGATGTCGATGCCGGTGGGGTGCAGGAAAATGATCTGGCCGCGCGAATCGCGAATGGGGTGAAGCGAGAAATCAACGATTCGCTCGGTTCCGCCGGCCCAACGATAGGGAAGGATTTCGCGGTAGCTGATCCCCTGCGCTGCTTGGGGTGTGGCGGCGCGGATTTTCGCTTGCGACTCCGGACGGCCTTGCCACCATCCGCACTCCCAGAAAGGTTTTCCCAGAACGTCTTCTGCCCGATAACCGCACATCTCCAGGCAAAGCCTGTTGGCGTCCACAACGATTCCGTCCAGGGTCATCACGCCGGCAAATACGGTGGTCTGTTGAAAGAGGGCCTCGAACTTCGCGTTTGCTGCGATGGCCTCCTCCGCATACCTTCGTTCGCGGTCCCGCGCTCGACGGTTTGCTTCTCCCATCACGATAATGAGGGCGGAAACGATTAAGAATCCGACCAGGTTGGTAATTTCGTTTGTGGGATGCTGCTGCAGCGTGACGGAGTGAACGTGTGGCAGAAACCAGAACCAGGCGCCCATCACCCCCACAATTACGGTAACGATGGCCGGGCCAACGCCGCAATACCAGGAGGAAAAAACGACCGAAGGCCAAAGAACCATGTACACCAATTGGTTTCCAACCACCGGAGCCAGCAGGCGCCGCAGTAACAGGGTCACTACCGCAGCAAGTACGCCCCAAGCGTACCGATTTACGGTCCGCCTGATTCCGCTTTCAGGAGCGATGGTTGTAGCGACAGCCACGCTGAGATTTTCCCTCACTTCGGTAACCTGCGGCAACAGTCCCAGGCGAGCCGTGAACTTAATCCATCGGGCTTAAGGGCGCAACCGACACGGCCGAAGCCTACTACTATAAGCCACCCGTAAGTCGTGCATCCTACATAGCGGGCCGCCGGTTTTAACCTATTCAGATGTATTTCCGGCCTGCAAGGACTCGTCGCCAAACGAATCCGGTTGCAGTCCCAGGCGTAAGACTTTAAGGTATTGGCTCTTCAAAATTATCGGGGGAGCAAGTGAAAAAGAAGATTCGAGTGGCGCAGTACGGCGTGGGCCCGATCGGCGCTTCGATCGTCCGTTTGATGCGGCAAAAGGCATCGCTCGAAATCGTAGGGGCCATAGATAAAGACCCAGCCAAGGCCGGCCGCGACCTGGGCGAAGCCATCGGCGCGCCGGACGCGCCCTGGGGCGTCCGCATTTCTGCGGATGCGGAGTCCCTGCTCGAAAAGCCCGTAGATATCGTGGTCCATTCGACGTCCTCGTACCTGCCCAGTGTGATGGACCAACTGCTTGCGTGCCTCGCCGCGGGCTGCTGCATCGTTTCCACCTGCGAAGAGCTGGCCTATCCCTGGAGAAAGCATCCCGAGCTTTGCGCGCGACTTGACGCCGCTGCGAAAGAAGAAGGCGTGGCGCTGGTCGGCACCGGTGTGAATCCGGGCTTCGTGATGGACAAGCTGGTGCTGACGCTCTCGGCCGTTTCGCAGCGCGTGGATTCGGCCAGGGCCACGCGCGTTGTGGATGCTTCGAAGCGGCGCCTTCCGTTGCAAAAGAAAATCGGCGCGGGAATGGCGCCGGAGGAATTCCGCGCGCAGGTAACTGCCGGGGTGATCAAGCACCACGGCTTGCCCGAATCGATCGCCATGGTCGCCGATGGCCTGGGCTTCGCTCTGGACGATATTTCAGAGACCATTGAACCGGTCATCGCCGAACAAACGGTGAAGACTGAATTCCTGGAGGTCGCGCCCGGCCAGGTGGCCGGCGTGCATCAAATCGCTCGCGGCGTGTCCGCCGGGAAAGAAAAGATTTTCATGGAATTGAAGATGTACGTCGGTGCAACGCAACCGGCCGACACCATTGAACTGAAGGGCGAGCCCAATCTATCGCTCGTGATTCCCGGCGGCACGCACGGCGACGTCGCCACCGCGGCCGTGGTGGTAAATGCAATTCCCACCATCCTCGCGGCCACCTCAGGTCTTCGCACCGCGCGCGATCTCCCCCTCAGTTTTTTCCCGCCGAACGCGACGTAACGCCATCGTCCCGCGCGAACACGATTTAGCCGGAGCCACTCGCCCGCTCCTAGTCTGGTCAAAGAATGCTTAGCGGGTGCGCCAACATACTGCCGCCTCTTCGCTTCTTTCTTTGCTTCCCTGCTTCCTTGCTTCCCTGCTTCATCTTTTCCAGAAGCGCGCCACCGCGGCGTAATCGGGATCGTCCTTGGACGCGTCTTTCACCGCGTCGTAAGTTGTGTACGCAGCTGCGGCGGCGGGAAGCGTCACGCCCTGTTTCCGCGCGAGTTCGAGCGCCAGACGCATATCTTTGTGCATCAGCCGTAGCGGAAAGCTCGGCGGAAACTCGTTCTTGAGCATCAGCGGCGCCTTCACGTCGAGGAGCCCGGAGCGCCCCATGCTGGATTGCAGCACCTCCACTAAGCGCTCGCCCACCACGCCTGCGGAAGTTACGAGCGCCAGCGCCTCGGCCAGCGCATCCACTTCCAGCGCCAGGATCAGATTCATGGCGAGTTTCACGGTCTGGCCCGCGCCGTTCGGTCCCAGAAGAAAAATACGCTTGCCCAGAGTTTCGAGCACCGGCCTGACGCGTTCGAGAATTTCTTTTGCGCCGCCCACCATGAAAACCAGCTCTCCCTTTTCCGCGCCCCAGGTGCCGCCGGTAACGGGCGCGTCGAGAAAATCCACCCCACGCTCGGCGCACGCCGCCGCCACGCGGCGCTCCAGATCGGGAGAGACCGTGCTCGAATCGATATACGTGCTGCCGCGCCGCAATCCATCGAGCGCGCCCGCCGCGCCCCAAAGAACTTCTTCGAGGGCGGGCGGATCGCTGACGATGGTGATCAGCACATCCGCTTGCTGCGCCGTTTCGCGCGGACTGGTCCCGAGCTTCGCACCATCTCGAACCAGATCCTCAGCGCGCGCAGCCGTGCGATTCCATACCACCAGAGGAAATCCCGCTTTCAGCAGGTTTTTGCCCATGGGCTTGCCCATCAATCCGAGTCCGATGAGCCCGACGGTGGGTTTCATTGTCGCCTCCTGACGAACAAAAAATATGCACGCGCTTCGCCTGCCCGCTGCCGGAGTTTGGATTCAATCCCGACCACAAGCGATGTGGGACAAACTTATCTTAGGCTAGGGGCAAGCGGGAATTACTTTTTTGACGAAGCCGAGGGGCCCGAACCGAGTGCTTCCGTGGGTGCAACGACAACGCGAATCACAAACTCATACGGAATTTCCACGCGCATGGTTTTTTCTTTTCCGCTCTGTGAAAACCGTTCCTCCACGAAAATTGATTTTCCCGAATCGGATACGAGAGTGCCAATAGCGGTAAGCTGAATATCCGCCGCGCGGTAATGCGCTTCCACACGTTTTCCAACCAGCGAAGCGTAGCTTCCCATCGCTCTCCAGTTTGTAATTGGGGTCAGAAGAGCGTCAATGGTACCACTAGGTATACGATTCGGTTAACTTAATGTTCCGAAATAGAACATCAATGCGAGGAATGCGCGGCCGGCGCATCATGAACCACGGGCGCTTCATCGACGGCTCTTGGCGCCAGTTCCGCCACGGCCATGAGCGTAAGAGGCGCCACCAGACTGAGCGCGAGATAGCTGAAGAGAACCGGCCAGATCCAACCGAGCGCGCTCGGCTGCTGCGAATAGTGGCTGGATGCCAGCCACCAGACGACGAAGCCGGCTCCGAGCCCTGCGAAAACGGAAAGATTCCGGCCGAGCGGCGCTATCTCGAGTGGGCTTCCGCATCCGGAGCAGACCAGATCATTCGAGTACGCGGCGATTTTCCCCGCGGGAACCGTGGCATGGCAATTCGGGCATTGGCGCGCCGGCATGTAGCCTCCTAAATCAAAAAGACAAAGCTAACGCAGATTGAAAGTGATCGAGAATCTCTCAAACCAACGAAAACTCGACGCGATGGCGGAAGGGATCGATGCGTTCGGCGCGAACTTTCACGCGATCACCCAAACGGAAAACCATCTTCGTGCCCGATCCGCGAGCGCCGCGATGGGGCTCGGCCACAATCGCGTGGTCGCGCTCCCGATAAACGCACCGCCGGCCCGTAATCTCTTCGAGGCGGTCCACGCTAACCAATCCTTCCACAAAAATATCCACGAGCTCCACGAAAAAGCCGAATTTCTGCACCGAGATAATCAGCGCGTCATATTCCTCTCCCAGATGGCTTTCCATGAACTGCGCCGTCTTCCATTCCATCAGTTCGCGCTCGGCAGAATCGGCGCGGCGCTCGGCTTCCGAGCTTTCGGATGCGATTTCCTGCAGTTCGACGCGCCGGTAAGGTCCCAGCATGGCCACGGTTTCTTCCTTGCCCGGGCGCACGCTTTCGACCGAAGCGCGCAGCGGCGCCACGCCCGGATTTTCGAGCGCCCATTTCAGCGCGCGGTGCACGATCAGGTCCGGATAGCGCCGAATAGGCGAAGTGAAATGCGTGTACTCTTTTGTGGCCAGCGCGAAATGTCCCAGAACGTCCGCGGAGTAGCGCGCTTGCTTGAGCGAGCGAAGCATCAAGTAGGAAAGGATGCGCTCTTCCGGCTTTCCCGCGATTTTTTGCGTGAGTCGCTGGTAATGCTGCGGGCGGATATCGACTTCATCGGCGGCGGGTAGCGTCACGCTCATCGGGCGCATGCGGCCACGTCCTCCCCGGCCTGTGCGCGCTTGCGGCCGCACGGCTCCATGCCGCACAGCGATGCGCCGCTCGGCCAGGTCGTCCACGCCGAGCGAATAGCCAAACGCGTGCGCCAGCTCCTCGAATTCGAGAACCTTCTTCGGATCCGGTTTTTCGTGCACGCGGTGCAGCGAGGCTACGCCCCGGCGCTCGAGATACTGCGCCACCGCTTCGTTGGCTGCGAGCATGAATTCCTCAATCAGCCGGTGCGCGATGTTGCGCTCGCTGCGCACGATGCTCAGCATGCGTCCATTTTCGTCGAACTCGATGACGGGTTCGGGAAGATCGAAATCGATCGAGCCGCGCGCGTTGCGCCGGCGATTCAGGATCAGCGCCAGTTCTTTCATGCGCCGAAATTCATCCACGAGCGGCGCATAGCGCGCGCTCATTTCCGCATCGCCTTCGAGAACCTTGTTTACGTCGGTGTAAGTCATGCGCTCGACGGAGCGAATCACTCCCGGGACAAAATTCGCCTGCACCATTTTCCCGGTCTCGTCCATTTCCATCACCGCGCTCATCACCAGGCGGTCCACTTTCGGGTTGAGCGAGCAAATCCCATTGGACAATTCTTCCGGAAGCATGGGCACCGCGCGATTCGGAAAGTAAACGGATGTTCCGCGAAGCCGCGCTTCGCGGTCGAGCGGCGAGTTGCGCGGCACGTAATGCGCCACGTCGGCGATGTGCACTTGCAGCTCGAAGTGGCCGTTGGGGAGCGAAGCGACGTGCACGGCGTCGTCAAAATCGCGCGCCGTTTCGCCGTCGATGGTGACGATCGGCAAGTCCCGAAAATCGCGGCGCCCGTCCAGTTCCGAGCTTGCCACCGACTGCGGCGCAGCCTGCGCCTCCGCCAAAACTTCCTCGGGAAAAACGTGCGGCACATGGTGCTTGCGGATGATGATTTCGACGTCCACGCCAATCTCGCCCGGACGCCCCAGAATTTCAACCACCCGTCCCACAGGCCCGAGTCCGCCTTTCGGGTAGCGCGTAATTTTCACATTCACTACCGCGCCATCCAACTCCGGAAGCCGCGCTCTTGGATTCGCCTGCTCGCCGAGCTTCTCGCGCAATTCCGGCGTCAATTCGTCTCCGGGTGGAATCAAGACTTCGTGTACGATGCGCGCGTCGTAAGGCAGCACCGCATTTCCCTGCGGGCCGTAGCGGAAGAGCCCAACCAGCGTGGCATGTTGCCGCTCGGCGATTTGGACCACGCGCCCTTCGGCGCGGCCATCCGCGCGCCGCCGCTCGACACGCGCCAGGACGCGGTCGCCATTCATCGCATCGCCCAGATTGTCCCGGGCGATGAAGAGATCGCCATCGACTCGAGGAATCGGCGAATCCGGCACCAGAAAAGCGTAGCCCTCTCGATGCGCGATAATCCGCCCGGAAATAAGATTGGCGTCGGAGCTGCGTTTGGCAGCGGCGGCTACGCTCGCCGGCTCCGTGGCAGTCTTCGCGGAAGCCGCAACCCGCGCGGCTTTGCGCGTGTGCTTGGCGCCGGTCAACTGGAAGCGCCCGCCGTGAACTTCTTCGATGTCGCCGGCCTTCTTCAGCCGGTGAATCACGCGAGGCAGGAAGCGGCGGCCATGATGCTTCAGCTCCATGCCGTGAGCGATCTGGCGAATGCTGGCGGGTTGCGAAAGCGTGGCGAGATAAGCCAGCACGAGTTCGGCGCTGACTTCCGCCGGACGCGCTTCTTCGTGCGGCTCCTGCGGATGTCGTTTATTCGGAATGCCCATAAAGTCTCGAGAGTTCCAGCGGCGATTCAGGAATACGCTACGCACTCTCAGTGTATCGCGTGGCAGAAGCCTTCGGCGAAAGGTTTTCGATGAACTACGGGCGCCTCGGAGCGGGCGAGACTAGGCCACTGGAGCATCTTAATTCCTCCGCGGCGCACCTCACGCTATAATTTCGGCATGCGAAATACAATGCTGGTCGTTTTGCTCTTCATGTTCTTCGCAGCACAACCATCGCATGCCCAGCAGCCTGCCACGGCGGCAGCGCCGATTCCGAACACCGGTCCGGTGCACGAAAATATCGCGTACGGCGCTCCCGGCGGCCCAACACTTCTTTTGGACATCTTCGAACCTGCCGCGGAAGCCGGCTCGCGGCCGCGTCCCGCGGTGATCCTAATTCACGGCGGCGGCTGGACCAGCTTCGACAAATCCACCATGCGCGCCCTCGCGCAGTTCCTCGCGCGTGCCGGATTTGTTGCCGTCCCGATTGATTACCGCCTCTTTCACGACGATGCCAACCGCTGGCCCGCCCAACTGGATGACGTCCAGCGAGCGGTCCGCTGGCTGCGCGCGAGCTCCGCGAAATACAATGTCGATCCCCATCGCATCGGCGCTTACGGCCACTCCGCCGGCGGCCAGCTTGCTCTGATGCTCGGCATGCTCGAAACACGCGACAATTCCGATCGCGCACTCGCAAAATATTCCAGCAAGGTCGAGGCCGTGGTTGACGCCAGCGGCCCCACCGATCTCACCACTCATCAGTCCGATGAGGACGATATGAAATTCCTCGCGGCTTTTCTCGGCGCGGACTACGCTTCACATCCGGACGTCTGGCGCGAAGCCTCACCCGTATTTCACGCCGCAAAATCCAATGCGCCGATTCTTATCATCCACGGCACGCGGGACGAGATGGTCCCCATCGCCCAGGCCGAGGAGCTTAACGACGCGCTCACCAAGGCCGGCGGCAACGTGAAATTCCTGCGCCTCGATAGCGACCATATGTTTCACGAACCCCTCGCTCACCGCCAGCTAGCTCTCGAAACGCAAGCCTTCTTCGAACGCTACCTCGCGCCTGCTCCTTAAGCTCGTCGCGCGGCCCGCATCGAGTTCGCTACGGTGGCGGCGGCTCCGCCAGGGGCGAATCGATGATGGCCGTCTTTCCGTCGGGTTCGCGCTCGAGCCTGGGAGCGTAATCGCCGAGAAGCTCGCGCCGCCACCAATTTCCGGTCTCGCGCTTCGTTTTCATGTCCGTGAACCAATACTGGTAAATGACCGCGCGGACTTCGCGCGGCGGCGAATCCGCGAAGGGATTCCGCGCGAAAAGCGCCAGAACATCCGCGTCATTCTGCAGCAGGCGCTCTTCGGTCCAAACTACGAACCTCGAATCGCGCCAGGAACCCAGCGACGCAAACCACAGATTCCATTCGAAGCGCGGCTGGTAAGGCGCGTAAATTCCGGGAGCTTTGTCCGTATCCTGCGGCTTATAGCGGAAAGGATAAGCGGCCCAGGTTTTTCCGTCGCGCGAGCCCTGGAATTCGATCTCGTAGCGAGCGTGAGTCATCATGGCAAAAAGCCCATAGCGATTCGCGATGCGCAACGGTTCGAGAGCACGCACCGGCGATTCGGGAAGCGGCGCGCCGGGCACGAACATCCAGATCAGCTGCGCCGTGGCCACATAAAAAACAAGGCCCAGGCACGTACCGGCAATCGCCATCCGCAATGGCGCGAGACGCCTGCGCCACACCGCGCGCCGATCTTCGTGAACCTCAGTTTGTGGGTTCGCTTCGGCGGAAACTACAAGCGTTTTCCCGAGGATGCGCTCGCGGAGCTGTCCGGGCAGAACCCACTCGATGAGACGGTCGTCGAGCAACAGAATGCCCAGCAGGAGAACCAGGTAATTCAAAAAAGTATAATTCGCCGTCAGGATGATGGAGATCTCGAACGGCGTCACGATGCAAAAACACAAAATGCGAAATCGCCGCGGCAGAAAGAGCATCCAAACGAGCACGAGTTCCGCTGCGAGCGTGTAAAACACCGCGAAGGCATGAAACCAGTGCGGCAAATGCTGCACGTACCAGCCGATCCAGGTCGGCAGCGGCCCATTCTGGTAGTAATCGTCCATGGCCGTGAAATCGCGCCAGGAGGGATCGCCGCTCGCGAGTTTGGCCACGCCAGATTCGAAATAGATGCGGAACCATTCCCACTGCAACAGAAACAAGCTTGTCCGCGAAGGCGGGCTGGCCCGGCCAAGCCCGGGAAGAAATCCCGGCGGAGCGAAGAACAGCGCGATAAACCCTGCTTCGAGCAGCATGCCGTCCGATTGATAGCCGGAAAAATCCTGCGCTGTGCTGACGAAAGAAAGAAAACAGACGAAACAGGCCACCAGCGACGCGCGCGGCCAGAAATTCAGGACCACGAGCACCGAAGCCGCAAGCCCCACCCAGCAAACCAGCATCAAAGACCGGTTGCCGGCGCCCAGCCAGAAAAGCGACGGCGCATACCAGAATCGTTGCGCATGGAAAGCGGCGGAAACGGCTTGCAAATAGTCCGCCGCAGGAAGGATCCCGCTGGGGCCGATCAATCCCTTGATTTGAAAAAGGAGCGAGTAAAAAGCGGAAAAATAGATCAGTCCAAGCGCGCGCAGAAAGATCCACCGCGGCAGCAGATGCCCTGGGCGCGAAGCGCTTATCGGCTCCGGCCCGAGACACCATCGCGCGAGCGCTCGCAGGCGTTCTCCCATCGCCCGCGATTATACGGCCAAGGATTCCACCCCGGATGCAAAGTTGGGCGCGCCGCGTGCCTGCTCTCGAAGCGCCTCGGTTCATCTTTGCTTACATCGCACTCCGCGGTTCGAGCGAACCGCCGCGGTTTCTTGCTACACTGGCCGCACACGACATGCCCGGCGCGTTTCGATGTGTATTCGCTCACGCTCGGGCGACCAGCGCGTTTGTGCGCAGCTGAGTTTGAAAAATGAATTCGCGGTTTACACTTATCCGGAGGCCCCTGCGGTGATTCGTTCACGTCATTCGAGACGCAGTTGCAGCGCACTCTTACTTTCCGCGTGCGCCATTCTCCTGCTCTGCAGCTGCTCACACTCCGTGAGCCACTCCGAGCCGACTCTGGTTTCCATCGCCGTAACGCCGCCAAATCCTTCGATAGCGAAAGGGTTGACGCAGTCCTTCACCGCCACCGGCACCTACAGCGACGGATCCATGCAGAACATCACCGGTTTTGTCACCTGGACTTCGGAAACCTCGGGCGTCGCCACGATTACGGGCGCTGGAGTGGCCACTGCTGCGGGAGTAGGAAGCTCGAAAATTCAAGCGGCCTTAGGATCGGTGAATGGTTTCACCATGCTCACGGTCACCCCGGCCGCGCTCGTATCCATTGCCGTGACCCCGCCGAATCCCACCATCGCCAACGGCACGATGCAGCAATTCACAGCCACCGGCACTTATACAGACGGCAGCATGGCGAATATCACCACCTCCGCGAACTGGACCTCTTTGACTCCGGGCGTCGCAACGATCAGCAACACGGCCGGCACGCAGGGTCTGGCCACTTCGGTGATGAACGGGTCCACCATGATCCAGGCGACGCTTGGCGCGGTGCAGGGAAATACAACTCTGAATGTAACCACGCTAGCGCTCGAGGTGCTGGTAGTGAGCCCGCAAAATCCGGCCATTGCCGATGCCGGAGCGATGCAAACGTTCACCGCCACGGGCTACTTTAACGATGGCAGCACACAAAATCTGACCGCAACCGCGACTTGGACTTCCTCGGCGCCGAGCGTGGCCACCGTAAGCTCAGCGGGAGTAGCCACTAGCCAGACGCTCGGCGCGAGCGTCCCCACCGGATTTTCGTCGATCCAGGCGGTGGTAGGCGCGATAAAAGGCGTATCCATTCTCAGCGTCACAAACCACACCACCAACACCAGCGGATTCCCGGGCGTTTTCACCCAGCACAATGACATCAGCCGCACCGGCCAGAACACCACCGAAACGACGCTCACGCTCTCGAATGTGGCGAGCACCACCACTTTCGGAAAGAAATTTTCGCAGGGGGTCGATGGATTTATTTACGCGCAGCCGCTGTACGTTCCCAACGTCGCGATCGGAGGCAGCACCCACAACGTGGTGTACGTCGCAACCGAGGGAGACAGCGTTTACGCCTTCGACGCCGACAGCAACGCCGGCGCAAATGCAAATCCGCTGTGGCACGCGAGCCTGATTGACACCGCTCACGGCGCCGCAGCCGGCGCCACCACCGTCAACGTTCGGGCCAATCTGGATGAGAGCTGCACCGACCTGATTCCGCAGGTCGGCATCACCAGCACGCCCGTAATCGATCCCAGCACCAACACCATGTACGTGGAGGCAACTTCCGAGGAGAATTCGCAATTCATCCACCGTCTGCACGCGATCGATATTACGACCGGAGCCGAAAAGGCGCCGGGGCCCGTGAGTGTGACCGCCACGGTTCCAGGCACTGGTGACGGCGGCTCGACCGTGAGCCTTGACGGTCTGCACCACCTCAATCGCCCTGGTCTTCTCTTGCTCAACGGAACGATTTACCTGGCTTACGCCTCGCACTGCGACGACACGCCCTATCACGGCTGGCTATTCAGCTACAACGCCGGAACTTTCACGCAGACGGGACTCGAGATTACGACGCCCAACGGCGGCTTGGGCGGCTACTGGATGTCCGGGGCCGGCGTCGCCGGAGACTCGAACGCGAATATCTTCATCGCTTCCGGCAACGGTGACTTTGACACTACTCACGTGCCGGCTACGGAATTGGGCGACACCATCCTGAAGCTTTTTTACAACGGCACCTCCACACTTTCTCTCGAAGATTATTTCACCCCTTACGATCAGAGTAATCTCGATGGCGGTGACGTCGATCTCGGCTCCGGCGGGGTTCTCCTGCTTCCGGATCAGCCCGGTGCCGTGACGCACGAGCTCGTCGAGGCGGGAAAAGAGGGGACCATCTATCTGCTCAATCGCGACCAGATGACCGCGGGTAACTTGCACTATTGCCAGACCAGCTGCAACGGCAAAGACCCGCAAATTACGCAGGAGCTTCAAGACGCCGTGGGCGGGCTCTGGAGCATGCCGGCTTACTTTAATAGCGCGATCTACATAGCCGGGTCTGGGGATTCGCTCAAGGAATTCAAGCTGACCAATGGCTTGCTCGGAACTTCGCCCAGCGCTACTTCGAGCCCGCAGTTCCCTTTTCCCGGCGCCACGCCGGCTGTTTCAGCCAATGGATCCACGAACGGAATTGTGTGGGCCATTGACTCGAGCAAGTATGGCCTGCCGACCTCGAATGGCCCAGCGGTGCTGCACGCGTTTCGCGCCGATACGCTCGTGGAGTTGTGGAACAGCACGCAAGCGGCAGCATCGCGGGACACCGCGGGCGACGCCGTAAAATTCGCGGTGCCGACGGTGGCCAATGGCAAGGTTTATATCGGCACGCAAACCGAGCTGGACGTGTACGGCACCTTGCCCTAGCGCCATTTGGCGCTTCCTTGGCACGCGACTTCTCTTTTTGCATCTGCGCCGGAATGCGGGCACAATAGTGTTGTACTTATTTTGACGAAACTTCGTCTGCCCCAGGTATCGCGTGAATCAATCCTCTTCGCATGTTCCCGGTCTCGAATGGGCGCACCCCCTCGTTCGGGATTGGTTTGCCGCGAAATTCGGCACGCCCACGGAGCCGCAGGAACAGGGCTGGCCGCACATCCTGGCCGGCGAAACAACGCTCATCTGCGCTCCTACCGGTTCCGGCAAGACCTTTGCCGCCTTCCTGGCTTGTATTGACCGCCTGGTCCGCAAGGCAATCGCTGGAGAGCTCGAAGACCAGACCGAAGTTCTCTACGTCTCGCCGCTAAAGGCCCTCGGCAACGACATCCAAAAGAATCTCGACACGCCGCTCGGCGAAATCCTGCTCCTCGCGCGCGAGCGCGGATACCTGATGCCGGAAATTCGCACCGCCGTGCGCACCGGCGACACGCTCGCGCACGAACGCCGCGCCATGCAGAAGCGTCCGCCGCACATTCTGGTGACCACACCCGAGTCTCTTTACATTCTTCTCACCGCGGAAAAAAATCGCGAGATCCTGCGCACGGTAAAAACGGTGATCGTGGACGAAATCCACGCCATCGCCGATGACAAGCGCGGCGCGCATCTTTCGCTTTCTCTCGAGCGCCTCGACGCCCTCACCGGCGAGCGCTCCACCCGCATCGGCCTTTCCGCCACGCAGAAACCCATCGAGCTGATTGCGCAGTTTCTCGCCGGTAGCGGCCAACCCGAACCTTCCATCGTGCAAATTTCCCAGCGCCGCCATTTGGATCTTTCCGTGGAAGTGCCCGCGAGCGAACTCGGCCCCGTGGCTTCGAACGAAATGTGGGACGAAATCTACAAGCGCATCGCCGGCCTGGTGCTGGAGCATCGCTCGACGCTCATCTTCGTCAATACCCGCCGGCTCGCCGAGCGCGTGGGCCATCACCTCGCCGCCATACTCGGCCAGGATGTTGTCGCCTCGCATCACGGCAGCCTTTCGCGGCAGCGGCGCCTGGCGGTGGAAGGCAAACTAAAATCGGGTGAACTCCGCGCTCTCGTCGCCACCGCCTCCCTCGAATTGGGAATCGATATTGGCACGGTTGACCTGGTTTGCCAGATTGGCTCGCCTCGTTCCATCGCGGTCGCTTTGCAGCGCGTGGGCCGCGCGGGCCACTGGCGGGGCGCGGTGCCAAAAGGACGCCTCTTTGCCACCACGCGCGATGAGCTTCTGGAATGCGCGGCCCTGGTTCGTGCCATACGCCAGGGCGAACTCGACCGCATCCTGATTCCCGAGTGCCCGCTCGATATTCTGGCGCAACAAATTGTTGCCGCGTGCGCGGCGGAAGACTGGCAAGAAGATGATTTATACGCGCTGGTTCGACGCGCCCATCCTTATCGTAACCTCGCGCGAAAAGACTTCGACGAAATTATCGAGATGCTCTCGAACGGCATCGCGGCCAGGCGCGGCCGCTACGGCGCTTATCTGCACCGCGATCAGGTCAACCATCGCCTGCATGGCAGGCGCGGCAGCCGCCTCGCCGCCATCACGAGCGGCGGCGCGATTCCCGATAACGCGCTCTACACCGTCATCGCCGAGCCCGAGCACGTAACCGTGGGCACCGTGGACGAAGACTTCGCCGTCGAAAGCTTGCGCGGCGACATCATTCTTCTCGGCAATACTTCCTGGCGGATTCGCCGCGTGCAGTCCGGCTCCGTTTCCGTCGAAGACGCCAAGGGCGCGCCGCCCACCATTCCTTTCTGGCTGGGAGAAGCGCCTTCCCGCACCATGGAGCTTTCCGACCAGATTTCCATCGTCCGCGAAAAAATCAGCTCGCTCACCGAAGGAATTTCTCCGGGCTTCGTGCGCGGCACACTGCCGCAAGCGGACGCCGCGGTAGATTGGCTGAAGCAAGAATGCGGGCTCGACCGTTCTGGCGCCGAACAGGCGGTCGAATATATCGTCACCGGCCGCGCTGTCCTGCGCGCCGTTCCCACGCAGCACACCGTAATCGCCGAGCGCTTCTTTGACGAAAGCGGTGGCATGCAGCTTGTGATCCACGCTCCCTTCGGCGGCCGCATCAATAAAGCCTGGGGACTCGCGCTCCGAAAGCGCTTCTGCCGCTCGTTTAATTTCGAATTGCAAGCCGCCGCTACCGACAATGGCCTGAATATTTCTCTCAGCGACCAGCACAGCTTTCCCCTGGCCGACGTATTTCATTTCCTGCAATCGGCGTCCGTGGAACAGTTGCTCGAGCAAGCCGTGCTGGCGTCTCCCATCTTCACCACGCGCTGGCGCTGGGTCGCCGGGCGCGCGCTCGCACTTCTGCGCTTCATGGGTGGAAAGAAAGTTCCGCCGCAAATCCAGCGCATGCGTTCCGACGATCTTCTCGCCGCCGTGTTTCCCGAGGCGCTCGCCTGCCAGGAAAATATTTCCGGCGAAATCTCGATTCCCGATCACCCGCTCGCACGCGAGACCATGAAAGACGCGCTGACCGAAGCCATGGACGTGCACGGCCTGAAGAACGTTCTCGACGCCATGGCCGCCGGCCGCATTCGCTGCATCGCGGTCGAAACGCCCGTTCCTTCGCAGTTCTCGCACGAAATCCTAAACGCGAATCCTTACGCCTATCTCGACGACGCGCCGCTCGAAGAACGCCGCGCGCGCGCTGTGGAAATGCGCCGCATGCTGCCCGAAGCGGTGCTCTCGGAAATCGGCAGGCTCGATCCGGCCGCAATCGCGGAAGTGCGCGAAGAGGCCTGGCCCGACGTCCGCGACGCCGATGAGCTTCACGACGCTTTGCAAACTCTTGTTGCCCTTTCGCAGCCCGGCGATTCGAGCATGGGAACGTCCGCACTGGAAAATTCCGCCCGCAAATCGATACCAAACTGGACCGAATCATTCGAGCAATTAATCGCCGCACGCCGCGCTTCGCGCGCTTTCGTCGGCGATCGGATCTACTGGGTCGCGGCGGAAAAAGCCTCGACCTTCATTGCGCTCTTTCCCGCGGCGCGCCTCGATTCGCCGCTCCCCGATCTGGAAATCAAGCCGCCCGCACCCGACGACGCGCTCTTTGCCTGCATCACCGGCTGGATGGCGCACGCCGGCCCGCTTACCTCCACCTCGCTCGGCAATTTTCTAGGCCTTGCGGCCGCAGACGTGGACAAGGCGTTCCTGCGCCTTGAAGCCGCCGGCTCGATCTTGCGCGGCCACTTCACCGATTCTCCCGCTGAAGAAACCGAATGGTGCGACCGCCGCCTGCTCGCGCGCATCCACCGGCTGACTCTCGGAACATTGCGCAGCCAGATTCAGCCGGCCACCGCCGCTCAATTCATGCGCTGGCTGCTGCGCTGGCAGCATCTCGCGCCCAGCGCGCAGGCTCTCGGCGAGCGCGGCACTTTGGAAATACTCCAGCAGCTTCAGGGATTCGAAGCGCCCGCAAACGCGTGGGAGCGCCAAATCCTGGCCCGGAGAATTGCCGATTACGATCCCAAGACTCTCGATCGCTTGTGCCTCACCGGCGCCGTTGGATGGGGCCGCCTTTCGCCGCATCCCGCCACCTTCGAAGATCAAAACAGCATCAATCGGCGCGTCATTCCCACGAGCGTCGCGCCCATCGCATTTTTTGTCCGCGAAGATTCCGAGTGGATGATTCCGCAACATCCCGAGGCCAGCGGGACCGATGGAGCCGAGCACGAACCACGCGGATTGAGCCAGGGCGCTCGTGACGCGCTCGATTACCTGCGCCGCCGCGGCGCTTCCTTCTTCCCCGATCTCGTCCGCGGCACCGGAAAACTGAAAGCCGAAATGGAAACGGCGCTGTGGGAACTCGTCACCGCCGGAATGATCACCGCCGACGGCTTCGACAACATGCGCGCCTTGATCGATCCCAAGCGGCGCTCCGGGCAGGGCCGCGGAAGCGCCACTCGCCCGCGCCACAGTGTCGGCCGCTGGTCCTTGCTCTACGCGCATCAATTAGAATCTCCCGACCGGGTGCGCGTGGCCGAAGCTACTTGCTGGATGCTGCTCCGGCGTTACGGCGTGGTTTTCCGCGAGGTCATCGCGCGGGAAACCATTGTCCCCCGCTGGCGCGAGCTGCTCATCGCATTCCGCCGCCTCGAAGACCGCGGCGAAGTCCGCGGCGGGCGCTTCGTCAGCGGCTTCATGGGCGAACAATTCGCCTTGCCCGTCGCCGTCGAATCGCTGCGCGCCATGCGCAAGAGCGACGCCGCAGGCGAGATCGTCACCATCTCCGCCGCCGATCCCTTGAATCTGGTTGGAATTCTCTTGCCCGGCGAGCGCGTTTCCGCCGTCTCCGGCAAGAGCGTCACCTTCCGCGACGGAGTGCCGGTCGAATCCGACGATTCCACCGCAAGATTTGCAAATTCGATCGCGGTCTAGGCATTCACGGACGCCGGACCCAGGACGCAGCCATGGCACTCCCCGGAAAAGTTCGCATCGGCATCTCAGGATGGAGATACACGCCCTGGCGCGGCGGCTTCTATCCCGAGAAGCTGGCGCAGAAACGCGAACTCGCTTACGCCTCCAGCATTTTTCGCTCGATTGAAATCAACGGCACCTTCTACTCGCTGCAGCGCCCGGAATACTTCGAAGCCTGGGCCGCGGAAACGCCCGACGATTTTGTTTTCTCCGTGAAAGGGCCGCGCTACATCACGCACATCCGCCGCCTCCGGGAAATCAAGGCGCCTCTCGCGAACTTCCTGGCTTCCGGCATCCTGTGCCTGGGACCAAAGCTCGGCCCCATCTTCTGGCAGTTTCCGCCGAATTTTAAGTTCGAGCCCGAGAAGCTCGAAGCCTTCCTGAAGATTTTGCCGCACGATACCGAAGCGGCGGGCGCGCTCGCCAGGCGCCACGATAAATTCATGGCCGGGCGCAGCGCGATGAAAACAGATGCAAAGAGACCACTGCGTCACGCCATGGAAGTCCGCCACGCTAGTTTCGCCGTGCCCGAATTTATCGAACTCCTGCGCGCATACGACGTGGCGCTCGTCTGCGCCGATACCGTGGAATGGCCGCGCATGATGGATCTAACCTCCGGCTTCGTCTATTGCCGCTTGCACGGCTCGGAAATTCTTTACGCCAGCGGCTACGACGGCAAATCGCTCGATGAGTGGGCCGCTCGCGTGGCCGCCTGGGCTCGCGGCAAAGAGCCATCCGATGCCGAGCGCATCATCCAGAAGGACGGCCCCAAGCGCGCATCACGCGACGTATTCCTTTACTTCGATAACGATCTGAAAGTTCGCGCGCCGTTCGATGCCCAAAGCCTGATGCAACGCGTTGATCGATTGCTGGGAAGCAAATCGAAAAACAAAACGGCGTGACCTGCTCTCCGCGCGCGGAAACTACTTTGGCGGCTTCTGCACGGTGGCGGAAGTCCTCGTGTTCGTCCCGCCAAGCGACGCCGTGATCGTGACCGTGGTATTCGCGCTTACAGGGTTGGTCGCAGCGCTGAAAGTGGTTTTGTACGAGCCCGCGGCCACCATCACGCTCGCCGGTACCGCCAGCGCCGCGGGATTGCTGCTGCTCAATGTGACCACGGCTCCCTCCGCCGGGGCGGATCCGTTCAATTCGACCGCTACCGTTACAGTCCCGCCACCCACCAGCGAATACGGCATGGAGAAAATCCCGCCGAGCAGCGGCACATCGCCCAATGTATTTGTTGCGGTGATTCCCCCGGAAGCGGAGACCACCAAAAAATCATTCGTAGTCTCGGCCACCGTCGCAATATTGAAATTCGCGCTCGTCGCGCCTTCCGGCACGGTGACGCTCGCCGGAACGCTCGCCGTCTTCGGCTTGCTGCTCTTCAGGTTCACGAGCGTTCCGCCCGCAGGCGCCGGACTCGCCAAGACGACGGTGCCAGCCGCCGCGCCAGGTCCCACCGGAAACTGAGGATTCAGCACCAGCGAGCTCTGCGGATTCGCGCCGTTAAACGGCGCGAGTCCTCCCGGAAACGGCAGGTACAGCGGGTCGCCCATGTTCAGGATCATCCATTTCAGCCACATGGTGTTGCGCAGAAAAGCGTCGCCCACATTCGCGCCTTCGAAGAGATTCATGAACACGCCGTCGGGCTGCGCCATCCCCTGCAGATAAGGCTCGGCCATCGCACCGCTCGTGACCGTGATTCCGTGAATGATCGCGTTCGCCGACCAATTCGATCCCATGCGCGGATCGGCGGCCGATTCGCTGTCCAGATGAAATCCGATCGCTCCGGTATTCCAGGTGAAAGCATTGTTGTAATGGTCGAGGCTGTACCAGCCTGAATAGAGCGCGGCATTCGGGCAATCCGGCGCCGGAGGCGTTCCAAATTCCTGCGGGTTGCTGTCCTCCGTAACGCTGAATCTCGCCTGCCCGGCAAATACCGCCGCCATGTGAAGTTCCCATTCTCCACTCCCATAGTTCGCATCGAACTGTTTCGCGATTGCTCCGAAGCGTCGATCGAGGCAAGCCTGTCCCGCAAGCCCGCCCGCTTCGGCGGCTATCGCTTGGTCCACCAATCCTTGGGCCAGCGCCGGTGTCGCGCCGTCCAGCCGCCAAACCGAATAAATCTGCAACGCTCCAGGCCCGGCGCGGTAATCAGCGAATGATACGAACGCTTGGTAGGAATTCCCCTGCGGCTGCTCCGCCGCGAAATAGGGATGCGGCTCGTCGGGATACGGGAATGCGTCGCCCGCGGCGTTTTGGTCCCACACGTCGGCGAGATACTGGTCCAGCGCGTAGACTTTGCCATTCTCCGCCGTCACGCTGAACGGCCGCACGTACGCCAGCACGATGTAAAGTATCTGGTCCGGCCCCACGGCATTCAGGCAGTTCTGCACCGGCGTCTTCACCGTGGAAACGAAAACTGTCCACGCTAGCGGCGCCGCCGTCTCCGGCGGACTTATCTGGCACAGGTTGCCGCTCGGAATCCCCCGGCTCGCCAGGTAATGGTTCGCCACGTTCACCGAATCCGTGACGCCGGGGTCGTAAACCACCAAAACGCGTTGCCCGAGCGGGTTCTGCGCCTGAGCGCTGCAAGGCGTGAGGATGCACAACAACAGCAACAGCTGGAATTGCCGCCGGGTATTCGGAAATTCGCGGGCTGTGAGCGGGATCCGCATCTTCAACCTCTTAGAAATAGGACGGACCATTGCTGAACATCTGCGCGGGAGAGTCGTAGGTTAGGCGAGAACGGCAGGCCGGTCAAGAATTTCATCGGTTAAGGACTCTCTGCCCGAGCACGCTTGCGAAAGGGCCCTAATGCAAAACTGTCCTGAATTGAACAGTCACCCGCCCCGCGTGCTTTTAAAATGCTCCGGCATGTGAGGTGAATGTCATGAGTGACTACGCGTCGAAATTGAAATGGCCGCTATCCCAATTCTGGCTGGGCCACAATTTCAACGACAACATACGCAGCCAGTTGGCGCGCGAAAGGCAGGTTGTTGAATTGATTTCTCTGGGCGCGCCGCTTCCGGAAATCTTGAACAAACTGTGCACCTTGATCGATGTTCAGATCGGCAATGTGGTATCGCTCATCTTGCTCGAGGGTGCGGAAGAGAGTCATGCTTACCCCATAATCTACAGCGCCCTGCAGGTGGGCCTGAACGTTTTTTCGTCCACGGGCATTTTCTCCAGTGACAAGATCCTCCTGGGCGTACTCGAGATTTACGGCTGCGATTCCCGGGATTTCACAGCGGATGAGAAACGGCTGATTGAGCGGGTGGCCTATTTGGCGGCTATAGCGCTCCAACGCCGTGAAGTTGATCAGAATTTTGACCGGCCTCTCCGACGCCTTAGAAGCGGAGCGCCCGTCTCATTCGAAAAACCCCCTTACATCAATTGATTTTCGCGCGTGTACGCGGGCGTCTGGCGCTTTTCCCCACGCCCGCCACCCCGCGCTTTGTCGCCGCGAACTCACCCTTTGAATGTGTTCACAACAGCACAGACTTAGTTCTTCCGCGTGACTAATCTGGTGCCCGTGCAGTCTTCGCAGTCTTCTTCCCGCACACGAAGAGGCATCCGTGCAATTCGGCGGACCGAAATCGCAGGCGTTTTTCGCGCTCAATCGCGAGGAGATGAAAACATGCTTGGGATCATCGCAGCAATCCTGATTATTCTCTGGCTGCTTGGATTTTTCGCGTTTCACGTCACTTCCGCGCTCATTCACATTGTCCTGGTGGTGGGCTTGATATTGCTGGTGTTGCATTTCGTAAGAGGGAGCGAGTAAGCAGTCGCCCATAGGTCGTCGCACATGGCTTTTATTTTCACCTTTGAGTTCGCAATGGAAATGCTCGCCGCCTTTGTGATCTTTGCCATCGGTTACATCGCGCTGTTCGTTTCCCTGATGATCTGCCTCGCCGTCATAAAAGGCATGTACGAAGGCACGAAATGGAGCTGGGCGTATGCCTCGAGTCTTACCGCCTCCACCCATTCCCTTCCTTTGGATGACGACAAAAGGGCGGCAACCGCGATTCACTAATTCTTAAGCACCAGAAACAAAATTTCACCTGAGGAGCCATACCATGAAACCAAGCACCGAGAACGAGATCGCAGGACGTGTCCACGAAGTGAAAGGCAAGATCAAGGAAAAGGTAGGCGCGTTGACCAACGATCCCGACCTGGAAGGCGAAGGCATCGGCGAAAAGATCGGCGGCAAAATCCAGAAGAAAATCGGCCAGTTCCAAAAAGTTGTCGAAAAACCCTAAGGTTGGCAGCGTCCGGCGCAACCCTACGGCGCTCGCTCTAGGACTCGGGCCAGGCAAAATCGAACGGTAACTTGGAGGCAGGTCATGAACCTCTCGGGTGTAAGTACGACGCAAATAGCCATCGCCATCGCGGTGGTGCTGGTCGTGGTCGCCGCGGGTATCACCATTTGGTTTTTCGTTCGTAAGCGCCGGACGCAAAGATTGCGTACTCAGTTTGGCAGTGCGGAATATACCCGTGCTGTGACGGAAGGCGGGAGCCGAACCAAAGCAGAAACGGCTCTCGCCGGGCGCGCAGAACGAGTCGAACGCTTGAACATCCGGCCGCTGGCCCCGGGCGATCGAACCCGGTTTGTTGAATCCTGGCGCAGCGTGCAGGCGCGTTTCGTGGACGGCCCGGGAGGCGCAGTAGCGGATGCCGACCGGCTACTCGGTGATGTGATGTCCACACGCGGCTACCCGGTAGCCGATTTTGAACAGCGCGCCGCGGATATCTCCGTGGGCTATCCCTTGGTTCTGGATAATTACCGATCCGCTCACGAAATCGCTCTTCGTCAAGCGTCGGGACAATCCAGTACCGAGGAATTGCGCCAGGCGATGATTCACTATCGCACGCTTTTTGACGAGCTCGTCGGGGAGCCGGAGCTGGCTCGCGCCAAGGCTGCCGCATCCTAACCTCGATTCAGAAGTGAAAAGGACGGATTACGCCGCCGGAAATGCAATTCAGATACGGGAGAAGTCCGAAAAATAGGAGAAAAAGAAATGACTGCTGAAAATGCCAAGAAGTGCGCGCACCCAATTTGTTCCTGTGCCACAACGTCCGGCGAGTACTGCAGCACCGAGTGCGAAGCCATGGAAAAAACTCCCGACATCGATTGCCTCTGTAATCACGCAGGATGCAAAGGTAAGACGTCATAGCCGATTGATTGCCACCCAATCCTCGGGATCCGCAAAGGAGAAACATGAAAAAGTTTAGATTGTCCGCAGCCGTGCTCGCGCTCTACGCCGTTGTAATTCTCGCTGCATGTTCCGGTACCGCGGCGTCACCTGCCGTTTCCGACAGCATTCGCAAATCGCTCGATCAGGCCGGCCTGAAAGATGTTTCCGTCAGCCAGGACCGCGACAAAGGCGTCGTGACCCTGGGGGGACAAGTGGCCAGTGAGACCGACAAGTCGCAAGCCGAGGCCATTGCAAAGTCTCTTTCCGGCTCGCAGGTCGTCGCCGATCAGATTGCCGTGATTCCCGTGGGCGCGGAAAAAGAAGCCAAGGCCATGAATTCGGATCTCGACGACGGCATTAAAAACAATCTGGATGCTGCGCTGATTCAGAACAAGCTGCATGACAGCGTGAAATACGACGTGAAGAGCGGCGTAGTCACCCTGAGCGGCGAAGTGAATTCGCAAAATAAGCGCGCGCGCGCCGAGCAGATCGCCACCGGAGTTCCCAACGTCCAGCAAGTGGTGAATGATCTGCAGGTCAAGAATCAGAAAGCCAGTTCGTCACAGTAGGATCAGCAAAGTTGATCCGCGCTGAAGCAGGGAGGGCGGCGCATTCCCGGGTTGCTCCTCCTCACGCGAAATTGGTTCTCGCGCGCAGGTCGTGACGCCTGACTCGGGAAGGAGACGTTATGTCATTCGGCCTTTATGCCGGTGGGTTCGCGATCGTGATCGGTGGCCTTATCTACGGCGCCTACCTGATGCACATGCCCGCGCACTGGATTGCAGTGGGTGCCATCGTACTTCTAGGCTTCGGTATTCTCAGTGCGGTGAAGGCCACACGCCAGAAAGACCCTGCAGGATAAAAGCACTCTCGGACTGGAACCAGCCCTTCGCTCCAGTAGCGCTAAGCGAACGTCGGCTTGCGTGTATGGTGCCCAAGAGGGGACGATTCTAGAACCTTTCTCGACGATTTTGTGGCGGCCTTGCCACAGGTCGAGTTTCCAGTTGGATTACACAATAAGAGGTTCCGCTTCTTCAGGATTTCTAAGCTCTTCCGTCCGCAGAATGTCGGTCCAACGCCGATGCTCACACACCTAGCCCAGTAACGAGGCTGGCTATCTTCGCCGCAACCCCAATCACTGTGGGGGCGATGTCTGCCATCGTTGTGGCGGCCTGTTTTAGGCCTTCGCTCGTGATGCTCAGGAACCCCTTGTCTGGTTTTTGTTTCGCGGCTTCCGAGGCTACAAGTTCTGCCGTGCGTGCTACGCGTTCCGCGTCCTCTGGTCGTTTCTCAGCCGCGGCCTGCAGTGCCTTCTGGAGCTCACCGATTAGGACAGTTAATTGCAGGCGTTTGTCATCCGGCATGAGTGACGCATTTTTGACGATTTGGGTCGCCCTATCCATTTGGGACTTGATATTGACAGGTCCAACCACGTTTGAAACTTGAATCTTGTCTTTTGACATATCGATATCTCCTACGCTACCTCCCACAATATTAAGAACCACTTCCCGTTCTCCCTTCGAATACCTTCCGTCCTCTTTGCCTTCCTGAATCACTGCGGTACGGTAACGGAGAACTTTCTCTTGGTCCTCCAGCTCAAGATAGTCCTCCTCGAATATGCTTATCTCCTTTTCGAGCACTTGATCCAAATTCTCCTTCGAAACTTGCCTCGGCTGGTACTCCATGGGGACCTTCGAACTGAAGAAATAGCTCGGATCCTGCGTAAGCAGGATTGTCGGCAGAAGACATGCGCGCGACGCGCCAAGCAAGTAAGATTCCAGTGGAGAGAGGTTCTCCGAGAAAGAAACGCACAGAATAGATTGCGCTATCACCTCCGCGACGGGTCCGTCAAACGAGAGGAACTGAGTGCTACCTTCCACGGAAATCGGATTGTAGTTCAGGCGCCTGAGCCGGTCATCGATCCGACAACGCTGATTGTCGGACAGAGTAGATGTTCCATTAACTAGACAACTGCGTTGACGCATGCTGGGCTGGTAGGCAGGCGGTGGTTCACTTCCGATGTAAGTCTTAAACAAGCGTATCGCGTGTTTGTGGTTCCTTACTTCTCTCAAGAGGTGTCGCCGCGAGAAACGGCGTTGTACCAAACTAGGTGGGATCAAATTGTCGGGCAGCACATCCTCAATAAAAACAAGACTCGGCTTGTGCGCACGGACGCATAGAGCAACTTCGTAGAGTATGTAGGGGGAAGGTTCGGGATCACGGACCGGTAAAACTACGATCATGCCGTCCGCGCTTTTGAGATGCCGCTCCGGTTTGGCCGAATTGACGCGGTCTGAAAAGGGGTCAAGGTTGGGCGTCAGCCCCTCGCTCAACAGAAGATCTTGGAAGAAACTGTTTATTGCGGCGTCCCCCGGTCGGTAGCTGTGAGAGTAATATATGAGGTGCATTGTTTCAATGTTCCCGTAAATTATCATGGACCACTTGCATTGGGCAGGACATGAACTCAGACTCGAACTCGCACCCGAGAGAATTTGTATTCTTTATTTATGCCTCCTCGGAATGTTCGAAATAGACGCAAGCGTATCGTCCCGAATGATTGAATGTAAAGGGCCAAGACCAGCCGCGACGCCCAAGGCCCGATCAAGTCTGCAACAATTTGACTACCCACTGGGCTTGAGGCTGTGAGTCTCGCCCACATCCACCTTGTCGTTTGCTAATTCGCAATCTCTTATCTCGTGCCAGTAGACCTTTCGTTTGTTTTTGAGCACAGCGAACGCGGGCTTGCGTGTATGGTGCCCAAGAGAGGACTCGAACCTCCACTCCCTTGCGAGAACTAGCTCCTGAAGCTAGCGCGTCTGCCAATTCCGCCACTTGGGCCACGCATGCGGCAAACAACCAGGTTCATCCATATTGCCGCCTGCCCTATGGTTTGTCAACGAAGCACACCCGCCGGCGCGTCATATTGACCCGTGCATTTCCGGGAAGCGGGTAGTGGGTCAATTTCCGGTAAGCCATTGACTGTCAAGAATCCCCGAACATGAGCATGGCCGCGTAGTCCGTTCCCTGACAGACAATGTTCATATGAAAGACGATAGTCCTTTGTCGTCGCCCGAAACCGGACGCTCCCTCCTCTTTTCCAGCCTATTGAAGAGAATCCTTCGTGTCGCCTGGGTTCTAGCTGCGAATACCTTCGTCGCGTGGGCGATGTTCACAAGACTGCGTAGCGTAGGATTCCCATCGTTGAATTTTCAAATAGACTTCGAGTTTACCTTTGAAGTCATTCTTCCGATTGTCGGTATCCTGCTTGAGCTTGTGAATTCGCGATTTGCAAGACGAGTAAACGTTGGCTGCTTCACTATCGCAGGATTTTTCTGGTTGGCAGCGGCAGTCTGGTGGCGATCAGACTCCTTTTTTGGCGTTCTGCTAATTATTGCCCTAGGGCTACTGACAATTGCCGGGATAACCGAGATTGTGTACAGAGGTACGAGGAGCATCCCTCTCAATCCGGCGTAAGTCCTGAAATGGGCACTGATTCAGGCACAGGCCGCCACAAACCTGATTGATTTATATAAGGGTATTTCTGAGGTACGCTACATCCTGAAGCTAGCGTGCCTGCCAATTCTGTCTATTGCCGCCTGCCCTATGGTTTGTCAACGAAGCACACCCGCCAGCCCGTCATATTGACCCGTGCATTTCCACGGTCTAGAGTGATCTCTCGGGGCAGCGCTTCTTCAAGGGGGACGGAAATGGCAAGCGCCCGTGCAATGATCGAGCGCCGACGTTCGAGCCGAGTTCTCATCCGCATCCCGGTAAAGGTCTATAGCGACGGCACCCAGGGCCAGCCGCTCGATACGCCCGCGGAAGCGGTGGCCGTCAGCCGCTACGGCG
>Ga0302325_10001829_pt1 | contig 53297 bp, 54 predicted proteins | sample Palsa_T0_2_FD_201948 | JGI IMG/M metagenome (GOLD analysis project Ga0302325, IMG submission 201948) | Peat permafrost microbial communities from Stordalen Mire near Abisko, Sweden - Palsa_T0_2 | ecosystem: Environmental > Terrestrial > Soil > Palsa > Peat permafrost | place: Sweden: Abisko...
GGTTATCTCGCCGACCTCTACGGAGACGACATGCAGTCCGAACTTTTCCAATTCGTCCCTGACGAACATCAACTTACTCAGATCGACCGTATTTTTTATAAAAATTTTCAAAATCTAAACAGGAAAATTGGCCATTCCCAGTTTATTGCCAAGTTACATAATATTTGGATCAGTCGTATGATAAGTGAAATGCCAGCGGTAAGTTTTACCTTACAGTTGGGAACGGATGCCGCGATCGTGGGGTCTATCCGTCATGCAGGTGCATCTTATTGGCAGAGAAAAATTTATATATATATGACTATATTGTTTGTGGATGACGACGAGGACGACCGCAGGCTTTTTATAGAAGCCACCAGGGAGTTCGACAGCACGATCACCTGTTTGGCCGCCTCCGATGGAATGGAAGCGCTGGATTGGCTACAAGACGGCGCCCGCGACGTGCCGGATTACATTTTTCTCGATCTGCGCATGCCGGGTATCTCCGGCGAAGAATGCCTGATGGGGATCAAGAAAGCGTCCAGGATGGCCAAGGTCCCTGTCATCGTATACACGACCTCCCGCGATGTGCAGGAGTCGGTGAAATTAAAGCGGCTTGGAGCCGCCCACTTTATGACCAAGCCGGTTGCCCCTGAAGACGTTTACTATATGGTGGCTTTTGTGCTCGGCGAGCACTGGTAAGACTGCACTAATCGGGACCTATCAGCTCACAGAGTCCGTCGATCAGCGTTCTAAGCGCCGCCAGAGTATTTTCATCCAGCGTATTAGTGTCTTTGTTGAGCTTGCCGAACGCACCACCGATCAGCAGTTTCGTTTTTGTCGTCATCTTCGCTCCAACGGTAGTCAACACGAGGTCCAGGGATTCAAATGCCTTTTGGCCGGCAAGTGAAGCTACGATCATTGCCGTTGGTTTATCTTGCAGGACGGTAGTGGCCACGGTCCATTCGATGGCATTCTTTAATACTCCCGGCAGGCTGAATACGTATTCGGGTGTGCAGAGCAGGACTGCATCAGCTTGTTCGATCGACGATATAAAATTTCCGACGGCGGGCGGCAGGTGTTGGGCGTCAGTCAGGTCGGGATTGAAATAGGGAAGCTCAGCCAACTGGTCGTAGATAGTGACGCTCAGACTGGATGAATAGGCGTTTTTTATACAATCAAGAATGACATTATTGACGGAGTTGGAGCGGATGCTGCCGGACAATGCCAGAATATTCGGTTTTGCCATAAGGACAAAGGTAAACGGTTCGCCGTTCTTGCTCAAAAGGCGATTTAACCTTATTGGGTCTGCTGGTGTGGCAGGATATGCCGGCCATCTGGTTCCAGAACGAGGACACGGCCCGGACAAGGGAAACCTACCGCCGGGAGTTGAAGGCGATCATGGATGATCCCTACAATTCACCATCCATTGTGACGTGGGTGCCCTTTAATGAAAACTGGGGTGCCTTCAACGTTAAAGAGATCACAGATTGGGTAAAGCAATACGATCCTTCACGCCTGGTGAACGGTAACTCCGGCTTTAACAATAACCCGGAATATCAAAAGGCATACGGCGACCCCGGAAATGGCGACTATGTCGACACCCATATTTACATCGGGCCCGACGGCGCTTCGACGGCCGACGGACAACGAGCCGCCTCGTTGGGTGAATTCGGCGGGGTGGGACTGTTTGTCCGCGGGCATATGTGGCCGGTGGAAAACAATGCCTACGCTTTGGAGCCGACGACCGCCGCTCTTACCGACCGGTACGTCCTTTTGTTGCAGCAAGTGGAGCAGTTGATGAAATACAAAGGGCTTAGCGTAGCCATTTACACCCAAACCACGGACGTCGAGCACGAGGTGAACGGTTTGCTGACCTATGACCGGGCCGTGGAGAAAATGCAAGTCGATAGGGTAAAGGCCATCAATACGGCAGTGATCGCGGAAAGTCGTGCGATGAATGCTCGTCCTGGCGCAGGTTCTTACAATACAAATTAAAACACCATTAAAAGCAGTTAAATATTGCATTAAAATGGGCCGACGGTAAAAAACCGAGGGGGCGAATCGCTAACTTTTCATAAAACACCTTTTATGCGCTATCTATATGCCCTCCCGCTGCTGCTGATCACCGCATGTACCGTTCAGCACCCCATCACCAAAGAAGTGGCTGAAAACAACAAAGACTACACGGTAGAATACCTGTTCGAGCACGACGGCTGCAAGGTTTACCGGTTCAAGGACCATAACTCCGTCGGCACCTATTATGTGTACTTCACCAATTGCAATGGGGATGCCATTGCCAGGACCGATAGCACCGCCGTCAGGAATTCAACGCGTCTGTCCAGGCCGTCGAACTGACGACCGAAAGACCGCTTGTCATCATTTCGCCTCCGGAGCGCCGGCACCGGCCGTCCACGTGTTATCCTTTTCATTGGCATCCATAAATATCCCACCATCCAGTGTAAAGGATTTCACGGATTTACCAGTCTTGATCTTCACGGAGATCTCTTTCTGATCATCCTTCCAGACAATTGGGGTTTGATGGAAACTTTGCGTCGTTCCGTCGTCAAAAGTGGCGACCACGTCAAACGGGACGGCAAATCCGCCAATGTTCTTAATGGACAACGTATACCCCTTACCCGTTTTCTCGACTTTTTCCAGCGCAAGATCTATGTAGCTGGGCGTAAAGAACCAATTGTAAAAAAACCAGTCCAGGTCTTTGCCTGATCCCTTGCTCATAGAATAAAAATAATCCCATGGAATAGGGTGCTTGCCGTTCCAGTTGTCCATGTAATTGTGCAAACCTTTCTTGAATAGTTTATCGCCGAGCAGGTCCTTTAAAGCAAGATAGCTCAATGATGGCTTGCCATACGCGTTATTGCCGTTGCCGAAAGTAACATCCGGGCTTGGTGTGATGATGGGGTTTTCTTTATCGTGTGCACCGTGGATCCATCGGGTAACCCGGAATTTTTTATAAAAATCATCGGCCGCTTTCTGTCCTCTTTCGGAGAGGCCGATCAGGTATTCAAAAGTCGTCGCCCAGCCCTCGTCCATAAAAGCGTAACGGCTTTCGTTTGTGCCCATGTAAAAGGGGAAGTACGTATGCGCCTGTTCATGGTCCTGCACCAATTCGGCGAAAACAAGGTCAGAGGTATGGCTGTCGTTTATCATCATGGGATATTCCATATCGGCGTATCCCTGGAACGCATTGGATTTTGGATAGGGATAGGGAATTCCTGGCCAGTTATTCGAAAACCAGGCCAAAGAATACCTGCCGTATTGCACCGAATGATGAAAGTCTTCCGATGCGTCGGCAAATGCGGCCTGCATACTGGTACGTCGCTGCGTTTTGTTGTCGACGACGACGCTCGCAGCATCCCAATCGTAATGGTCACTTATACCTATCGCCACATCACTTACGTTGGCGGCTGTCCATTTCCAGGTATTGGTGGCATTTTGTGCAGTGACCTTTTTGTCAGCCAGGTCCTGCTTCGTAGCGACGTTTATGGTAGAGTCGCTTGTCATGGATTGCCTGAGCCGTTCGGCAAAGTCCGGCTGGAGCACCTCAAGGGGATTCAGCAACGTACCGGTTGCCCACACGATGAAATTTGTTGGAACAGTGACATCGAGGGTATAGTCATTAAAATCATTATAAAACTCCAGGGCGCCTGTGTGCGGTTGGGTATCCCATCCCATGTAATCATCATATACCGATACACGCGGGTAGAAATAGGCAATATAAAAACTGGTCGAATCGATTACCCCATCGCGCCCGGGTCGTTTTGACAAGTTATAATGCCAGGAGATGTTGAGGTGTATCGAATCATGCGGCAGCAAGGGACTGGCCAGGTCGACCATTTGATTGGTGGTGATCGCCTCGTTGTTATCCCATACCGTCTTGGCGCCATTTATCATTATCTCATCAACCTTGATCCCGGCCGAGGTGTCGGCTGATCCTCCGCGGCCGCCACCGCGATGAACGTTCACGATCAGTTTCATGTTCAGGCTTTTCAGGGTGTCGGGACTATTATTGAAATAGACGATTTGCTCGACGCCGGTAATGGTGTTGTTCGGCGGCATAACCGTCAAAGCAATATGATACCGCCCGTGATTTTCCCAGTAATTTTTTCCGGGCTTGCCGTCGAGATCACGGGTGCCATTATTGTATGCTTTTTGAATTTCAGGCGGCATAGTGAGGGCTTGTGCACCGGCTTGCAAAAATTCCAGGAAGAGAAGAGTAGAAAAAAGGAAGGCTTTTAACATGCTCATGTGTTGATGATATTTTGAGCGTAAATGTATGCTCCTTTTCGGCTGCTGCAAGTATTTTGTCCTCCGCGAGTACTCCTTTTCGGTCAAAATTGTCTAATTCTCAGCTTGTTACAGGAAAAGTGACAAAAAAACCCGATCTTTCGTTTTTGTAGTTACAAAACTACAGTTGGGTAGTACTAATATTAAAGCGGCAAACTGGTTTTCTAATCTTACTATAGAATTGTATTAAACGTTTGCGACAGGTTGTTTTAAGGGTCAAGACCGTTCCATTTTTGGAATGGTCTTATTTTTTGATAAAGATCCCATGGACAGGGCGGGGGCCCGCCTTGGTCTGGTCGCAATAATTTCATTGTTCAGGTTTTGTTTTGGAAAGGCCAGGTGCTCATTAGCTCTACCAATAAGAAGTCCTTCCTGCAATTGTATCGGATAGGTAAGGTGTCGCCGAGCCCTTTGCTGATCAGATAATGACAGTTCCCGAAGTTGGATGAAAGCCTGTTCCATTTATACAACAGCCTGCCCGGGTATAATCCATGCGCCGTGCTCCAAAGGACGACCTGGCTGCCATGTAAATGACCGGCTACGATCAAATCATAGTTAGGGGCGATTGTCACAACATCGATCGGCTTGTGCAGACACAAGATGGAAAAATCCGGTGTGCCTATACGAGCAGCCGGACGACCCCCATCTATTTGAATGTTTAGGCCGGCTGTCTTTATATTGGCAGACCCGTTTTCCAGCCAGATCCCGTTGCAACTCTCGATGATTGTTCGAACCTCGTATTTGCGATATCGATCGTGATTGCCAGGTATCGCCAGGATATTATTGAAATGGGCGATCGATTCGACCATGAGGGCAAAATGGAGCAGCCCCTTTTTTGAATCGGCATAGTCTCCGCCTAAAAGAATGATATCGGGAGCGATCCCTTCAATTTCCCTGGCGATACTGTCAGCGAGCCGTCGGCCGAAGCGGTTATAATGAAAATCCGAAAGGTATAGAATCCTTGTTCCGGAAAAGTTTTCTGCCAGAAAATGATATTGTCGCAACTCAAAGGGGTGATTATAGCCTAGCTCTAACTTCATTGTTGTACAAGATTAAGATGGCGAGACACCCGATATGCCAGTTCCTTAAATGATTCCCTTTCCGAAATAAACCCAGCACCATGAAAAATGCGATTGGCATGACTGTGAGCAGGCATTTGCCGATACCTATTTCAAACACTTTGTTTAAGCCGCTCAGGACTGGTTTTCTGGAGTTATCGAGCAGCAATGGAAATAAGAACAGGAACTGAACCTCCAACAAATAAAAGCACAAAGCTGACAATGGGGTCAGCAGGGGCGCATGTTTTAAAAACCACCAGCAGGAGAGAACGGAACCCGCGAGGCAGATGCCGTACTTGAGGAAACCATAAAGATTGTAGTTCGTGCCCGTATTGAAAGGCCGGACATTGTGGTCATCCAATTCATTCAGCCTGTCATACATCCACCTGGCGCCGGATGGGAACATGGTTGCCAGACCCAGCCGGCAGTCGTTGCCCGGGTATTTCGCAAGGTGTTCCTTGCTTGCTGCGATCAGGGTTCTGTAGTTCATCCGTTATAGATAAGTACTATGATGATCGGGATTAAGAAATCGCCCGGATGTGAACTTAACATGGCAAACCACATCAGTAAGAACATCGGTACCCCTCCGGCTCCAAGGGCAAAGGCCTCGGCATCCCGTTCTTTTTTGGGTATTTTCAGGTTCAGCGGATTCCTGTGGTACCGCCAGTCCAGGATACCGCCCGCAGTTCCAATCATCCCGAATAACCCGATGGCGTAGAATTGCCAGCCCGCATAGGGGAAATGTGAACTGAGTCTGAGTTTGTCGTTTTCCTTATAGAGCAGGAGCAAAAGCCCAAAAAGCAGGGCCGGGATAAAGAGAAAGATCAATGAGCAATAATCCCTTAGTGTTTTTTTCCTCCCGGCGTATTTAGGCGGCCGAGGACGGAAAGGCAGCGTTGTTTCTGTCATAAAAAGTACTTTGAAATACAAAGTATGTGATTAATTTTCATTTTTCCAAATGCCCAACCAATTTTTTTGGGGGGGAAGTTCTGTTTTATACAATCCCGTGATCCGGTTTCCGGCTAATTTTGTTACATTAGACATGCCATGCTGTACAACGAGATCAGGCCGGGGAAAGAATTGGAAAAGTATGTAAAATGCTATTACATCTACCGATCGGAGATGGATACGGTATTCGAAGATACCGTATTCCCCAGCGGATGTGTAGAGATCATATTCAATCTAGGCACCGGAAACTGGCAAACGGCGATAAACGATCACTTCGTTACTACGCCACCCATCGAATTATGGGGACAGATCATCCGGCCATTGGCCGTCAGGTCCATCGGAAAAAACACCATGCTGGGGGTTCGATTTTACCCGCACGCCGCGGCCTTTTTTTTGAACGATAATATTGACCTGTTCAATGATCAGGTCATTGATCTTGGCAGCCTGGCAGGCGCTACGGCTGCCGCACTTCATTCCCGGCTGCTGGATACCTCCGGCTGGGATAAAAGGGTCGCACTCGTCGAACAATATCTGATAGGCAAACTTTCCCAATCCCAAAAAAGATCCGGCAAGGTAGAACTCATAAACGAGATCATGCATGAGCTGCAGCACAAGGACTTTTTCGATAATATTGAAAATGTTGCGACTCGTTACGGCATCACATCCCGGTACCTGCAAAAACTATTTCTCCAGTATACAGGGCTCACCCCAAAGTTATACAGCAAGATAAATCGTTTTCAGAACAGTCTCAGCCTGGTCACAAAAAAGGACATCTCGTTGACTGCCGTCGCCTACACCTGCGGCTATTTCGATCAGAGTCATTTTATAAGAGAATTCAAGTCTTTTACCGGGCTTACCCCTTCCGGCTATTCGATCGCCAATTCCCCGGTGGCGTTTGCGCTTGCAAATAATTAGACCGTTCCGTTTTTTACAATTTCAAATTTGTCGGGCTGAATAACTTTGTTTCAAATAGAAACATCATGTCAGCAAAATTCAGCGCATTCCGCGATTTACATTACACAGCGGCTTTATTTGTATTGCCAAACGTTTGGGATGCGAAGAGCGCCAGGATTTTTCAGGAGAATGGCTTTCCTGCCGTCGCCACCTCCAGCGCCGCGGTGGCGGATAGCCTGGGTTATCGGGATGGAGAAGGGATGCCCTTCTACGACTATCTCTTCGTGATCACCCGTATACTGGCAGCGGTGGAGATCCCTCTCTCGGTCGATCTGGAAATGGGGTATGGAACATCGGACGAACAAATCTATCAGAATATTCGAAAACTGGTCGATCTGGGAGTAGTAGGGATTAACATAGAGGACTCGGCTATGGATAAGACCGGGCGTGTCCTGAAAGACGCCGGGGTCTTTGCGCAAACGGTTGCGCATATCCGGAACAGATTGTTGGAAGAAAAACTGGAACTTTTTATCAACATTCGCTGCGATACTTTTATCCTCGATGTTGACAATAAACGCCGAGAGACAAATCGCAGGATAAAGCTCTACGAAGCGGCCGGGGCGGACGGAATTTTTCTACCGTGTATTAGTGACAAAGATGATATCGCGGAAGTCATAAATCATACCAAATTACCCTTGAATGTCATGTGCGTACCCGGTCTTCCGGGGTTTGAAACCTTGAACCGGCTGAGGGTGAAGCGGGCAAGCATGGGACCTTTTCTTTTCGGCAGGGTCTATCAGGATATCGGTAAACTTTCGAACGCCATCACCGGGAGCGGAGGTTTTTTACCGCACTTTTCGTAACCGTGTAAGTAATTATTCATCAGTAAAATAAACAACATGAACCTACCGATCAGGGCACAGGATGCCCATGAAACACTCGCAGCAGCATTTAACACCGGCGACGTCGCCGTTGTACTCGGCATGTATGATTTTAGCGGCATCATCGTGCCCGAGCCAGGGACAGCAGTTTCGGGGAAAGAGAAGTTTGAAGAAGCCATAAAAGCCATCCTGGCAATAAAGGGAAAAATGGAGATCAAAACGGTCTATTGTCTCCAGACGGGAGACCTGGCGGTGGGAAGATCTGAATGGAAAATAACGGAAGGCAATGAAGTAAAAATAAGCGCCAGGGGTATTGAAGTGATGAGGCAAGAACCGGATGGCGGCTGGAAAATTGTAATCGACCATGCTTTTGGCGCTGAAAGTTTTGCTACTTTCACGCAAAGCAACAAATCATGACGAGAACTTTCCTTTCGATTGCGCTCCTGCTTGTCTACGTCGACGTTTCGGCACAGGCGGTGTCCCTGGAAAAGGGTTGGATATTCAGGCAGGGTGACTCTCTGGCCTGGTTAGCGCCTGCACTTGATGAGACGGGTTGGAAGGAAATGAGTATCGATCGTCCCTGGGAAAAACAAGGATATCCCAACTATGATGGCTTTGGTTGGTATCGCCTGCATGTAACAGTCCCTTCGTCGCTAAAAAACACCTCCTATTTCAAAGACTCCATCCGGATCGACCTGGGGACGATCGATGATGGCGGCGAGGTCTACCTGAATGGTAAAATGGTCTTTAAGAACTATACTACAGGTGATATCCACAATGGCCTCTATGGAAAATGTGTGATCAAGCTGGCGGTGGGCGATCCTATCTTTTACTGGGATCGCCCCAATACTTTTGCGGTCCGGGTCTTCGACACCGGCGGCGATGGGGGCATCTATGACGGAGTCTTTTCGATAAGCATGAACAACCCGATCGATGAATCGGCAATCAATACCGACGAAGCCTTTTTGCTGAAAGCAGACAATTCGGTGTCGAAAAAGATCCTGCTGGAAACCAAAAATGGCGGATATAAATTTGCCGGCAAACTACAGGTGAAAGCAGTCGATCCCGAGACGGGGGTCGTTGTTTTTTCAAAGGAATCGGAAGCTATCTTTTCCCAGGGTCACCCTTTTTCCATGGCGATCGAGTTTATATTGCCGCAGCATAGGTCTTATAGCGTTGTGTATACTTTTACCGATAAGCTGTCCCGGTCCGTGTTGATGGCAAGAAATGGCACTCCATATTTGATGACGCCGACTCCATCGCCGAAACCGCAGATCAACGGTCCCGTGGTCTACGGCGCCCGGCCTGGCAATCCTTTCCTTTATCGTATTCCGGCGACGGGCACGCTTCCCTTGAGCTACCAGGCAACCGGTTTGCCGCAAGGACTGCAAATCGATCGGTCCACAGGCATCATCACGGGTGTGGTCAGTCAACGCGGCGACTACCCGGTGACGTTAACAGTGGCGAATGGCCTCGGAAAGGCGCTAAAAAGGTTCACGATCAGGATCGGTGACGATATCGGGTTGACGCCGGCGCTGGGCTGGAATAGCTGGAATGCCTGGGGTACCAGTGTCGACGATCAAAAAGTGCGGACCTCGGCGAAGGCCTTTGCGGATCAACTGGGGGCACATGGCTGGAACTATGTGAATATCGATGACGGCTGGGAGGCTGCGCAGCGCGCCGCCGACGGCTCGATCGTCCCCAATTCAAAGTTCCCGGACATGAAGGCTCTGGCCGAATACGTGCATGGGCTGGGACTAAAGATCGGCATCTATTCCTCTCCCGGCCCGCAAACCTGCGGCGGTTACCTCGGAAGCTGGCAGCATGAAGCACAGGATGCCGGCTCTTACAATAGCTGGGGCATCGATTACTTAAAATACGACTGGTGTTCTTATAGCAGCGTCGCCGGGGCGTCGCCGACACTCGACACGTATAAAAAGCCCTATTCCGTGATGCGGGATGCCTTGAACGGCGTTCACAGGGATATCATGTTTAGCTTTTGCCAGTACGGCATGGGCGATGTTTGGAAATGGGGCGCTACGGTCGGCGGAAACAGCTGGCGGACGACCGGCGATATCAACGATAGTTGGCCAAGCATGTCAGAGATCGGTTTTAGCCAGGATGTTCCAGCGGCTTACTCCCAACCGGGCCACTTCAATGATCCTGACATGCTCGTCGTCGGCAATGTAGGGTGGGGGGATAACCAACATTATACGAAACTAACTCCCGATGAACAATACACGCATATCAGTTTATGGTCTTTGCTCGCTTCTCCCTTGCTCATAGGCTGCGATTTGGGTCATGCCGATCAATTCACGCTGAACTTACTGACCAATGATGAAGTGTTGGCCATCGACCAGGATTCCCTGGGCCTCGGAGCGCGCCAGGTACTCGATAAAGACAGTCTCCAGGTCTGGAAAAAGCCCCTGGCCGACGGCGCCTTCGCCATTGGGCTGTTTAACCTGTCCTCGGCCTACAAGACCGTCTCGTTGGACCCGGCAAAGATCGGACTTTCGGGGTATAACAAGATCAGGGATCTGTGGCGCCAGCAGGAACTGGCGACGACAGGAAGCCTTATAACAGGAAAAATACCCCCGCACGGCGTGCTCCTGCTAAAGTGCTCGAAACGGGAGTGAACGCTTGCATTCCATCAAATAAATGCCTATCTTGTAGGATAGTTTCATCCAATTCTATCCGAACACCCTAAGTCCACCCCTATGTCGCTAAGTCTCAGTTTCTTAGTTTACGTTTTTGCACTCACCGGAAAGCCCGGTTTCGTACCAACCGACCGCGCCCAGGCCGATCGCGTCCAGTACGCCCACTATTCTTTCCACGTCCCCCCAAAAAAGCGCAAGGATTTTGCCGCAGAGCTCCGCTATATGGAGGCGCAATTCGCCGACATGAAGTTCGTCCAGGCGAATGAGCAGACCTACACCGCCGAAGAATGGATCGCCGTCCAGCTCTTGAAAGACTTCGACGGCCGCGATCTTTCCGAAGCCTCACATTAAGTCTACTCCGTCCTGGGACTGGCGCTCTTTTTGCTTTCGTTGGATCATGATCATCCAGATCGAACATACATTGCCAGAGGAGGAAGCCAAACGCCGGATAGAGCAGCTGATCGAACGTTACCAGGAGGAATATAAAGACCAGGTGCAGGATTTGACCGTGGAGTGGAAAGACAACAAAGCTCATATCCGGGTGTCGGCAAGGGGATACAGTTCTGCCGGCAACCTCGAAGTCACGGACAGCGCCGTCCTACTCGATTTCTACGTTCCCTTCCTGCTGCAGATCTTTAGTAAAAAGATCAAATCTACCATCCAGCACGCCATCGAAGAAAGCCTCTCCTAAGTCATTTTTTGTTGGCGGCGAACGTATCGGTGACCAACTGCGTATCCATATACTCTCTCAACTCGTGCAATTGGCCGTCGGTGATCCGGCACACCCAGCAGTATTTGTTGTTATATATTTTTCCATCAGGAGTAGCATTCTCTCCGCTGGCCTCCATTACTACATAGTCGCCGTCCGCAATAAAACGATGGGCCGGATCCCATCCATGTCCATTGCATATCGTCCGCCATGGCCTCGAACAAGGGGTCGGTATTGCCCTTTGCAAGTCCGGCGAAAATATCTTCCATCAATTTTTTGTTGTCGGTTGCAGACATTTTAAACGTTTTTTGTCTTGTAGAATAAATCGGAACAAATGTAGCCGGCCTTTTTGTACCTTTTTGGGTCAATTTGTCTTATTTGGATACCCTATCTTGGCCAAAATTAGCTGTTAATCAATTTGTTGAGGAAAATTGCAAAAAAAGTGCGAAATTGTCCCATATTGTAGTTGCAAAACTACAGTCTGGTAGTGCTAGTATTAGGATAACGAATTGGTTTTTTAATATTCATTATAGAAAGGTATTGAATGTTTGCGACAGGTTGTTTTAAGGGTCAAGACCGCTCCATTTTTGGGGTGGTCTTATTTTTTTCCCTAAATTGACTGATGAGCAATCTTCCCCGGCTGAATCGGACACTCGGCTTACGTTTGGCAATCTTCCTCGTCATAGGAAATATCATAGGTTCGGGAGTCTACAAAAAAGTAGCGCCGATGGCAGCCGAACTGCATTCTTCAGGCTGGGTGTTGATATGCTGGGTATTGGGCGGGATCATTTCCTTATTTGGAGCACTCAGTAATGCCGAGATCGCCAGTATGCTGGCTGATACAGGAGGCGAGTACGCTTATTACAAACGGATCTACGGGCGTTTCTTTTCTTATTTGTATGGGTGGTCAAATTTCACCGCCATCAAGACCGCGACGATTGCGGGCCTCGCTTATGTGTTTGCACAATCATTGAATGGCCTGGTACATCTTCCTGCCCTTCTCCCCGGGCTGGCGGACACTAATATATTCGGCATCTTTTATCCTTTCGCCGCTTTCCAGATAAAGCTTACCGCGATCCTGTTGATCCTGGTCCTCACCTGGATCAATACCACTGGTGTGAAGACGGGAGCGGGGTTGAGTACGGGCATGATATTGTTAGTGCTGGCAGGGATTTCGCTGATCGTCGTTTTTGGATTGAGCAGTTCGCAAGCAAACCTGGGCGCGGCTTTTACCCTGAAGGTCAGTGATGCGGGACCGGTAACGATGAGCGCTATTTTTTCCGCCATGCTTGCCGCCTTCTGGGCTTATGAAGGCTGGAATTCGGTGGGATTTCTTGGCGGGGAAATAAAAGAACCGCATCGTAATGTCCCATTGAGTATCACGATCGGGCTGTTGGTCGTGATATCGGTATATATCCTCGTCAATATCACCTACCTGGCTTTGCTGCCCTTGCCGGCACTGATCCAATTGCAAACTGCGGGCACGGGGATTGCCGCCGTGGAAGCGGGGGGCGTATTTTGGGGACATGGCGGACTGATCTTTATCTCGTCGCTGATTCTCGTGACAACACTGGGATGTACCCACACTACCATATTAAGCAATTCACGCACTTACTATGCCATGGCTGGAGAAGGGGTGTTCTTCCCGAAGGCGGGTAAGTTGAATGCAGCCCAGGTTCCCGGCAATGCGATATGGTACCAGGGCATATGGGCCTGTCTGCTGGTACTGTCCGGCACCTTCGATCAACTGACGGATATGTTGATCTTCGCGGCTTTCATCTACTATGGGGCCACAACGCTCGGTGTTTTTATCCTTAGAAAAAAGATGCCGGATGCACCCCGTCCCTATAAGGTCTGGGGATACCCGGTAGTACCGGCCTTGTTCATCCTTTTTTGTCTCGTCCTCATCTTTAATACCATTGTTACCCGGCCCCGGGAAGCCGCCATCGGGCTGACCTTAATAATATTGGGTGTCCCGTTTTACTGGTGGTTTAACAGGAGGTCACAATCTGAAAAGATGCCATAGACAGTAAGAAAGGCTGATAGCGGAAAGAGCCAGGATATATTTGCCGTGACGGCGTTCGCCGGGCGGGTAGAGATAAACACGATCCCCATTTGGCAAGGTCTTCTTCTGAAAAGCAAAGATAGAACCAAGAATAAAACCGAAAACCCCAGCCCCCAGCGCGCAAAGATATCCTAGCAGTATCTGGTAGGGGTGAGTCCGCTCCGGGCGCGCCAGTACCGTCAGACGCTCACGATGAAAAGCAGCTTCCTGTTCCGCCGTGACCGGGTGTCCTCTTTCGGCTAACAATTCCCTGGCCAGGGCGTAGTCGAGATCACCCCACTCATCAGGGGTCTTAATAATATCCAACAGCTCCGCATTGGTAAAAGCGAAAAGATAATAATCGGCATCCAGGCTCTTTAGTTGTGACTGATAGTAAGCCTGCAACGCAGCATGGGCTTTGGTGAAATCGGCTGGCGCCAATTTCAGCTGGATAGTCGGTTCGAAATGGTTATTGGCAAAGCTGATATCAAATGCGGGACTTTCGTTGACGACCTCGCTCTGTATGCCCTGCTCCTGTAGTCGTGCGGCAATGGCGGCGGCCAGCTCGGGATCATTGAATTTTTGAAAGCTGAGTAATGTGTCCGACATATCCGAAAATAGGCTATTTTCGGATATCAACGAACCATCATGACAACCAGAAATATCCCGTTCTTACTGCTTCCGCTCTTACTCCTGGCCTCCTGCGTGATCGGACCCGGCGGTCCCGGAACCCCCGTTTATTATCAGCCCGTTTATTACGGCCCGGGCATCGGCCTGGGTACCCTGATCGCGGTCCTCGTTTCCTGGAGCCGAAACAAGTCGATCTTGCTGGCCATACTTTGCGGCCTGCTGGGATGGATCTATGTCATCTACGCGATCCTTGTCCCTAAAAGATGAGAATGCCGCATCTTTTGTCGGGATCACCGCATCTTTTTTCCGTTTGACCGCAATACTGCCCGCCGGAAGCCCTGTTTCATGTAGCTTAACATTTTAAAATAAGCAGACAATGAAAAGTATATTATTCAGGTTCGGCGTAGCAACCGCAGCCTTGTATCTCATAGGGTGTTCGCTAACAACATGCAATGCCCAATCTACGCCCAGGCGGTCACTGCTTGCACTGTCAAAGACCGACCATATGCTCGCGGTCATAGACCCCGCGACATTGAAGACGATTACCCGCATCCCCGTCGGCACCGATCCACATGAGGTCATTGCTTCCTCCGACGGGAAGACTGCCTACGTTACCATCTATGGCGGCGGCAGCCTGCATGAGTTGGACATCATCGATCTGGTGGCACAAAAGCCCTTAGTTAGCCTGGATACAAGACCGCTGTTCGGCCCGCACGGTCTCACCTTCGCCAATGGAAAGGTCTGGTTCACCGCGGAAGGGTCCAAATCCATCGGGCGTTATGATCCGGCAACGGGCAAGCTGGACTGGAGCATGGGTACGGGGCAGGACCGGACACATATGATCTATGTGACGGCGGATGCAAAAAGGATCTATACGACAAATGTTTCTTCCGGTACAGTAAGTATTCTTACCGATACGCTGGTTGAGTTCGGGCCGCCGGGTCCGCCTCCCGGTCAAAGCCGGCCCGCGGCGCAAGGCCCTCCCGGCGGACAAGGTTCGCCAAACCCGCAAGGCCCTCCTCCTGGCGGGCAGCTCCATGAGCAATGGACGCAAACGCTAGTTCCGGTCTCCAGGGGGTCCGAAGGATTCGACGTCTCGCCGGATGGCAAGCAATTATGGACCGCAGCAAGTGAGGATGGAACCATATCCGTTATCGATCTTCGGGCAAAAAAGCTATCGGTGAGGATCGACGCCCATGCCCAGGGAGCGAACCGGTTGAAATTTACACCGGATGGGAAACAGGTATTCATTTCAAGTTTGGGAACGGGCGACCTCGTGATATACGATGCCGCATCGCAAAAGGAAGTAAAACGGCTCAAGATCGGGCATGGCGCCGCGGGCATCCTGATGGACCCAGTCGCCAATCGCGCATTTATTGCCTGTTCGGCAGATAACAACATAGTGGTGGTCGATCTGACAACCCTCGGGATCACGGGCCGTTTCGACGTGGGCGGGGGCCCCGACGGTCTCGCATGGGCGGAGCAGCAATAGGCCGGACCTTCGATCCGGGCGGCCGGGCCATGGGCACATCCGGGCAGTCGGGCCATGGGCAACTACTTATCCATCTGGGCAATGATCTTATTGACCTCCGCTTCGGTAGAGCGCAGCTTTGTCTGGCAATAGGCGATCAGTTCGGCGGCGCGCTTGACCTTTACCGCCAGCACGTCCACAGAGACGGACTCGGATTCAATTTCCCTGGCGATGGCGGCTAGTTCCTGGTAGGCAGCCTCATAGGTCAAAGTCTTTTCCATGATAGTTTTCTTTTGATTTGACGGTCGCGGTGATGCTTGTCGACCGAAGCAGGATCTCGATGTCCTGCCCGATGACCAATTGATCGGGATTGCCGGTGATCTGCCGGCCGACCTTCACGATGGCATAACCGCGGTTGAGCGTATTCTCGGGGGAAAGCACCCTGATCACCGTGGCCAGATGGCCAAGATGAGTCTGCCGGTTTTTTATCAACAGCGGCCCAAAGGTCTTAATGTTGGACGACAGGGCCGCGAGCTCCATGCTTCGGCTATGGAGAACCGATCTCGATTGGTTGACGATCAGGTTATGCAACTGCCCCAGTCGCTGAAAGCCGCCGGAGAATTGCTGCTGCGACTTGATGACGATATTCTTTTGAAACACGACCAGCGCCTCCTCAAATACCCGATTATGGTTGATGATGAACTCAGCGGCCTTTGTTGGCGTCTTGGTCGCCAAATTTGCCATGAGGTCGGCGATCGTCTCGTCTTTCTGATGGCCGATACCCGTAATAACAGGAATAGGAAATTTGGCGATCGCCTTTCCGACCAGGTAATGGTCAAAGATCAGAAAATCGGTTTGCGACCCACCGCCGCGGATGATGACGACGGCATCATAAGGCTTGCTGCTTCGAAAGACGTCTACCAGGCGATCCACCAGTTGTTGCACATTGGCTTCGCCTTGAACCACGGTAAAGTAATCGTCTATGGAAAACAGGTAGCGGTTGGGATTGTTTTCCAGCGTATGTCTGAAATCCTGCCATCCCGCGGAAGTCTTGGACGATACCACCGCGATCCGCTGGATTACCCTTGGCAATGGAAGCCGCTTGTTGTGGGTGATGTATACATCCCCGGCCTTTTCAATAAAATCCGGATTTTCCAGGACTAGCTTTTCAAGTGTAGCCAGCCGCTGTTGTTCCAACACCCCGAGGGTGAAATAGACGTCAATGTCGTTCAGGTTCAACTGTAATCCGTAGACGGCATGATACTGCACGGAGACATTGACGAGTACCTGGATATTGTTCGTGAACCGCTGGCAGGTGATGAGCTCGAAATTGGTGATGCTGGCTGAGCCCGGACCCCAGGCCTTGGCGGAGATTTTAGCAATCAGCCTGTTGCTATTGGGATCTTTTTCCACAAGGTCGAAATAGTGGTAGTCGCTATCCGCCTTGAACGTGTGACTCGTCACGTCGGCGACTACCCAGAACCGCTGCTGCGCGAAGACTTTGGTGACCGCGGCGGATATAGTAGCGGTCAGTTGTGAAAGCCGTAGGTGCGTTTTAACGGACGTGATCTCCATGGGGGGCTAAGGTACTCAAAAAATGGCGCTGACCGCCTGCGTGCCGTATTCTGTATTTGCATTATTGCTATTGATATTCAATGAATTTGGCGTTGTCGTTTTGAAAGAATTGGATATTTTGACTGCTTTTAGTGCTGGCAGTGGCGGACCTAATAGCTTGGTATATACTGCATTGCTTGAGCCGTGAGGTAGAAGGGGGATAGTTGTCTATTTGAACCAGCAATTTTATATTAATTTTGTCGGTCATAACCAGCGAAATTAATATAGTGGAACTGTTGTTTCAATATCAGGACAATTTGATGAGGAGCATCACTAATTATTTTAGGCGATATCTCCATCTCATCATTAATTGGGATCAAAGGATGATCGGCATCAAAGGTCCGCGAGGAGCCGGCAAAACCACCCTAGTGCTTCAACATCTGAAATTTGATTTGAAAGAACGGACATCCAAGCCCTTTATGTTACCGCCGACCATACCTGGTTTTATAATCATACGCTAGGTCATTAATCACATTGGCGTTTTGAAGTACCAAGATGATTTTCTCAGAATGCGGTCACGGCTTTTTGGCCTGGCATATAAAATGACAAAAAGCGTTGTCGATGCCGAAGACATCGTTCAGGAGATGTTTCTGGCCATGGGTTCAGTGAAGGCGGGCACCATCAGGGAGCCGGAAGCCTATTTTGTCCGGGCCGTGACCAATCGGTGTTTGAAAGTATTGGATCAGCGGAAGGCTACGATTTATCCCGGGCCAGACCTGCCGGAGCCGCTGGAAGACGGATTTCGGCCAGAGGCGATTGACCCAGATCTTTCCTATGGGTTGCTGCTTCTGTTGCAGCTTTTAAAACCGGCGGAGCGGGCGGTTTTTATATTGAGGGAGTCGTTCGGTCTCGAGTACGGAGCAATTGCCGAGATTGTGGATTCGAATCCGGATAATTGCCGTCAGATGTTGCATCGTGCGAAAGGGAAATTGAATCAGGCCGGGCCGGTACGTCGTACATCGGAGGAACGATTAGCTGAGATTATGCAGGTTTTTCTTGCTGCCGCTACTTCAGGCGATTCAAGGTCGCTGATTGCCCGGCTTCGGGAGGACGTGACCGTTTATTCCGATGGCGGAGGGAAACGGCCGGCCGCACTTCACCCGGTGACGGGCCCGATAGCGGTTTTGAAATATATGATGGGGATTTATACCAAATGGTCGGAAGGCTTTTCCCTTTCGATCGTACGAGTAAACGGTGAATCTGCAATTGTGTTGCATGACCGGAGTTCCGGACTGCCCGATTCGGTGACGTTTTTCAATTTTGAGGAAACAGCGTTGGCAGCCATTTATACGATACGCAATCCGGACAAGCTAAAAGGCGTCCAAAATAGGGCAGTATGAGCTTCGGTATGTTACCGGTCGATTTTTTTCAAATGGTGGAAAATATTTTGTCGTTTTTTGTCACAAAAACGCTGGTCGGCGATCCTTGTTGTAAACAACTGTCATGAAAGAGAATAGCCGTACGAAAAGGCGTTATTTGGTAGAAAAGACATCAGTAATCAATGCGCTCCCTGACGATATTTTCAAAGTTTTGATGGATTTCGGGCAATGGAAACAATGGACGGCATCGATCACCGAAATGTCTATATTGAATAATGATCGACCTGGAACGGGGGCCAGGATAAAGATACTGCAACCAAAACTTCCTCCTGCCATCTGGACCATTACAGAAAGCCTTCCGGACAGCTCACTCACGTGGGAAAAAAGGTCTTTTGGCATTGTCATGCTCTCTGAGCATTTGGTACTCACCGGCAAAAATGGGACAAGTGTAACCATTCGCATGACCTACCAAGGGCCTTTCGCAGGTCTATTTTATATGCTTACCCACACGCTCACCGATCGTTATATGACCATGGAGATCGATGGTCTCAAGCGGGAGTGTGAAAAGAGGTAATTTTTCCTTCGACCAAAGACTCGATCCTTCGCTCGGTTGAATGTGACCATACTCTATTTTTTAATCGAAAATATCCATGGAAGCAGCCCTGGTTCTGCAAATGCACTGTCTGCAGCACTCTTGTGGTTGGCGTTTGGATATTCAGTATATTTCGCATTCTTCGCGCCAACGGCTTGTAAAGCCTTGAATAAATCTCTATCGGGCTGGGGATTGATAATTTCATCAAGCGCCCCATGAAAGATCCAAATGGGGACTCCAGCCGCTTTTTCAGTATACACTTTTACATTGGCCTGTGCGACAATCGGAAATACCGCTGCAAAATAATTCGGATAATGAATCGCCAAATCATAGGTTCCGAAACCGCCGAGCGAATTACCGCCGAGATAAATTCTCTTTTTATCAGCGATCCTGTTTCGAACCAGGCTATCCATTAATAACTTTACCAAACGCTCGGGAGTGGTAAGATCGTATGTGTTTAATGAGCGGTTCCGCACGTCCGGGGTCGTCGTATCCGTCATTTTCGTAAACCTGCTCCAAGAACTATCCCGAGGGCATTGTGGGAAAACAACAATGGCCGGGAATCGTTTTCGCAAGGTGTCTCTTAAGAACAGCGTGCCGCCGAACTCGAGCTGGTGTTCATTATCATTTCCCCTATCGCCGGCGCCATGCAGGAAAACAATTAAAGGGTAGTTTTTTCCTTTTTTATAATTTTCAGGATATAAAATTCTGTATCGCAATGTATCTCTGCCCCGAATAAATAACTCTTTTTTATAGGTGCTGAAATCCTGCGCTAGTGAGAAATGAATGCTTATTAATAGCGTAAGGAGAGGAACAATTTTTTTCATCTGTATTTAAGATTTGACGTTCAACCCACCAAAAGAATACCATTCTATAAGTGGTTGTAATTCAATTGTTTAAACTAGCCTACAAAACTTTGTGCCACAAATTGCGTGTACCGTGTCCGGGAGCTGGTTCGAACCTTTTAGGCGGTTCGTACAACAGGTTTTGCACATAAAAACTTTGTAATTACCTGAAACATAGGCCAAATTTTGTGGAGGGGGTTACGGAAATGTGCCATAGAGCAAAGACTTTTATTGTATTTTATTTTATGCCGCTAAGCGTTTTCACGATGTTGCCTTTTTCGTCCAGGAAAACAATTTTCGCTTCACCATTATCGTCTACAAATAATTTTAATTTGATATTCCCTTTTTTGTCTCTGAAATGAATTTGCGCTTCTTGGTCAAGACTACCGATAAACATTCTTTCTGCTCCGTTATCCCCTCTATCAGCTGAGGCCTTTATTTCTTTCATGATCGAATCATATGCTTGGGAATTGTGCGGCAAAGCATTTCTTGTCTTGAAACGGTCAAAAATCTCATCAAGGGATACATTCTTAGGCCTGTCGTATATTCTCAAACCTGCCCTTTGCGTCTTGCCGTTATCAATATATTGTAAGGCTACAACCTGGTTTTGTTTCCATTGGTCAAAGGAAAGGTGCTCCATAGCATAATACCCGGAATCTTTAGGAAAGCCTGTATAAATCAGTCCGCCAACCTCATCTCCCTGGGGGTTATAAAAAATAATTCCGGAGAAAAATTGTCTTCCATCCGCGTATTCCCGAGGATAGGTTTTGCCATTTATCGAAGGACCGGGAATTAGCCGGCTATTCGATAAGGCCATAAGTACTTTGCCACTGCTATCGACAATATTTATTCTTTCTGCATTGATCTCTTCGGCTTCTATCTTATTCCTTCTATCACTAAATCCGGTGATCAAGAAAGCAGCATTTAGTAGGACCATGATGAAGAAGGCTACTCTATAGAAGGATAATTTCAGTGGTATATCATTTTTCATTTTTTGAGAAGATTATTTTAGCCAAAATATACGAAAATCTTCGTAATACGCAATGAAAAAGACCCGCTATGGCCCAGGTGGGATCATAAAAAAAGCCACCCGGAAAGGGAGGTCTTCTTATTTTCGTGCTTCGAATGGTGTGTACCGTGTCGGGGAATCGAACCCCTATGGGCCAGCAGGCTTCCTGATCCAGTGTCTGGCGATCAGCGAGCCGCCTCTGGCATCGCAAGGATCTTCGTCCATTACCAGCGTGAGGGTGTCGCTATCTATTTTGACGTGATAAGAACCCTGCAAATTGGCGCAGGCGTTCATGCCGCCGTAGTCCCGAAAGACAATGAGGTCGCCTTTCCATTTGATGGTCGAGAGGAGAATAGGGACGCCAAGTGAAGAGGTCATAAAGGAGGAATCCTTACCGAAACGTAGGGTAACGGTATCGGTAAGCGGCTTGTAGTACGCCCTCCAGGATGTGTTTTGCAGGGGCTGCGCCGCGGCAGGCTGACCCTTTGAGGGCTGTGCGTTGGGGGACTGGGCTGCTACTGGCAGAGTGAAGGCCAGTAGGACACCCACGAACAGGTATCGATGAAATCCGGTCATATTTTAATTATGCCATTATCGTGCCGCGGCGACCGGCACGCGTAATAGCAAGTCGCTGGCCGTGATATACAAGGTGTCCCTGGTTGTATTAAAAGCACAATTGGAGGTGGGCCGCCCAAAGACCCTGATCAGCCCCAACAGCTTCCCGGCGGGCGAAATGATATTGATACCGTCGGGTCCTGCAGCAAAGATATTGCCCTGTTTGTCGATCTTGAAACCGTCCGCGCCCTGTTTAACGACAGCCTTCGCCTTTAACGAAGTCCCATCAAGCAGTATGCCGCCACTCCGGATGCGGCCGCTGCTGTCGAGCTGATAGGCATACCAACGGGTATGCGGGTCGTCGCTGCTGCCCACATACAGCGTACGCTCGTCATTTGACAATGCGATCCCGTTGGGCCGGGAAATGCTGTCGATCAAAAGCGTGAGCTTCCCATCGGCACTGATCCGGTAGACACCTTCAAATTGCAACTCCCGGGTAGGATCATGCTCGTGTTTTGGCAATCCATAGATCGGGTCCGTGAAATAAATATTATCCTTACTGTCGGCAACAAGATCATTGGGGCTGTTGAATTTTTTGCCCTGATAATTTGGCGCAAGCACGGTAAACGAGGGTTTCGGCGAATCGATGGGCGCATTCAGCCGAACCACCTGGCGGTTGCCCGATTGACAAAGTAGCAACCGGCCTTCCCTGTCCAGGGTCAGTCCGTTCGATCCATTTTCCCCATCCCGGAACGCCGTATCGGTATAACCCGATGGAGTAAGATATCGAACCGGGGTATCCCTCCCATTCCACTGATAAATGGTATTCTCCCGAACAGCCGAAAAAAGCAACATTTGCCTGGCCGGCACCCAAACCGGCCCTTCCGCCCATTTATAATGGCGGCCGATGACCTGGATCATGGCATTGGTATCGATGATGGCAGTGGCGCTGCTGTCATAGAGCTCTACTTTCCCGATGACAGGGTCGGTTTTAACTATCACCGGCTTTTGGTCGGGACCATTGCAGCCCACAACAAGCCAGCAAAGCCCGATGGTAAAAAACATATTTTTCAAGGCAGGTATATTTTTATACCTAATGTACCTAACTTCGCGGGACTATGGTAAAGAAAGCAGCCAAAAAATCTCCAGCAAAAAAAGCTCCAAAGAAGACCACGACTTCCAAGGCAAAGGTAGGTAAGACTGTAGGCCACGAACTCAAGTCCGCGGCCAAGGCTTCGGCCCTTAGGCGACTCAACAGAGGATAAGATCCCCTGACCCCTAAGCCGTTGGCGTCACCCGCACTTCCTTAGCCAACTCGATCGCCTTTTGACGGAGCACATTCACGTCCGTTCCGGACTGCCCATAGGTGAGTACCACACCCATCCGCCGATAGGGCCGGGTAGTAGGTTTACCAAATAGCCGAATATCGGTCCCCGGCTGGCTCAATACTTTTTCCACCCCGGTAAACACCGGTTCCTTTCCTGCTGCATCGGCCAGGATCACCGCACTGGCGCCGTTGCGTTCATGCGTAATGGCCGGGATCGGCAATCCGAGCACTGCCCGGGCATGCAGTTCGAATTCGCTCAAATTTTGCGTTCCTGCCAGTGTTACCATGCCCGTGTCATGCGGGCGTGGCGACAATTCGGAGAAATACACCCCTTCATCGGCCAGGAAGAACTCGACGCCCCAAAGACCTGCGCCGCCCAGGGCCGCGGTGACCTTGCCCGCCATATCCTGTGCAGTGGCCAGATCGGTCGCAGAAATGCCTGCAGGCTGCCAGCTTTCCTGGTAGTCGCCACGCTCCTGGCGGTGACCGATGGGCAGACAAAATAGGGTAGGAGCGTGGTCCTGTGTTACGGTGAGTAGGGTGATCTCGGAGTTGAATGTCACAAACGCTTCCACGATCACTTCGACCTGGTCGCCACGTTTGCCGCTCTGCGCGTAGTTCCAGGCCTGCTCAATATCCGCGGCTGTCCTGATCACAGACTGACCCTTGCCCGATGAGGACATGAGCGGCTTTATCACACAGGGAATACCGACGGCAATCACCGCCCCATGGAGTTCCTCCAGGCTACCGGCGTATTGATAATTGGCTGTCCGAAGACCCAGCTCTTTTGCGGCCAGATCTCTGATAGCCCTGCGGTTCATGGTGAAGTTGGCCGCTTTGGCACTGGGAACGACGTGGATGCCCTGTTGCTCATACACGTAAAAACGTTCCGTCCGAATGGCCTCGATCTCCGGAACGATGATGTCCGGCCGGTGTTTGGCCACGATCCGGTCGAGCTCCGCGCCGTCGAGCATATTGATCACCTCCCGTTCATCGGCGACCTGTTGTGCGGGTGCGTTGTTGTAGGAATCGACGGCGATGACATGCTGGCCAAGGCGCTTTACGGCGATCACGAATTCTTTACCCAATTCTCCTGAGCCCAGGAGCATGATCTTTTTTTGCATACAATGCTGTATTAAGAGCCGCTGCTGACAGCCTGCGTTTGCGCCGGCGAAGGTGCGGGTGCAGGCGGCACATCATCTCCCTGTTTGTGAGACAGCAGACTGTTCAACCGGTCCGCTTGCGGAAGGATGATGATCCGGGTGCGGCGGTTGGCCGCCCTGCCTTCCGGCGTATCGTTGCCCGCGATCGTCATGTATTCGCCACGACCCGAAGCCGTCATACGGTCGGGTGCGACATTGTAGTCGTTCTGCAATACCCTGATGATGGAGGTGGCCCGCCGGACGCTGAGATCCCAATTGTCCAATGCAAAGTCCTGCGGGGGTGCAATGCTGTCCGTATGCCCTTCGACCACGAATTCAATACCCGGCTGGTCGTGCAGCACTCTTGCCAGCCTGCCCAATATCGTTTTTGCCTTGGTATTGAGCGTATAGCTGCTGCTGTCGCCAGTGAATAACAGCGTATCCGCGAGGTCGATTGCGAGCGTGCCCTTCTCGATCTTTATATTGACACCGGGTTGTGCGCCCAAGGTCCCTTTCAGGTCGAGCAAAACGACCAGGTTCATCGAATCACGATGCGATATGGCCGCCCGCAGGTCCATGATATAAGCATCTTTGGCGCCAATATTGTCCAGTGAACGTTTGATACTCTCTGCCTGGGAACTGCTGAGGGCCGAGAGGTCCAGCAGTTGCTTCCTCAAGAGCGTGTTATTTTCCTTGGAGGCTGTCAACTGCATGTCCAGGTTATTCGCATCACTCACCAGGGCCGTCTTCTGCTTCCTCAGCGTGTCATTGGAATCCTGGCAGGTCTTCAGCGTCCGCATAGACCAGATGTACAACGAATCGTTCTTCTGCGCCTGCTGCTGCATGGCATTGAACTTACCCGTGCTGACACAACCGACACAGGAAAACAAGACAACTAAAATAAGAAGATAATGATAATAGACCGATCGCATAAAGGGGTATATAGGTTGCCCCAAAGATAGTGGTCTAATTACATTTAAAAGTCACCGCGGATGACCTTGACATTTGGATCGAAACCTTTTTATCACGCATGAAGTTTCTGACCAGCATGTCGCCATTTAGTACCTGGAACAGGTCTTTACCCATCGCCGGCACGGCGATGTTGTTCTCAACTTTCCCGTTGGAGATCTCGAGGCTAAAGGAGAAATTAACATTCTTTCTATTGTCGACCGATTGTAACTCTATTTTGCTTAGTGTGATCTGCTGTTCTTCGACTACGGCCTTTTTCAACAAGATCCTGATGGCGGGTAAATACTTTGTCCAAAGTGCTACTGATCTTCCTTCATTCATAAATATTCGAGTTTTTTTATATTCCCTGAACCCATCCGAATGCGTTCACATATGCAATGGTACGCCATAAGTGGTTGCCATGGGCTATTTTAACGCATAACTTGAAATATTGATACCCGGCCTCCGACGACCGGGATCGGCCGCCAGAGGTGGGTTGTTTGATGTAATTTGTTGATAGTCAATTTGATGTGGCTAAAATATTCGCCAGGAACGGCGATTTTCGCAAATAGGCGATTTCTACCAATTGGGCGATGAGAAAGTTCGCCAGGTCCGTCGAGCTTATTTTTTCGCCCCGGCAGTCCTCCAAACTGACCACCATTTTGCCTTCGCTTTCGGTCAACTCGATCAACGGAAGCCGGACCAGGGTCCAATCGATATCGCTTTCGGTCAACAACGAATATTCCCGTTGTTTGTCGGCCGTCGTGGCCGCATAATTGACCTTCATCCATTCGGTGGCCGCACTTGTCTTTGCCCCTTTCTTGTCCCATGGCGTATCCACATTCAGTCCCGTCGTCAAAATATAACGGTTGACCCCGTATTCACCCATCGCACGAAGTACATTGGCGGTCGCCGCACTAAAAATGGGCGATTCCCCTTTGGGCTGCCCCAGCGTACTGATCACCGCCCCACATCCTTGGATCAGGGACTGCACGGCGGCGTATTGACGAGCGTCGCCTTCCACCAATTCGATGAGCGGATGATGAAATGGGGATTTTTTGGCATCTCTGACGAGTAATTTGAAAGCTTGTCCCCGGCTGAGCAATTGGCCGACAAGATATTTTCCGGATTTACCGGTCCCGCCGATGACGGCGATTGGCTGATTATTTTGCATATTACGTACTCTTAAGTTTATAAAATAGTTGCTTGCCGCCTGCCTTCTGGCAAGCGGAGTTTGTAAATGGTTTGGCTATTTTATAAAGAGAGCGTAATGCGGTAAAAATAGTAATTTATTGTCATGAATACCGAACATATCATATCAAATATCAACCAGTTTGTGAAACTGGACCAACACGAGATCGATTACCTCGTATCCGTATTAATCGCAAGACCCTTCAGGCAAGGTGAGACCATCGTGGAAAGCGGAGAACCGGCCCGATACCTGATATTCACCAACTCCGGTTACCTGATGACCAGCTATACAGACGGGGACGACGTCGAGCACGTCATCCAGTTCTCCGCGGAAGGTTGGTGGAGTGGCGATACCTACAGCCTGAGCCCCTCCCCGACAACACCTTTCACCACTAAAGGACTAAGTGATGGCGAAGCATTGCTGCTTCCTCGTCTGGCACATGACTATATGCTCGACCATTTCCCGAAATTCGAGCGCTATTTCAGACTCATCTTTCATAGGGGACTGATGCGTCAGCAACTACGTTATATCGAAGGATTTTCCACCTCCGCAGAAGAACGCTACCTGTCATTCGTAAATACCTATCCTACCATCATCCGGGAGGTGCCGCAAAAGTATATCGCCTCTTATCTGGGTATTACGCCGGAATTCCTCAGCAGGATCAGGAAAAAACTAGCCAATGACACGCAAGTCGAATGATCGGGCTTAAATAAACGCCTTTATCATATCCGTTACGCCATTCAATTGTTCGATCTGCGGAAAATGCCCTGCCTTGGGCACGATTTCGAATCTTGACGACGGTACCAGGTTCGAGAATTGTCGGCCATAAGCTGGGGTGCATATTCGATCGCTTTCGCCCCACACGAACAGCGCCGGAATAGTGATTGCAGGCAGGCGGGAACGCAACCTGGGGTCATACATGAAATGTTCGCTGCTATAGACCCGAAGGGTTTGCTGATTGGCCGCCATGACCGCGGCTGCCTCCGGGCTCGTAGGAGTAAGCGCAAAACGCCCCGGATCATGAAAAGCATATTCCGCAATTTTTGGCCCTAATTTGATAGGGTCGGCAATTTCGCCCGTCTGCTCGTTGGGCTCGATGCCCACCGCGTTCATAAGGACGATGGCCGTGATCCGCGGTGACCGGCGCAGGGCCAATTCGGCAGCCAGCCAGCCACCAAGCGAGTTGCCTACGACGACGACATCGTGGAGATCCAACCGTTCGATCAAAGCAAGATAGGCGATCACCAGATCATCTACGCTGTGAAACCAGTCGGGCCGAGGTTGCGCATTAAACCCCGGATGCGTCGGCAGGATCGACCGGCCCGAATTGGCCAACGCGCCGGCAAGACCCGCCATGGAACCGGGCCCGGCGCCGCCATGCAACAACAAAAAAGGCCGGCCTTCACCGGCATCGTCTACACTCAAAGGAAGGGTTTCCGCTAAAAGAGATAATTGTTTTGTCATACCCGCAAAGCTAGTCCAGGGCGACCCAAAACAGGGTTGAACAGGGCCAGGAAAAAGCGCGAATATTCTTAAACCAGATCAAGCCCTATCTTTGACCAATGACAAAGAACTTTATCCTGCTGCTTCTCCTTGCTGCTGTTCTGACCAGGACAGCTTCCGCCCAATCGACGGGGTGCCCTGTCATCCGCGATTCCATTTATTCCAATATCCTGAAAGAGGAAAGGACGTTGGAAATAGTCCTCCCCGACAACTATCACCCTGACCAGGCTGTCGGCACCGGCGTCATCTACGCCACCGACGGCGAGTGGAATACAAACATCGTTTCAGACATCCAGGAATTCCTGGAGATCCAATTCATCCCCCACCATATCATCGTCGGGATTGACAATACCGTTAAGGGCAAGGGCAACCTGCGCTTTCGCGATCTTACCCCCAGCCACCCTGCCCGCGACAACCCATCCTCGGGTACCGGCGGAGGCGAAGCCTTTCTTGGCTTTATCACCAAAGAACTGATGCCTTACATCAACAATAAATACGCCAACAACAACAAGAATATCCTCTTCGGCGCCTCCCTCGGCGGTCTGTTCGGCATGTACGCCTTACTGAAAGAACCCAATTCGTTTATTGCGTATCTCCTTGCCGATCCCAGCTTCTGGTGGGATGACCACTTGGCGCAGAAGATGGCAAAGGACAGACTGAACAGCCTCCCCGATACCCTGAAATTCCTGTTCATCGCCGGCCGCAGCGGCAAACCACTAACGGGTATGGGCGATCTGGCCATGGACTCGGTGCTGAGGGACCAGGCCAAAAACAGCCTGCACTGGAAATCGGTGGCATACAGCGACGAAACACACAATTCCATGATCTTTCGAACGGTGTACGATGGCTTGAAATACATCTATTGGGGCTATTATGCCGGAAGAAATATTGGGTTCCAACCCACAAGAGGGTTCGTGTTAAAGGATAAACCGTTCAACATCCACTGCTTCAACGACAACTTTGCCGATATCTATTATACGACCGATGGCAGTATTCCCACGACGGCCTCGACGCCGCTGACAGATGACCGGATCTCCGTGACAGGCGGAACACTAACGGTCAGGGCGATCTGCAATCAACCCGAATACAGCAAAACGGCAACCGGCACATTCCAGGTATCCGAAACCTTCTCCGCGGCAGCAGCGCCAAGATCCATGGTTCCGGGCGGCCTCCACTACGCGTATTATTGGTTAAAGGATAGCGCCGACCTTGCGCACGCCAAACCCGTATTCTCGGGCCGGGCCGACTCTGCTTTTACACTCGGGAAAATGGATGACCCCGAAAAATATATCTGCGTATTGACTGGTTTTATCAAGGTCCCTTCCGAAGGGTATTATATTCTCGGTAGTGAATCATGGGGTGGCACAAAACTATACCTGGATAAGCACCTGGTGATCGATCAGCCGGATACCGATCATGTGGACCTTCAGGGTTCCGTCGTTCCCCTGCAAACCGGCTACTACCCGATCAGGATCGAGCATACCCTCAAACAGAGTCAGCAAAAGATGAACTTGCTCTATATCCTTCCTGATGGCGTCGACAGAGACGAAGCCCCGAGACCCATCCCCTGGCAGGCATTTTACGCCGCCAAAGAATAAAAGCATAAACATATTATATAATATGTCTGGCCGCCCAAATAAAAACACACGATTGCGTCTTCCTGACATATAGAAAATCCCTACCTTAAACGCATGAAGTCTATAACGAAAAGCTTGCTCGCAGTAGCCATCCTTGCCTTGCTCCTGCCCGCCTGCTCCCACCACAACCCCGGTAAGCCCAGGATCCTCGTATTTAGCAAGACCACCGGCTTCCATCATGCATCCATCGCCGACGGCAACCTCGCCATCCAAAAGCTCGGCAGCCAGAACAATTTTGACGTCGACACCAGCACCGACGCCACCTGGTTCACCGATGACAGCTTGAAAAAATACGCCGCCATCGTCTTCCTCAGCACCACCGGTGACATGCTGGACTACAGACAACGGGTAGCGCTCGAAAGATATGTCCAGGCCGGCGGCGGCTTTGTCGGCATCCATGCCGCGGCAGATGCGGAATATGACTGGCATTGGTATGGTCGCCTGGTGGGTGGCTATTTCCTTGACCATCCGGGTATCCACGACAGCTTTCCCAATATCCAGCAGGGTGTCATCAACGTCGTGGACTCCAACAACGACGCCACCAGGTTCCTGCCAAGACCATGGATAAGAAAGGATGAGTTCTATAGCTACAAAGAGCTCAACCCGGACGTTCACGTCCTCCTCAGCATCGACGAAACAAGCTATAAAGGGGGCCATAAAATGGGTAACCACCCCATGGCCTGGTATCATGACTACGACGGCGGACGCGCCTGGTATACCGAGCTCGGCCATACCAACGAAAGCTATACCGAGGACAATTACCTCAAACACATCCTGGCCGGCATTCAATATGCCATCGGCGGCAACAACGAATTGGACTATGCCAAAGCGACCTCTCCCATTCCGCCGGACGAAGACCGTTTCGTGAAGACCCAACTCTTCACCGCCCAACTTTACGAACCCACCGAAATGACCATCCTTCCCAATCTCGATGTGCTCATCCTCGAACGCCGCGGCGGCATCAAGCTCTATAAACACGACACCAAAAAGGTAAAACAGGTGGGGTACCTGGATGTCTACTTCAAGACCCTGCATACCCCCGGTGTCAATGCCGAAGAAGGCATGCTCGGCCTCGCCAAAGATCCCGACTATGCCCAGAACAGTTATGTCTACATTTACTACAGCCCCGCGGACAGCTCCGTTAACCGCTTGTCCCGATTCACCTTCAAAAACGATACGCTCGATAAGGCCACCGAGAAAACCATCCTGGAAGTAAAGGCACAGCGCGAGATCTGCTGTCACACCGGCGGCTCTATTGCCTTCGGCCCGGACAAACTGCTCTATTTCTCCGCGGGCGACAACTCCACACCCTTCGATGAGAAAGGCGCCCAATACGTGAACAGCGGTTTCGCGCCGCTCAATGATCTCCCCGGCCACCAGCAGTATGACGCCCGCCGCTCCGCCGGCAACACCAATGATCTTCGCGGTAAGATCATGCGGTTAAAGATTAACCCCGACGGCAGTTACGATATCCCGGAAGGCAACCTCTTCCCCAAAGGCACGGCAAAGACCCGCCCCGAGATCTATGTCATGGGCGACCGCAACCCCTACCGTATTTCCGTCGACCAGAAGAACAGCTATCTCTACTGGGGCGAAGTAGGCCCCGATGCCAATGACGACAGCTTTGCCACCCGCGGTCCCCGTGGTTATGACGAATTGAACCAGGCTCGTAAAGCCGGCTTTTTTGGATGGCCGCTTTTTGTTGGCAACAACTATCCTTATCACGAGTACGACTATGCGACGGGAAAGAACGGTGCGGCTTTTGACCCCGCGCATCCCATCAACGACTCCCGGAACAACACGGGTCTCCGCGAGCTGCCACCGGCACAACCTGCCTTTGTCTGGTATCCTTATGGTCCCTCCCCGGATTTCCCCGAAGTCGGTACGGGTGGGCGCAATACCATGGCTGGCCCGGTATATTATACCGACATGTTCCCGGATTCGACCAGGTATCCCGACTATTACAACGGAAAGCTCATCTTTTATGAATGGATGCGCGGCTGGATGAAGGCCGTGACCATGCTCCCCAACGGCGATTTCGACAAATTCGAGCCCTTCGCCCCCGGCGTAAAGATGAACTCGGTCATCGATATGGAAGTCGGCCCTGACGGAAAACTCTACCTGCTGGAATACGGTACGGGCTGGTTCACCGAGAACCCCGATGCCGGCCTGGCCCGCATCGACTATATCGCCGGCAACCGCGCGCCGGTGGTCAGCGCCGTCAACGTCGACAAGACTTCGGGCCTCCTGCCCTTTACCGTCAAGGCAACCGCCTCGGCCCGGGACCCGGAAAAAGGTCCCCTCACCTATACCTGGGATCTTGGCAATGGCACAAAAAAGGAAACAACAGATTCTACGCTCGTCTACACCTATTCCACCGCAGGGGATTACAACATCACCGTACAGGCAAAGGACAACCAGGGTGCAACGGCCAACAGTGAAAGCATCTCGGTCTATGCAGGAAACGAAGAGCCTAAAGTGTCGATCAATTTAACGAATGCCAACAGATCCTTCTACATGCCCGGCATGCCTGTAAAGTATTCGGTGGACGTAAAGGACAACGATACCACAAAGCTCGACCCAGCTAACCTTTATGTCTCGGTAGATTATATGGAGGGCTTCGACAAATCCGCTATCCCCATGGGACACCAGCAGGGACAGGCGGCCGTCAGTGGGAAACAACTCACCCAAACCCTGGATTGCAAGAGCTGTCATAAAGAAGCCGATAAGTCCATCGGGCCGGCTTTTTTACTCGTAGCCCAGAAATACCAGAACGATCCCAAGGCTTCGACCTATCTCGCCCAGAAGATCATGAAAGGCGGCAGCGGCGTATGGGGCGACGTGGCCATGTCGGCACACCCCGCCATCGCCCAGGGCGACCTCAATGCTATCGTCACCTGGATCTTGTCACTGGGTAACAAGGCCTCAGTGAAAAAGTCCCTGCCCCAAAACGGCACGATCACTCCCCCGGCCGGCGCGAAGCCGGGCGAATCCATGGTCATCAGCGCAAGCTATACCGACAAGGGCGGTAACAACATCAAAGCGCTTACCGGCAAGACAAGCGTTAGCCTCCGCAGCAACACGATCTACTTCTCCGGGCTGGAAGAAGTAAAAGGTTTCACACCTTTTAAATACAATGGCCATAACATCATGATCTTCCCCACGGGCGTAGGGTATACCTCATCGGACAGTGTCGATCTCACCGGCGTAAAGTCGATCAGCCTCACCTGCGGTTGGCAGACGGCGCCAAAGATGCCGCTGAACTTCGAGGCAAGGCTCGACGGCCCTGAAGGCAAAGTCATCGGCAAGGGAACGATAACCCCAGCGACCGGCAAGCCTGGCGCACTGGCATATGCTGTCGCTACCCTGCACATCAGCGCTCCCACGGACGGCGCGATGCACAGGGTCTTCTTCCTTTACAAGGCAGCCGAGCCTATTTCCGGCGGTATCGCATCACTGACCTTCAACGCAAAATAACTTATCTTCGCCGGCGCCGCCCCGCCGGTAATGAAACAAACTACTGAATTCATGAAGGGAATAGTACTCTATGTCCTGATCGCGCTGCTGGCTGCCGGCAAAGCGAACGGACAATCGCGCATCGTTGGAACGGTCACTGACAGGAAAGGCCAATCCGTGGCCAGCGCTACCATCCACTTACTTAACACAGAGATCACGGTCATCAGCGATACCAGCGGCCACTTTTCGATTCTGCGCGTCGCCTCCGGCAGGTATACCGTGCATATCTCGGCCATCGGGTATACCACCCTCGCTCAAACCATCACGGTGGACAAGGGCGACAACCCGGTAACCTTTCACCTGACCAGTTCCCTCTTGCAGCTCGATGCGGTCACTGTCACCGCCGACAAAAAAGAGGAGCTGCTCCAAAACGTCCCGGTCAGCGTGACGGCGATCTCCGCCAAACAGGTGGATGACTACCGCCTCTGGGACATCAAGGACATCACCGGCATCGTACCCAATCTGTATTCCGGCAATTCCGGCGATGGTCGCAACGTGACCTCGATCCGCGGGATAACGACGACCTCCTACGATCCGGCCGTGGCCACTTATATCGATGGTGTCAATCAATTCAGTCTGGATACCTATATCCCTGAACTGTCCGACATCGAACGCATCGAAGTCCTCCGCGGTCCGCAGGGAACCCTCTTTGGCCGCAATGCCATGGGCGGCGTAATCAATATCATCACCAAACAACCCACGAATGCCACGCATGGTTTCGCGGAAGTGGATCTGGGCAATTATGATCAGCAGCGATATTCCGCGGGATTCCGCAAGCCCATTGTCAACGATGTGTTGTTTGTCGGCGTCTCCGGCGCATACAATACACGTAACGGGTATTACACGAACGACTTTAACAATACCTCCTATGACCGCCAACATGGTTTTACGGGTAACTACTACCTCAAATACCTTCCGGGAGCAAAATGGTCGCTGACCGCCAACCTCAAACAGCAGGACAACCGGAACTGGGGAACATTTCCGCTGGTCTCCAGCGTAGTGCAAGCCTTTAGCCAGCCCTATCACGTTGACCAGAATGCGATCGGAGAAATGTTCGACAATACCCTCGATGCTTCCCTGGCTGTAAAACATTCGGGGTCACTCGTGGACTTTACCGCCCAAACCTCCTGGCAACACAATTACCGGTATTACAACCCATCGGTCGACGGCGATTTTTCGCCCGCCGACGCCATCACCATCATCAACAACTATGGTCATGCCTGGAACAATGTCCAGGTCTTCACGCAGGAGATTAGGCTGGGTTCGGCCGATAGCCGTACCTCGCCCTTCAGCTGGACTGCAGGCGCCTATTTCTTTCACCAATACGAGCCCAACAAGCAGGCCACGCATTTTGGCGCCGATGCCGCACTGGTAGGCTCGCCCGAAACGGATTTCTCCTCGATCGACGTGACCAAGGCAAAAAATACCGGTGTGGCAGGCTATGGCCAGGTAAATTATGCGATCACCAACAAACTGGAACTGATCGCGGGCTTGCGGTATGACTACGAACACCGGTACCTGAATGTCGAAGGATTGTACCAGCCCGACGGGCAGTCAGCCATTGTGAGCACGCCCGACACAGCCGCCGCACTTCATTTTGGTGCGGTATCGCCAAAGGTCGGAGCAAAGTATGTTGTTGGCGAGCATAACATGGTCTTTGCGACCTATAATCGGGGATATCGGCCAGGTGGGCTTACCCAGCTGTCGACCGATCCAACCCAGCCGCCGCTCTTTCCTTACCAGCCTGAATACAGCAACAATATCGAAGTGGGCATCAAGAACAATTGGTGGGACCACAAACTGCAGGTGAATGTCACGGCCTTCCTCTCTCATGTGAACGACGCCCAGGTGCCGACGCTTATCCTGCCCTCCGCCATCACCGTTACCCGCAACACGGGGAAACTGATCAGCAAAGGTGCGGAACTGGAAGCTTCCGCCAACCCGGTAAAAGGCCTGCAGGTTGATTATAGCTTCGGTTATACCGATGCCCACTATCAATCGCTGAATTTGAGCGAGAATGGGGCAGCCATCGACCTCGCTGGTAAGAAACAGATCTTCACGCCGGATGCCACCTCGATGCTGGCGCCTCAGTACAGCTTGCTGCTGAACGCGCGTTCGGCTGTCCGACTGATCGTCCGCGGAGAATGGTTTTACCTGGGCCGGCAATATTTTGATCTCGAGAACAGCATCAGCCAGAGCCCTTATAGCAAGATCAATGCAAGGGTAGGGGTGAGCAGCAAGCACCTGGAACTGTTCCTCTGGGCGCGCAACCTCACCGATACGAAATACATCGAATATGCCTACGACTTCGGCGCCGTCCATCTGGCCGATCCCCGGACCTATGGGGTTACGGTGAAGACGATGTTTTGACCCTAATCGTTTTGCTTGAACAGCGCCCGCCAGCGTTCCTCATAGGGATCGCCGGCGGTCCATCGCGGCCGTTTCGGATCGTTGGCAATGTATTGCGCCGACAGAATATAAGCCCGGATGAATTTGACCACGTAGTCCAGGTCCATATTGCCGACTTCGTCGCTAAGCCGGTGATAGCGATCGGTGATGGACGCGTCCCAAATTTTCATGCCGAGGCTAAAATTCGGCGCCGGTATTCCATTTCGGGCCATAGAATAATTGTCACTGCGCTCAAAAAGGCTTTCGCTGCCATCGGGCTCATCGAGTACTGCCAATCCGTAGGCCATACAGGCCTTACTGACGAGTGAATCGACCGTGGTACGGCCAAGCCCGAACAAGCAAATCGCATGGGTAGTATTATAACTGGCGTTGTCCACATTCAGATTGAAAACGGTTCGATCCAACGGCACCAGCGGCTGGTTGACATAATGCTTACTCCCGATCTCTCCTTCTTCTTCGGCTGTATAACAAATAAAAAGCACAGATCGCCGTGGTGGAAACTGCACAAAAAACCGCGCCGCAGCAATGACCGCGGCGACACCCGTTGCGTTGTCCCTGGCGCCATTAAAGATGCTGTCTATTTTGCCGTCTTCTACCACCGCGGAATCGGCAACGCCGACATGGTCGTAGTGCGAGCTCAGCACGATGTATTGGTCAAGTAGTTTTGGATCCGTGCCAGGCACGAACGCCAATACGTTCTTTAGCGTCAGCCCATTGAGGGCCAGGGGCATATTTGTCGCAACCTGCGGATATAGGTTAATGCGGATGAATCGATAGTTGAAGATCTGGTAATATCCGGTGGCCCCTGGCACTGGCCGCGCGCCGGCCTGTTTGAATTGTCTGGCGATGTATTGTGCTGCAGTATCGATCTCCGGCAAACCGACATGCCTTCCCCGGAGCTGGTCGGAAGCGAGGTATTTCAGCGGCGCCAGCAGACGTTCCGCTGATGCTGAGCGGTTGATACGGCTGGTGTCAGTGTTCTGGGCCTTTGGCGAAATATAAGCGGCTAACAATAGGAATAGGAGTAGTGGTGGTTTCACCATCCGAATATAATGGATTTGCCGCGGTTTGAACAAACTTGAACTTTGATTGAATCGCCGTCCCGCGGGCAAATACCTACCTTGACTGCCTAAATCAGTCAGTCATGCGTGTGTTCCTATGTACGATCTTTCTCGCCGGCGCCATACTCGCCCATGGCCAGGACGCCATAACTGCCAAAGGCAAATTTTGGGCGAGTCCGGACGCCTACCTGGGCCAAAAACCACCGGGCGACACTCCGCAGATCTTTGCACTTAACCTGCTGACGCAAAAGGATACGTTCTCCTTTGACAGGGTGGCCTTCTCCGACGACGGCAAGGAATTCTACTATCCAAGCAACACCACCTGGTTCAGTGGCAAAAATGCGAAGATCAGGTACTTCAAATACGAACAGGGAGGGTGGAAGGGCCCCTTTGTCTTTCTCGAACACTACTATGCCCCAACTTTTTCAGTGGACGGCCAATCCATGTACCTGGAGGGCGGCCAGCCGGACTCCCTTCACGCCCAGATCTGGCGCTCGGAACGGACACCGGATGGCGGATGGACGGAACCGACGCTGTTCTTGAAGACGGATTTCGGATTATACGATCTTATGCCCACCAACAGCGGCACATATTATGTCGGCAGCAACGGGCGCCAGGGCAAGAGAAGGGATTTCAGCACGTATGATTTCTGCACGCTTCGCATCGCAGCAGGTGATACCGTGGTCGAAAGCCTGGGAAGCCCGGTAAACACCCCCGGCTTTGACGGCGACTTTTTTGTCGCCCGGGACGAGTCGTATATGGTCGTCAGCGCCAAGGAGAAAACGGATTTTGAGTGCGAACTCTGGATCACCTTTCGCCGGCCCGACAAGACCTGGACGGCGCCCGTCAGCCTGGGTCCGCTGATCAACAATGGTGACGCCCACCGCTGGGGCGAATACGTGACGCCCGATGGCAAATACCTGTTCTATTCGACGGGACATAGCCCCGCGGACTGTCATGTTTACTGGGTCCGGTTCGACCGGCTGCTGGCAACGCTGAAAAAAGAATATCTTTAGAACAAATACCTGAATGTGAGAAATTTAATTGTTCTATCTTTTTTGTCGGTGATGCTGCTTGTCGAAACGGGTTGCAGCAGAAAAAAGCCCCGGATCGCCATTGCCGGTCTCGGCATCGAATCCAGCACCTTTTCCCCGGCGCTGAGCGACGAAGCTGCCTTTCACGCCAAATATGATACCGCGGTCTTCTCCAACTATCCATTTATGGCGCCGGATTCCCCGATCCGCAAACGGGCCGTATGGGTGCCGATCCTCGTCGGCCATGCCCTGCCCGGCGGAGCCGTCACCAGAGAAGCCTATGAATCACTGGTGAACAAGACCCTCGATGGACTTAAAAAGAACGGCCCCTATGACGGACTCTATTTTGATATCCACGGCGCCATGAGCGTGGTAGGCCTCGACGATCCCGAAGGTGATTTTATCGCGAGGATCCGCAAGGTGATCGGAAAAACGGCCCTGATCTCCACGTCGATGGACCTTCATGGGAATGTATCGCTGCCCCTGGTCGAGAATACCGATCTGATCACCGACTACCGGTTGGCACCGCACGAAGATGCCATGGAGACCAAGGAACGTGCAGTAAAAGACTTGCTCAATCGCCTTGAAAGCGGCATCGGCAAGCCCTCGTATAAGGCTTATATACCGATACCGATCCTGCTGCCGGGCGAAAAAACGAGTACGCGGATCGAACCGGCAAAGTCGGTCTTCAAGTCCATCGCGCCGGCATTGCAAGGGGATAACATCATCGATGGCGGTATCTGGGTCGGTTATCCCTGGGCGGATGAGCCACGCAATCATGCCGCAGTCGTGGTTACCGGTGACAGCTGGCCGAGAGTGGCAAAAGTCGCCGAGCAACTGGCGGATAGTTTTTGGAATGCCCGTTATGGTTACGCCTTTGTCGCGACAACCAGGCCCTGGAATGAGGCGCTGGACAGTGCGTTGAAAAGCACCAAACATCCATTCTTCATCAGCGATATGGGCGACAACCCGACCGCCGGCGGCGCAGGTGACGTCACCTGGACCCTGAACCAACTGCTGTCCCGCCCTGAATTCAAATCGGCCAATGGCCCGTCTCTGATCTATGCTTCCATCCCCGGCCCCGATCTGATAAAGGCCGCCATAACCGCAGGCGTAGGTGGGCATGTGGATGGTTATGCCGGAGCAACCGTCGACAACCGTTATTCTCCGCCGGCCCATCTTGCCGGCACCGTCGAATCGATCGTGTCAGGCGACAGGGACGCCCAGGTCGAGGCCGTCATCAAAGTCGGCAGCCTGCATGTCATCGTCACACAGAAACGCAAACCCTATCACCATGAAGCCGACTTCACAAGGCTTGGACTGGCTCCCCGCAAAACAGATATCGTGATAGTAAAGATCGGTTACCTGGAACCCGAACTCTATGCTATGCGGGCGGACTGGATCATGGCGCTTACACCTGGCGGCGTCGACCAGGATATCGAACACCTTACCTATAAAAGGATCCAGCGGCCCATGTTCCCCTTCGACAGAGACATGAAAGACCCGGACCTCCATGCAATAATGGTGCGATCCGCGGAAGAACTGCCGTGAGGCCTCCTTAAATTGTCGTAAATTGTGAAGATGGCGGCGGAAGACGATCAAAAATTTCTACTCAAAGCAATCGAACAGGCAAAAAAAGGGGTTGAACTAGGAGCGGGCGGGCCTTTTGGCTGTGTCATCGTGAAAGATGGTGTGATCATCGGCCAGGGCTGTAACCAGGTAACATCCACCAATGATCCAACGGCACATGCCGAGGTCGTGGCTATCCGCGATGCCTGTCACCAATTGAAAACTTACCAACTCACGGATTGCGATCTGTATACTTCCTGCGAGCCCTGCCCGATGTGTCTCGGGGCCATCTACTGGGCCCGCCCCCGGCGCGTGATCTACGCTTGTACCCGGTTCGAGGCTGCCGGCGCGGGATTCGATGATGCAGTCATCTATGATGAGATCAATATTCCTGTCGAAGAGCGAAAGATACCGTTTGAACACCAGGCCGAACCGGAAGCCGCGGCTTTATTTGGTCTGTGGAAAGAGAAAGGAGATAAAAAATTGTATTAAGGGCTTCCCGTGCGGGAAGCCCTTAATAGTGTTATTTTTTGGAGGTGGAGTAGACTTCCCAATCATTTCCATTGGACCGCAGCGTTGTCTTCGAGCCCGCATTTTCCAGGGAGATATAGTAGCAGTTCTGTTCAGTACCACTCAACTCGAACAAGTCCGTGATCCAGCTGTCACCATAATGTTTCTTCAAATTCGTCAGCAGGTTGACTGGCAGCTGAGAGGATACGATGTTGCGGGTCACTGCCAGCAATTCTCCGTTGGTGTTATAGAAAGCAAACATTACTGCATCGTTCATTTTAAACGTCACCTTCGTGAAGCCCGTGTATTCCTGGGTGCTTACGATCTGCGCATTTTGAAAGTCACGGCTAAAGGATGTGGTGATCGCTGCGCCTCCACCATTTGAAGGTGTTGCAAAACTATATGTGGTGCAGAGCGTGAGAAGAAGAGCGGCTAAAACTGTTAAGCGTTTCATAAAATTATTTTTTAAACGTGGTTGATTTTTTTTGTTTTTATCCGAGCGTCCCCGGCATGCCAATACATAGTCCATCGGAGTGCCAACTTTCTTTGGCGGCTGAAAATCAATGAGTTGCTATTTTGAGGGAAAGGCAAGGTGTACGCTATTGATCAAACAAGTGTCCGTTTTTGAAACGCTGATGAGACCATTGCCATCGCCGGATGTTTTTATCCATACATTAGCGGAAATATAGCACTATGGAAATTGCCGCGACAACGCGATCAGTAGTAAAAAGCACCCACGCCCTTATCACTCCCGATGGATACGTGAACAGTGTGATCCCCGGCTGGACAGGCTGCACCGTCAATGTGATCATCAACGAACAGATGGGCGCACGCTTCTGCATGACGATCGCCAGCTTTAACCAGGCCGATGGAGCGATCAGCGGTAGAACAGTACAGTCGCAATTGTTCCTGTATGTCGTGAATGGCCGGATCAGCGCCTCGGCCGGGAACCAGGTAAAGGATCTCAGCGCAGGGCAGTTCATCTATGTCCCTCCGGGTAAAGAATATCGCGTGAAGAACCTCGAAGCAGGCACCCAGCTGCTAACCTTTCAAAAGATCTATGAAGCGCTCGAGGGGACACCTCCGCCAAACGTCATCATCGGCAACACGGCCGATATATACGCCGGGAACCTCCTCAACGACCCCGCCGTCCGCATGCAGCTGCTGCTGCCTGATAACCTTTCCTTCGATATGGCCATCAACATCCTGACCTTCGACCCCGGCGGCTACCTGCCCCTGGTCGAAACCCATATCATGGAACATGGCCTCCTGTACTTGCGGGGACAGGGCATCTACCGGCTCGGCCAGGATTGGTATGCTGTAAAAAAAGGCGATTGCATCTGGATGGCGCCTTATTGTCAGCAATGGTTTACGGCAATGGGCAAGGAACCCTCCGCCTATATCTTTTATAAGAATATCAACCGCTTCCCCACTGCTCAATGACCGGAGATTAGTTATTTACCCTCGAACAGGTTATCCGCAAAATGCTGGTTGAAAACCTTTACGGGATCGTCGTTGATGTCGTGATAGACTGCGCTTACGAAGATGACCTTTGCGGCGCTGAAGATGACAATGATGGAGAAAAGGCCCAACGCGAACAAAACCATCCCTGCAATGGGGTGTACAAGCCATCCCAGCACAAATGACGGAATGGCCAGCAGGAGTATCGAGAGGAATTGAATGATACCAAAGCTAAACGTCGCTCCGACGCTCTCCCCCCATTTCTCTTTCATAAGGCCGGCGGAACGCTTGAAGGCGCTTATCGGGCCGAGGTTCTCGTAGGCGATCACGGGCACCACGAAAAATGTCGCGACACTCCAAACGATACCAATCAAACCCGTCACGATCTTGCCCAGTGCGCCGACCTTATCCTGGATCGCCCGCAGGATCGTACCGACCGTAGCGGCAAAGATCGCCCAGGATAAAATAGCGCCGATCCGGCTCAGGCTAAAACGGAGACCCTTCGCAATTGTGGGCTCCTCGCCGGTGAAATATAAATGGGTGCAATGCACAAGCGCCGTATTAAAGAAGACAACGATAAAGTAGTTCACCAGGTAATAAAAGAAGAGGATCGCGTAGTTCGCGACGGTGCTCTGATCCCTGAGCGCTTCCGGATCCCATCCCGCCGAGGCGAACATGGCCACGACAAAGGAGCCGATGACGAGCAGCATGGCAATGGCCGATAAGATCGGGAAAACAATGAGCTGACGGTTTGCTTTCAGGACGGCAAAACTGTTTTCGGCGAGTTGCCATCCGTTGGACAGCCGGGTGAAGAAGTTCATGGAATAAAATTTCTTCAAAATAAGCCAAAGGGCTGGTATTTGCAAGAAATGGTTCTATGAAATTGTGCCTCGATCTTTTATTGTTTTTTGCTAGTCGAATATACTTCCCATTCATTTCCATTGGACCGCAGCGTCGTCTTAGCGTTTGCATTTTCCAAAGAAATATAGTAGCAGTTCTGCTCATTACCGCTGATCTCGAACAGGTCGGTGATCCAGTTGTCACCATAATGTTTCTTCAGGCTTGCCAGGAGGTTCACAGGCAACTGGGACGATACGATATTGCGGGTCACGGCCAGCAATTCGCCGCTAGTGGAATAGAAAGCAAACATCACTACATCGTTCAATTTAAAGGTCACTTTCGTGAAGCTGTTATAATCCTGCGTGCTTACGATCTGCGCATTTTGGAAGTCATGGCTAAAAGATGCCCTGATCGCTATGCCTCCATCGTTTGCAGGTGTTGCGAAACTATACGTGGTGCAGAGCGTGAGCAAAAGGGCGGCTAAAACTGTTAAGCGTTTCATAAAAACTTATTTTTGAAAAGTGTTTGATTTTTTTGTTTCTGTCCGAGCGTCCCCGGTATGCCAATAAGGAGTCCAGCGAAGTGCCAACTTTCTTTCCTGACTGAATATCAGTGAGTTGCTATTTTGGGCATAAGGCGAGGTGTACGGTATCGATCAACAAAGTGTCCGCTTTTGAAATTCCGCATCGAGGCAACCGCGTTGTCCCTTTATCCGAATATTTGTTATAAATAACCTATGGACATCAGATTGGCCGTTAAAGAAGACATCCCGGACCTAATACGTATTCGCATGCAATTCTTAAAGGAAAAAGCGCCCGACGGGCATGGCGCGAATGGATCGAAGGAAGACGTGCTGGCTGCAGCGCTAGAAACCTATTATTGTAAGCACCTGACTGAGGGACACCCGACCGGCGGGGAACTGATCATGTGGGTCGCGGTGGATGCCGGCAGGATCGTGGCGACCGGCGGCATTTGCTTCAATCATTATCCGCCTGATTTCGAAGTCGTTACGGAGATAAGGGCAAGGCTCATTAACCTCTTTGCTCTGCCCGGCTATAAGAAACGTGGGTTGGAAGAGCGGTTGTTCCAAAAACTCCTGGATGAAGCAGAGCAGAGAAAGGCAGGCAGTATTTCCCTACACGATAGTGAAGCCGGCATGGCGGGAAACAAAAATTTCGTGCTGTATCGAAAATAGGCTTATTTGTCAGCCAACTCGATCCAGACAGGCGCATGATCGCTGGATTTCTCCCAGCCCCTGACATCCCGGTCGACGCCCGCGGCGACCAGCCGTTTGACTACCGTTGGACTCAGCAGAAAGTGGTCGATCCTCAGGCCGGCATTACGACCATAGGCATTTCTGAAATAGTCCCAGAACGTATAGATCTTCTCGTCAGGGTGCAGCTTGCGAAGCGCATCCGTCCACCCCTGCGCCAGCAGTTGTTGAAAAGCGGCGCGAACCTCCGGCAGGAACAAAGCGTCATTCACCCAGTTCTCAGGCTTATAGACATCCAGTTCCGTCGGCATGACATTATAATCGCCGGTTAGTATCACGGGTTTCCCCGATGCCAGCAGATCCGCCGCATGCTTTGTCAGGCGTTCGAACCAGCGCAGCTTATAATCCAGCTTCGGTCCCGGCGCGGGATTTCCATTGGGCAGGTAAAGACAGCCCACAACGACGCCATTCACCGTCGCCTCTATATAGCGGCTATGGCTATCCTCCGGATCACCCGGCAACACCCTTCTGACCTCGATCGGCTCCCCGCTTCGTGCTAAAATGGCTACGCCATTCCAGCTTTTTTGTCCATGCCAGAGCGCATGATAACCCGCCTCCCGGATGGCCTCCTCCGGAAATTTTTCCTGGGGCGCCTTCAACTCCTGCAAACAGACGATGTCGGGCCTGGTCTCGCCGAGCCAGCGGAGCAATACCGGCAGACGCCCATTGACGCCATTGACGTTATAGGTAGCTATTTTCATGAGAATAAAGATACGTAGATTGCAATCTTATAAACAGCACATGCACGGGAACGTTCTATTAAAGATACTCTTGATCATTCTGGCCCTGTACTTTCTTATGGACTGGTATACCTGGAACGGTCTGAAAACCCTTACGGCAGGGTGGCGTTCTGAACGCCTGCGGCAGGGCATAAAATGGGGCTGTCTTATCGTCTCGGTGGGGACGGGGCTGGCGCTCATTATCACAATCCGCAGTTTCAGGACGGCGACCGGTATGACGCCGGTACACGAATGGCTCTTTAGCTTCTTTCTCACCCTCTTGCTGACAAAGCTGTTTTTTTGTCTGGTGCTGTTAGTCGGTGATATCGGCCGGCTTTTATACGGGGTGGTCCGCGCCATAGCCGCCCCAAGACCCCGGTCGGGCATACCCGTCGATGGAACCGGTGCCGGTGATCCCTTCATCCCCGCACGTCGCCGCTTCATAAGCGAAGCCGCGGTGTTGGTCGCAGCCGTTCCATTTGCAGGCTTCCTGTACGCCATGTTACGGGGCAAATACGACTACCGCCTGCACCGGGTGACCCTTTATTTCGACGACCTCCCCGCGGCCTTCGACGGGTTTACGATCACCCAGATCTCCGATATCCACTCCGGCAGTTTCGACAACAAGGCTGCCGTACAAAGAGGCATCGACCTCGCACGCGCCCAGAACAGCGACCTCTTCGTCTTCACCGGCGACCTCGTCAATAACGCGGCCTGGGAGATCGAACCCTATATTGATAGCTTCGGCGCATTAAAGGCGCCTTTTGGACAGTTCTCTATTTTGGGCAATCACGACTATGGTGACTACGTGACATGGCCCAGCGAGGATGAAAAAGCCGCCAACCTCGAACGGTTGAAAGCCCACCATAAGACCCTGGGCTACCGGCTGATGCTCGATGAAAATATGGTGCTGGAAAAAGACGGTCAGCGGATCGCGCTGATCGGCGTACAGAACTGGGGACGCGGATTCATCCAGGTCGGCGATCTTGACAAAGCCCTGCAAGGGGTCGACAAAGACGCCTTCAAAATATGCCTGTCACATGACCCCACCCACTGGGAGGATAAGATCAGGTATCATCCCACGACCATCCACCTGACCCTGTCCGGTCATACCCACGGAGCGCAGCTGGGCGTCGAAACCGATCACTTTCGATGGAGCCCGGTTCAATACCGCTATCTCGACTGGGCCGGCCTCGCCAACGAAAAAGACCGTTATCTCTATGTGAACCGGGGCTTTGGTTTCCTGGCCTTCTCCGGCCGGCTGGGTATCTGGCCCGAGATCACCGTCCTCACACTCAAACGGAAGGCTTAACAAACGGTTACCATACTTTTCTGCCTGTTTTGAGTATATTGGTAAGGACAACCCTTATCTATGCGGTCAAACCTTTTGATCCCTTTATTTTGCGGTCTGGTTATCCATTCATTGGGCCAATCGTCCGATGACGGCCAGCAATTCATAAAAAAAAGATGCAGCACCGAATATGTAACCTTGCGGTTGGACCCGAATAGACCGCCCTTCCCACCGGAATTATTTCATATCACCGTACAGGACCTGAGACGCGATACGTCCAGGATCGGGCTGGTAAATGATCGCCGTCGCGACCAGCAGGAGGTTGTTTTTCATGTGCCCGCAGCCAAGCAACTGGACGATTACCTGAATGCAGGCTACTCCAGCCCAAACGGGAAACATGATCTGCTTGTCGTCATAAAGGAACTCTGGATCTCCGAGGCTCGGAGGCTCCAGAATTATCTCACGGCCTACGATGAGTCCTGGCATATCGCTTTCCTTCTCGAAGCCTATCTCAAGGACTCGGATCGCTATATACCGCTGACCTTCTTTGATACAGCTATGACCGCGTCGGCGATCAACTCGTCGGTCATGGCGGAACACGGCATTCCGGAGCTGCTCTCCGCATTTATGGACAAGATAGCTTCGTTCGATCTCGACTACGACCTTGCGGTAAAAAAGCCTGTTACCTGGCAGCAGATCGATTCCTTCGGAAGAATACGATATGATTATCCGATGGATACCGCGACCAAATTGGTAAGGGGCGTCTACGCCAATGTCCAGGAGTTCAGGAACAACCGCCCTTCTCTCACAAACTATGAACTTTCCAAAGACGGGTCGGGTGATCTGGGATTGCGCATCCCCGATGCGGACGGTCAAATGTATTATACGCGTTCTGTTTGGGGGCTGTGCGACGGCCAGCAGCGGTATGTGATGATGGATGGCAGCCTCTTTCCCATTTTTTCCATCCAGCATCAATATTACGTCTTCGGCTCCACCCACTTATCGCACAAAAGCATCCACGTTCCATATATATTGCCGATAACGGGGGTTGGGGTGTTCTTCGGCCAGACCAGTTTCAGTGATGGGGCTGAGCGACACTTGCGTTTTTTCCGCCTCAACGAGAAATCGGGCCGGGTTACGAATTGATGGGGCGTTCACTATTTCGGGGCCTGGCAGTGTCCGTTTTGTATGTTTACTTGTTTTGATTACTTTGGCGGCAATAAACCCTGTCGATGCGGACTAACCCCTTCCTCCTTTTATTTTGTTGCCTGGCCGTTCAGGCAATAGGACAAACCCCCGATGCCGGTCAGCAATTCATCAGACGAAAATGTAAGACGGAGCACGTCTCTCTGCCTTCAGACGGGAAAGAATCGCCTTCTCCTCGTGATCTGGGTGTCATCACCGTGCTGGGATCGAAAGACTACGCCAACAAACGGCTTTACGTGCCCTTTTTTGTACTCCTGCCGGGTGTCTTCTGGGCGGCGGGCATTGCCAGTGTAAATGAGGGGATCGTGCGATCTTTGCGTCTTTTCCGGGTGGATGCTAAAACGGGGACAGCGATCAATTAATCGATCCGCAGCTCATACAGGCCTAATCCGCTTCGCAATTTTGTTTAAATTGCTATAGCCATGGGTTGTCGTCCAGTTATTTGTTTGCTGGGTTGTTTCATCGCCGGCGTTTGTTGCTGGCTGCCGGCGCATGCCCAGGTCATTCATTATCGATTGACGGTTCACGAAGGCGATACGTCGGGATACGATGTCGAGATGCGACTGCAATACGTCCCGCATCAGTTTAAGCTGGCCATGGCGACGCACCATGAATACGACGACAAATTCTATCGATTCGTGCGAAATTTCCGCGTAGCCGCGGCGCGTGGACACACAACTGCAGTGCAGACCGATAGCGCGGTATATGAGATCTCCATTCCCGGCGATCAGGCCGTCGTCAACTACAGCATCCAGCTGCCTCCTCATCGCTTCGCCCACCAGCCTTTCCTCTCGCGGAATGGCGGCCTGGTCGGCGATATCCATTCTTTTTTCTACCTCGTGGGAAGCACGAAGAGCCCCGCAGTGGTCGACTTCGATCTGCCGGCAGGATGGACGATCGCAACCGGTCTGGAGCCGACAGCCCACCCTCAAACGTTTAAGGCATCTTCGGCTAAGATGCTGATGGATTGCCCGGTATTAGTGGGTCATCTGTCGCAATGGCATTTCACGCAAGGGAATATCCCCTATACCGTCACTTACCTGCCTGTTGCCGGGCGGCCGGTTTTCGACACGGCCACGATGGTTGCCAGCATCAAAAAGATCGTGGCGGAAACGGTTGGTTTGTTCGGAGGCACGCCCTATGCACACTATGACTTCCTGCTGGTGGATGGTGTTTATGGGGCGCTGGAACATGCTAATTCTGTAACGATCGGCGCCCCGGCGGCCGGGCTCGCGGATCGCATGCAAGACCTGTATGAGCAATTGGCGCACGAGTTCTTCCATACCTGGAATTTAGTGAATATCGAACCTGCCGGCTACACCGATCTTAACTATGGGCCGCAGGAGCGTTCGGCCGTCCTTTGGTTTAGCGAAGGGGTGACCATGTTCTACGCCGATCTGCTGGTCCGCCGTGCGGGATTGCCCTGCGAAGATTCTACACGTCTCGCCCACTTGTCGGCCCTGATCGGCAGGTATTATGCGGACACTGGCAATACGGTATTTTCCCCTGCCGTCGTGAGTCTCGCGGCCAATGCCCCGCCCGGGGCGCTCGGAGACTATTCTGCGAGCACGCATGTGCAAGGCGAGTTGATCGGCGCGTTGCTCGATATGCTTATCCGGAGCAATACCGGCGGCCGCCAATCTCTCGACGACGCGATACGGCTGATGTATAAACGCTTTGGCGGGCGGTCCGGTTTTTATGCCCGTGACGTGGAGCAGGCGGTCAGCGATGCCGGCGGCGGCGCCAGGGTGCGCCCTTTTTTCGAGAACTATGTTGATCAGGGCAAGGCCCTCGACTTCGACCCCTATCTGCGGCTGCTGGGCGTTCGGCTTCAACTCACCTGGCAGCCTACAGTCGATGACAAGGGACTACCGATAGCGGATACTCGCATCTATGTCTGGCAACCTCCCGGTGACAGCCTCTTTCATCTCATTTTAACCGACCCCCGCAGTTGCTGGGGAAAGGCCGGTCTCCATACCGGTGATGGCGTTGTGGCCGTCAATGGTCAGGTCTTGCGCGACAGGGCGGCTTTCTATAATGTGATCCGAGGGGCGAAGATCGGGGATACGATTGTTTTCGAGTTGCGGAATGGGGCCACGGTCATGGTTCCCCTAACGGGTTATCTGCAGCCGCGGGCGATCCTGTTGTATATAGCGGGCGCGGGCGCCGGAGCGAAGGCGCGATTCCGGGAGTGGGCCGCGGGGCGTTAAAAGCCTAAATGGCGGGGCATTAAACACCTAGACGTTCTCCAATCCATATTGCTTCAACACCTCGGCGGGCACGCCCTCCCATTTGCCGGGCGAATTTCCTTTATATCCCAGGTCTTCGATGCCCATCTTGCTGGTAAAAAAACCAATGGCGGTGAGGTCCCTGATCTTATTGAAAAACGCCACACCCTGCTGCGTCTCCGGCTTGGCCTTCATCGGATAGGCGATCTCCTGCAGCATGGCTATCCGTTGGTCGGGCGTGCAGCCCGCGAAGTCCTTTCCATTTCGATTGAGGCACTGGATGTCGAGCCAGCGCAGGCCGCCGCGCATGGGCAACTGATGCACCGGCTCATCCTTTACGATGAACTCAATAAATGCCGGAACACCCGCGTCCGAAGCGTTTCCGCTATGCTCGTCCCTGGGGATGATGAGATCAGCGATCAATGTGATAGTGGCCATCTCATGCGCATCGAAAAATTTCTCCTGCGCCAGTTCTTTGTCACGGGCGATCTCGAAATCCTGGCGGCCCGTCTCATCGAAGGCCGGTGCACCCTCCTCGGCCTTGCCGGCGGAATCGGCCTTTGGCTGGCAGCCTTCGAACACGGCCCCCGCGGACAGCGTGCCGATGCCCAATAATCGTAAACTATCTCTTCTGTTCATGACAAATAATTTAAATATTCTGTTGTTTTCTTTGTTGGATGAGGTACTCCGTCGTACGCATGGATAGCGCCAAAATGGTCAACGTGGGATTTTTCTCTGATTGTTGCGTAAAGATGGAACCATCTGTGACAAACAAATTTTTACATTCATGCGCCTGACCCCATTTGTTGATCGGTGCCTTTTTGGGATCGTCACCCATACGCACGGTCCCCACTTCGTGGATGCCCTTGCCCGGCTTATCCAACCCGTAGTTGGACTCGGGTCCTTTGGGGGGGACAAGGGAGATGCCACCCATCTGTTTGATGATCGCCGCAGTAGTCTCCTGCATGTGTTTGGCCTGGTTGATGTCCTCCGAAGTCCATTTGTAATGGAAGCGCAGGACCGGGATGCCGTACTTGTCGACGACGGCGGGGTCGATCTCGCAGTAATTGTCGGCGCTGGCCGTCGCTGTTCCGTGGCCACCCACACCGGCCATTGTTCCGTAGAAACGTCGGTAATCGTTCTTGAGCGAGCTGCCAAAACCACCGCCATCTTTCATCTTACCATCGGGGCCGGGGACGTAGCCGTTCAGATACGGAACGAGCGAACCCTCGAAGCCAAAATACCCGCCATACCCCGGCATCCACATCCCGCCGAACATTTCCAGGTGATAGCCGCGCGGGAAGTCGAGTTTCTTATTGTCCAGCCACCAGGGGGCATACAGGTGCAGGCTGCCTACTCCGTCCTCATTGAAACGTGGCCTGCCCATCAGTTGCGGAAGGATGACGGCGCCGCCGCCTTGCGTACTATCGTGCAGGTATTTGCCGACTGCATTGCTGCCATTGGCCAGGCCGTTGGGATGTGCGCTGGATTTGGAGTTGAGCAGGATCCGGGCGGACTCGCAGGTACTCGCCGCCAGGATGACGACTTTTGCCTTTACCTGGTATTCCTGCATATCATCCTTGTTGATATAAGACACCCCGGTCGCCAGACCCGACGAATCGGTCAGGATCTCGCGGACGAAGGCGTTGGGTCGGACCTCGAGATTGCCCGTCTTGATGGCCGGTATGACCAGGCAGGACGACGAAGAGAAATCGCCATAGATCTTACAGCTGCGATTGCACTGACCGCAGAAAAAGCAGGCCTGTCTGTCGCTGTTACCGGGTAGGGGAGCGGTCATGACGGCGCCCCGCCCCGCGATGACCTTGATGCCCAGACCTGTTGCGGCTTTTTTCACGAACAGTTCGTTAAGCCGCGGTTTTGGCGGCGGCAGAAAGATGCCGTCCGGATCATTCTCCAGCCCTTCCATGGAACCATAGACGCCGATCAGCCTGTCGACACGGTCATAGTAAGCCTTGAGTTCGTCATAGGTGATGGGCCAGTCGTCACCCGAGCCGTAACTGGTCCGGCATTTGAAGTCCTTGGGACCCATCCGCAACGCGATGCGCGCCCAGTGATTGGTTCGTCCGCCAAGCATCCTTGACCGGAACCATTGAAATTCCGACCCTTCCTTCTGCGTATAGGGCTCGCCGTCGACCTGCCAGCCGCCAAAGGCGGCATCGAAATCTCCCATGGGCCGGGTGGCATTGCCGCCCCTGCGGGGCGACTGATAGGACCATTTTAACTGTTGCGAATCTTTTGCGGGGTCAAAGAAAGGACCGGCTTCCAGCATCAACGCCTTGATGCCTGCATTAGCCAGCACATAGCCAGCCATTCCGCCGCCGGCACCTGATCCGATGACGACCACGTCATACACGGTTGGTGATTGTATCAACTGCATAAGTAGAAAAATAAATGGTGAAGGGATCAGGCCATTTGCCCGGCTTTTTCAACTAGTTTTTTGGTGGCGGTCGTACCGGGATAGTCGTCCAGGTATTTCGCATCTTTGGTATACATCTTGAACAAGCCGCCTTCGTATTCCACACTCACCCAGCCGGTGAATCCCGATTGCCTGATGATCTTGAACATGCGATAGAAATCCGTTTCCTGGTCGTTCCCGTCCGCATCGAATACATGCGACTTGGCGTGCACACCCTTGGCATAAGGCATCAGCTCCGTAATGCCTTTATACCGGTCATATTCTTCCAGGCATTTGGTCTTCATGTATCCCGCGATGTCCTGCGTTTCGGGCTTGGTGCGGTTGATACAGAAATTCCCAAAATCGGCCAGGACGCCGCCATGGGGGCTGTTCAGCTGTTTCATGACGCCGGCAAGCCAGGCGCCATTGCAGGAGATGCCGACATGGTTCTCTACGATCACGTCGATGCCGCCATGTTTGCCGCCATAATCGATAAGCCGGCCCAGGCTGTCCACAGCGGCATTCGCCACGGCCGCGGGGTCGCCTTCTCCCTCCACGTTGACGCGGATCATCGGGCAGCCAAGGCTGGCCGCCGCTTCGATCCATTTGTAATGGTTTTCCACCGCCTTTAGCCGGTTGGCTTCATTCAGGTCACCGAGTACACCTTCCCCGTCGACCATGATCCGCAGGTTGTAGCTGCCGGCATCGGCAGCCCGCTTTTTCAGCTGGCTGAGAAAAGCGGCGTCTCTTGCCTTGTCGGCAAAGAACATGGAACAATAGTCGAGACCTGGTATCCCCAGCTCCTTCGCCTTGGCAGGGAAGTCGAGCGGGTCTAGCTGTTTGGTCCAGAATTGACTGGCGAAGGAAAATTGTGAAACCGCGATCTTGAAAAAGAGGTCGTCGGCCGGGGACCGTGTGTGCGCCGGCTTTTCGGCGCCCCCAAGCGGAAGTTCTTTTTTTGTATTGGCAAGCAGTGTGTCGGGAAGCGAGCCCGCAACTGCTATACCCGCAGCGCTTAAAGCAGCGCTACGGATAAATGCTCTCCTGTTGGCTTTCATGCAAAATCGTTTAATTAGTAAAAAATACTAATTAAAGTAAATTCATTTAGTAGATTTAACCAAATAAATTTTTTCCGCGGCGATTGCGTCGGGAATACTACTTTTGGAACATGGACAGCGAAGCGGAATTCCGGGAATTTGTGCTCAATGGTCACTTGCATTATGTGCCGCACGTGTCGATCGACTGTGCCATTCTCGGCTATCACGACCAACAGCTCAAGTTGCTCCTGATCAAGAATAAATTTATGAATGGCTGGTGTCTGCCCGGCGGCTATATCAAGCGTACCGAGACCCTTGTCGAGGCGGCCGCGCGTATCGTCCGGGAACGCACCGGCATTGACAACCTGTTCCTTCAACAATTCAAGACCTTTGGCGATCCCGACCGCGCGCAGATCAGCAAATTCGACGCGGAGGCCTGGGCCAAGGTAACGGGTATACCTGACGGGAAGAGCAACTGGCTCCTCGACCAGACTATCTCGGTAGGCTTTTATGCTATTACGGACTTCTCAAAGACCATATTGCATACTGATTTCTTCAGCTCCGATTGCGCCTGGTTCGATATCGAAAAATTGCCCGGGCTCGAATTCGACCACGACGAAATGGTCAAAGAAGCCCTGCACACGATGCGGCTTCAACTTTATCATTACCCTATCGGCTATAACCTGCTGCCCAGGAAATTCACCCTTACCGAGATCAGGGCACTCTATGAGACCCTGCTGGGGAAAAAACTGGACGTAAGTAACTTTCCAAAAAAACTGCTGGCCCTCGGTCTGCTGAACAAACTGGCCGAAAAGCGCAGCATCGGCGCCCACCGTTCCCCCCACCTCTATTCCTTTAACAAGACCCGTTATAACCAGGCCCTCCGGGACGGGATAGTCCTCAGTTGAAATCCACGGGCGACGGATCATTACCTGGAAAACTACCAGATATGCGGTCGCAGGCTGTCGGGCCTGTACATCCCGTCGGCAGGTTGAATGTTGTAGGTCTCATAGAACGCGTTGAGGTCGGAAGCCGGGCCATTCACCCGGAATTGAGGCATCGAATGTCCGTCGGTCAATATTAGGGCTCTGTCTCTCTCCGGGCGATCTTTTGCGCGCCACATCTGTGCAAAGGCTATGAAGAAGCGTTGGTCTGGGGTAAGACCGTCGATACGGATGCTGTCTTTGCCCTGTGCTGTTTTCTTAAAGGCGCTGTAGGCAATCGAGAGCCCGCCGATGTCCGCAATATTTTCCCCAAGCGTCAACGCTCCGTTTATGTGGAACGTATCAACCACTACATAGTCATTGTACTGTCGCACCACGAGACTGGCTTTTTGTACAAAGCGTGCAGAGTCTTGCGGGGTCCACCAGTTCTTTAGGTTGCCGGCTGCATCATAAAGACGTCCCTGGTCATCGAATCCATGGGTCAATTCGTGACCGATGGCCATCCCGATGGCGCCATAGTTGAC
>Ga0302325_10001831_pt1 | contig 53267 bp, 45 predicted proteins | sample Palsa_T0_2_FD_201948 | JGI IMG/M metagenome (GOLD analysis project Ga0302325, IMG submission 201948) | Peat permafrost microbial communities from Stordalen Mire near Abisko, Sweden - Palsa_T0_2 | ecosystem: Environmental > Terrestrial > Soil > Palsa > Peat permafrost | place: Sweden: Abisko...
TCTCTCGGTCACAGGTGCCTCCTCGTGGATTGGAGGCCCAAGTGTCAACAGACTCCGTCAGTTTTATAGTGGCTGGGGAGGGAGGATTCGAACCTCCGATTGGCTGATCCAGAATTACTCGTTCCTGGTTGCACCTCCTCAAGTCGATGACACAGCTGGGGAATCGCCATTGCACCAGGCACTTCCCCTTGCAGCGCAACGACTGATCGATTTTTGGATGAACTAACCACGTGCTCCGAAAGACCCTGAAACCACTCGAAAACGTACTCGTGATGATACCGAGTTAACCGTCGCTACGCGGGGTGCTGCGGCGAACAGACGGGCACTTAGCGACCGCCGTTCGCGCCGTCACGCCGTGAACGGATGTCCGGGTTGCCGTTCTTCGGATCCAACGCCGCGATGCTCAGACTGCTGGGCGGCGAGAGAGCTTTGCAACGCGCTCGCTCTTCTGGTAATAGCGAAGAAGCAGCTCATGTTTCGCGCACATGCCGCGGCCTGCTGTGGTCGTTCACAGCCCTCGTCGGAACAGCGCTCGAGGTCGGCGGTGGCGGACAACCATTGCTGGTAATGCTCGGCGCAGAAGCCGAGCTCGGACTTCCGCTCGTCGCATCCAGATTCCTTGCATGGATTGGGCTTGCGCAGGCTGGGATCAGCCTCCTCAGCAGCAAGTCGAAGCTTGCGGCCCGCCCGGTAGCGGGCCTGGTTATAGTGCCGCTTGGAGATTCTGCGCTCGACCTCTCGAGGTCGTTCGCACTTGGCCACCTGGCAGCGACGCTCGTTCGCGGTCAGCACGAGCCAACGGGCGTAGTGACCGGTGCACCACCCCATCTCACGGGACACCACCTCACATCCTGTGACCTCGCAGAGCCGGCCGAGGTGCCAATGATTGGCTGCGGGTTGTGCTGCGCCGGCGCTCCCGTCCCGCTGCCACCGTGCGTAGTGCATCTGGCACAGGCCGCGGCTCGTCTGGAGTTCCTTGCAACCGCGCACGCCACACTCCTTTGGAGGCGGCGCGTGCAACCACCGCGATTTCGTGAATGGACCGTCCCCGCGCCAGCGCACGAGCACGCGGGCGGGATCGTAACGTCGCTGCCCGACGACCGCTGGTTTGACAATGATGCTATCGATAAGCCCGCGCATCAGGGTGCGCCGCCGGGACACGTCGTCCTGCCACAGTTCGGTCAAATGCAGTGGATGGCCGATGAACTCCGCGATGCCGGCGTCATAGCGATCCTGCATGACGACCGCGGTGGACTTCTCGATTCGGTCAGCGATCTTCGGTCGCATCAGCAACCACTCGCGGCGGGTGATACGACCGTCCTTGCTTTTCGTGGCACCTCCTGAAGTTATTGACGTAGTCTGCACTATCGGTCGTCGAACGCTACCCGTGATGTGCGCTGCATCGAATACGTGGGTGCGGCCACAATTTGGATCCACTATGTAGGCGCCGCAAAATGTGCTGAAATCGCTCGACATTGCGCAAGTGATGATACGAATTCGACGTCGCGAGGCGAGCGACGTGGGTCTGGTCCGAGACGATCTCACCGACAACGAGCGGCGGGCCGTGGTATGCGAGAAAGCGATGAACGTACTGGGTGGCGCTTGGGTCGATGTCAACGGATACGATCCATCTCGTTGACTCGTTTGACGAACTCCAGCCCTGTCGCGCTAGCCGAAGGCGACGGTCAACCGTCATCGCGCGGGCACGCTCTCCAGCGCTCTGACGCCAGCGCACAAAGGGTCCCCACATTCCAGGCTGAAGCCGAGCGTCGCCCATCGCCACGGCCGCAACAGGGAAACACGGGCGGCTTGCACCACGCACTGAGTTCGGGCACGAACTGTTCTGGGATAGAATCTCGAAGGTGGGCCACATGCCCCCCCAGGTGACCGCTGACGTGGCGGGGGCGCCACCGCCCTGGCGCGTGCTGTCGACTACCTCGCCGATCGAGCTGCGCCGTTTCGCCGCTCAGCCGTGGGACGTGGTCGTCGTCGGAAGCGGCAATGCGGCTTTGGTTGCTGCGATCACCGCACGCAAAACCGCCCAGCGAGTGCTTGTGCTCGAACGGGCGCCCCGGCATCTGCGTGGTGGCAATTCGCGACACACCCGCAACATCCGTTGCGCCCATGAGAGTGGCGATGACTTCACGCCGGGCGCGTACTCGGTCGACGAGCTGTGTCACGACCTGCAGGTCGTTGGAGGTGCGGAGAGTCCCGCACTTGCTCGCTTTGCCGCGGCGGAGAGCCGGACGATCCCCCAATGGATGGCTGACCACGGCGTCCGCTGGCAACCCGCGCTGTCCGGCACGCTGAACTTGAGCCGGACGAACCGATTCTTCCTAGGCGGTGGTACCGCCTTGATCAATCACTATGTGCGCACCGCCGAGAGCGCCGGCGTGGTAGTCGCATACGGGGCCGCAGTTTCCGACATGCTGCTCCACGACGATCGGACAGTCGAGCGCGTCGCGTTGGATACGCTAGACGGCCGGATTGGCATCTCGACGCGCTCAGTTGTGGTCGCCGCGGGCGGCTTCGAGGCAAACCACGACTGGTTGAGACGGTACTGGGGCGCCGCAGCCGACAATTTTCTGGTGCGTGGCACACCGTTCAATGACGGCTCGGCGCTCGCCTTGCTGATCAGCCTCGGTGCCGGCGTTGTAGGGAGCCCCCGTGGATTTCACGCCATCGCTGTGGACGCGCGCGCTCCCCGCTTCGACGGTGGCATCGCGACGCGGTTGGACTCCGTACCGTTCAGCATCGTGGTCGACCGCGACGGACGGCGCTTTGCTGACGAAGGGAGCGATATCTGGCCGAGAAGGTACGCGAGTTGGGGACGGCTGATCGCCGACCAGAGCGGCCAGGTCGCGTACTCCGTTTATGACTCACAGGCTGCCAAACACTTCATGCCGAGCATGTTCCCCGCCCACACCGGCAACACCGTCGCCGCGGTCGCAGACGAGGCCCAGCTCGATGGAGCGCGCCTTGAGGCAACGGTTACTGAGTTCAACGATCATGTGGACCCGGACGGACACTTCGACCCAAGTGCGCTTGACGCCTGCACGACGCTCGGCCTGATACCCCCGAAGTCGAACTGGGCGCTGCGAATCGAGACGCCCCCGTTCCACATCCTGCCACTGCGCCCCGGAATCACCTTCACCTACATGGGGGTGGCCGTGAACGAGCACGCGCAGGTGCTCGATCGTCACGGAGAGCCCTTCACGAATCTCTATGCTGCCGGCGAGGTGATGTCCGGCAACATTCTGTCGAAGGGTTACCTCGCTGGCTTCGGGCTCACGATCGGAGCGGTCTTCGGGCGAATCGCCGGTCAGGAAGCGGCAAGGCATGCTGCTCATTGACCTCCAGGCGGAAGCGACCCGCCAGCTAACCATCTGCAACGCGTGCAGATATTGCGAGGGATACTGCGCCGTCTTCCCGGCCCTGGAGATTCGACGCGATCTCGAACGCGGTGACCTTGTCTACCTGGCGAATCTTTGCCACGACTGCAGGGCGTGTTACTACGCCTGCATGTATGCGCCGCCCCACGAATTCGGAGTCAACGTTCCGAAGGTGCTTTCAGCCGTCCGTGAAGAGACCTACAGCCGATACAGCTGGCCGCGCTTCGCCGCGAAGATCTTCGCCCGCGGCGCCCTCTGGACCATCCTGGCCTGCGCACTTGCCGCGGTCGTGATCGCCTCCGGCATCGCGCTCTTCGCACCCGATCACCGCCTGTTCGGGGTTGTCCTAGCGTCGGGCTCATTCTATGAATTCGTTCCGTACCTGACCCTGGTAAGCGTTTTCCTGGCCCTCGGAGTGTTTGTGCTTGTCGCGACCATCGCGGGTGCTCTCTCTTTCTGGCGTGACACAAGCAGTCCACTTCGGGATCTCCTCAATCTGCGCGCCCTTCGCCAGGCATCGCGTGACGCGCTGAAGCTTCGCTATATGCGCGGTGGAGGCGACGGCTGTTTCTACCCTAGTGATCAGCCTTCGCCACACAGGCGAATCGCGCATTCCCTGGTGTTCTACGGGTTTTTCCTCGATCTCGCTGCAACCGCCACCGCGGCACTCATGCAGGACGTCTGGAGGGTGATGCCGCCGTATCCACTCGTCAGCGTTCCCGTAGTACTCGGCGTCACCGGAGGGGTGATGCTCGTACTCGGGACCAGCAGCCTCATCTGGCTCAAAGAGAGGAGCGACACCGTCCCTAGCTCGGCCGGCATGCGCTTGAAGGATTACGCGCTCCTGACCTCACTCGACCTCGTGGCGATCACGGGATTCCTCATCCTCGGACTGCGTACGACATCGCTGCTCGGCGTCACATTGGCCGTCCATCTCGCTTCGGTTGGTGTGCTGTTTCTCACTATGCCCTACGGTAAGTTCGTCCACTTCGGCTATCGATACCTTGCCTTGGTTCAGAACGCGCTGGAGTCGCATCAGTCGTGAGGTGAGCTGCTGGGTTCAGACGACGAGAGCGGCGAATCGCCAATCTAGTACAGGCTTCTCCCCAGCATCCCCGGCCCGCACCTCCGATCGCAGCCAGATCAGCCCGCTGCCGCCGCGACTGGCGCGCTTGTCGAGGACGGTGAGCGTACTTCGGAGCTTCGCGCCTTCCCAGACAGGTGCGAGATGGTCGCAACCCTGCCAAGCCGTCACCGTCACGATGCTCGGCAACATGCGGGTCGCCTGCGACAAAGCGAGCCCTATCGTATGCCCGCCATAGACGAGTCGCTCGGAGCCGCCTTCACCCCCATCGTGGTGTACGCGTGCGATGTTGAGCGTGAGGCGTGCGAGTTCCGGCGCCGCGGACACCACGTCGGCGCCGTCCATCTCGAAGCGCTGACCGACATTGAGGCTGCTGAACGTCATGCCGCGCGTTGGTGGCTGGATGAGGTCCAGCGCCCACGCCGCAATTGCGCCACGACCGTCATCACCGCCCGCTCCGTTTCCGATCTGATCTAGGTCGTCGCCCTGTCCCGTTGCCACGTCGTTGCGCAAACGCAGCATTGCACAGCGCAAGAAATCCAGTACAGGGCGGCGAAGTTGATCGAAGGTTCGGATCCGCAGGACCGCCAGTCCAGTGCTTGGGCGTCCCTCGCGCGAACGATTCTGCCGCAGCGCGACCACTTCGATCTGGGTGGTCAGAGTGTCGCCCTGATGGGGGAATCGGCTGAAGACCAGGCCGCGATAGAACAGATTGGCGACGACGTTGCGGGTCACTTCCGAAGACTGGCCGATGGCCACATCCCAGACAAGCGCCGGATGGAGCAACGGCTCAGCCTCCCCGGTGACTCTTAGGGAAAGGTCCTGGTCAAGGCACAACCGCAGGCGATCGCCCAGCACGGCTTGGTGCACCGCAGCATGCCCAGCGGTGAGCGTCAGGGAGGGAGCGTCGGTGAATCGGTCACCGACGCTCAGATCTTCGAAGTACGGGCCATCGGCAGGTAGCCACACGGGATCCGCGGTCATCTCAACCTTGTTTCCCCGGCTCAAGGTCGGAGGGGCCGGCGGAAGTTCTGAGTTGCATGCTGGCGCACGACGAATCATCCGGCCAATTCACCACAGAGCTACATCGCGATAGCTGAGGCCTCATCTCGCCGCGCTCCGAGTTTGCGTGCACGGAGTAGATCCAAGAGGCAGGCGGTCGAGGTTGACGGACAACGTAAGGCATTCTTATTATGGCCGTACATTATGAGAGAAATGGTGACGGGCGTTGCGCCACCCACCTCCGCGGCCGCCCGCATCGCTTCCGAAGTACGGCCCTGATGGGGGTCGGAGTCGCCCGTTCCAACGAGGCTGCATATCGCGTACTGGCGCGTGAACTCCGAACGGACCTTCTTCGGAATCTGTACGCCGACGGCCGCCAACTCCCCACGGAGGCCGAATTGGCCGATCAATACGGCGTGAGCCGCCAGACGGTGCGGCGTGCGTTCCAGGATCTCGTCGCCGACGGAATGGTGCTGCGCGTACCGGGTCGCGGCACGTTCGCGAGCTCGCAGGACGGCCGCTACCTTCGCCAGTTTGGATCGGTCGATGACCTCATGGGGCTTTCGATCGACACGCAGATGCAAGTCGTGACGCCGCTACGACGCACGGTCGACATTGAAGCGGCCGGCCGGCTACGGCTGAATTCGGACGTCATCTATACGGTGACCTTCACGAGGACGCACCGCGAGGTTCCGCTCTGCATGACAACCGTATTCCTCCCACCCAACGTCGCCGAGCACGTCGCCGACAGACCCGAACTCAACGGAGCTGGGCGCACCAGCTCCACCACGATCATCGGAATGCTCGACCCCGTACTCGAGGACCCGATCGCCGAGGCCGACCAGAGCATCACGGTGGCAAGTGCGCCGCCGGACGTAGCGCAGCAACTCTCGTGTGCTGCCGACAGTCCATTGCTGCGCATCGATCGGGTGTACTTCGATACGCGCGGCCGGGCCGTCGAGCTCGGGATCAGTCACTTCCTCCCCGAGAACTACTCCTATCGGGTTCGACTGCAGCGCAGCGGGCGATGAGCGTCACGCGAACCACAGATCGATCCGCTGCCGCCGTAGTCGGGGAACGTCCTCTCGCTGTTGAGCTCGCAGAGTGGGCGGTCCAACTCGAGCCGTCTCCCGCCGACCTCGAACTCGCGCAGCGCTCCCTTCTGGACACGGTTGCCGTCGCCCTGGCCGCCCGCTCGAATCCCCTTCGGCCAATCGCGTCGCTGCTCCCTGAAGCAGGGAACTGGGCAGCCATGGCCCACGTGCTCGATTTCGATGACCTCCATCTCGAGTCCACCGCGCACATCAGCGCAGTCTGCGTTCCAGCCGTCCTCGCGAGCGGAGGCGACGCGCGTGCTTACCTTGCCGCGGCCGGAGTGATGGCTCGTATTGGCGCTGCCCTTGGGTGGACGCACTACGCACAGGGCTGGCACGCGACCTGCACCGCGGGCGCCCCAGCCGCGGCGGTGGCAGTCGCAATGTCACTCGGGCTGAACGTCGAGGAAACCGCCCGTGCCATCGCCTTGGCGGTCCCTGCTGCCGGTGGCGTGCAGCGAGCCTTTGGGACGTCAGCCAAAGCTCTCCAGGTTGGATTTGCTGCAGACGCCGGCGAGCGAGCGACGTGCTTGGTTGTCGCAGGAGCAACCGCGGATCCGACTGCGCTCGACGAGTGGTTTGGGTTGGTTCGTGGCAGACGCGAACAGTCCCTTCCTCGAGCGCCTGCTGTACCGGGAGGGCTTGCGATCAAGCTCTTTCCCTGCTGCTACGCGCTGCAGCGTCCCATCAGCGCTGTGCAGCGTTTCAAGGTGTCCGTCGAAGCGATACAGAAAGTGATCCTCCACACCCCGGCGGCCACCCTGCAGCCGCTAATCCACCACCGCCCCGCAACGGGCCTCGAGAGCAAGTTCAGCATCGAGTACGCAGTTGCGGCGACTCTGCTTGATGGCTCGCCCGGGTTTCGCAGCTTCGAGGACCCGGCAGTGTCGCGTCCTGAAGCTCGCGCGCTCCTTGCGCGAGTGCAAACGGTTGCATCACCAGGGGGAACCGATCTCCTTGACGGGGAGTTGCAGGTGGACATTCTGCTGCGCGACGGATCAACTGTCAGTCAAAGACTCGCGCTTCCTCCCGGGGCACCAGGCGTCCCGCCGACCGCCGAGCAACTCCTCGCCAAGTTCAGCGATTGCGGCGAGGACATTCCGGGGCTGCTCCGCGATCTGACCTGGGAGCGAGCTACCGAGATTCTCCGTCGCGAGCTTCCCTCGCAACAGGCCTCCGTCGTTGGGGCTCGCACCTAGGTGCGGCGGTGAATCCGCGCCCTCTCGACGGCATCACCGTGCTCGCCCTCGAGCATGCCGTCGCCGCTCCGTTCGCGACGCGTCAGCTCGCCGATCTCGGCGCGCGTGTCATCAAAGTCGAGCGGCCCGAAGGTGGCGATTTCGCCCGGGGATACGACACTGCCGTATACGGCCAGTCCAGCTACTTCGTGTGGTTGAACCGGTCCAAGGAGTCGCTCGCCATTGACATCAAATCCGCACAGGGACGCGAAGCGATCGAGCGTCTGCTCCCAAGCACCGATGTCTTCGTGCAGAACCTTGCCCCGGGCGCCAGCGAACGGCTCGGACTCAGTGCACAGCGCCTCCGTGAGAGGTTCCCGAGGCTGATCGTCTGCGACATCTCCGGCTACGGCAACGACGGGCCCTGGGCGAAGCGCAAGGCGTACGACCTGTTGATTCAGGCTGAGGCTGGTGTGCTCTCTGTGACGGGAACGCCGTCTGAGGCCGCGAAGGCCGGCATCTCCATCGCGGACATCGCCGCCGGAACGTATGCGTTTTCGGGCATCCTGACGGCCCTCTACGATCGATCGATACGAGGCCACGGCGCGCACGTGGAGATCTCGCTCTTCGAAGCGCTCGCAGAGTGGATGGGCTCGCCAGCGTATTACACACGCTATGGCGGCGAACCACCGCAGCGCACCGGTGCGCATCATGCAACCATCGCGCCCTACGGCCCCTTTGTTGCTGGCGACGGCGGCGCCGTGGTGATCGCGATTCAGACCCCGGACGAATGGGCCACGTTCTGCGCGGCCATCCTGGGCGACTCGGCGCTCTGCAGCGACCACCGATTCCTCACCAGCACCGACCGCGTCGCCCACCGACAGGAGCTTGACGACATCATAAGCCAGCGGTTTACCCGGAGCAGCACGCCGGAATTGATCGCGCTCCTCGATGGTCTGGGATTGGCAAACGCAAGACTGAATTCGATGCAGGACTTCATCGACCACCCGGTGCTACGCGAGCGGGGACGGTGGCGCCAGGTCGAGACGGAGCAGGGAATGGTGGATGCGCTGATGCCCCCGGCAACGCCTCGTGGCGTCGACCCGCGAATGGACCCGGTGCCGGAGTTGGGTCAGCACACGGACTCGATTCTCAAGGAGATCGGACTGCGATGATTTCCCCAAGCAGTCATCCGTTGGCGAGTCCACTCTCGTCGCCTGCACGTTTCCGGGACCGCGATCGTGCTTAGCGACGACGAACAAGCGGTGGTGGACACGGTCGGCGCATTCGTCGATCGGGACGTCAGGCCGGTCGCACGCGATCTGGAACGTGCGAACGAGTACCCCGAGGCGTTGATTGAGACCATGAAACGCATCGGCCTCTTTGGACTCGCGATTCCAGCTCCGTATGGTGAGTCCGCAGTGTCGCCTGCTTGCATTGCACTGATCACGGAGGAACTCTCCCGCGGCTGGATGAGTTTGGCGGGGGCCATCGGGGGTCACACCGTCGTCTCGACGCTCCTCGTGATGTTCGGGACCGAAGAACAGCGCCGCCGCTGGCTCCCGCGAATGGCGACCGGTGAAATTCGTGCAGCAATGGCGCTGACCGAGCCCGGCGGCGGCTCGGATCTCCAGTCGATGCTCACCGTCGCAAGCAGAGATGGCGATGGCTACGTCCTCCGCGGCTCAAAGACCTGGATTTCCAATGCGCGTCGCTCGCAGGTCATCGCAGTCCTTTGCAAGACCGATGCCGGCGCGGTGCCGAAGCACAAAGGCATGAGCATCATCCTTGCAGAGAAGGTGCCTGGCCTGGTCGTGTCGCGCGACCTCCCGAAACTGGGCTACAAGGGTGTGGAGAGCTGCGAGATCGCCTTCGATGACTGCCGGCTCCCACTGGACTCGCTTCTTGGCGAGGAGGAGGGTCAGGGTTTTGCGCAGATGATGAAGGGACTGGAGATCGGGCGAATTCAGGTAGCGGCGCGGGCGGTCGGCGTGGCGCGAGCGGCATTCAATGACGCCTTCGCATATGCACAACAGCGCGAGGCGTTCGGCAAGCCAATCTGGAAGCACCAATCCATCGGCAACTATCTCGCTGACATGGCAACCCGTCTGACGGCCGCACGTCAGTTGGTGCTCCTCGCTGCCGAACGCTACAGCGAAGGTCAGCGCAGCGGGCTCGAGGCCGGCATGGCCAAGCTCTTTGCGTCCGAGGCTGCCTTGTCGATCGCAGTCGACGCGCTGCGAATTCACGGTGGAAACGGCTACTCGACTGAATACGACGTCGAGCGCTACTTTCGCGACGCACCCCTGATGATTGTGGGAGAAGGGACCAACGAGATTCAGCGGAACGTGATCGTTCAGCAACTCATCGAGCGTGGTGGCCTCGACGCGTGACCTTTGATACATGGTGTGGCCAACCAGCGCAGCGTCTCCAAGTCGCCCGCGATCGCTGCGTCGTCCCTCAGCGCTGAAGATGTCCGACGAGCCCGCCGCGCAATATCGGTGGCGCATTCTCAGCTCGGCGCTGCTGGTGCAAATCACCATCTCCATCGTCACCCAGGCATTCCCGGCGTTGGTGCCGTTCGCGAAGGCGGACCTCGGCCTCAACACGGCCGAGGTGGGGTTGTTCGCGACCATCCTGAGCCTCGGGACGATGGTCGCGCTGCTCCCAGCCGGATGGGCAGTCGACGTCATCGGCGAACGGCGAGTACTCCTGGTCGGTGGGGTTTGCACCGGCATCCTCGCCGTCGTTGCGTCGTTGGCTCCCAGCTTCGCGCTGTTGCTCCCCTTGCTCATCCTCCTGGGTGTCGCGACCGCGACTCCAACGCCCGCCGGCAGCACGGCGATCATCAATGCCTTCGCTCTCAAGGACCGCGGTCTGGTGATGAGCATCCGCCAGACCGGCATCCCGATCGGAGGCGCGCTGGCCGCGTTGCTCCTGCCGCCGATAGCGTTTGCGGTGGGTTGGCGACAGGCCCTTGAGGTTGCAGCGTTGCTGGCGATCGGCGGAGCCATCGCCGGACGCTTGATGGTCCGTCCGGTCCCGCATCGTGCGAACACCGGCACCGGCCCGCGCGGCTCGCTTCGCGCCGTTGCGACCTGGGACGCCACGTATGTCGGTCTGGCGGGAATGTTCCTTGCATTCGGGCAGTTCGCTCTGGTCAGCTATATAGCGCTATACCTGCTGACAACGCTCAATATCCCAATCGCTATTGGATCGCTCTATCTCGTGCTCGCCAACGTCGGAGGCGCCGCCGGGAGAATGGCGTGGGGTAGCGTCAGCGACCGGTTGTTCGGCGGCCGGCGCGCCGCGCCGCTGTTGGTCTGTTCCTTCTGCTCCTTGACGGGTTTTCTTCTCCTCGCGTGGCTACCAGCGGCAACACCGATCCCGATCCTCGTGGTGCTAGTGGCTCTCCTAGGTACCACCGTCATCGGATGGAACGGTGTCTACGTCACCCTCCTTTCGGAGATTGCCCAGCCCGACAAGCGTGCTCGCACCGTGGCGTACGGGATGACGATCACGCAGATAGGAATATTCGGGGGTCCGTTTGCCTTTGGGCTCCTCGTCGAACTGACCAACTCGTACAGATTCGCCTGGATCGTCGTTGCGGCATCAATGCTCCTGGCGGGGGCATTGCTGAGCCGGGTGCGTGAACGCCGCCACGCCGTTGCGCCCATCGTGGTGACCACCTCCTGACGGGCGCTCCCGCGCTACTCGAGCGTCACCAGTCCGTAGTCACACCACCGTTTGGTCGGCTCTGCGAAACGATCGCCAGTCTCTCCGTCATCCTTGCCGTATCGCCCACAGGCTCCTGCGCCCTGTCGCAGGGTCGAGCTCGAGCTCGCTTCCATCGTCAGCGAAGGTGGGCCCGTTGAAGGGCGAAACATACTCGAAGCGGATGCCGTCGAGATCATTCTTTTTGGTAAAGCAGAGGTGCACTCGACCATCCTCGGTGAACGAGGTCCCGTCTATGCCGACACCGGCTGCCGCGCATTGCGCCACGCGTCCCGCCATGTCAGCGACCCCTCGGATGGCGAGGTGATGGGGACCCGCTTGGTCGGGGCCGTGAGTCCCAGAGCCGGTGACGCTCATCAGCTCGATATACGGCGGCCCCTCCTTGGAGAACGAGATCCGAGTGTCGTGGAAGTGAGGCGTGGGATTACTCGAGTCCGAGTAACGGTTGGTGGTATACCGACCGATCGGGCTGAAGGTATAGCCCGTGACCTTTGACCACTTCTCAATGGCAGCTTCCAGATCGGGGACCAAGAACCCGATGTGATCGATGAGCTCCGCGGTCATACCAACCTCCTCATTCAGGCGCCGACGACGGATGCATCGTCAGCGCGTTCGGTCAAGCAATGCTGAATCGCGGGCATCAGGGCCAGGAAGCCGACGCTCGCGCCATTCATCGATGGATAGATATTCGTCGTGTAGCCCACGGCGATGTCTCGCTCAGGGTCGGCTACCGCCGCGGACCCACCCGCAGCCTCATGGCCGAAGGAATTCGCACCAAGGAGCGGCAGTTGCGGGAACGGCCGCTGCACCCCGGAGCCGAAGTGGCTGATTACTCCCAGCACTCGATCCAGTCCATTTGACCGCGTGGCAAGCATGGCGCGCGTCTCGTCCTCGGTGAGGAGACGATCGCCATCGACGTCGTGGAGCGTTGCGTACAGAAGGCGAGCAAGGTCGCGCGCGCCGGCGACCCCACTTGACGACGGCCAGCAGGCGCGCGCCATGCTCGGATCGTTGTAGAGGTCGCTCTGCTGCGCAAGCTGACTCGTCGTCGACAAGGGGATCCGGCTCTCACGAAGGTGTTCGACACGACCCGGGGTGAGTTTGGGTGAGTCGTAATGAATTCGCTCAATGCGCGCAAGCTGATCCTCAGGCGCTCCGATCCACAGGTCAAGGCCGAGCCGTTTCGCGACGTGTTCGTCGACATACTCGCCGACGGTCTTGCCAACAGTCCGTCGGAATGCACCATTCAGGAGCGTTCCGAACGTGAAGCCATGGTACCCGTGGGCGGTATCGGGGACCCAGTACGGCTCCTGCGTCTCGATAGCGTCCTCGTCGACGGCATCAAGGAGCTGCTGCAGGCTGAGCCGTTCGTCAAGGGCAGCAAGGCCCGAACGGTGTCCCAATACAGATCGCGCGCTGATCACCGCAGTCGATGGCCGGTCGAATGCCGGCCAGTAGTCCGCGAGCGGCGCGTCCAGGTCGATCAGCCCTGCCGCATGTGCCATCGCGGATGCGATGGCTGTGATCGGCTTGGTCACCGAGAACAGCAACTGTAGCGAATCCTGACGATAGTCTCCGCCGACCAGGTCCACGACAAGTCCGCCGTTGTGGTAGATCGCCAGTGCAGCGCCGCCTCTCCCCTGAGCACCGACGAGCCGAGCAAACACATCAGCGAGCGGTGCGAACGGCTCCTTCGCGAACCCCGTGACCGGTACGACCTCCGGGGCGGCACGCTCTGCACACATGACTCAGTTCCCGGGGAAATGCGCCAGCTGGGAGCGGTAGTACTCGAGACCAGTCCTCAGCTCACCAGCCGGATCGGGTGAGTTGTCAATTTCTTCTGTTGCCCATCCAGACCAGTCATGCTCCCTCAGCACGCGCATCCACGCATGCCAGTCAACGCTTCCTGAGCCGAGGATGCGGAAGTACGTGAGCATCACGGCGTGGCGTTCCTTCTGGTTGCCGCGCAGCACGTGACCTGATAAGGGGGCGATGCAGTCCTTCCAATGCATAGTCGGGATGCGATCGATGTGTGCACTCAGTACGTCGACCGGGTTGCCCCCGTCCAGTGCGATGTGGCCGGCATCCGGGCACAGTTGAATGGTCCCGGGATCGGTGAGGGCAAGCACCGTCGTGATGTCCTCAGCGCGTGAGCACACGGAGTAGGCATCCGTGTGAATCGCGATCCGAACGCCGTATCTTCCGGCGACGGCACCCAGCCTGTTCACCTGTTCGGCAAAACGCTCGTGGACCTCGCGGGACACCGGTGCGGTGAAGTCGTCGGCGGTCGCGGTGTCGTCAGGGCTGTCATTCCCGAAGCGCGAGCGTGCGATGTTGCCCATCGTGATGATGTCAGCCCCAAGCGCGACGAGGAACTGCGCGTGCTGTTCGATGTACGCGTCAGCGACGGCTTCCTGGCGAGGATCCTCGAGAGCAGCGCCGATCAACTGGCGCCCCGGCGCGTAACTCGAGCTTAGCGCCAGTCCGCGCGCCTCCAGCGCCGTCTTGAAACCCTGCGCAGATCCATAGGCTGCAAGGGCCGCTTGAAACCCAGCCGGCTCAGGAGCCAACTCGACTCCGCCCAGACCGACGTCGCGAACGGTGTCGAGCATGCGCTCAAAGTAGCTTCGGGGGTCGGCGTTGAAGGCGGCGACCCACTCAGGATGCGGTAGACCCTTCCTCAGCCCCCAATACTCCGCGTCGTAGAACGTGATCAGGTCCGTGCCCCATCTGATATTCAGCTCGGAGGTCACGCGGCCGCCTCGATCGGGCGCGCCGGAACCACTGACCATTGCCGCGTCGCCGCCGAGGCCCGGACCGCCTCGACGATCCGCTGGATACGGGCGCCGTCACCGAAGTCGGGATGCGCGCGTGCACCAGCGACGATTGCACGAAGGAACTTCTGGAACTCAATGGCCATGACATCGACATATCCGGTGCCGAGGCCTGCCAGGCGCCACCACCCGTTGGGGTGCTGGTTATTGGTGTGGATGGTTCGAAAGCCTGAGTGATCGGCCGGTTCGTCAACATACGAGACGCGGAACTCCTCCCGGCGATTCCAGTCGAATTCCACCGCACCGCGACTTGCGTCAAACCCGAAGGAGATCTGATTTTTTCGACCGGATGCGAACCCGTTGACCGAGAAACTTCCCACTGCTCCGTTGTTGAATTCGGCGATCCAGACTCCGGCGTCGTCAAGCAGATCGCCCGACTCCTGCGCCGTCGCCGAAACCCAGCCGTCTGCGCTGTTGGGTCCTTTGCTTCTTGTCAGGGCGCACACACGTGCGATGTCGCCGAAGAGCAATTCGGCGATGTCGAGAATGTGCGAGCCGATGTCGCCGACCATGCCTGAACCACCCGTCGCTCTGGTGGCGCGCCATCGATGCGGGTCGGCATTGAATGCAGCATCTTGAAGGTACGAACCCCGAAACTGCAGCGGCTCGCCGAGCCGGCCGCTGTCGAGCAACTGCTTCGAGAACGTCACCGCGGGTGTGTGCCGGTAGTTGAATCCGACCTGCGTGACGCATCCCGAGGCAGTTGCCGCCGCCTGCATCTCCTCGGCCTCGCCCGCGTTGTTCGTGATCGGCTTCTCGCAGAAGACATGCTTCCCGGCGCGAAGCGCGGCAACAGCGATGTCCCGATGCAACCCTGGCGGCGTGCAGATGTCAACGATGTCGACATCAGGGCTGGCGACGACCTCTTCCCACGAACCGGAGCTCGCGGTCCAGCCAAGCCGTCGCGCGAGATCCTCAGCCAGCTCGGGCGTTGCATCGACAAGTACCTGCTTGCTCACCGTGACACCAAGATCCTCCGCCAGCGGGGCAATCGCGAGGGCGAGGCTGTGCGCCCGTCCCATGAAACCGCCACCGATGAGTGCCACACGAAGTTCTTTCAACTCGATCTCCGAAACCTTGAGGAAGCGGATGCGCACCGTCGTGGAGGGCACGCAGGGTGCGCAGCATCATACGGTCGGTCACCGGCGTGCCCGGGGTCTTGCGCGAGGACGACCGCTAGTTGAAGCAGACTGCCCAAGGCCTTGCGATCGAAGGCAAATGAGGGTGTCAGCGGCCACAGATGCGTCGCGCCGTTCTGTGCCTGAGCGCGCGAGCGTACGCTCCCGTATGGACGGATTGGCAGCCCCAGTCAACAGTTCGGCTCATCTGGTCACACCGACGCAGGGTGCTTCTGCGTTGAATCTGTATCTCTAACCGTTGGCGCCGATGTCGCCCACGGAATCACGTGGCACGCAGCTGGGCTGCACTCGTCGGGAACAAGACGATCAAGGGTCGAGGGCCCGGTCCCTCGTTGTATGACGCGAGCTCGAGCACAACTTGGAAAGTAGGAGGCATCTGATGTTTGGTTCCATCACTGGTGGCGTAGTGGCAGGCCGCCCCGCCATCCGCCGACTCTGGGTAACGGCGATCGGCAGTGTGATCGTCGGCCTGGTGCTCGGAGCGTGCGGCAGCACCTCTACGGCGAACTCGAAGCCCCAGTTGAAGGTGGGCGTGATCGACTTCGACATCACGAGCGTTCCTGCGCAGCGCGAGGCGAACGGCGTCAGCACGGCGATGAAGGCGCAGGGATGGAACGTCATCCAAGAGGACTCCGCAGGGAATGTCGACAGCGCCAACTCGATCTGTCAGGCGTACGTCACCGAGGGGTTCAATGTCGTCGTCGCCGATGTGTGGACAGCATCTGAGATGTCTCAGTGCCTCACCGCGACCAAGGCTGCGAAAATCCCGGTGTTCTTCTTGGCAAGCGCCCTTGGGCCTGGTGTGGCGGGTGCCATCTCGACCTCGCTGACGCAAAACATCAACCAGCTCTTCATCGCCGCGGTCAAGGCAGCGAGCAAGCCGGTCATCCTTGCACTTCAGTTCTCCCCGGGACTTCCCTGCCTTCAGCGCCAACAGGCTATGGACGCCATGCGGACGGCTGCCGGAATCCCCGCCAACATCGTCACTCGCCATGAGGAGAATGCCAACGCGTGGGGAACCGACGCTGAGGCAGCCACCACTGCGTGGTTGGACGCTCACCCGGCGAGCCTAGGGGACCAACTCTTCATCTGGAGCTGCACGTCACTTGCGGCAGAAGGGGCCGTTGCAGCTCTCAAGGAGCTTGGGCGGACCGCCACCCAATACACCTGGGATCTGACCTCTCAGGACGTGCCGTATATCGAGAATGGAACGTTCTCGGCGACGTCCATCTCCAACACCACCATCCTTGGCCAGCAGATGGTCGGACTGATCAAGCGCTACGAGGCGAATCCGAACGCGACCCCGGAGGGTCTCAACGCCACAGCGCTCGTCCTCACGGCGAGCAACATGGCAGCCTACGCGGCGCACAACACGATCGCCGCTGGCTGAAACCACGCAAGTTTGAGGTCGGTTACCCGAATCTGTTGCCAACGAGACCATGCCAGCCGTGGATGACACTCCGTTCATCCGTGTCCGCGCAGTCGCCAAGTCGTTTGGGGCGGTGCGAGCACTGAGAGGGGTCGACATCGACTTCTCGCGGGGTGAAGTCCATGGCTTGGTGGGTGCGAACGGGGCGGGGAAGTCGACCCTCCTCAACATTCTTGGAGGGGCCGTCCAGCCCGACTCCGGGTCGATCGACCTGGAGGGACAGCCCATCCAGGTGTCGGGGCCTCGAGCCGCAGCCGACCTCGGCTTCGCCTTCATCTGGCAGGAACTTGCATTGGTGCCTCACTTCTCGGCCATCGAGAACATGACTCTCCCAACCCGTGCACGCACCTTCATGGGAATCTGGGACGGTAAGGGCCGGCGCGATGCTGCCAGAGCCGTCGCCGAGCGGCTCGGCCTCGGCTTCGACCTTGACCGCCCGGTGCGGACGTTATCGGTGGCCGATCGAGGCATGGTCGCGATGGGCCGGGCGCTGATTACCCAGGCGCGGTTCGTCGCAATGGATGAGCCAACCTCGTCCTTATCCGATGTCGAGGGCAAACGTCTCTTTGCCGTAATCAACGAGCTCGTGGCGGGCGGCACATCGGTGGTCTACGTAACCCATCGGCTGCAGGAGATCGAGGACTTGTGTGACCGGGTGACCGTCTTCAAAGAGGGTCAGGTCGTCGCGCGTTTCGCCAGAGGCGACTACACGCGGCGTGATCTTGTCCTCGCCCTGACCGGCGCGAAGAGCCTCGCTGATGTCGTCGGACCGGCGCCCGCGCAGCTGGACCAAAAGCGCGTGCCAGTGCTCGAACTGCATCACGTCAGCCGGCCGCCCCGAGTCCAGGACATCTCCTTTTCGCTGAATAGAGGAGAGATCCTCGGCCTCGCCGGCGTTGTCGGAGCCGGTCGAACCGAAGTCGCGCGCATCATATTCGGAGCCGATAGGCCGGCTGGCGGCCACATGACCCTCCACGGGCGGCCCTTTGCGCCGCGGTCGATCCCGGAAGCCATCGGGCGCGGAGTCGCTCTCGTTCCCGAGGAGCGGCGCTCCCAGGCGCTCCTCATGCAGGACTCCGTCACCGCCAACGTCAACTTGGGAAACTGGGGCGCGCTGCGGCTGTTCAAGCATGCTCCCTTGACCAGTGACGGCAAAGCGAAACGGCGTGCGGTAGAGATGGGAGAGCGCCTCTCCATCGTCATGGCCGGGGCAGGGACGCAGGTGCGGACCCTCTCGGGAGGCAATCAGCAGAAGGTCGTCTTTGGGCGCTGGCTCTCCCGAAACTCAAGTGTGCTTCTCCTGGACGAACCGACCCGGGGCGTGGACGTGGGAGCGCGACGCCAAATCTGGGGCGCTGCTGAGAAGTTCGCGTCGGAAGGAAACTCTGTGATCGCCATCTGCAGCGAGCTCTCCGAACTCGCAGTCTGCCATCGGGTGATCATCATCGTCGAGGGTCGCGACGCCGGCGAGCTGCAAGGACCAGGCGTCACCGAGGAACAGATGAACGAGGCGATCTTCTCGATTTACGCATCGGCGACCGAGCGTGTCGGCGCGCAGACCCGCGGGACTGTCGGATGAGTACCGCACTGGACGAGGAACAGCTCCAGCAACCGACATTCATCAACAAACTCGTGCCGCGGATTGGCCGCATCGCCACCATCAGCCTCGGCAAGTACGGAGCCCTCATCGTCCTCGCCCTGTTGGTCGTGCTCTTCGCGCTTGCGTCTCCGTATTACCTGACACCGACCAATGTGCTCGAAATTCTCAACGCCGCCGCTTTGTCCGGGATCATCTCGTGTGGCCTGACCATCATTCTCGTATCGGGGCTTTTTGATCTGAGCCTCGGATATCTTGCCAGCTGCAGCGGCATCCTGATCACCCATTTGATGGGACTCGGTGTCTCATGGCCGCTCGCCGTCTTGATCGGCATCGCAAGTGGCGTGCTCACCGGGCTGGTGAATGGCTTTCTCGTGACTCGCTGGCATATCAACGCGCTCGTCGCCACCCTGGGTACCGGAAGCTGTCTGGTTGGGATCAACTACGTCATATCCGGCGGGGCTCCTCAGGACGTGTCTGAAAATGCAGGGTTCGCGAGCCTCTCCATAGGCCATCTTTTAGGGATCCCCAAGCTCGTCTATTACCTTGTCGTCATCGCGGCCATTCTCTGGGTGATCCTCAACAAGACGGACTTTGGAAGAAACATCCAGGCGTGCGGTGGCAATGTTGAAGCCGCCCGCCTCGCCGGAGTTCGCGTGGCACGCACCATTACCCTCGGCTACGTTGTTGTGGGAGTGTGCGCTGTCATCACTGGCGCGCTAGTTGCCTCATCGATCGGAAGCGGACAGGTCACAGCCGGCGACAGCTTCACGCTGTCGTCCTTCGCCGCAGCATTTCTCGGGTCCACCGTGATGCGTGAGGGCCAGTTCCACATCGTTGGTACCGTCGTGGGGGTCATCTTGGTGAGCGCTGGTTTCAACGGTCTCGCCCTGCTTGGAGTCCCTGCTTACGCGGAGAACCTCTTTTCGGGATTGCTGCTCATCTGTGCTGTCGCTTTCAGCAGCCTCGGTCGGAGTTTGAGCCAGGCATGAGTCATTTCGAAGACTACGGGGAGAGCTATCGGAGTATCCGCATGCGGCGCGAGGGCGGCATTCTCGAACTGACCTTTCATTCCGACGGCGGTCCGTTGCAGTGGGGTGACATACCCCACGAGGAATTCCCTCGAGCGTTTCATGACATCGCGACCGATGACGAGAATCGGGTGGTCGTGATGACGGGGACTGGTGATGAGTGGTCTGGGCCGAATGCAACGCCGGCATCATTCCCTCGCAACACTGCGCGCGGTTGGGAGAGCATTCGCGCCGCTGGAGTGCGGCTCATCGACAACTTGCTGTCGATTCCCGTCCCAGTCATCAGCGCGGTCAATGGTCCGGCGCGTCGCCATGCGGAGATTCCACTGCTCGCGGACATTGTCCTTGCCGCGCCGCGAGCGGCATTCCAGGACTCGGCGCATGTTCCCAATAGGCTCGTGCCCGGGGACGGCATCGAGATCGCGATCCTGCGTCTCCTGGGACTTAATCGGGGCCGTTACTTCCTGCTCACCGGGCAACGCCTTGACGCTCAGCAAGCGATGGAGCTCGGCCTGGTTGCGGAAGTACTTCCGCCGCGTGATCTCCTTGCTCGGGCCTGGGAACTCGCTTCGCAGCTCGCCCAGAACAATCCACTTGTGCTGCGTTACACGAAGCTGCTGATCACGCACCAACTCCGCCAGGATACTCACACGCTCCTCGGTTACGGGCTCGCCCTCGAGGGGCTTGGGGTCGTGGACGTCACGTCAACCGAGTAGGTAGTCCTGACGCACCGCATGCGTGGCGGCTACACTCGGACGCCTCGGGAAGATTGGGTCGGAGCGAAGTGGGGAGTGCGGTGACGGCTGCGGGGGAAGCATCCAACGGCCAGGGTTCCCGCGCGCTCAGCGCCGACGTCGCTCGTGAGGCCGGGGTGTCTCGAGCCACGGTGAGCTATGTGCTCAACAACCGGACCGACCGGAGCATCTCCGATGCTACCCGCGCTCGTGTTCTGGCGACGGCGCGACGTCTCGGCCACGTACCGCATGCGCCGGCTCGATCGCTCCGACTTGGACGCAGCAACGTGGTGCTCGCTCTGGTCAGCGACTTTGCGTTTGGATACCTCCGTGACCGACTGCTCAGCACGCTGGACGCCGCCATGACCCGGCGGGGTTATGTGCTCCTGGTGCACCGCTATTCCGAGGAACTTCGCCCCTTGCCGGAACTCTGGCGCCTGGTGGCGCCCGACGTGGTCGTGTCGATGGGTGGCCTCTCTGTCTCCGAGGCGGACTCGCTCCGTGGTGCTCGTGCACAACTCATTTCGGTGCAGAGCCTGTTCGACCACACCAGAGCCGGCGAGATGCAGGCCGAATATCTTGTCGGAAAAGGCCATCGCCGCCTCGGCTACGCATACCCGTCGGAAGGCAATGTTCGGTCGATCGCGGAGGAGAGACTCGCCGGAACGCGCCTGGCTTGCCGGCGGCTTGGCGTCCCCCCACCCGCCGTCATGCGCGTTGATCGACGCCACCCAACGACCCTTAGCCGCGCTCTCGAGCGCTGGAACTCGCTCGCAGACCCGCCAACGGCAATCTGCGCTCACAACGACGAAATCGCCGTGATGCTCAGCCTCGCCGACTCGTCGCGCGGCTTCGCGCTCGGCGATCGTTTGGCGGTCATCGGGATGGATGACATTCCCATCAGCCGGCTCGGCATTTCAACCATCGCGCTCGACGTCGACCTAGTGACGGAACGCATCGTGGAGCAGGTTGTTGCAACCTTGGAGGGTCGCGTCCCGCAACTCAGCGCCCAACCGGTGTTGCGCGTGATATCGCGAGCCAGCGCGTAGTCGTCAGCGGCCCTCGCGCCTCTCACCGGATCGAGAAAACCGACCCTTGCATTTCCTCAAGCGCGGTGCAATACTACCGTCCGGTTACACGTGTAACCTCGGGTAATGCCAGGAGGAACCAGGGTGCTCGCTCGTGAGGCAGTCACTCCTATTAGCGCCCCAACGGGACCCATCCCGCTGTGGCGAGCCGCAAGCGGCGACCTAGTGGTCCGCCGCCTGTACGATCAGCTCGAGCTGGTCAGACTCACCGCCGCAGGAAGCCGAGTCCGCGTTCCCGCGAACGCCGACTGCACCCAGTGGCCTTTCATCGCCATCTATGCCCTCACCAGCGCTGAACTGATCACGGCCGGCAGCCAATCTATCGTCCTCAGCGAGGGCGACTGTTACGTGCTCCGCAACCACACGACGACCCGGCTCGATGTCGCCGGCCCAGCGGAGTTGCTCGTGATCTCCCTGCCCACCGATGCGATCGGACTCTACCGACGGACTTTCGACGACGCAGACGGGTGCCGGTGCGCAACCCATCAGGGCACCGCGAGCTTGGTCGGGCACCTCCTCGACGCCATGGCCAGTCAGCTCGAGGGCTATGAACCCGCCAACCCGGCTCGTCTCGCCCAGCATGTCGTGGGACTACTTGCGCTGATGTGGTCGGACACGCTGACGGCGGAGCTGGGTTGGAGTCGATCGAAGCTCCTCGAGCGGTCAAAGGAATTCATCGAAGCCCACCTCTCGGACATCGACCTCACGCCGGATCGAATTGCTGCAGCGCAACACATGTCGGCGCGCAACCTTCACCGTCTCTTTGAGAGCGAGGGTCTCACGATCGGCGGATGGATCCGTTATCGTCGTCTCGAGCACTGCCGGGTGGATCTCGTCGATGGTGCGCTGAAGGATGTTGCGGTGAGCCACATCGCGGCCCGCTGGGGCCTGTGGGAAGCGGCGCACTTCAGCAGGTTATTCAAGGCGACGTATGGGCTATCGCCGCGATCGTACCGGGTTGCCTATCAGTCGATCGGCGACAACGGCCACTCGACGATCATTCGCGAACGACTCAATCAGCCGGCCTTCTCGTGACCCGTCTCTTCAACGATCCGACGCGATTCGTCGACGAGGCGACCGAGGGCTTCGTCGCGGCCAATGGCCGTTGGGTCAAGCAGGTCGATGGCGGAGTTGTGCGCCGCCATCCCGCCGCCAAGCCGACCGTCGCAGTGGTCATCGGGGGCGGATCCGGTCACTATCCGGCATTCGCCGGACTTGTTGGTCAGGGGCTCGCCCACGGCGCCGTGATGGGCAACGTGTTTGCGTCGCCATCCGCTGACCATGTCTTCAATGTAGCGGTCAACAGCGAGAGCGGCGCCGGCGTCTTTCTCAGCTACGGCAACTACGCCGGCGATGTTCTCAATTTCGACCAGGCGCAAGAACGCCTCGTGGCGCGCGGCATCCCCTGTCAAACAGTAACCGTCACCGATGACATCATCAGCGCGCCGCCTGCAGAAGCCAATCGCCGCCGTGGGATCGCGGGCGATCTGGCTGTGTTCAAGGTCGCCGGTGCGGCTGCCGAGAATGGTGCAGGCCTCGACGAGGTGGTGCGCATCGCGACGCGGGCAAATGATCGCTGCCGCTCGTTTGGCGTTGCCTTCAGCGGGTGCACACTCCCGGGTGCCGACGCTCCGCTGTTCGATGTGCCCGCGGGGCGCATGGCCGTTGGCATGGGTGTCCACGGAGAGCCCGGGACAAGCGAGGTTGACCTGCCGTCGGCCGATGAGCTCGCCGAGTTGTTTGTCACCACGCTGCTCGGCGAGCGCCCTCCGTCGGTGCCCGCCACATCGGGGGCGCGGGTTGTTGCCTTGCTCAACGGTCTGGGTGCCGTGAAATACGAGGAACTCTTCGTTGTCTACCGCCGCGTTGCGCAGCTTCTCGGTGATGCGGGGATCACCGTCGCCGATTCCAAGGTCGGTGAGCTTGTGACCAGCTTTGACATGGCGGGAGCATCGTTGACGCTCTTCTGGCTGGACGACGAACTCGAAACCCTTTGGCTAGCACCCTGCGCCACTCCGGCTTTTACCCAGACTGGCGACGGGCAGCAACTGAGTGCGGTTGCACCGGTAGCGACCGGCGATCCCGCACGGGATCCATCGGTGCCATCTACTGTCGCCACGTCTGCCCAGTCGCCGACGAAGGATGCCGAGCTCCCTCCTTCGACTGCCGAGTCCCGGGCTGCGTCCGAGCTCCTCGTAAAGGCACTGCAGGCGGTGAGGCTCGCTGTCGATGCCGAGGCGAAGGAGCTTGGGCGACTTGATTCAGTCGCCGGCGACGGCGATCACGGGCTCGGGATGCAACGTGGCACGGTCGCCGCGGCCGAAGCCGCCGAAGCCGCGTCTGCGCGAGGCGCCGGCGTCCGCACAACGTTGGACCAGGCCGCAGATGCGTGGGCAAATCGCGCCGGCGGTGCGTCGGGCGCGCTCTGGGGTGTCGCGCTTCACGCGTTCGCCCGCGAGCTGAGCGACGCGGAGCGGCCCACATCGGATGACTTGCAGAACGGGGTCACGGCTGCACTTGACGAGATAGAGCGAGTCGGAAAGGCGAAGCCTGGCGACAAGACACTTCTCGACGCCCTCCAGCCTTTCGCCATTGCGCTGCACGACGCTTCGGCTGAAGGCGACGCCTCCGATGACGCGTGGAGGCGGGCTGCAGGAGTCGCCCAGGCGGCGGCAAAGAGCACCGCTGACATGCTCGCCAACATTGGTCGCGCCCGGCTGCACGCGCAGCAGAGCCTCGGATCGCCGGATCCCGGCGCAACGTCGTTTGCCATTGTCGCGACCGCCGCCGTGATGGCGTTGACCACCAGCACCGCGACGTCGGACGAGAGCGCGAGCAGTGCCGGATAAGCTCCGCATTGTCGTGGGCTCTGACGACGCCGGTTTCGAGTACAAGGAAGCACTCAAAGCCGACCTCCTCGCCAGCGATCGCGTCGAATCCGTTCAGGACGTCGGCGTCGAGGCTGGGTCCCATACCGCATATCCTCACGTTGCCGTCGCCGCCGCTCGCCTGATCGCCGAGGGCTCGGCCGATCGAGCCTTATTGGTCTGTGGCACCGGGCTTGGCGTTGCCATCGCCGCCAACAAGGTGCCCGGTATCCGTGCGGTGACCGCGCACGACAGCTACTCGGTGGAGCGGGCGATTCTCAGCAATGACGCACAGGTGCTCGCGTTTGGTCAGCGCGTCGTCGGACTCGAACTGGCCCGCCGCCTTGCCCGTGAATGGCTCACGTACCGCTTTGATGACCAATCCGCCTCGGCCGAGAAGGTCAGGGCGATCGACAGCTACGACGCCGAATCGCACCCAGCGGCTCACTGAGCTGCCGCGGTTTATCGGCGCTCTCATGCAATCAGTGGGCGGCATGTCGACTGCCATCGGCGTCAGCCTCAAGATGTATTTCGGTTACGCGGAAACGCTCGAGTGGTGCGATCGAGTCGGCACCCTGGCCTTGCGCAATCCCTCCGTTGTTGCCGGTGCCATCGATCTCTTCGTCATCCCTTCTTATCCGGTACTCGGGGCGGTCCTTGCGCTGCTGCAAAGCACTCCTGTTGCGGTCGGTGCGCAAGACCTTTTCTGGGCGGACCGCGGCGCCTACACCGGCGAGGTGAGCGGAGTATTGCTCGCCGAGCTCGGGTGCCGTTATGTCGAGGTCGGCCACGCCGAGCGCCGCCGCCTTTTCGCCGAGACGGATCGTATCGTCGCCCTTAAGGTCGAGGCCGCGCTGCGCAATGGTCTCTGCCCGATCATCTGCGTCGGCGAGACTGATCGCGGCGAAGCCGCCGCAGCCGCGCGCCACTGCATCGACCAGGTGAGCGCGGCCTTGTCCAACGTCCACGGCCGGGATGATTCGATCATCGTTGCGTACGAGCCGCTTTGGGCCATCGGAGCGGCCGAGCCGGCGCCAAGCGAGCATATCCGTCAGGTCTGCAGTGAGCTGCGTGATGCGCTGGATGTCTTTCGTCCTGCGACGAGCCAACGGATCATCTACGGCGGGACCGCCGGCCCGGGTCTCTTCGCCCAACTGGAAGGGACCGTCGACGGCCTCTTTCTCGGTCGGCGGGCGCATGACACGTCGGCGCTGGCTTCCATCCTCGACGAGGTCAGCGCAACCAAACCCCCGCCAGGTCAAAAGGAGGCCCATGGCAACTGACGAACTCTTTGATGCAGGTTTGCGAGTCAGGCGCGAGGTGTTGGGCGCCGAGTATGTCGATCAGAGCCTCGCATCCGCCGACGCATTCATGATGGCGTTCCAGCGGATGACCACTGAGTGGTGCTGGGGTCGCGTCTGGGATCGTCCCGGGCTCGATCGTAAGACTCGCAGCCTGTTGAACCTCGCCATGCTCACTGCCCTCGGAAAGACCCAGGAGCTCCGCCTTCACGTTCGCGGCGCGTTGACCAATGGCGTGAGCGTTGACGAGATTCAAGAGGTGCTGCTACAGGCAACCGTCTACTGCGGGATCCCTGCGGGGCTCGACGCCTTTCGTGCCGCGCATGAAGTCCTCGTCGACGTTGGCGCGCCCCTCGAGAGTCCGACAGATACAGCCCCATGACCGATCAGGCCGCCGAACGCGTCGCCTTTGTGGGTCTGGGCAACATGGGGTGGCCCATGGCCAGCCAGTTGGTCCGTGCGGGCTTTGCTCTCGCAGTCGTCGACGCCGTCATGCGGCGCGCGGATGATTTCGCTTCGACCGTCGGTGGAGTGGCAGCGGACTCGCTGCACGCAGTTGCTGCCGATGTTGACGTCGTGATCACCATGCTTCCATCGAGCGCCGATGTGATATCAGTCCTGACGCCGGCTCAGGCCACGCTTCACCCGGGCGCCATTGTTGTCGAGATGTCGTCCGGCGTTCCGTCCTCGACGCGTCACCTGGCGGATCAACTCGCGGTGCTGGGAGTGAGCCTCATCGACTGTCCCGTCTCGGGTGGGGTGGCCAAGGCGCAACGTGGCGAACTCGCGATCATGGCGGGTGGGGATCCGAGCTCCATCCAACGCGTGGAGCCCCTCCTTGCCGCGATGGGGAGCGCAACGTTTCGCTGTGGACCTGCTGGTTCAGGCCACGCCATGAAGGCGCTCAACAATCTCGTCTCCGCGACTGGCCTCCTGGTCTCCATTGAGGCGTTGTTGCTGGGGCAAGAGGCGGGACTCGACCCTCCTCTGATGGTCGAGGTCCTCAACGCCTCAACCGGGATGAATAACAGCACGAAGAGCAAGCTCAACCAGTTCGTTCTGTCTGGGCAGCACGATTCCGGGTTCGGTCTTGATTTGATGATCAAGGACCTGGGGATCGCCGTGGGCGTGGGCGACGAAGCCGGTGTGGCAGCCCCACTGTCCGGTCTGGTCCATCAGATCTGGATGAGTGCCGGAGCGCTGCTGGGACCCGGGTGCGATCACACAGAAATTTCGCAATTCTGCGAGCGCCTCGCGGGTCGGCCGCTGACACGTACCGCTCCCGATAGTCACGAGCATTCGGAGTAGGTGCACGTGGGTTGCCCGCCCAGATCATGAACACCGGTATCGTGCTCCCCGTCGAAGGGCCCGCCGCGTCGCGCGGATCGCTGCTGCGCGTTGCCCTGGAGGCGGAACGCCTCCATGCGCACAGCGTGTGGGCCACCGACCGCATCCTCATGCCCGCATCCACGCCCAAGGCCTACCCGTACTCGGAGGAGCGCGGCGCTGTGGCCTTCGACCCGGCTCGTCTGTGGCTCGAGCCGGTCAGCGTCCTGAGCCTAGTCGCAGGAGTGACCGAGCGCGTGCAACTGGGCACGAATGTGCTCGTCCTGCCCTACCGGCAGCCGGTGGTGTTGGCGCAGGAATTCGCCACGCTCGACCTGATCTCGGAGGGGCGTGCTCTGCTGGGGATCGGCATTGGTTGGATGGAAGAGGAGTTCACCGCCCTGGGTGTCCCCATGCGCGAACGCGGTCGGCGTACCGACGAAGCCATCCGCGTGCTGCGCGCCTTGTGGGCAACCGGTGAACCGGTGACCTTCTCCGGCACCGACACGGCATTCACCGAGATGGCTCTCGCCGCAAGCACGTTCAGCCCGGGCGGTCCACCGATCCTGATCGGCGGAAACTCGCCTGCCGCTCTTGCCCGCGCGGCGTCGCTTGGGGACGGCTGGCTTGGGGCCGATCTAGAGCCGGCGGCGGCAGGCGATGCTGTCGCGAAGATTCGCGACTTGTGTGCTGACCTTGGCCGCAACCCAGATCGACTCGTGCTCTCCGCACGGCGCAGGATCGAGCCGCCCCGTGACGCGCAACTTCGGGCCAGTAGTCCCTTCGGGATGAGCGCGGAACAGTGGATTCAGCAGACTGGCGAGTACGCAGCGGTCGGTATCAACCTGATGATCTTCGACCTTCTCATGGTTCCGGACATGATCGAGGGGATGCAGTGGCTCTTCTCCGACGTCATCGCCAAGGTGGGAACGCCTTGACAGAACAGACCGCCGCGCTCCGGCCGTTCGGCCGCGCGGGATTCCCAGTGACGCTTGCCGGGTATGGTGCGGGGCCGATTGGGAACCTGGTTCGAGTCATAGACGAAGATCAAGCGCAAGCCCTTCTCATTGACGCCTGGGAGCGAGGTGTGCGTTTCTTCGACACCGCGCCGCTCTACGGCCACGGACTGAGTGAGCATCGGGTTGGCCATGCGCTGCTCCACCGCCCTCGGGACGAGTTCGTGCTCTCGACCAAGGTTGGGCGTCGCCTCTATCCCGCCGAAAAGGGCACATTCCCCACCGGCTCGTGGGTCGATACCGCGCCGTTTCGGGGCGAATTCGACTACTCGTACGACGGCGTCATGCGCCAGGTCGCGGAGAGCCTGCACCGTCTCTGCACCAACCGTGTCGACATCCTGCTCATCCACGATCTCGATGTCGCCAGCCACGGCGCCGCGCTCCCGTTGAGATTTGCCGAAGCATTAGCCGGCGCGTATCCAGCACTCGTGGAGCTTCGCGACCAGGGGGTTGTGCGAGCGATCGGTGTCGGTCTCAACGAATCCGAGGCATGTGTGACCGCGCTGCGCACGATGGACCTCGACTGCCTTCTCCTCGCCGGGCGATACACGCTGCTCGAGCAGGCGCCCTTGGATGACCTCCTTCCGCTCTGCCAGGACCGCGGTGTGGCTGTCATTCTCGGTGGCGTGTTCAACAGCGGAATCCTCGCGAAGGGCGCCTTCCCTGGGGTGCGTCACAACTACGCGGAGGCGTCACCGGATGCACTCGCGCGCGTGCAGCGCCTGCAAGCGGCCTGCGCCCGGCATGAGGTCCCACTCGCGGCGGCCGCGGTCCAGTTCGTTGCCGCCCACCCCGCGGTGGCCAACGTCTGCCTGGGCGCACGCACCATCGAACAGCAGCGGACAAATCAGGCCGCGTTTACACACCCGATTCCGACGGAGTTCTGGCAAGAACTTCGGGACGAGGGACTGATTCGCGACGATGCGCCCACGCCTTTGGAGCTCGCTCGCCGAGCCGACTCCAGCAATCGTCTTCTCGACTCGCCATAGAGACGTAACCCTCAGTGTTCATCCAACAAAAGGGATCAGTGATGACCATCGAAAAGATCTACCGTCACGTGACCGAAGTGGACTCGGCGGGGAAGTCGGTCTTCGTCTCATCTGGAGAGTTCAAACCCGAAGAGGTGTTCTTTCAACCGGGTACGAGGTTCTATCGACTCTGGGGAACCGACGACGACGGGCCTGTGATCGACGCCGAATCCAACATGGCTCCGTTCTTCCCAGGATTCCACGGAACGCGATTCTCACTCGTCGGTTTCCCACCCCACTCCCTGGCGCGGTCGACGGAAAGCCATGCGCATAGTCCCGAAGAGCTTGAGGAGCTGAAGCGCGAAGCAGACGAGCGCCTCCCCGGACTTTTCGACGCCCATGCAACTGACGACGGAACATCGCTCTTCCACGCAACTGAAACGGTTGACTACGTCATCTGCCTTGACGGTGAAATTCACCTGGAGCTCGACGATGGCCAGGAAGTCGTAGTGACGCCGGGTCACTGCGTTATCCAGCGCGGCACGCGACATCAGTGGATCAACAAGTCCGACAAGCCTGCGCTGATGGCAGCTATCGTGATGGGGGCGCTGCGTTCATGATAGCTGGCGCCGGCTAGCCAAAAGAGGCGGCTACGTGGGACTTCGGATCGATTAATACGAAATCATCTGTCTCAACTCTCCCCGTCGCCTTGGTGCCTGCGGAACTAGCCAGCATTGATTGTTCCGCCGAATCCCTCCCATCGCAATCGAGTATTCGAGGGCTCCGAGCAACGCGGCGATGCTTGACTAGTGCACGGCTCACATGTCAAGCCGTTCTGCGAGGTTTACGAGGTATCGGCTCTTGCTGCCGCCCGGGCGATCGAGACCCATTTGAACGATCGTCCGCGCCCTAGCTTCGTCGCCTTCCAACAGATATAGCCAAGCTAACCGAGACAACCCTTGTGCATCGAGATCGGCCGCGCGAACTTCGAGATTCTCGCGGCACGGACGAAGGTAGGGAACACGCTCATCCGCGGCAACCGTGAACTTAACCGAATTAAAGGCGTCGGCGATCCGGCTGGCGAGTTCGCAATTTAGCGCTAGATCGTCCGGGCATCGGGACGCGCAGCTCGCGAGCAGACGAAGCTCCTCCGTTCTTGCTCCCGCATCTCGTTCGTAGTCCGCCCAAGACATCCATACAGTCGGGTCGTCATTCTTCCATTCCACCGATCGCTTGAAAGCCGAGCGCACACGTTCACGGTCCACTTGTGCCAACACTAGGAATCGTGCCTCTTCTGCCAAAAATTGCGGCTCTGCCGACGCTATGGCCGAGAGGCCAGCCAGCAGTTCTGCTGCCTCGTCGCCATGACCAGCCTTAAGGGCCATGACCATCTCCTCCCCCAATCTCCGGAACAACAGAGCTGTTTTTGGTTCGCGGTCGGTTGGGCGGTACTGGTTGAGGAACTGCGCGTCCTCGATGACGATCGGCTCACGCTCGTCGCCGATCACTTTCTGACGAGCAAACGCCCGATGTAGCTCCGACGCCATGAGCATCCGTTCCCCTGCGGCGGTTACTCCGCTCTCCGCTAGCGATCTAGCTAACAGCGAAGCACGGACGGCGTTTAAACGAAAGGCGTGGCGGGCCGACGGAATATGCAGCATGCTTTCGAGAGGATCGAACCGAAGCTGCCCCAGTAATAGAAACAGATATGCCGCCCAGTAGTCCAAGTCGACATAGGCTCGCTCGCACAAAGCCTCTTGAAGATCAGCACGGCCAAATGTCGTTCGTAGAACTTCCTCGAGGTTCTTCGTGAGAGTTAGCTGCGCAATTACCAACTTCATCGAATAGGGATTCCCTGCGCAAGCCTCATGGATCCTCGTTATCATCCGATCATCCAAGGTGCTCGCGATGCCACGCATCTCCGCCTCGTGAACCAGGAGCTGGCGCGCCTCGGCGGCCTCCATACGAACTACCGGTAGCACTTGATCGCCCGAGAAATCATGTTGGCGAGCAGTTATCACCGCTCGGTTTGAGAGCGTAACGTGGTCATTGAGGAACGTGAACACGCCAGTCGCATCGTCTACCGTTTCGAAGTTGTCGAGCACGAGCAGGTATCGAGGGTCGTGTCCCTCTAGAGCCTCAGCCAGTACTCCCACGGCCTCCAATCCCCTCTCGCGTCGCTCTACCATGACGCAGAAGAGCTCGGCTATCGATGTGAGATCCGATACCTCACGCCTCGTTTTTCGAGGTGCACTTTCGAGAAGGTCCACGTCGCGAGCGCTGCACCAAACGATGAAGTCAAATGGTGTTGGCTCTTCGGATTCAAGTAGCTGATAGAGCGTCGCCAGCGCCAGCGACGTCTTTCCAGCGCCGCCCGGTCCTTGAAGGGTTACCAGCCGATTCCGACGATCGGTGAGATAATTCGTGAGGCGCTCTTCAAGAATCGGTCGTGAAACGTAGTCGATTGGAGCATCGGGGAGATTGTGTCCCGCTCGTTCCGTGTATTGGAGGCGACTAGGTCCTGCGGTCGAACTCGGTGGCCGTTCAGGCGGAATACCAAGAAACGCGTCGAGCGAGAGCGTTGCGTTCCGCCCAGTCGCGTAGTCGAGGAAAGGTGCCAAGCCGTCGGCTCTCAGTTCACCGTTGGCGAAGTAGAACGCCAAAGTGTCGTAGTCGACTTGCAAGACCGGCGTAATCGCATGCGTCTCTGAAGCACCCCGGTACTGAAACCACAAGGACACACCCGCCAGCGGCGGCAGTTCGTGAGTAACCCGCTTTCGCGGCGCCGTCCCACGAAGTGATAGGCACTCCGTCAGGGAATCGCCGGTAGGCTCGAGGCTGAAGAGGAAGGTCCCTTCAGCCGTGTAGTCGTTGGCGACTATGCAACCGAGCATGGTCGCCAGAAGAGGATTGATGCCGCGATACATACCGGCGGTTAACGCACCGTGCGCTCGGGTCGCGTTGCGCAGCGCGACGAGGACACGCATGATTCCCGCAACGTTCTTTGAATATCGGAGACTGGCCTCGCCGAGGATAGCAAGGATCTCATTTGTGGCCGAGAGCGCCCGCGGGAGTTGCCCACTCAGACCTTCCTGCTGTGTCGTTTCAAGCCAGTGACGATGGCTGCTAAGACTCTGAACACGCGCGTTTCGTCGTGAGACAGCGAGTGCCATGTCGATGGCTCGACTCCAGTCACCGAGCGAGTTCGCCCGCGCCACAATCGCTCCGATGTGGTTCGCTTCATCACGCTCTACATCGTGGACGGCACTCAGCAGGATCGTCGCATGCCACTTGATCACTACCTCAGCCACATAGAGAAGATCGAGGAATGCGTCCGCATCGTCGGCTCGAGGCGCGCGAAAAGTGCGCGCAACTATCTGGGCGACTGGAGTCGGCAAACGGTCAGGATCGCAGTCGATAAGTTGTTCAGGTGCCATTTGCGGAATTCCCCGACGGACAAGGTAACCCTTCGTATTCGGAGTTGCCGCCAGGATTCCCTTGCGGGACCCTGGGTGACAAGTCCGAAGTCCTTGTCGCAATTGACTTGCGAAGGCTCATCGTACAGTCTTCCCGAGGCTGTTGACGACGGTCTAGGCGCCGTGGCCCAGCCTTCCTGATGGTGCGGTCTCCAAACCTGACCGAGTCGTGCCGCCGTTGACATGTTGACTGGGGAGCGGAGCGGCCGTTTCCTCGATCGACCTACGCCCGACAGTACAATCTCCACATTGTCCGAGCCCGATGTCGGACCAAGGGGAGTTGCGCGTCTCGCCTCTCAATAGAGAGATCCCGCGTGCCTCGTGTCGCGCTCGTTCCTCGGTGACCTCCTCAACTCGCTTCTGTAGAAACGTCATCGTCTAACCCGTGATTAGCCTCTCGCGTTGACTCTCCCGCCGTCGGTGGTTGCGACCTCATGAAGACCGATTAACCGCAACGAAACCCGGCTCTGATCATCGACTGATCGAACCGCTCCCAGTATTGGCGGTCGAACACCGGCGCGAGCTCACACGCAGTTTGGATTGATGAGGGCGTTAACTGGTCATCGCAGACGCATAGCGGCCTCAACGCAACGCGGGGCCAGGCCCTCTTCGATCGACTCGGGTATCGTGACGAGAAGTCCTCGCTCGGCACCGAACGGTCAATCTGGCGAGCTGAGCAATGACAGCCATCTGAACTCAGGGCAACCTACCAAGCGCCGCAAACGCGCCTGGTTGAGTTGGCGACGATTTCGGGAGCACCAGAACCCTGGGGGGCCAGGCTCTGTCGGCGCGACCAGCTGAGCCTAGTGCCCACAGCGAAATGCCCCCCACCCGCCGTGCGTTGCAAGATACTCCTGTGCTCTTTGGTACTTACGCCCGTCGGACCGATGTCATCGCGTCCGAGGCTGATCGGCGTGGCCCTGCGATAGTCCGGGGATTCGCCGGGGGACTATCGCTGCAGCTCGTCAACTGCCTGCCCCGTCGATGTAACTTGCTTAGGCGTCGGCGACGGGCGTAAGGAGATGGCTGAGGCAGCGTGGTCGTCCGACGGCCTTGAATTCCTTCGCCATTGTTATAGGTTTGTGGATCTCACTTGGCCTCATTCGCCGAGGGACGAGTCGTCCGATCAAGGCTTCGAAGCCCAATTCAGGGCCGAATCCATTCGCGAGCTGCGCGGCTGGACGGTCTCGCAGCATCGAGAGATGGGGTTCGGTATCGATGTTGAGCCGGCGTCGGGCGCCCCGCACGAAGTGGATTTGATCGCATCCACGGAGCGTGTTACGGGGATCGCGGAACTGAAGAAACGCGAGGATCAAGTCGTAGGCAAGAACGACGTTATCGTGTTCTTCGCAAAACTCGTAGATTACTTATGCCACAATCCCTTTCTGCTGCTGAAGGATGTTTGTCCAGTTTTCCTTACGAGCCTATCCTTCGACATGAGTGGACTTGCTGCCTGCTTAGGTCTCGGCATCCATCCTGTCTCCCCCAAGTTGCGGCCGTTGCCCTATCTCGCGTGGTCATGTCAGTTGATCGCCTCGGAGCTCGACTACGGTGTCGTGGTCACTCAAAGCGAGAAGGATGCTGCGGAGGACCTTACGAATCGCGTTACAACACTTCTCGAAGATCTCGATAACACTTGGGTAGGCCACCGATTCATCCAACAGTCCGAGACTCAGATCGGAGTGATCGCAGCTGACCCTCCTCTGGTTCAAACGGCTGCCCGCGAGCTACTAGCCGTGAATGCCATGGCCACAGAGTTGATAGGGATCTTCAAGAGCAAGAAGCAGGCCGCATCATGAACATCACGAGCTACAACATCACCGATGTTGCATATCACTATGTCGGCCTGCGGGCGTTGGCCTCCGATGGGCAGGCCGGAAGCAGGCGTGACCAATTGGAAGTCATCCGGCGCGGAGTCCTCAAGTACGTCGAGGATCGAGCACTGCGGTTGATGCTTCCCGAGCCGCGTGGCACGTTCGAAAGCGTGGCTCCGAAGATATGTCAAGAATTGATCCACTTTGGGTTCGCTCGGCTAGAGAAGGGGACGTACATCCTGACAATACGCGGGCGTGAGGTGCTGAGCCTATTGACTGAACGGCGCTTTCGAGAGTTGCGACGAGCGATGATGGTTGTGCATCTTGAAACGTACGACAACCTTGCGACAATCGTACGAACGCACATGGAAAAGGGACCTGTTTGGCGCCCGATCGTCGAGACGCAGTCGTTCAGTTCGCACGGTTACCTGGTGAAATTGCTTGAACCCACCTTTCATGGAGAGGCGCCCGATGTCCTCGAGGCAGCTGGGCTCGATCTTTCGGCCACTACTGCGAAAGGGATGGAGGACGCGCTGACCGACCTCATCCTTCGACACGTGTTTCCCGGCCAAAAGCTCCGAGTGGGACTCTTTCGCGGAATCGTGGATCGCCTCGCAAGCTTGCGCCTAATCAATCTCCCACGCGCACAGCGAGACAGTTGTGAATTCGCTAAGAGTTACTCGCCTTCAGTCCCGGAGCGTCACATCGGTGAGTTGCGGCCGTGGCATGAGCGCCTATCGGTGTTTCTGGAGGGCCGCCATGCCTACGATTTCTTCCTGTCGGATCCGGACATGGCTTTGCACTCCATGCAAGAGACCCTCCTGCAGGCGCTGCGTGAATCAGTCTCGGGCTTACAGCCGATCGCTGGGTATTACGATCTTCCAGACGTGCGGGATCGCGTCTGCGAAATGATATGGATCCCAGAGGCGGCTTTCGACGAGGGCGTCAACGGGCTTCTCGATAGGCGGCCATCACCAATTACGGTCAGCCTCCAGTACGAACGCATAACTGGTCGGCGCCGGCCACTGGTAAGGGCCGGTACAGCGCAGCTATCCAACCTTATTAGGAGTACCTGAATGCTCGAGCTCCCCAAGCGCGGAGCCACTCACACCACGTCGAAGTACGCACCTCTCGGTCTGAAGGACATGCCATTCCCAGAGACACCTCTCGTTGATCCGTATAGCAGCGACCCGAGGCGCAATGGGGGGATCTATGCGGTGTCACCGGTTAAGGCGGAGATCGAGAAGTTTGAAGAGCTGCTAATTGATCCCGACGATTTTGAGAACCGCGCGACGCTTGCCTACCTCTGGTCTAAGGGCGATCAGCAAAGTGGTCGCGGAGTCGGCAAGACCGCTCTCTTGCAGTACTTCCGACAGCGCATCAACCGTGATTGGGGCAAGTCCGAGTTCAGCAACCGCTTCTCGGCGCTTGTCGTTTATGTCTCCTTCCCAAGCCAGGTGGACCGACGCTGGATGGAGCAACTTGCGTTGTCTGGGCTCGTTGATATCTGTCGAAGTGGTGTCCTTGAGGCTTCCCGCGCACTGCTGCGGCTGGAGACGATGACCGAGGAGCAAGCGAGAGCTGTGCTCGACGACGGCAGCGGGGGCCAGGATCCGCGCCGGCTTCTCGACGACCCAATACTTACAGCAAATGGCGTCGATCCCAGCGTCATTGACGCGGCGATTACGGATAGGCTCATCTCCGAGGGCGTCGAGGGCGTCGTTGCGATGCATCTCACTCAGGGCCTGTTCGAGGACTATCTTCGCTCTTTCCGTCGGGACCGCCAGCTTCTACCGTTGTACGTGCCGCGCGACACAAGAGCTCTTGACTTCTCGCGCACGCTACTTTTCAATGACCTGGTCAACTACCTTCGTACAGCAGGTTTCGCTGGCGGCTACCTGTTCATTGACGATATAGAAAACCTCGTCGACCGTATGCCGCGGCGCTCGCGCATCGTTTTCGCTAAAGAGTTCGGGCTCTGCGCCGTTCGACCAGGGTATGCGAATACGCTCTATCGATTCTTCTCGTGCGTGCTCACGACTCATCAACAAGCGTCGCTGGGTCTCGCAGCAGCGTGGGCTGAAGCGGGACTGGCTGCTATCGCGCCTTTGCACCCTGCCTCCCCTAATTCCGTAGAACTTCCTCTCCCGACACGTGATCAAGCGAGAGAGATCCTGGTCGCGCACCTCGACTACTATCGTCTTGAGCAAGGCGAAAAAGGCTCCATCGCGCCCTTTACAACCGACGGTATCGATGCCTTGCTTCGCAATCAAGAAAACCCGCATCCCCGAGGGATGCTCGCCGATGCGTATCGAGCTGTGCTCAAGGCCGCGCAAGATGGCAAGGCTAGTATCGACGCGGAAACCGTAAGAGCGGCAATCTCCGAAGTTGGCGGAGTGGCAGTGCCAGATGTTTCCGCGGGGATTGAAGACGCCTTGTGATGCCGTTGTGTACGCGATTGACGAGCCATGATTGGAGGAATCCAGACGTCTGACGCCCGCGCGAGGAGAACACACGAGCGTGGGAAAGCGTTGTATGAAGTGGCAAGCGGCGCAGAGGGACTGGGGCTAATTGCCGCATCGTTCCGCCTAGCGAGTTCCTCGCGTCACGCTGGTGAATATTCAACCGCCACAGAGCCGCCTGCGATCTCGCCGCCATGGCGCGGTCGACTAGCCACGTTGCTAGTGGCCGGCCCTCAAGGTTACTGGACGGTGCCGTGAGACGCCTCAGCGCCCCGGCGCTCAGAGAGATTGAGACAGCGTATACAGCGTATGAGGCGGAGGTGCGATCAGCGGGCCTGCGCGGCGGGACAGTGAGTAAGTACCTGCTTCATTCGTCGAACTTCGTACATTGGCTTCGTGGTGACTTCCATCCCGGGACCAGAGGTGACGTCGCAAACCAGCCGGGTAAGGCGATTAGCTTGCGCACTGCAGAAGACGTATGGCTGGAAATTCTCTACAAGTGCGTCGAGCACTTGCGCACTAAGCAGCCAATCTTCACGTATACGGGTGTTCCCAATTACATCACAGCGGTTGACAAGGATGGAGGGTGGATCGAGCGGCACAGTGAGTCCCCACGCACCCGTCGCGCGACCGACCGAGTGCACAAGACGGATGTGGTAAGAATATGGAATGCGCTGAGTGCCACCGGCCGGACCGAGAACGTCCCGGTTAAGCGATACTTCGCGTATGCCCTACTGGCTCGTTTGATCAAGGGAGTAGCGTGGGGCGATGCCGCGGGTTCGCTGTACTTCTCTGATGCCAGTTTAGCGATGACCCCTTTCCGGCGTCGGCACGTTGCAGCAGGCAGAGGTAAGCGTGCGAATGATGAGGTTGGCGAAGCCTCCTTGCTGCCTGCCGCCTCGGACTCGACATGAAACGCTCGGCGCACCATCTCGCACACCTGAAGTGAGGCCCGGGCGCATACTCGCCGCGCCTCTTCGTCCACGGACTCTCGACTCAGTATTCCTGTTGCACACGCGTGTTGAAGGCTACGAGCGACTTGAGGAGGAGGTTAGGGTGATTGGCTGATCCAGGATTATTCGGTCCGTGCGCGCCTTGATGACTCCGTTGTCTCAAATCCTTTCGCATCCATCGACTCATGACGCCCGATGATGTCCATCGAGTATTCAGCGAATGGCGTCGAGCCGCGGTTCACTGCGGGCTCTATGCTTGATCAGTGTGCCATTTGGCCCCGACGGATTCGGCTCACCCCGACGCACGTGGCTACTCTCGCGAAGACACCCGTGCGCGCCCAGAGGGTACGCCGTGCGGGGGGTGGTGGCGGGAGGCACCACCCTGGTAGTAGCCTCCGCAGAAGGGGTGGGGGCTGCCCGAAGGAGGCTCAGGAGGCGTTCAGGTGAACAGCACAGAGGCCCCGCAATCTGAAGGTGCGAGTCGTGATGATGATCAGAGTGGATTCGACGCGAGTCACGCGATCGAGGCTCGAGGGGAAATAGTCGATTTCGGCCCGTTGGTCGATAGAGCGCTCGAGTTGCCGAATGTTCAAAGCTACTTAGTCAGCGAACCGCCAATCGTCAAGCAGCAGATTCGTGCTGACGTGATGGCGAGCCTCCCGGAACGCGCGGGCACCAGCGCGGATGAATCCTATCTGAACGCACTCCGATCTCTACGCTCATCTGAGGCGATTGTCGCTAATCTGACCAGACCGACCTTGGTCACGGTCGGACTTTCTCTAGCTTTCGTTGCAGCCACGGTCGTCTTTGTTCTCAGCGTCGTGCTTGATGTAGTCACGCGCCCCGTGGACATTTCTCGACTCGTGTCCGAGAGATGGCAACTCCTGGGTTGGCCGCCTATGGTGGCTTCCCTTTTCGCGCTTGCGGCGGTCGAGTTGGTTACACGTGGCCGCCGAATCAGGTTGACAGCTGATCTTGGCGTAAACGAATTGCTCACCGAGGTCGACGATCTCGGAAGGCTCCGGGAAGCAGATCTGTTTGACGATGTCGTCGCGCGAGCAGTGCTCGCTGAAATGGACAGGCGGAGCCTTGACGATGGGAGTTGCGTCGTCGAGCAAGTGCAGGCATTCGGATTGGGTGAGCAAGCGCTCTCAGCGGAAGACTTGGTAAAGACATCGTCGCGTGATGAAGTACTTGCGCTCATGGACATCATGCCTGGCGGGAGTATTGGGGTCGCTGGCAGCAGAGGAGCCGGCAAGTCATCCCTTCTTCGCTTCTTCTGTGAGTCGAGCGAGGGCGACGGTGAAGACGACCCAGTTCGCGTGTTAGTTACTGCTCCGGTCGGGTACGACGCTAGAGACTTTTGCCTGCATCTGGCAGAGCAATTTTGCAAGGAAGTTCTCGGTCATGCGGGGTCAGCCGCTGAGGAACCCGCGCGGCGACGTCTGGACGAGGAGCGACGAAAACGTCGCGCCCTTGTTCTATTGACTGTTACCTCTATCTACCTGGTGTTCGCACTCGGCATCCTCTTCTTAGTCGACGGGCTGACCGGCTCACATGTGCTCTCTCGTGTTTCCCGTGAAGCGGTCCTTGGGGCGGGAACCACCTTAGTTGGGATGCTCGCGCTCATGGCGGTTCTGGTCTTGCGGCGGTCTAGGAGCGACTATCGCGAATCAGATCGAGGGGACTTTCTCCAGCGAGTCTCCCGGTTTCGCGCGGACATCAAGTATCAGCAGAGCTTCACGACCGGTTACTCGGGAAGTCTGAAGTTCCCTGTTGCGGAGGGAAGCATAAGTCGCACACTCAGCGCGTCATCCGTGCCGATGAGCCTCCCAGAGATCATCAGCCGTCTACGCGACCTTCTCAAAGAAGCAACCGTGTCCGGCCCGTCTCCAAGCCGCCGAACGGGTGAGCGTCGCCAGGTCTTTGTGGGAATCGATGAAGTCGACAAGATTGGGAGTCCGTCCGACGCTGTGCGATTCTTGAACGAGGTGAAGGCCGTATTTGGCGTACCTCATTGCTTCTTCTTCGTCTCTGTCTCCGAGGATGCTCTCGAGGGATTTGAACGACGGGGAGTTCAAGTGCGGGAGGTCTTCGACAGCGTATTCGACCAAATCGTGAAGGCGGAACCTCTGGACTTTGTTGAATGCAGATCGCTTCTGCATGGACGGGTCGCCGGGCTGCCGAGCATTTTCATTGCCGTGTGTTATGACGCCTCTGGAGGCCTCCCGCGCGACCTCATCCGGGTGGCTCGGAATATGGTTCGGCTGCTTCAGGCGAGCCCTCTTCCACGGAGCCTTGATGACATTGTCCCGCTAGTTGCAGAAGACGCGTTCAGGTCGTTCTTAGATGGAACATTGGTAGCCATCCGAAGAATGGACGACACAGATGCCGCGAGGATACGGCTAAGCTTGATCCGGCTACGGGCCCAGTCCGTGGGTAGCCGTCTAGATTCCGTGCTCGCGGGCGGCGTCGGGCAATCGATAGGCGCATCGCCCTCAACGGTCTTAGGCCGAGAGGTGAGAGCGGTGGCGCAGTTCTGGCGCACGCTCGTCGACTTTTACACGTTGCAATGCCGCGAGGGACGCGCGGGCGCATTCCTACCCGACGACTCCGCGGAACCGCTGGTTCTGCGTTCCTCGCTAGCCTTGGTGCGCCGGGAACTTCAAATCGACGTCGAACTCGCGATCGAGCGATTGAGCATTGTCAACGCGGAGGTTAGTGATCTGATTCGGCGGGTGCGAGGCACGTAGCCAGCGGGAGCGTCCGATCGGCTGATCCATGCGGCCCCAATGGAGTCCCTCGGTGACGGCCTTCCGTGATGATTGGCCACTCCACAGCGAATACTCTCGCGGACAGCAAACTTCGATAGTCGACAGGCTGCGTCATTCGCATTCAGGGATTGCTCCTCTGGAGACCGTGTGTGGCCCGGACCTCCTTAGATCCTAGGAATGGGGCCGATACCCCTAGAACACCTCCGCGCTAGAGTATGTGTCCCCAGGCGCCAATCGATACGCGTGCGGATTGGCCGCCCTTGCAAGGGAGTGATCTCTGGTGGCAAAGAGAGCCATGCGGGTTGGGCAACTTGCGGACGCCGCTGGAATCGATCGTGACGAAGCTCTAATCCTGCTATGGGACGCTGGCTTTGATGAGCTTGACTCGCCGGCGGACTTAATCGGCAGTCGCTATCTTGACCACGCGCGCCAAGCCGTCGGGCTGATTGGCACCCGCAGAGTCACACATCCCGAATATTGGATGCAAGCTCTGGCGATGGATAAAGCAGCGTTCGACAGGGTGCTTTGCGATCTTTCAATCGCGCAGAAACCTTCTGCGCGCCGTTTGCCGAAGGGAGCCATCGCCAAACTGCGACGTTTCACAAAACAACAAGGCCTTCTACCGGAAGCTGCGACGCCGTCAACACCGGAAGCGACGCAAGATCTGGGAACCAGCCAGCCTTTCGAGTGGCGCAAGATCGGCCATCACAAGCGAGCTGCAACATTGGCCGCCGAACAGCTCGAGGCTATCCACTGGCAGCTCGTTGAGGACTTCGCCGACGACGACGATCCGATCGAACCCAGGGGCGTCCGCGACAGAGAGCTTCTCGAGTCAGCTGCCTTTCGACCAGCGACGTCGCTTAGCGGGATACAGAAATATCCCACCGCCGAAATGGCCGCCGCCCCCCTGATGCACTCGGTCGTTCACAATCATCCCTTTCACAATGGGAACAAGAGAACGGCGCTTGTAGCGTTACTCGTACAACTTGACGAGACCAACCAAATGCTCACGTGCGTGGACTCGGACCTTTTCCGCCTGGTGTTGCGAGTCGCACAGCACCGTATCGTGCCAACCGGTTCAGATTTGACGGATCGCGAAACAATGGCGATTGCTGATTGGATTTGCCAGCACTCGCGCAACGTCGATAAATCGCACCGGCCGTTGCCATGGCGCAGGCTGCGGCGAATCCTCCTCGATTTTCATTGCCTCCTGGGCCCCGCTCCGGGTGCCGGGGGTAGCCTCGAGATCACGAGACCGATCCAGCAGATTAGGCGCTGGGGAAAGACACGTGTCGTGAGTATTCACACACAGGTTCGCTACAGCGGCGAAGGAGCGGTGGCCTCGCGTAGCACTATTGCGAAAATCCGAACAGACCTTCAGTTGGACGAGAAACACGGCGTTGACTCGGCATCCTTCTACAGTGCTGCTCCGGGGAGTGCTGCCGAAGAGTTCATTGCCAAGTATCGGAAGATCTTGAAGAGGTTGGCGAAGCTCTGAGCGGCACGCGATCGCTCGTGTCTTGGCGTCGTTGAGCACGCATCTTCAAAGGGCCGTTCTTTCAGCATCCTGAACCAACTAACCTGCGATTAGCAGCACTCCGCAACGTGCCCCGCGCCATGCGATAGCCAACTCCAAGGCATCAGCTAAGTCGTCATCGCCGATCCTCAAGGGTGACTGATCCGCTGTAGCCCGGTCGAGCTCGTTACTCCGCAACGGCACGCCCGCGCGGGTGCTCGCCATCAGCGACGTCCTATCGCCAAATTGCTCCGATTCGATCGGCGCCGGGCGGCAGAGACTCCCCATGTCCGGAGGCGATTCGGGTGGCAGACCAGCCGCCGATTGCGGCGTCGAGGACATCCGCGACTCCGGCGGCCCCCGCTGCTCCGATGTCATTGGGAATGACGATGCCGTGGTCCTCCAGGATCCGGCGCCGAAGGACGGTGCCGCCCCAGGTCGACTTAGGCGACCGCAGCGGAACTTCCTGGTTCGCTCGAACGAACGACACCTCAGGGTGGATCTCGACGACACGGGCTTCCCGGGCGGCCAGCGGTTGCACCTGAAGGATCAGCTTCCCAAGGGCATACGCCTGGGCGGAAATCCCGTCCCAACCGTTGGCCTTGGCGAGTTGGTTCGCCTCGGCAAGGGACGGCGATTGGAGCAGGCTGAGACACGGCGTCATGAAGACCGACTGCCACCGAGGTCCGACATACTTGCGGGCCTGCCCGTCTGCTAGTCGACAACACCCCGGTTCCGGCAGCCCAATCGGCATGTCGACTCCGATGGCGCTCGCATCGGGTAGGTTGTCGATGGCCTCGTCGATCGTCGCCGCTACGAAGGCCCGATCGAAGTGACCGTCCTCCAAGACGACGACAACCCACTGCCCCTTCCAGACATCGGCGCCGGCGACCTTCATGTAGCACGACGATAACGCAGAGCGGGCACACCCCCATTGCGCTCTTCCGAGATAGGCGGGATGCGCGTTCGGCCAACGCAGTGCTCGCGATCTACTCTTCGTCCACGGACTACCTCACGAACACGTCGTCCGCCATGTTCAGGTCGTCCAACACACGCTGGGTATCGCGTTGGCGTTGGAGAGCCATCCGACTCTGTTGACGGCGTTGGCCGCGACATTGGGTGATCGTCATGGTCTCTGCTGCCTAAGGTCCGCTCCGTGCACGAGCTCATCGATCTCGCTCTCGTGACTGCGCTGTCGAGCGCACTGAACGACACGCTCTTCATTGGCACCCGCAAACAGATCAAGCTGTGGCTGCCCGTACAGAGGACCTCGGCCTAGCTCGAGACCGCCGATCCAACTGACGAACCGTCGCTCGTACGGCTCATTGGCGACGGATCGATGACCTTGCCCCTGCTGCACGATCGACTGCAGATCGTCCGGCAAACGTGGCGGGTGATCACCGAAGTAGTAGAAGTTGTCGGAGACGAGGACAGATTTGCCCCCCAAATCAGTTGGGGTGTTCTCGGGTTGGTGAACGCCCTGCCGTAGCGTGGGAGGATCGAACGAAAAGTCGTAGACCGAATCACCGAGACGGCGCCTGTGATCCGAATTCGACCAGTCCGGAATCTTCTCGGGGAGGTGGCGGATCGTGTACGAGTCGTACTCGCGCATTGTCATCTTGGCCGGCACTTCCGCGGCGCCGCCACTTGAGCACCCGTAGCGCGACCTTTTCGTCCCGTGGATACTTCTCTTTCATGAGTATCGACAGCGCGACCTCCACACGGGCGCGCACCGGGGAAGATGTGTGGCGCCAGGTCCAGGAGATTGCGCGTACCCACATCGACACGGGGGAACCGATCTACACACTGACTCAGCGAGTCCCAAATTGGGTCACGCGCGTGGACGAGGCCTTGATCTATCGGAGGTCCGCGAGGGCCCGGAGCGTTGGTGACCCGAACAACAGAGTGTCGAAGAAGATGGTTATTGCGATTTGGGACCAGATGGTTGGAACGGGGAGTAGCCTCGGTGCTCGAGAAAGAGCACACGGCATGGCTTTCTCGTCCGCATACGCCCTCGTGGGACAGCTACCGGATCCGAGGCACCGGGGCGGGCATGATCTCTATCTCGCTAATCCGACAGTCGCGCTTGGGGCCTCTTCGATGACCCACAGAGACGCAAGCGGGTGACTCCCGAAACCTCCAATCGGGGAACGCTGCTCGTTGTCATCCCGTGCTCAAAGTCGAAGAAACCTGGTGGCACCGTCGGGCGGCAGGGTCACGAAGTCGTCGACGGTTTACCCACGTCGCTCGTCGGCGATCTGACCGACGCTCGGGAGAGGAACGCGAATCTCGCAAAGCGCGGCCCCGTGCTCATGCCAGCGTTGACCCGCTACACCGGCACGCTCTACGGCGCCGCACACGAGGCACTGGCCTCCATTGCGTCATCGGGCGCACATGTGTTAATCCTCAGTGGCGGCTACGGAGTCGTGCGTGCGGACGAGCTCATCGCGGATTACGAGATGCGGTTCAACCCTACGATGTGGCCAGACCGGATCGTCGAGAGAACGCTTGAGGCGTACGCGGAGCGACACGGATGCGTGAGTGTTCGCGCTTTCGCCGGCGGTACGACCGCCTACGCTCGGGTGGTTCGTCGCACGCGTTGGCTGCGCGCGGGCGTGCAGGATGCAGTTCTCATCGCTCCGGACTTCCATCGCGGCGGCGCGATGCGTGCGGTGCCCGCTGCGCTCGGCGCGGCAATTACGGCCTTGTCGCAGAATCGCCTGACTCCGCAATGGCGAACCGTGGACGGAATCGGTTTCAATTGGGATCGACTCGGGTGAAGCGCACCCGGGACGGCGACGCGTGCGCTTTAGACAGAGACGGCGCCTTCCCTCTCAGTGTCCGTTTCTGGTGGGCAGAGATCGATCTGCCACGAGGACGACAAATCCGCGAGACGATCCGCGGGGATTCGCTCGGCCAAGTACTCGAGAAGGTCATCCTGCCGCGGCTGGCCAAAGACCATTCGATATATCGCCAGTGACCGCCTGAGCACCTCGAGGCGGGTGATGTCACGGCTCATTGGATACAGCGAGACATGGCGTTCAATCGCGGCATCGCCCGGATAGACCCAGAATGGGATCAGATCGTTGTCTTTCTCGCCTCGCGAACAACGAGCTGCCTTGAACATCTCGGGCCAGGCTTGCGGGGCCCGGTCAGGATCGGCAAGGACTCCGCTGGCGTGAGCGTCAGCAACGTTCTTTCGGACCGCGTGACCCTTGTATCGATGGACGCGGCCCTCACGCTGCTCCATATCCACAGGGTTGTGCGGTAGATCCCAATGCACGACAGCGTGGCAGTACGTGTGGAAGTCGAGGCCTTCTTGTCCGATCGATGTTGTTATGAGGACGAATGGCCAGAACGGTGAGTTGAACGCCTCCTGGACGCGACCGATGCGAGCACCGCGGGCTTCGTCGTCGGCTTTGTCGTCACCCAGTCGGCGGGCGAAATGGACGCGGGTGGCATACGTGCCACCTACCCCGGTACGTCCCGAGATCCCGGTCGTCCGCAGCGGAGCGGTGCGCAATCCGATCGCCTCGCGAGCCGCCTCCACGATTTCCACGAGCCCTTTCGACGATCCAGGGTCTGCAATGCCGAGCCGCTCGGCAAGCACATGGATGTATTCGTCCATAACGGCTTGCAGACAGCCCCGGATGCTGTAGCTCAGTACCTTCCGCCAGTAAATATCCTCGCTACCTGACGAGCGCTTGGACCCGCGGATCATTGCTTGAGCCTCAGGTGTCCGGAACAACGAGCGCAGGCCAAAACCAAGAGTACCTGCCGCGTTCCTTATCGCATCGAGATTCTCTGGCCCGTCGGGCGCTGACCAACGATCGAGCGAACGCAGAGCAACAGTAGCGGGGCCGGCCAACGCGATGTGCGTGATAACGCCAACTAGATCCGGAGGGCGACGCCCCAGCAGACGGCTGCCGTCGAGGACGGCTCGAACCTCGTCGAAATGGCGCCCCCAAACGCGCGGCGGATTTTCGTCCGTGCTTTCACCCGTCATGTCGCCCCACTCCGTCGGTGTATCCACTGCCTCTAGCCATGACTCCGTTGGCTTACGGTGAAAGTGCGCGTCGAGCAGGACTGGTGCTGCCCAATACCACGCCTGATCGACCGGGCCGTCAGACGGCCCCGTGGGCAGGACGGACAGGAGGTTGCTGACGCGAGCGCGTGCCAGCGTCAGTATCTGTCGCAGAGTCGGAAGTGCCTGAGAATCCTCCGAAGCTGTTCGCGCCACGGCACCAAGGGCTGCTGGGTCCAGCTCGCTCGCCAGCGTCGCGCTCGGGTACAGGAGCGACAAGAGCGACATCGATGCCGGTCTATCGCCATCCATCCTTAACTGCAGCGGTGACGCGATCCGGCTTCGAGCTTGCTCCGTGTTTTCGGCTGTCGCATCGCCCTGGCGCATCATTCGCCGCTCTGCCTCATAACTGGTCAGCACCGCCAAAGACTTCGGCGTGGCGGCCCATGACGAGAAGAGCAAGCGCTTGGTGAAACGCCGCAGCGCTGGGTCGGAGAACGGCGTTCCCAAGGCGTAGTAGGGGACCGTCGGCGGGAGCCACAGTAGCTTCCATGCACCGGGCTCGACGGTGGCGTCGTAGAGCGCGCGGAGGCGCGCGTTACCCGGGTCAATGGCACCATAACGCTGCCATTCACCTCTCGGGAAGAAAGCGCGAGCTCGCGACATGTCGCGGAGCAGCTGTGGGCCGTCCGAGCCGTCGAACGCTTCGCGAAGGTGTGAACTGAACTGGTAGTCATCCATGAAGTTCACCGGATACGGAATCGACTTCCAGTACGGCATCACGCTACCGGGTGGCGACTTAAGGCCGTCCGCTGCCCGCTGAAGAACCGCGTAGCGCTGGACATCGCCGGCGGTCGTGTTGAGCGATGGGCTGATTTGCCGAAGCATTCCATCTCTCCCCTGAGTCGCCGTGATCCGCTCAGTGCGGGACATGACACGTCGGAGCCGCGCCTCAAGCGCGATGCGCGCTGAGGTCGGGTCGCTGCCCACGGATCCGAGGTCGTAAAGCTGACCGCGATACTCTGCGAGGAGTCGCTCGATCTCTCGCGTGTCCTTCGCCTCTTCGAGAAACCCGATCGTACTGATGAAGTCCTGATAGTGGTCGTCCGATTGCTCATCAGACATCGTGTACATCTTGTAAGGCGTCGCCGAGAGCAGGAGGACACGCGCTTGCTCTGACCCGTCCTCGTTCTGGTACGTGAACATGTCCGAGGCCAGCTGACCAGCGGCATTACCGTCATCGTTGTTCAACAGCGAACGGAAGCGTTGAAACTCGTCCAGGATGATCAGATCCGGCTCAAGAGCCTGCAGGCAGGACGCAGCGAGGTGCCGTCGCAAATGCGACACCGTTTCAACGGATTCATTCCACGCGTCCCCGTAGTCCGAGCGCCGGCGGCATCGTTCGGCCAGGTCCTCAAATTGCTCCCTCAGGCCGCGGTGGGCATTGACGCGCGATACGAAGTCGTTCGTGATTGACGGCTCGAGGTGTGCGGGTCCCTCGGCGACTATCTGACGCCAGTGTTCACGACCGACACCGCCTTGAAATACATTGATTGGCCCCACGCCGCGCAGCGTCCAAGCCTCGCGAAGTAGGTGATATAGGAGGCGGCGCTCCCGCGACGTCCCCGAGCGTCGACCGAGTTCGAACGAGGTTCCTGGCGTGAACGAGATGAAATTCAGCTTCCTTGCTGTGAGTTCGGGAAGCGTTTCGGCAAGAAGGGTGAGACGATCCGCGGAAACGTAGCTCTGATCTAAGCCAAGGCGGAGCTGCAGTCGGTTGAGGTTCTGACGAGCGATCGCCGAGTTGGAGCATACATAGACGACATCGATGCGATCGACGTCGTCCCAGAGGTGGTCGATTGCCTGTGCGATGACACCGCGCGCGACCATCGTCTTTCCCAGTCCGACTTCGTCCGCGACCAGGAAGCGCCGGACACGATCCTCATCCAGGTAGAGACGGCGGTGTACGTACTCTGCTGTTTGACGCTGGAAGTCCTTAAGACGGGACAGTTCCATCTCCACGTCGGGACGGTGCAATGTCGCGATGCTCACGACCTTTCCTTCGCGCTCGCCGCGGCCCAGACCGCCTCCCAGACAGGCAGGAAGCCGTCCGGCAGCCGCGCTGCACCGCGGTCGTCGTCGGTCTCGAGATCGTCCACAAATCGCGCCACCCGTCGGAGGTCCGACGGATCGCGGGTCAACGTCGTGAGGAGCCGCTCGAACAGGCCGGGACCAGCGACGCCGCCTGAAGCCCACCAGCCGTCGACCGAACCTGCTCCACCAACTAGCGAGGCGACTGGAACGTCAGTTCCGGCGAGGAGGAGGAGGAGGTAGCGACGAACGTCGTCGCTCGTTTCGAGGATACTGCGCAGGACACGCTGGGGCCGATCCTCAGGAGCATCGACGAGCTCGACGCGAATAGCAAAAAAGGCGCTGTCGATGCCGAGACGAGGCGGAGGGATCAGTTCGACACCGAGAAAGCTCGTCAACGCAGCCAAGGAAACGGAGGGCAGAGCGACAGTCTGCTCAACCGCACTCAGCGGCACTGCCACGCCGTACGTGTCCGGAAGGCTTGACGGCCAGCATCGGCACGTGCAGCCGGACGCGGCGAACGCTGCTGAGAACGGAGGGATCACGAGGCGCAACGCATATTCATCAGGACCCTCTGCCTTGACGTCGATGCGGAGGGACATCGAGGCCAGTTCTCTCTGCCAAAGGCTGAGTTGGCGCTCGGCAGCCTGAGTCGCGGGGGTCTCACCCTGACAAATCTCTGGGTTCAACTCGGCGAGCAGCGACCGGAACCCGCGTTTGAAGTCATCGCCTAGGAAGGCGCCGATGCCGAGCCTGTTCTTAGGGCCGGACATCTCGACTACGAACTCGACATTCCCTGAGTGACCTGCAGTCGTAGCGTTGGCAGATCCGACCCAAACAACCGCCTTCCAGCCCGCATCGGCGATGATCAACTTCGCGTGCAATCCGCGCAGCGGAGCGACGCGACCGTCGGCAACGCCGTCCTCGAGTTGCTCGATGTCCGCGCCCTCGTCGAGCTGGAAGAGCTGGACCCCGGTCACTGTTTTCGCGTTGAGCCCAACGGCCTGATCCGGCCGCGTGATCAGCACGTCGTCGCTGTCGTCCCTTAGCACACTCTGCAAAAAGCCATTCGTCACGAACGGCGACATCACCAGCACCCGGTCCATACGCCTTCCAAAATCAATTGCTGGCCCGCCGAGACCGAGCGAGTGGAAGTCGACGCTCTCGACGCCGTCGGGGAGCGTGAATGAGACGGTACGGAGTTCGTCGGACATCGCCAGCGCAGCATCCCGGTGGTGATGCGGGACTCCTTTCGTCGCGAGCCCCGGAAGAGCAGCGATGAAGTCGGCTAGAGGTCCGGGATCGACATCGTCTCGCCGACGCTTGCCAGGTCTTCCCTCAAGGAGCACCATCGCGTCCCAGCAGCGATCGAACGTGAGGTTTCGGGTTAAGACCAGAACGCGGTAGAGAACGGCATCGTTCACGTCACCAAATCGCAGGACCCAGACCTTCGGATGGAACGAAGCGTCGATTGCCGGTGCTCTTACCTCAACGACCGCGTCTTCGACAAACGTAAATAGACGCTGATTGATCGGCGGTAACTGGATACCGCCCGTCTGCGTGTAAATGGCGAAACGATGAGTGAGCCGACGAAGACTCTCCAGAAGCGCTATCGGGTCGCGAATGGGTTCACCGTCGGCTCCCTCGCAATTCGCAAAGGTCAGCGCTAGTGGCACAGCGAGCAGGGCCTCCAGGTTGAGGGTGTACGTTGTGCCAATCGCGCGGTCGAGTGCCATCCCAATCGGTGGCGCGAGCGCTGAGAGGAAGAGCTCTCGGGTAGTGGGTTCAAGCATCTTGGGCAAGCCCGAGATTGATGTCACGCGTAATGACGAGAACGTTTGACCACCGAAATGAAAGCTGACCGGCGCCGGCGGCGCCGCGCCAACGCTCGAGGGCTCGGGGATGCGTGAGGCGCGCCTCAGGGCCTTTGAGGCGGGATTCCCGTTCACGAATGAGCCTCTGCACGCGCGGGTCGTCCGGAAGTGAGGGGAGCGGCTCATTGCTAGTTGTCGCAGCTGCAACGAATGACTGCCACTCGCTGACAAAGAGTCTCGTTCTGTCACGGACAGTGGTGCGCGGAGGCAGTTCCGCGAGGAGGTCGCTCAGACGCCAGCCAGAGAACCGCTCAGGATCGCGCTCGATCACGGCTGCCCACGTTGTGATTCTCCCCGAATAGAGCGCGGTTAACTCGTCGTTGCGCTGGGCGCGCGCCAACATCAGGTTGTACGTGAGTGATGCGCCGTGCATCAGCTCGGAGAACGTCTGCGCATGGTCCAGCATTCGTCGAACTCTGGTGGGAGCCTCCTTGGCAGCCGGATGCTCCCAGGCGAACTTTCCTGGGGGCTCGTCAGGGCCACGGCCGACCAGGACGTTCAGGAACGATGCGGGCGCGTTGGCCCGGATCCGATCGCGGAGGTAATCGGCCTCGTCCCGACCGAGGTCGAAGGTCGCTCCCTCGGGAAAGGGCCTCGGTGCGCGGGGCAGACTTAGATGCCAGGTGGACGAAGGGCCGTCTTCGAGGGGCTGGCCGTCGTCGTCTCGCAAAGGTCGGCGGGCGCCGTCACGCTGTATGTAGAGCGCGTCGAGAGACCTTTCATACTGTTGCTGCGACGCCCCTAACCTGCGGATTCCCCATACACCTAGCCCGAGCCAGTACACCTCGCTGGCGAGACGGCGTAGGTCCTTTCCCGCCTGACGGCCAAAGGCGCCGTCGACGGCTCCACTTTGCAACAGCGCTGTGGTCAATTCGAATTCACGCCGCTTCCTCCACGCCCCGATTCGGGCCGAAGACACCTTGAGCCGCTCGGCCTCTTTGTAAATCCACGGGATCAGAAGGAAGTAGCGGGCTCTGGTCTGGATCGTGCTGGTGCCTGGGAAGAGGGCGTCGGAGATCGCATCGCGAATCGTCCCAACGCCAAGTTCGTCGAGGATTCCTTTCTCAGAGAGAAGATCGATTGCCTCGCGCATCCGTCGGCGTTGGGCTTCCGAGTAGTCCATCCAGGCAATTCGGGACTCCGGGGTGACCACGTCGGCCGTCGAGGCGTTCACGCTCCACACCCGGTGCTCTGCGCACTCGTGCCGGCTCCACGACGAAGCGGCGCAAGCACGCCCACGATGGAAGCCGGCGGCTCAGGTCTCATCCCATTCCACATGATCGCTGGCCGATCCTGCGCTGAGTGATGATCCACGCCATCGACGTTCGAAACCGCGACCGAACGGTCACGCAGTCGGACGAGAAGGAGGCGCGAGTCGGAGGTCGCTCCTTCCCGTGCACGCCCGATCGTCGACAGGTGCGCCCGGAGGTGTGGGGACGCGGCGCCCACCCGGTTGATCGTAGTCCGTCACGTCGCTCATCAGTCCCAGTGTCCTAAGACGGCACGACAACTGCCTGTCGCTCGGCACTTTCGCCATTGCAGGCTCAAGCTTCCAGTCGCCGCGTCGACGACGGGCATGCGCGCCAGTAGGCGCAACCCCCGCAAGGCGGCTCTGACGGCGCCGCACGCTCTGTGCTCACCAGATTCGTTAGCAGCACTTCGACTCCCCGCCAGCTGTCGTCACCGCCGCGATGCACGACACCTGTCCGCATCTCCACGAGCATCGCGCCCGCCTCCAGACCCAGAGCTTCCTTTGCCGCACGCCCATAAATAGCCAGCTGCCTCCCGTACGCCGTCAGCGCCTCGGGCCCGAGTGAGCGGTTGGTTTTATAGTCGACGACCCACGCGCGACCTTTGGAATCTGTGCAGAGGCGATCGATGAATCCGCGTACCAGCACAGACCGGCCGGCCATATCGAGCGCGAGGTTGACCTCCTGCTCCGTTGCGATCGTCGGCATTCCCGCGACCTCCGTCCCGATGTATCGCTCGAACATTCGCCCGGCGGTCGCGTCCCACACCGTTGCGGCGCGTTCGGTTCCCACAGCCTCGTTTGCGAGCTCGTCCCACAGTTCGTGCAGGCGCAGCAGGCCACCGACGCCATCTTCGGGCCCGGGCTGGTGAAACCGTTCGAGAACCACGTGCACGAGCGTACCCAGATCAGCGGCGCCGATTGACCTAGCGATTGCAGGCTCGCTCTTCGGCGAGAGGTCATCCGGCGGAGCCGGAAGGCGCCACTCGAACATGTATCTGTAGCGCAGGCCGCACTGCGCCAGGACCTCGAGTTGCGAGAACGACACGACCAACCGTTCCGCGGTATTGGCGCCCCGACGGCGAGCGAGCGCGCCCTCGCCGCTCGGCAGCGATATGGCCCGCGGCGGCTCGGTGATCGGGGACGAAGCAACGTTCGCTGTCCTCAGGGCAACGTCGGATTCCGTGTCCAAGAGCGTCCCGCATCCACCATCGCGAAGGAAAAGCGCCAGAGTACGGAAGTGATCCTCGGCTGGATCCCGCCGCGGCCGGCCGTTGCCGTCCAGCTCGGAGAAGACCGACTCCCAGTCCGGCTCTTTCTTTCGTGTCGCCGAGACAAACAATTGCCGCTCCGCGCGAGTGACTGCGACGTACACAAGTCGGCGCGACTCGGCTCGGTCCACATCCTTCGGGAGCTCGCCCGCTCTTGCGGCGACAAAATGGCCGTGCTTCAGTGTCGGATTCTTCGGGTCACCGAGATCCCGAATGATCAACCCCAGTTCATCGTCGAAGAAAAGCCAACCCCTGTGCTGGATGATCGGAGGTTTTACGTGCGCCAGGAATACGACAGGAAACTCGAGCCCCTTTGCCGCGTGCACGGTCATGAAACGCACGGCATCGGATCCCGAAACATCGGCCTCAGGCACGTCGATCGCGTGTTCGTCGTGCAGGTTGACGTAACGGATGAACTCATCAAGGCCAGTGAACGCCTGTGACGCCTCGAAGTCGCCGGCCATCCGATATAACTTGCGTAGGTTGCCGAGCCGTCGCGGCGCCTCCGACGCCTCGCTCGCCGCCAGCGCGGTATACCCGGTCTCATCGAGTACCGCCTGCACCACGTCGCCGACCGACATTCCGGCACGCCGTGATGCCAAAGCGCGAATCAGGTCCAGCGCGAATGTCACACGGTCGGCGGTAGCGGGGTCACCCAGCTCAGTTAGCCCTCCCAGCTCGGCCCTGATGACCCGATCCCACCGGTACCGCAGCTCCAGTTCGTCGCCCTCTGCACTCCGAAGCAGACGGTGCAACTGGCCGTCGCTCACGCGAGTCAGCGGACCCTGCAAGACGCGAACCAGCGCCATGTCATTGAGCGGGTTGTCGATCAAGGCCAGATACGCCATAACGTCCTTGATCTCCTCGCGATCGAAGAAACCCTGGCCACCGGAAGTTACGTAGGGGATTCCGTGCTTGCGCAGCTCCTGCTCGAACGCGATCGGGGGC
>Ga0302325_10001832_pt1 | contig 53258 bp, 37 predicted proteins | sample Palsa_T0_2_FD_201948 | JGI IMG/M metagenome (GOLD analysis project Ga0302325, IMG submission 201948) | Peat permafrost microbial communities from Stordalen Mire near Abisko, Sweden - Palsa_T0_2 | ecosystem: Environmental > Terrestrial > Soil > Palsa > Peat permafrost | place: Sweden: Abisko...
GGTCGGCGAGCTCGAGCATATGCAGGTGGATCTCCGGGCTCTTGTGGCCGGTGAACCCGATGTAACGGACCTTGCCGGCCTGCCGCGCCTTCACCAAGGCCTCGATCGCGCCCCCGGGAGCGAAGACCCGGTCCGGGTCTTCCATCCGGATCACCTCGTGGATCTGGATCAGGTCGATGTGATCGGTTTGGAGCCGCGCGAGCGATTCATCAAGCTGACGGGAGGCCGACTCCGCGGTGCGGCCGTCGAGCTTGGTCATGACAAAGGCCTTGGCCCGGTATCCGTCGCGGAGCGCGTTGCCCATGCGGATTTCGCTCACGCCCTTGTTGTAATCCCAGCAATTATCGAGGAAGTTCACCCCGCCATCGAGCGCCGTGCGCACGATTTCGATCGCGGTGGACTCCGGCACCGTTGGCTTGCCGATGTGATAGCCGCCAACGCCGAGGAGGGAGACCTTTTCACCGGTGCGGCCGAGGCGGCGGTAGGGCAAGCCCCCGGGCGGGGCCGCGTAGGTGATTTTCTGGCCCAGGGAGGTCACCAGGGCGGCGGCGGTGGCGGTGCGGATAAATTCTCTTCGATTCATCGGGCTCTCGGGTCGGGGAATTTCTTTGCCCAAGGATTGAGAAGTGGCGCGGGCTGGGTGGCGATCCAAAGATGCGAGAGGCCTATCGGGTGCGGCACACCGGTGCGCTCTCCGGGATCATCCGCATCGCGACCTGACCGGCGGCGGTGGCGGCGAGGAGATACCAGGCCGGCGCCATGGGATGTCCCGTGACATGGATCAACCAGGTGACGACGAGCTGGCAAGTCCCGCCAAACAGGGCGATGGCAACCGCGTAAATCGTCCCGAAGGCCCCGCCGCGGATGCGCTTGGGCAGGCTCTCGATCAACGCCGCGTAGCATCCGCCGGTCGCCGTGCCGGAGACGGCGCTTAAGAGACCGATGCCCGCAATCAGCGCCAGCGGGCTTCGGGCTTCGACAATCCACCAGAACACCGGGTACGCGATCAGCAAGGCCGCCAGATTGGGCCGGATCATGACGGGACGCCGGCCGAGGCGGTCCGATAGCCAGCCTCCAAAAAGTATGCCGGCCAGCATCGCCAAACTGCTGACGACGGCGACCGCGAATGCCGGGCCCGAGGCCATATGCAGGGTACCCTGGGCGAAAGTCGTCATGTATTGGATCACATAGGCGTTGATCGTGCTGTAGGCGACGACGACCAGCCCCAGCGCGATGATGCGCCAGCTCTCTCGCGCGGCACCCATGCGGGTCGGCGCCCGCGCAACCGCGGAGGGGGCCGCCTCGGCGACGTGCAAGGTCTCCGGCAGTCTGCGGCGCACCCAAAGCCCGAACGGCACCGTGACGGCGCCGAGCAGAAAGGCGAGGCGCCAGCCATAGGCGTCGAGCGCCGCCGGCCTCAGTATCCGGGATAGGATGTATCCGGCCACGCCGCCCACGCTGGCGGCAATCCACTGGCTCGCCCCCTGCCAGGCGACCATAAAGCCACGCCGGTCCACGGGCGCGGACTCCAGCAGGTAGGCTGTGGTCGGACCCACTTCGCCTCCGAGCGAAAAGCCCATCACCATTCGGGTGACAACGACCAGCACGGGCGCGGCGATTCCAATCATGGAATAGGGTGGGATGAGGGCCATCGCCACAACGGCTCCCCCCATCAGGGTGAAGCTTAGCATCATCGCCGCGCGGCGGCCGACCCGGTCGGAATAGCCGCCTATGATGATGCCGCCAATGGGACGCGTCACGAAGCCGGCGCCAAAGGTCGCCAGCGAGAGCATGAGGCTGCCATAGGCGCTCCGGGACGGAAAGAAGGCGCGCCCGATCTGGATCGCAAAGAAGGTGTACGTGATGAAATCGTAAAATTCGAGCGCGTTGCCGATGGTCGCGGCGGCGATGGCGCCAGACGGCGAAGCGGCGGGGCTTTCCCGGGACTGGTCGCCGCCGATCTGCACTAAGGCCCCACGAAAAACTCCAGCTGATGCCCATCGGGGTCCTCGAAGAAGATCTGCTGGGCCCCGTCGGGCCGGCGGCCGGAGCGGAATTTTACGCCCTTTTCCTTCAGCAGCTTGGCGGCCTCGCCAATGTCGTTCACGCGCATGGCAAAGTGGCCGCCTCGCGTCTCTTCCGTGAAGGGCGCCGGGAGCCGCTCGCCGATCAAGTGCAGCTCCTGGTTGACGCCGATGCGAAACCAGGCGCCAGGAAAGGAAAAGGCCGGCCGGGGCAGGAGCGGAAATCCCAGGGTGTCCCCGTAAAAGCGCGCGCTGGCCTCGACCGAGCTGACATAGATTGCGACGTGATTGAGTTCGGCGATCTGCATCGGGCGAGGCTGGACGATGAGGCCGGATGAGGCCAGCCAAAGTGAAGCTCGTCCGTCCGCCGGGACTGGGCGAAGCTGGATTACCTGCGAGCCACCGCCCGAACCGCCCCGCGGACGGGGTTCATCGCTTGTCCACGATCCCGGCGGCCCACCTTGCCGATCGAGAGCTCCCTTTCATGGCGCGCCGTCTCCCGCATCACGTCGCGCTCGTAGGAGTCGGGCAATCCCGCATCGATGCTTTGCCAGAGAGCCTGGACCAGCGACAATCGATCGGGGAGCGGCAGCGCCATCGCCTCGGCGGTTATCTGTTCGGTCGACATGGGAGCAGAGTGACTATTGCGGCCCCCACTGCCGGGCTGCCGGGACCACGGCGAAGCGATCCTGCCAGGTGGAGCGGGGCGCCGGCAACGCGGTCGCGACCGGGGCCATCAGGAACAGACGCTCCGCGTCGGTTGGGCGCATCGGACCATACCGACGCTCATCCCGTCGTTCCGATTTATTTTTCCAAATTGCGATGATCGCGGCCGCAATCATGAAGCAAACGGTGGAGCAGCCAAACATCGCGCCGAAGAGAAGACGATTCATGCTCCCAAATTATAGCAGGGTGTTGGGAAGATCAGGGGCCCGGCCCAGAAATCCTCCAACCCGCGCCGAACTCGCCGGAATCGCTCCAGGTAATTCCAGTTCGCTGTTATAATTCGGGTGCATGAATCGTCTTCTCGATGGCGCAATGTTCTGCGGCTACATGGCCCTGTTCACCGCCGCAACCGCCACGCTGATCATTTGGCGAAGCCGATCGGCGCGGCAAGATGAGCTACGGTTTGGTCCGCTGCGTGGCAGGCGCAAGGAGCCGATGTTGTCCGCGTCCGCGCTGGGCGGCGATTTCGGCGCAGCGCGTCCGGCCCCGGCCGAGCCCTTCGCCATCACCCGGCCGCTGCGGACGCCCGTGGCGGATTGGTCCGCACGATCAGCCCTGCCTTCGATCGCGAAGGATCTCGAGGAACTCACCGCGGGAACCAGGCGACCGAACCGATTTCGGCCGGTCCCCTTGGAACGATTGCAGATTTGACTCAAGGCCAAGGGGCCAGGCCGCCAGACGTGAACATTTCCAATTTGCCGCGGGGGTGGCAAATGCTCAAGGGACCGGGTAGCGGAAACTCACGTCTGGCGACCTGTCCCCTTCGCGGTTTTCGCGGTTTCCGCGTTGGGGACAACGCGGGCTACCTCGGGCGGGGCTTGAACCCAACCGGCCGCACCGGGTAGCGTCGCCGGACGATGCGAGCCAATCCTGACTCCGGCGCCGCGATTGGCGCCCGGCTGGACCGGCTGCCGATGGCGTGGCCGATTTGGCGGTTGGTGCTCCTGCTTTCGGCCGGGGCATTCTTTGAGATCTACGACCTGTTTCTCACCGCCGATCTTTCGCCCGGACTGGTGCGGGCCGGAATCTTTCGCCCGGAGGGCGCGGTTTTTTGGGGACTCTCCTCTCAGGCGACCTTCGCGGCGGCGACTTTCGGCGGACTTTTTGTCGGGACCATCGCCTTTAGCGCGGTGGCAGACCGTCTCGGGCGGCGGCCGATCTTCACCTTTTCGCTGCTTTGGTACACGGCGGCGACGGCCGCGATGGCCCTGCAATCGACCGCGACCGGAATTTACCTCTGGCGGTTTGTCGCCGGCGTGGGCATCGGAGTCGAATTGGTCACCATCGACGCCTATCTCGCCGAATTCGTGCCAAAGCGGGCTCGAACCCGGGCCTTCGCCTGCAACGCGGCCGTGCAGTTCCTCGGCGTGCCCGCGGCGGCTTTTCTCGCCTGGATCCTGGTGCCGCGTTCGCCGGGAGGCATCGACGGCTGGCGCTGGGTGGCGCTAATTTCGGCGGTGGGGGCGGCGGTGGTCTGGGCGATCCGATCGCGGGTGCCGGAGTCGCCGCGCTGGTTGGCCGAACATGGCCGGGACGCGGAAGCGGACCAGATCGTGGGAGACCTGGAGGCGGCAGTAGGAATGGGCTCCGGGGCGACCGGGCCCGCGGCCGAACCCCGATCGGAGGATCCGGCACCCCGCCGGTTGGGCCGCGTGATCGGCATGCTCGTCGTCTTCCAGTTCTTTCAGACCATTGGATTTTATGGCTTTGGAAACTGGCTCCCCACCCTGCTGGCCGCGGGCGGCGCATCGGTGATCCATAGCCTGCAGTATTCCTTCGCCATCGCGCTCGCCTATCCGGCGGGACCGCTGCTCTGCCTTCTGTTCGCCGACCGCTTCGAGCCAAAGTGGCAGATCGTCGTCGCCGCGCTCGGCGTGGCGGGTTTTGGACTGCTGTTCGCGGAGCAGACCGGATCGGCCGGCATCATCTTCTGCGGCATCCTGGTCACGTTCGCCAATTGCGCGATGAGCTACGCCTACCACGCCTACCAGACCGAACTCTTCCCCACGCGCATCCGGGTGCGCGCCGTGGGATTTTGCTACTCCTGGAGCCGCCTCTCCACCGTATTCTCGAGCTTCATGATCGCATTTTTCCTCGCGCGCTTCGGACGGACTGGCGTGTTCGCCTTCATCGCCGCCAGCATGGCCGTGGTGGCCCTGGTCATCGGCGTCCTGGGTCCCCGCACGCGCGGCCGCAGCCTGGAAGAGACCGCCGCCGGACCCGGGGCTCCCGCCCGGGGATTCCGATGAGGAACGTCCTGGTCACGGGCTTTGAGGCGTTTGCGGGAGACGCCGTCAATCCCTCGGCCGAAGTGGCTCGGGCGCTGGATGGCCGTGTCATCGAGGGCCGGCGCGTCGTCGCCGCGGTCCTGCCGTGTGTCTTTGACGCCTGTGCCGTGGAATTGAACCGGCTCCAGCGGAGGCATCGGCCGGAGCTCATACTCTGCCTGGGAATGGCCCGCGGCCGCGCGGGCATCACCGTGGAGCGCATCGCGATAAATCTGGATGACGCGCGCATTCCCGACAACGCGGGCGGGCGCCGCATCGATCGGCCGGTTGTGCGCGGCGGGCCCGCGGGGTACTGGTCAACCCTTCCGGTAAAGGCGATCGTCGCGGCCCTGCGGAGGCGAGGCATTGCCGCCGGGGCTTCGGAGACGGCCGGAACGTTTGTCTGCAATCATCTCTTTTATCACCTCATGCACGGATTGGCCCGCCACCGCGGCGTGCGCGGCGGCTTCATCCATGTGCCTCCGCTGCCCGTCCAAGCCGGGAAAGTTCAGCCGAGCCTTCCGCTGGCCCGGATGATCCAAGCGGCCGCGATCGCCATCGCGGTGACGGCGAAGTCAGGGTGAGCGGGCCAGGATCCGCGCCAGCGGCGCCTGAATGGCCTGCGCCCAGATCTCGTAGCCCTTGGCGCTGGGGTGGAGAAAATCGGGCATGATGTCCTTCTCGAGCATCCCGTCAGCCGACAGGAACTTGGCGCCAATATCGAGGTAGCGCACATGGTCGCCATCGTCCAGAGCTGCGATCGCCCGATTGATCTCCGCGACCTGCAGCCGGACGGGATCCGCCGGCGCATGCGACCGCGGAAACACCGCCAGGAGCAGAATCTTCGCGTCCGGCAGCTTCTGCCGCAGGTCGCTCACGACCGCCTTCACCCCTTCCGCCGCCTGCGCCGGCGTGTTTCGCGGAGTGATGCCGTCCCGCTCAAAGCCGACGTTATTGGTCCCGATCATCAAGACCACGGCTTTGGGTTTCAGTCCATCGATCTCGCCATGATCGAGCCGCCAGAGGACGTGCTGCGTGCGATCTCCGCTGATCCCTAGGTCAGCGGCATGGAGGCCTCCGTAATATTTGTCCCAGATCGCCTTGCCCCGGGTGCGCCAAAAGTCGGTGATCGAATCTCCGACGAAGAGAAGGTCCACGCCGCCCTTTTTCGCGTCGGCCGCGAATTGCTCATGGCGCTTGAGCCAGCCGCCTCCATCGCGCCAAAGGGGGGTGACCGCTGACTGGGCGGTCGAGGCCAGATGGACCTCGCTGCTGCTCACCGCCCGCCAAACGCCGTTTTCGCGCACGAGCGTGTCCGTGGATGCGTTAATTTCCCCGAATTTCTCCTCCGCACCTCCGGCGACCACGAGGCGCCCGGTGACGACGGCGGTGTTTCCGGTGATGCGGACCGAAGCCTCATGCAGGCTCATCTCGCTGAAATGCATTTTGCCGCCCTGGGCCTCGGCCAGCTCGTCCGCCCGGGTATGCACGGTCCCGTCGTCCTCGGTGAAGACGTACTTGTCCGCTTCCATTGCCGCCAGCTTGGCGGCGTCGCCGACGACGTAGGCCTGGTTCCAGGCGTACTCGGCATCCCAGACGGCGCGCTCGTCGGCCGGCATCGGCGTCTGGGCCCGTGCGGCGGCATACACAATTCCGAGCCCGAGACAAATGAGCGGGGTTGGTTTCATTCGGCCATGATTCTTGCCCGGATTCGCCGCCCAAAGACAAACCCAAATGGGCTAGGGCAACGCAAAAGCCACGTAAATCCCGCCGGTGCTTCCCCTGAATTGACTGCCGCCTCCCTCTCCTCCCGCCGCGATGAGCACATATTGCCTTCCGTTCACCACGTAGGTCGCGGGAGTGGCCGTGCCGGGGAGCGGCAATTCGGCCGACCAGAGCAGCTGGCCCGTCTGGCTGTCGAACGCGCGGATCATCCGATCGAAGGCAGTGGCGGCAATGAAGACGATGCCGCCGCCGGTCACCAGGGGTCCTCCGTAGTTTAGTGTGCCGGTATTGCCCAAGCCCTTGGCCGCCAGCTCCGGATAATATCCCAAGGGGACCTTCCACAGGTATTTCCCCGTATTCATATCGATCGCATTGAGCGTGCCCCACGGGGGCACGATCGCGGGATATCCCTCAGGATCGGCGAACCAGCCCTTGTTTGATTTATAGAGCGATCCGGCCATCGGGTCGGGCTCGCTGTCGGCCTCGGCAAACATCGCGGTCCTCTGCGCGCCGCCGGCCGCCTCGTTTGGCGCCGCCGGAGCCTTCAGGTATCCGATCAGGGCCTTGAGCCGGTTCTCATCGATATCGCTGAACGGCGGCATCCGGCGCCTCCCCTGGTGGACGATATCCCCGATCTGTTGATCTGTCAGTCGCTGGCCGACTCCCACCAGACCGGGCATGTCCGGCGGAGCACCGGCCCGGCTCAGGCCGTGACAGGCGCTGCACCGCTGCTGGTAGACGCGCTCCCCCGCGCTGGCCGGCCGACGGGGAAGAGAAAGCCCATAGACTCGCGGCGTTTCATTTCCGTTCACGTACAAGACGCCGTTTGTCGGATCGACCGCCGGGCCGCCCCACTCCCCTCCGCCGTTCGCGCCCGGAAGAGCGGCCACCAGCTTGTCCAGGCGCGGGGGGTCGAATTGCCCTCCTTCTCCGCCGGCAAAGGTCCTGAATCTATTCACCGCCCAGGCATGGGCCTCCGGTGTCCGGGTGGTCAGCATATCCTCGGTCACTCCCTGGCGCGTGAAGGGCAGAGGCAGGATCGGAAGCGGCTGGGTGGGAGAGGTCACTTCGCCCGGCACCGTGCTGGCGGGATAGCGCGATTCCACAATCGGAAAGAGAGGCCGGCCGGTCGACCGGTCGAAGAGGAAGACGTAGCCCGACTTGGTTGTCTGGGCCACCGCATCGACGCGCCGGCCGCCGCTGGTCACCGTCAACAGCACGGGCGGCGCCGGAAAGTCCCGGTCCCACAGGTCATGGTGCACGCCCTGAAAGTGCCAGAGGCGTTTCCCGGTCGCCGCATCGAGGGCCAGCAGGGTGTCGGAAAATAGGTCGTCCCCCACCCGGTCGGCCCCGTACCAGTCGGTCACCGCCGAACCGGTCGGCGCATACACGATGCCGCGGCGGGCATCGACGACCATGCCGGCCCAATTGTTGGCGGCGCCCGCGCTCGCCCAGGCGCCCGGCGGCCAGGTCTCATAGCCGAATTCACCGGGATGCGGAATCGTGTGAAAGGTCCAACGCAGCGCCCCGGTGCGCACGTCGTAGGCTCGAATATCCCCCGGCGGCGCGGGATGATCTTCCGGCTCCATCCCTCCGACAATGAGGAGGTCCCGGTAGATGACGCCCGGGCTGGTCATCATGATCGACTGTTGACGATAGTCGCGGCCCAGATCCTTGCGCAGATCGATGCGTCCCCCCTCGCCAAATTCCTTGATGGGCTTTCCGTCGCCCGCGTCGAGGGCGTAGACGAAATTGTTGGCCGCGGAGAAAATGCGGCGTTGACGGCCGTCCGTCCAGGTGGCGACGCCCCGGACCGGCCCCACCCCGGGGACGCCGGAATCGAACTTCCAGAGCAGCTGGCCCGAGACGGCGTCGAGCGCGACGACTTTGCGGGTGGGCGTGTTGGCATAGACCACACCGGCAATGACCAGCGGGTTTGCCTCCAGGCCGCCCTCCTCCCCGGTATCGTATTTCCATGCGACGCGCAGCCCGGCCACGTTCTGGCGATTGATTTGGGCGAGGGGAGAATAGTGATCGCCGTTCGCATCCCCGTTGACGACCGGCCAATCGCGCGACTCCGGAGGCTGGGCCCGGGCGGCCGCCCCGGCCCAGGCCAACATCCAGGCCGGCGCTGCCAGGACGGAAAAAACGACCTTGGAGGTAAACTGGGATCCCATCAGCGGAAGTTTGCCGAGGCCGGGTTTGTAGTCGAGACTCGCCCGCGGCGCCTCAGGAAGAGCATCCTTGAAGGCCGCGCTGCGTCTTTTCCTCATCCCCTCACCTCCCATGACTCCTCTCTCCTCCCCGCGGTTTCTTCGCGCCGCCTGCGTCTCCTTCCTGATCCCCCTCGCCGCGGCGGCCGCCGTCCCTCCCGCCGGCCCGGAGGGCGCCGCCGGCTATAACGTGCGGGCCTTCGGCGCGACCGGCGATGGCAAGACGCTGGATACGGACGCCATCAATCGGGCCATCGAGGCGGCGGCAGCCGCCGGGGGCGGCACCGTGGAATTCCCGGCCGGCTCCTATCTCAGTTTTTCGATCCGGTTGAGGAGCCACATCACCCTTCATCTCCAATCGGGCTGCCGGATCGTGGCGGCCAAGGCCGCGGCTGGTTTCGGCGACTACGATCCGGCCGAGCCGAATCCCTGGGGAGACCAGTGGCAGTACCAGGACTTCGGGCACAGCCATTTCCACAACAGCCTCATCTGGGGTGAAAACCTGGAGGACATCGCCATCACCGGGCCGGGCCTGATCTTCGGCCAGGGCCTCTCCCGGTCCAACGGATTCCGCCCGGGGCGCTCCGGCGCCAGCGCCGCCGGTCCCAACAACACGCCCACACCCGGCGACACCGCCAACCAGGTGCCCGGCCGGACCCCGGCCGCGGGCGTCTCCCTGCCTCCGGCGGATCGCAGCGGCAATAAATCCATCGCCCTGCGGGACTGCCGCAATGTCACCCTGGAGGGATTTTCCATCCTCCAAGGCGGCTGGTTTGGCCTTCTGGCCAGCGGCGTGGACAACTTTACGATCGCCAACGTGAAGGTCGACACCAACCGCGATGGGTTTGACCTCGACGGCTGCCGCAACCTCCGGATCAGCGGCTGCAGCGTCAACTCGCTCAACGATGACGCGATCGTGCTGAAGAGCTCCTATTTCTCGGGCGGCCTGCGCCCGACTGAAAACGTCACCATCACGGGCTGCGTGGTCAGCGGCTATGATCCGGGCTCCGTGTTTGACGGCACCTACCGCCACGCGCAGGCGATCGCGGTCGATCGCGACGGTCCGACCGGCCGGATCAAGATCGGCACCGAATCCAACGGGGACTTCCGGAACATCGCGATCACCAACTGCGTCTTTGACCGCAGCCGGGGCCTCGCCCTGGAGACGGTCGACGGCGCCACGCTGGAGGGGATCACCGTCAGCAATCTGGCGATGCGCAACGTCTCCAGCTCCGCCATCTTCCTGCGGATCGGCAACCGCGCCCGCGGCCCGGCGGGCACCCCCATCGGGGCGATCCGGCACGTCAGCATCAGCCACGTCACGGCCCTCGATGTCGACGCCCGCTACCCGATCATCATCGCGGGCCTGCCCGGCCATCCCATCGAGGATCTGCAGCTCAGCGACATCCACGTCCTCTCGCGCGGCGGCTTGACCCTCGCGATGGCCGCGGCGCAACCCGCGGATCTCGTGAACACATTTTTCCTTCGCGGACCGGGGCTGTCCGGCCCGCGCGATGCCTTCCTCCCGCCGGAGCAGGAGAAGGGCTATCCCGAACCGTCGATGTTCGGGCTGCTCCCCGCTTACGGCGCCTACGTCCGCCATGCCAAGGACATTTCCCTCCGCGACGTGGAGCTGGCTGTGGCGAAAGCCGACGCGCGCCCGGCCATCGTGCTCGACGACGTGGCCGGAGCGGACCTGGACCACGTGCGCATCCAGCGCACGGCGGATGAGCCCGGCCTCGTGCTGCGGCAGGTCAGCGATTTTGCCATCCGCAATTCGCCCGGCGTCCCGGACTCCCGGCGCGCCACGGCGGACCGGGAATCGCTCTAGGGTCCGGGTCGGCGGCGGGAGCATGATCCTGCTCGCCGCGGGTCCGCCTCGCGGCTAAATCGGGCCCATGAGCAACCCGTTGGCGCAGATCACTCCGTCCGTGATGGGACGCCTTTACGGGCACTTTTTCGCACACAGGACCACCACCGCCGTCCTCATTCTGCTCATCATCGCGCTGGCCCTCGCCGCGCACGTCACGGTTCGGGCGATCCGGGCGCTCAGCGAATGGTTCATCGTCCGGAGCCACGCGCGGAAGAATCCGTTCGGGTTCATGACGGAAAAGCCGAAATTCGTCACGGTGGCGGGCCTCATCGTCAGCGCCGTCACCTTCGTCATCTACTTTCTCGCCTTTGGCCTGGTCCTCCAGGAATTCGGGGTCAACCTGGGGGCCTATCTGGCGAGCGCTTCCGTCATCGGCCTGGCCATCAGCTTCGGTTCACAGGGCCTGATCCAGGACATCGTGATCGGCCTGACGCTGATTTTTTGGGACGCGATGGACGTGGGAGACATGGTGGAGATCTTCGCCTCCGCGTCCATCATCGGCCGGGTCGAGGAGATCGGGATGCGGTTTACCAAGATAACCAACGTCTACAACCAGAAGGTCTTCGTGCCCAACCGCACCATCGCCAATGTCAGCCGGTTTCCGCAGGGCGGCGTCGACGCCTACGCCGATGTCTGGATTCCCGGCGGCGCCGACCAGCCAAAGGTGATCGAGACCGTCCAGGGCGTGGCCAAGGGGACATGGATGCAATTCGGCGCGATCATCTTGGCCGAGCCCAACGTGGGAACCATCCAGACCCCGGCGGGCGGAGGCTGGAGCTTCCTACGCGTCCACTTCAAGATCTGGCCGGGACAGGGGAGCTTGATCGAGACGACGTTCCGGCAGCAGGTGGTCTCGGCCATGAAGGCATTCGATCAGGCCTACGCCGACTGGCAGGTGCCGGTGACCTATCGCGCCGTCACCTCCACTAAGGCAGCGCTGCGGCAACCTGCCGAATGATGGGCTCCCCTTCCGCGACCTTGAGTTCGAGCCCGGCGGGATCGAAGTCCTGAACGTTCGAGAGGACCAAGCCGCTTTGCGCGGTCACCTGGCAGCCGGAGAACTTGAAGTCCCGGATTGGACTCGCCTGGAAGCCGCGGATGACGCCGACCGACTTGGCCGTCCCGGTAAAATTGATCAGCCGCACATTCCGCACCAGCGTCAGAACCCTGGCCGCCGGGGCAAGCGGAGGTACCATCCTCCACTCCAGGTCGACGTCGATCGCCCGGGCCACATCGGCGACCTGAATGTCGCGAAAGACGATGTCCTCGATCACGCCGCCGCGGCTGGGTTGCGACTTGATCCGCGCCGCCGAGCCCGTGCCGGTGAATTTGCAGCGCTGCACCAGCACGTGGCGGATCGATCCGGTGACTTCGGAGCCCATCGCCACGCCGCCGCCCACGCCAAAGGTGCAGTCGCTGATCGTGATGTTCTCCGCCGGCCGGTTCACCCTCAGGCCGTCCGCGTCCTTGCCGGCCTTGATCGAGATGTTGTCGTCGTTGCAGGCGATGTCGCAGCGGGAGATCTGCACGTCCCGGCAGGAGCACACGTCAATGCCGTCCGAGCTCGGAATGTACCGGTCGGTGCGGACGGTGAGGTCCGCCGCGACCACGTTCTGGCAATAGATGAAGACAAAGCCCCAGCGGCCCGGATTCACGAGGTGCAGGCCGGCGACGCTGACGTTGGTGCAATTCTGGAAGACCAGCGCGCGGGGCGGCGCCAGGCGGCCGCCGCCGCCGAGCAGGGGGATTCCGGCCGCGTTGATCGGGGGAAGAGGGCCCGAGGTCGGCCCGAAGTTGAGCGCGGCCGTCGTCGGCAAGGGCATGGGATAGACCTCTTCGGGTTTTGGCAGCGGTTCGGGGGCGGGGGCCGCGGCGGGGGGCGGCGCGCGCCTCCCACCCGCGGCCCGCGCGCGTCCGCCCGATCCGGGCCAGGAGAGGCCGGACCCGTCGATCATCCCCTCCCCGCTCACCGCCACGTCCTTCATTCCGACAAAGTTCAGGAAGGCGGCGGTCCAATAGCGCTCGGTGCCCTCCCAGCTGGTATACACGGGCGGGAAGTCCGTCATCGCGTTCGTGCTCTTCAGCACCGCGTCCTTTGCCACCTCAAGATTCACGCCGGGCTTGAAATAGAGCGCCCCACTCAGAAAGACCCCCGGCGGGACGACGAGCACACCTCCGCCGGCCGCCGCACAGGCGTCGATCGCGCCCTGGATGGCCGCGGTGTTGACCGTGACGCTGTCACCGACCGCGCCATGATCGGTGATCACAAATCGGGCCGGCGCGCCTTGGGCTGGTGCGCCCGCGGCGCCAAAAGCCGCCAGGACCAGCAGGGCGGTGAGGGGAAATCTTGGACGCACGCGAGAGGTGGAAATCCGGCAGCCCGGTCCGGGCGTCATTGCGTCACCTTGACGACGAAGTAGAGAAACGGGTTGGTGACCTCCAGGAACTGGTGGGGGGTGCCGGCAGGAATGATGATGACATCTCCCTTGGTGAGGTGCCGTTCGGTTCCGCCGGTGATCGACGTGGCATGGAGCTCGTTCGGTCCGATCTCCTTCGGCTCCACCGCCGTCCCGCCGGTGACAAAGGTCGCCGAGCCGTCCACGATGTAAAAGACATCCGTGTCGCGCGTGTGGATCTCCACCGCGGCCGGAGCCGCCACGCGCCGGCCGGCCATGACCTTGAAGAGACTGTTGGCGAGCAGGCCGGTCCCCACCCCGGTGGTGAAGGCGTTGCCGACCCGGGCGTGGTCAAAGACCGTGACGTCCTTGGAGGGAGGTGCAGGCACAGGCGTGTCGGCGGCGAAGGCGGGGGAAACCGCCGCGGCGAGGCAGCAGAGGAGCGCGAACGATAGGGAGGGTTTCATTTCGATAAGTTGCAATTTCATCGGTGCCGAGACGAGGCTAATTGACCGGGCTCACTCCCAGATCAACGGCTGGAGGCCACGCCGGCGGGAGAGGTCCCAATCACAATCAGCTTCGTCGCCCACGACTCCAGGCTGAGCGGCAAGCTCGCCCGGCCCCCGGCCACCGTGGCCCCGGCCAGAGGTTCGATCCGCCCGGTATTCGCGTCCCAGCTCTGGACACGAAGCGCCCGTCCCGCGGCAGCCACGGTCGCGTTGAGGGTGAGCGCGGCGTCTCCTTCGTTGAAGAAGAAGTACACCTCGCCATCCTTCAACCGACGGTGGAGGTATTTCAACCCCGGGGCGGCCTGGTCGAGAGCGACGTCGGGCTCCGGCAACGCCGCGAGCACGTTGGCCGTGACCTCGCCGGCCGGCTCCAGCACAGCCCAGCTGAGGTCTCCGGCCGGGGTGGCGCCGAGAAAATTCCTCTGCATGACCAGCTTGGGCGCTCCACCGACGAAGATGACCTTCCCGCCCGCCGCCGCGAAGGTCCGCAGGCGGTCGAGCGCCGCCTGGGAGATCGCCGTCACCGGTGGGATGACGATCGCCCGGTAGGCCTGCCCGCTGAGGTTGACCAGTTGGCCGCCCTGCGGCACGAGCGAGGTCGACAGCGCGTACTCGTCCACGAAATCGAGATCGCGCTGGTGCTCGAGCAGCGAGTGGACAACCGCGAGAAAACTTCGGTTCGTCCCGTTGTCGCCGAACCAGAAGCTCGACGAGGGGATATAGACGCCGATCTGCGCGGCCGGCCGCCCTTGCGCGAGCACGTAGGTCGTGCGGTTCACATAGGCCGCCAACGCGGGAAATTTGGGATCGTTGAGATAGCGGTAGCCCGCAGGAGCGGCCCCGCGAGCCGGCGCCGGAGCGAGCGGGGTCGCATTCGCCGGCGGGCCTCCGCTCCCGGGAGGGGCCGCGCCCCCCGCCGCCCCGGCGGAGGGACCGGACGTCGAGGCGCGCAGGAACATGAATTCAAAGTGATTGATGCCCAGCGCGATCTGGTGATTGATGATCCATCCCGTCTCCTCGAAATTCGGCGTCGGATAAAGGCCGCTCATGGCCGCAAATGACTCGCTCATGGCCTGAGGGTGGCCGTCGAGGTGGGTGGCGGAGGAGGCGAGCTTGGGAAAGTCGGCGACGACGTCGTTCCAAATCTGATGCCAGATGACATCGATGCCGGGGACCGCGATATCCCTCATGCATTTGAAAAAATCTCCGTCGGCGATGGCGAGCTGAGGCAGGTTCTCCTCGTGCTCGATATGCACCTGCATTTCGAGATCGTTGGCGGCGCACCAACGGGCTCCCGCCGAAAAGAAATTTTGGCCGAAGAGGTCGGACCAAACATCGCAATAATCCGCAAAGGCGCGATGGGCCGCGTCCAAATTGAGTGGCGCGGCGGCCGCCGGGCGGCGGCCGCCGCGGCCGATCTGGATGGCGGCAATCGCCGGCAGATAGGGCCGCACGTCATAACCCTTCCGCGCCTGAAATTCGGCCGGGAAATCGGGCGTCCACGGATTGAACCCAAAGGCGGCCTCGTCACCGCGGAAACCGAGGACGGTTTTGCCGAATTCGTCGCCGATCACCTTCTTGTAGGCTTCGAAGGTCCAGTCGATGAAGAGCCGGCCGGCCGCGGGATCGAGAAAGTCCATCAGGGAGTGCTCGCCATCCTTCGCTCCGGTCTTGTTATTCGCCGACCGGGTCGGGCCCGAGCGAAACACCCAGTGCGGCAACGCCACGGCCCAATGGCCCGTCGCCGGCGCGGTCCAGCTGACCTGACCCGATTTGGCCTCGATTACCTGGGCGGCGTTGCTGTCGAGATCGACGGCCAGGGCGCAGATCGTCTTCTCGTCGAGCGCGCGGGTGAAGGTCTGCCCGGGCTCGACCGGCACCTGCTCGGCCGCAGCCAGCGCCTTCATTGCCAGGTCGGGGCGCTCCCCGGTGAACATTCCGCCGGCAAAGCCGGAGGGATAGCCGCCGTCGTCGTCAAACCAAAGGTGCATGTCCCGCTTCCTGGCCTCCTCGACGGCAATCCGGACATTCTCAAAAAACGCGGGTGAGAGGTAGCGCGCCTCCGGATTGCGGCCGGGCTCAACCCAGGCGGAATACAGATTCATCGACCGGATGCGGTCGAGATCCCGGGCGATGACCTCCCGGGTCATAACCCCGCTCCAGCCCCAGGTGACTTGGGAACTATAGGCAGACGGCGGTGCGGTGAAATTGGAGGCCACCGCAGCGACCGTGGGATCGCTGAGTTGTTGCCACGGCCGCTCCTGCGCCGCCACGCCAACAACGAACAAGAAAGGCAGGAGAATCCTAATCGGGAGGGGTATGGTTCTTGGGATCATCGTAGAAAGCGAGCCGACGCGCTGTTCGACGAATCAGAGGGGGTTTGGTGACCGCTTACCGCGAAAGATATTTCGGTCAGACCGGCGCCCCCGCCACGGGCCCCTCCCAGATACGATCGATCGTCAAGAGGCGCCGACGATTGGCTTCAGTCGGGTGACAAACGACTTAGATTACTTGAGATTGTGCCGATTGTCGCCGGTGGACTGCAAATCACCCACCGGTCTTGCCACATTTTTTTGACTCCAACCCGCCTGCGCTTCTAGCTTGGAATTGTCTCAAGACATTCGTCCTCAATTTATTCCATGATTGCCAACTCTCTTTCCTGGAATGCGGTGACCGGCTGGTCAAAGCCGATAACGGCGCTGCCCTCCTCGGCCAGTCTCCTGCTCTGCTTTGGCTCGGCCGACCTCTTGACCAGTCCGGAGGGTCCGGCGGCGGAATTGCGCCGGCACTTTCCCGGGGCCGTGGCGGCCGCCTGCAGCACGGCGGGGGAGATCTGCGATTCCACCGTCAGCGACGACGGCTTGACCGCGCTGGTGCTGGGCTTCGACCGGACCCGCGTGCGGGGAGTGTGCGCCACGGTCCGGGGTTCATCCGATAGCGCGCAGGCGGGAGCTGAGATCGGCCGCGGGCTGCTCGATCCGGAGTTGCGGCACGTCCTCGTCCTAAGCGACGGACTGCTCATCAACGGCTCCGCCCTGACCGCCGGCTTGCGCGGAGCGCTGCCGGCGGACGTCGCCGCGACCGGCGGGCTGGCGGGAGACGGAGCTCGTTTCCAGCGCACGGTCGTCGGACTGGGTGAAAAGATCGCCGCGGGCCTGGTGGTCGGAATCGGTTTTTACGGCCCCAGCTTCCGGGCGGTGTATGGATCCGCCGGCGGCTGGCAGGCTTTCGGACCGAAGCGGCGGGTGACAAGCGCGGAAGCCAACATCCTGTATACCCTCGACGACAAGCCAGCCCTCGCCCTGTACAAGCGTTATCTGGGAGAACTCGCGGTCGACCTGCCCGGCTCCGGGCTGCTCTTTCCGCTGCAGCTGCTTTCCGGGGCCGCCGGTGAGAGCGGGCTCGTGCGCACGATCCTGGCGGTGGACGAAAAGAGCCAATCCCTGACTTTTGCCGGCGACCTGCCGGTGGGGCACTACGTCCGGCTCATGAAGGCGGGCACGGACGCTCTGGTCGACGGCGCCCGCGCGGCGGCGGCGTCTCCGGCCAGCCGCTCCATCTCGGGAATGGCGGCGGCGATTCTGGTGAGCTGCGTGGGCCGCAAGCTGGTGCTGGGGCAGCGCGTGGAAGAGGAGGTCGAGGCGGTCCTCCACCAGCTCGGCGCCGGAGTCGCCGCCGCGGGTTTTTATTCCTATGGTGAGATCTGTCCCGGCAGCGTCAGCAACAGCTGCGAGCTGCACAATCAGACCATGACTCTCACCATCATCGGGGAGGACGTTTGAGGTGAATTCCCTGTTGCAGAGACAGCTGAGGCGAATCGAGACCGACCGCCCGGCCGATCCCTGGGTCGAACTCCTCAAGGCGACATCCGCCACCTACGACGAGCTGGAGAGGGACCGCCGCCACCTGGAGCACACCCTCGCGGTGGTCTCGGACGAACTCAACGAGGCGAACGAATTACTGCGCTCCGAGGCGGAGAGTCAGCTGCGGCAGCTCAATTCCTATTACCGGGAGACGCTCGAGGGTCAGCAGGGCATGATCCTATGCTTCCGCGAGGAGGCCGGCGACTTCGTCCACACCCTTTGCCGCGGACAGCTGGCCCGCCGGCTGGGCTGGACTGCCGACAAGGTCGAGGGCAAGCTGCTCGACGATTTCCTGCCCAAGGAGACGGCCGCCCTGCTTCGGTCCGCCTATCGGCGGGCCTGGAGCGGGGAGGAATGCACCTTCGAGGGGGAGAGCGCTGACGGGAAGATCTCGTACCTGGCGCTGCTCCAGCCCAGGCCCGGACGCGAGGCGGCCAAGGAGGCGATCCTTTCCGCCGTGGAAATCACCGACCGCAAGCGGGTCGAAAGCGAGCTCCGCGAGGCCAAGGAGCGCGCCGAATCGGCCGACCGGGCCAAAAGTGAATTCCTCGCGGTGATGAGTCACGAGATCCGCACGCCGCTCAATGCCATCCTCGGATTCACCGGGCTGCTGCTGGAGAGCTGCAAGGAACCCAGCCAGCAGCTTTGGATCAAGACGATCGATCAGAGCGGCCAGGTCCTGAATGCCCTGATCAAGGACATTCTCGACTTCTCCAAGATCGAGGCGGGCCAGCTGGACCTGCGGCCCGAGCCCATCGCATTGGCCGAGGTGATGCAGTCGGTCGTCGGGCTCTTTCGTCCGACCGCGGCCGAGAAAGGCCTGACGCTCGACCTCTGGCTGGATCCCTCCCTGCCTCCCGTGATCCTGGCCGATCCCCTGCGGCTCCGGCAGATCCTCACCAATCTCCTGGCCAACGCGGTCAAATTTACGCGGGCGGGAACGATCTCGGCCGGCGCGATCCTCACCCGCCCCGCGGAAATCGAGGGCCGGCCCCCGGAGCTCGCCATTCTCATCCGGGATTCGGGAATCGGCATCCCCGATTCGGTGCGGGGCTCGCTCTTCAAGCCCTTCACCCAGGCGGACTCCTCCACCACCCGCAAATACGGCGGAACCGGCCTTGGGCTCGCCATCAGCCGCCGGCTCGCGCGGGCCATGGGCGGAGACCTGGACTATACCAGCGAGGCGGGCCGGGGAACGCTCTTCACGTTCACGCTGCCGGCCATCGCCGCACCCGTGTTGGAGAAAACCGCGGCGGGCGAACCGGGCGCGAGCCTGCCCGACCTGTCCAAAGTCCGCGTGCTGGTCGCCGAAGACAATCCCAGCAACCGGCTGCTGATCACGACCCTTCTCGGCAAGGTGGGAGTCGTGCCCTCGGTCGTCAGCGATGGCCAGGCCGCGATCAAAGCGGCGGTCCAATCCGCCTACGACCTGATCCTGATGGACGTCCAAATGCCCCTGATCGACGGACTGGCGGCGACCCGGGCCATCCGCGCGGCGCTCCCGCGCAGCCGCCTGCGCATCGTGGCCTTGACCGCCGGCGTCCTGCCCGAGCAGAGGATGGACTGCCTCGAGGCCGGCATGGATGCCGTCCTCGGCAAGCCGATCCTCTTTGCCGAAGTCCTCCGCGAGCTGGCCATTGCCGCCGGTCCGCTCGTGTTCGGAGCCGCCGTCTGAGCTAGGCTTTTCGCAGGTGCCAGGCCTTCGGCCGCGTGAAGGTCCTGATGCCGTGCGTGGACAGGGTCACCCCAATGCCGGAATGGCCGACTCCGGACCAGGGCAGCCGGGGGCTCACCCGGTCGCAGCAGTTCCAGTAGGCCGAGCCGCAGCGAACCGCGGCCAGGATGCGCTCGGCCCGTTCCCGGTCCGGAGAAAAAACTCCCGCGGTCAATCCATAATCGGTGTCGTTCATCAGCGACACGGCTTCGGCGTCGCCGGCCACGCCCATCACGCCGATGATGGGTCCGAAGCTTTCGTCGCGCATCACCGCCATCGTGTGGTCCACGGCCGCCAGGACCGTCGGCTCGAAGAAATTGCCCGGGCGGTCGATCGTCCGGCCTCCGAGCAGCAGGCGGGCTCCCTTGGATTTCGCGTCGGCCACCTGATTTTCCAGGACCGCCAGCTGCGGCCGGCGCGCGAGCGGCCCGATATACGTCGATTCGTCCAGGGGATCGCCCACCGGGAAGCGCCTGACCTCCGCGACCAACGCTTCAAGAAAGGCGCCGAGGATCGCTTCCTGGACATAGATGCGCTCGACCGAGCAACAGCTCTGTCCGGTATTGTAGAAGGCGCCGTCCGCCAGGCTCGCCGCCGCCTTGGCGACATCCGCGTCCGCGCAGACATAGACCGGATCCTTGCCGCCGAGCTCCAATTGCAGCTTCTTGAAGTCCGGCCCCGCCGCCGCGGCGATCTGCCGGCCCGTCGCGTGGGAGCCGGTGAAGAAGATTCCGTCGACCGGGCCGGCCGCCAACGCCGCCCCCGCGGCCCCCCCCCCGATGACGGAAATGAATCCGTCGCTGGGAAAGCCGCTGGCGTGCAGGGCCAGGGTGATGGCCACCCCCGTCAGCGCGGCGTGCTCCGACGGCTTGTAGAGCACCGTGTTTCCGGTCAGCAGCGCGGGGATAAAGACGTTGCCGCCGACAAAATAGGGGTAGTTCCACGCCGAGATGTTGGCCACCACCCCGAGCGGCTCGTGTGTGATCCTCTCGGTCAGGCCCGCCGCGGGGTCGTCGAGCACCGTCTCGGGCTCGAGCACACTGGGCGTCGCGGCGGCAAAAAAATCGATGCGCTCGAGCACGCCCCTGAGCTCATGGCGGGATTGGACGATCGGCTTGCCGGTCTCCAAGGTAAGGATCCTCGCCAGCTCGTCCCGGCCGGATTCGAGCCGGGCCCGAAGGGCGGCCAGGGCCTGGAGCTTCCGGGCCAGGGGAACCCTCGCCCAGCCCGGTTGGGCCCGTCGCGCCGCCGCGCACTTGGCCGCCACCACGGCGGCATCGTCGGCCGGCAGCGAGTCGAGCACCCGGCCGGTGGCCGGATTGACGATCTCAAGCGCGTTCATGGCCGGAGGGCCGCCTCGAAGAGCGCGACAAAATCCTCCCGGGAGCAGGGCCGGGGGTTCGTGCGGTGGCAGCTGTCGGCCCAGGCCACGTCGACGAGGCGCGCGATCTGCCCGGCCCCGATTCCCGCCGCACCCAGCCCGGCGGGAATGCCGATGTCCGCCTTGAGCCGGCCCAGCCAGTCGATGAAATCCTCGGCCTCGGGCCCGGCTCCGCAGACCCGGCCCAACTCCCGCAATTTTTCCTCGGCCGCCCCGAGATTGAAGCGCATCACATGGTCGATCATGATCGCGTTGGCCAGGCCGTGGTGCAGGTCGGCGACGGCGCCCAGGGCGTGCGCACAGGAGTGCACGGCGCCGAGATCCTTCTGAAAGGCGACGCCTCCCATCAGGGCGCCCATCATCATTCCGGACCGGGCCGCGAGATCGTCCCCGTCGCGCACGGCCCGGCGCAGGTGCGCGGCCACGATCCTGGCCCCCTCGAGGGCGACGCCGTCGCAGAGCGGATGATAGGCCGGCGACAGATAACTTTCGACGTTGTGGGTGAGCGCATCCATGCCGGTGGCGGCGGTCACCGGCGCGGGCAGGCTGAACGTCAGCTCCGGATCCGCGAAGACGGCCCGGGCCAGGAGAGCGGGCGAGAAGATGATGCGCTTCACGTGCGTGGCGTCCTCCGCAATCACGGCGGAGCGCCCCACCTCCGACCCCGTCCCGCTGGTGGTCGGCAGGGCGATCCAATGGGCCGGACTGCGGCGGATCTCGCGGGGGCGCGGGTGATCCCAGGCGTAATCCAGGATGTCGCCGTCGTGCGCGGACATCAGGGCGACCGCCTTGGCGACGTCGAGGGCGGCGCCGCCGCCGCAGCCGATGATCGCGTCGGCTCCGTGCGCGCGGAAAGCGGCGACCCCCTCCGCGACTTGGGCTGCGACCGGATTGCCCCAGACGCCGCCAAAGACGGCCGGGCCGAGCTTCCCCTCGGCCAGCTCCTCCGCCAGGGCCCGCACCAGCGGCGATCCCGCGAGGCCGCGGTCGGTGACGATGAGCGGCCGCGCCAGGCCCGCATCCTGGAGATGGCCGACCGCCAGATGCCGCGCGCCCGGACCAAAGTGAATCGTCGTCGGAAACGAAAATCGGCTCGTGGCCATCGGTCAGATGATCTCGAAATAACGCCTCAGCTCCCAATCGGTGACCCCGTCGAGCCATTGCCGCCATTCCCATTCGCGGGTGGCCGCGAAGTGCTCGACAAAATCGTCCCCCAGCCAGTCGCGGGCCACCGCCGAGTTCCGGAAGTTATTCGTCGTCTCGCTGAGGGTCCGGGGGGCGCGCGGCACGTTCTCGCCTCCCTGGTTGTTGCCCTCGATCGCCGGGGTCTTCAGCCGCAGGCCCTTTTCAACGCCGTGGAGCCCGGCGGCGAACACCGCCGCCATCGCCAGGTACGGATTGACGTCCGCCCCGGGGCACCGCGTCTCCAGGCGGGTCGACTTCGGCCCCCCCGGGATCACGCGAAAGCTGGCAATGCGATTGTCGACGCCCCAGGTCGGCTTCACCGGGGCCCAAAAACCGTCGACCAGGCGCTTATAGCTGTTGATCGTCGGCCAAAGGAGCGGCCCAAAGTCCATCAGGCACGCCACCTGGCCCGCGAGATAGCTCTCAAAAAGGCGGCTCATCCCATGGCGCCCCTTCCGATCGAAGAACAGATTGCGCCGGCCGTCCGACAGGCTCTGGTGGATATGGCCGCTGCAGCCGGGGTAAGCCTGGCTCCACTTGGCCATGAAGCTGGGCATGATGTTAAAGCGCAGGCCGATCTCCTTGACGGCCGACTTGAACAGGATCGCCCGGTCCGCCGCCTCCCGGGCGCCGGAAAAGGCGATCGCCGCTTCGTAGACCCCCGGACCGGTCTCGGTGTGCAGGCCCTCCAGCGGAATCCCGAACCGGGGCAGCTCGTCCATCAGCGCTCCGGCAAATTCCCGACCGCGGGCCAGCCGCAGGAGTGAATAGCCGAACATCCCCGGCGTGATCGGCTCGGGGGCCACGAAGCGCTTGGCCGCCAGGCTCTGCGGGGTCTCGGAAAAATTGAACCACTCGAATTCCATCCCGGCCATGGGCAGGACCCCTAGCCGGGCGGCCCGCGCCAAGACCCGGTTCAGCGCCTGGCGCGGACAGAGGGGATGGGGCGATTCCGGTCCGTGCTGCGGCCGGCGGAAACACTCGCCGAGGAAGAATGGCGTCTGGTTTTCCCAGGGAATCAGCCGATAGGTCGCGGGATCGAGGCGGACCAGCACATCCGGAAACCCCTTGTGCCAGCCCGTCAGGCGGGTGTTGTCATAACATTGGTCGTTGGCGTCCCAGCCGAAGACCACGTCGCAAAAGCCGAACCCTCCGCCGGGCGGTGGCGCCAACACCGAAAACAGCTTTTCCTTGTCGATATACTTGCCGCGCAGGATGCCGTCCACGTCCGCGATCGCGACCTTGATCCGGCCGGAGGGCGAGCGGCGGATCTCCTCGCGCCAGCGGCGGCCGGCCCTTCGGGGACCGTTCATGGGTGGCAGACGGAAATCATGGCGGGCACTGTGAAAAAAATTGCGAAATCCGGCCAGCCCGGCGTCGGGCCGACACCCACTTGTCACAATTCCGCCGCTGGCCGTCGCGGATCTTGGGCCAATCTCCTGAGAGGCCAAGATGATTTGCAGCGTCAGGACGCCCTCCGAGACCGCCTCCCGCTCACCTTGGGGCGCCGCCCAAGGCTTTGAGCTTGCCCAAGATGGCGCGGGCATCGCCGAAGGTCGGATTCAGGCTTAGGACCATCTCCAACTGGCGGATCGCCTCGGCGAAATTTCCCGCGAAGGCCTCGGCCATCGCCAGATTGTAGCGCGCCTCGACATAATCCGGCCGGAGGCGCACCGCCGCCTGGTAATGGACGATCGCCTCGGCCTGGCGTCCGGGGATCCCGACCAGCGCGTTGGCCAGGTTGTTGTGCGTTGCGGGAGAATCCGGCGCGAGGCGCAGCGCCGCCTCATAGTGCGCGATCGCCTCCGGCAGCCGGCCGGGGATCCGGGCCAGCAGATTGGCCAGATTGTTGTGCGCCTCGACGTAATCCGGCTTGAGGCGCAGCGCGACTTCGTAGTGCGCGATCGCCTCGGGCTGGCGGCCCGGCATCCCGGCCAGGGTATTGGCCAGGCTGTCGTGCGCCTCGATGTAATCCGGCTTGAGGCGCAGCGCCGCCTCATACTGCGCGATCGCCTCCGACTGCCGGCCGGGAATCTCCGCCAACGAAACGGCGAGATCATAATGCGCCTCGACGTAATTCGGATTGAGGCGCAGCGCCGCCTCGTACTGCGCGATCGCCTCCGACTGCCGGCCGGGAATCCTGGCCAGCGCGTTGCCCAGATTGTTGTGCGCCTCGATGGAATCCGGCCTGAGGCGCAGCGCCGCCTCGTAATGCGCGATGGCCTGCGCCTGGCCACCGGGAATCTCCGCCAGCGCGACCGCGAGGTTGTTGTGGGCGCGCGAAGACAGCGGATTATGGGCCAGGGTGTCGGTCCAGATCGACACGGCGCTGCGGTAGTCCTCATTGCGGCTCGCGGTGAGAAATCCCAGCACCGCCGCCAGGATCAGCAGGACCGGGAAACCGCGCCGGCCCAGCCACGCGGCCACGCCCAGCGCAAACAGGATGACCAGGGCGGCGAGCGGGAGGTACATCCGATGCTCGGCCATGGTCTGCGTCGCCAGCGGCACGATGCTGGAGCTGGGAGCGAGAATCAGGAAGAACCACGCGCCCAGAAAGCCAAGCGCCGGCCGGCGGCGGAGCGCCACCAGCGTGCCCACGAGGAGCAGGAGCACCGCCAGGGCCTGGGGCATCGCCGCCAGGACGCTCCCCACCACCCCATCGCCGTAATCGATGACGAGGGGATGCGGCCAAAGAAAAAGTCGGAGATAGTGGAGAATCGCCCGGCATTGCGTCAGGCCGTAGATCCACCACGAGATGCTCGTCCCGAATCCCGCCGCTCCGCCTCGATTGGCACCGGTTGCCACCACCCAATAGGCGAGCGGAATCCAGGTTGCCGCCAGCCCAAGGTAGACGGCTCGCCGCCGTTGCCAGGCGAGGCGGAAGCTGCCGGCCACGAACGTCCGATCGTAGAGCAGCACGATCAACGGCGCCGACACCATCACCTCCTTGCTGGCCATGCCGAGGAGGCAGCAGACAACCGCAAGGCACGCCCAACCCCTCCCGCCCCCCTCCTCGTCCGCCGACCTGTCCGCCGAAGCTCCAGCGAAGGAGGAAGCCTTGGCGAAGGCGGACCGCCCTTTCGTGTAGCGGATGAAGCAATAGAGCGTCAGCAGGTAGAACAACCCCATCAGGCACTCCGTGCGCTGGATGACGAAGGTCACCGACTCGGTCTGCAGGGGATGCAACGTCCAGAGCAGGGCGGCGGCGAAGGCCCATGACGTGGAATGGGGAATGAGGAGCGTGCGGCGCACGATCCCGAAAAGCGCGAGGCCGGCCAGGAGGTGGATCGCGACGTTGCCGACGTGGTAGCTCCATGGATTCAGCCCGCTGATCGCATAATTGACGGCCAGGGAAAGGTTGATCAGCGGGCGCGAGCCGACCGAGCCGGCGGGGGGCGGCGACAGCACCTCCCCGATCCGTCCGAGGTCCCGGATGGTGGGATTGTCCGTGATCGCCATCGTATCATCGAAGATGAACGGCCCAAAGAGGCTGTTCTGATAGGCGGCCAGCGTCGCGACCACCAGCGCGATCGCGGCCGCGTAAACCGGCCAGCCACCCGCCGGGCCTGGCGAATCCGTTTTTGCCATCGTCACCACCCCAGCCGGAATCCGCCGCGCAGCAGCCGGGGAGCGTCGTAGGTAAAAAGGCCGGCGGTGCTGAGGCTGGCCGCCACCTGGGCGTTGAACGCATTTTCGAGCGCAAGAAAGGCGCTGAACTTTCGGCCGAATTTCCGGGAAATCTCAAAATCGACCACCGTCGCCGGCGGCAGCCGCAGCGTGTTTTGCTCGTCGTCGAACTGCAGGCCGACCCACCGGAGCCGGGCGCCGGCCTGCAGACCGCAGGGTCCGTCCCCCTCGACCCCCGCGGTCACCGTGCCCCGGGGAACCTCGGGCAGCCGCCGTCCGTCGAGGTCAGGCTCCGCCAGCGCCTTGGTCACGATGGATTCGTCATAAAGATACCCGAGGCGGAACCGCACAGCCGGCGTCGGCACCCAGCGCGCTGCAACCTCGAAACCCCTCGTCCGAACCGCGTCCAAATTCTGCCTGAGCAGGGTCGTCGCCGTCGCGGACTGCGCCAGCGTCACCGTGCCCACCGCGTGGTAGAGCTCATCGGCAAACCCGGTCGCATCGAACTGCAGCGGCCCGGACGCATAGGAGATGCCCGCCTCCGCTCCGTACAAATCCTCCACGGTGAGATTGGGATTTGCCTCGGTCGTGACCGTGCCAACCCGAAAGGGCCGGTAATATTCGTTGAGCGTCGGCAGGCGAAACCCGCGATAGGCCGCCACCCGCAGGCGCCACGGCCGGGCGGGCTGCCAGACCAGCCCCAGGTTGGGACTCGCCTCGGCGCCGGACTGCGTCCCGTAATTTGAGAGCGTGGTCGGGACGTCCGTCGGCAGGTGGTATTCCCGGTCGTGACCATCGCGATTCTCCCATTCATCCAGCCGCAGGTCGGCCGAGAATCTCAGGCCGGGCGCCAGCGTCCGGTCCTGGTGGATGAACACGCCGCCAAAATCCTGGGCTCCCCCCGCGAAGCGCAGGCCGGTGAAGGCGCCGCCGGAAAACGAAAAGTCCTCGCGGGTCTCGCCTTGCACCTGCCGGACGTCGGCCCCGAACGCGGTCGAGGACTCCGCCGCGGTCCAATGCGCGGTGACCGAGGCCCCGCCGGCGGTGGCCGGCACATCGAACTGATTGTTGGCCGGCGTCTCGCTGGCGCGGTTTGCGCTCACCGAGGTGAAGAAGCTGGAGAAGCTCTCCCGCTCCACATAGCCGAGCGCCCGCCAGTCGAAGGAAGGAGCCGAGGATCCACCGAGGGAGAGCGCGACCTGCCCCTCATGCGTCGCATTGTTTTGCAGGATCGTCCCATTCCCGCGGGTTTCGTCAAACAGGGTCCCGGTGATCTCGGCGGTCACCGCGTCGAAGGGCCTCTCGACGGTGACGGTGGCAAGCTGGTGATCGGAGCTCATTGGGCGGTCGACGGGACCCCGGGCCGAGGGAGCCAGGTCGTAAAAGCCATCGGTCGAGAAGTCCCGGGCATCGATCGTGACCGTGGTTTGGCTCGCCGTCGCTCCCGCGTCGACCTCGAGGCTGCGGTGGCCGAAGGCTCCCGCCTCGGCCTCCGCCAGGCCGCCGCCCGGGGGCTGCGCCCGGACCAGGCTGATCGACCCGGCCAGCGCGCCGTTGCCCCATACGCCGGAGCCGCCGCCGTGTTCGATCTCCCCGCCGCCGAGAGAAAGGCGCGGGACGGCGCTCCATAGGACCCAGCCGCCGAACGGATCGTTCAGCGGCACGCCGTCGAGGAGCACGAGCGAGCGGCTGGCTCCGCTCGGTCCGATATCCCGCAGGGAGACCCCCTGGGAGGTGGGATTGGAGGTCAGGCTGCTCGTCCGGCGGAAAAGGCTGAACGCCGGATCGTCCCGCAAGGCGTCATCCAGGGTCACCGTCGGAAACGAGGCGAGATCCTGGGCTGACACCTCGGTGGTGGCCACCGGCAGGTCAGCCGGAGCCTGGGAAGTGCGGGAGGCGGTGACGATGACCGGCGCGAGCACCGGGGTCTGGCTCCGGGCCGGCGGCGCCAGGCCAAACAGACCGGCGGCCAGGGGGACCAGGAATGCGGCAGGACCAAAAGGGCGAGGTGCGTTCAAGTGCCACGACCCTAAGCCGGCCGCACCCGCGACTTCAAGAGCCCGGGATCTTGTTTTCGTAGAGGGACCAATGCCGCAGGATTTCGTCGAGCACGGCCGAGCCCGCGCGGTAACCCGCCTCAAAGGCGGTCAGCGTGCCCAAAGTCTCGTCGCCAATCGTGCTCTCCACCCTTTGCCCTGGCGGCGGCATGCAGTAATTGCTGGCGGCGCGAAGCTGCATCACCCGGTTGATGTCGACGAATCCCTTGGCCGCCATCCGGGTGAGCGTGCCGACATAATCCTGCTGCTCCATGGCCGTCGTTGAGAAGGTGCCCCGGCCTTTCGTCCAAAGCTTGACCCAATCCCGCGCCCATTGGGTGCGGCGCTCGCCGTGCCAGTAGCGCACCGATCCGAGCGTGTCGCCCAGCATGACCCGCGGCGGCAGCTGGGCCAGCGGAAAGCCGACATATTTCTCCCGCCAGGCCTTCAAGGCCGGAGAATCGGGAATCACCACCCCCCGGGAGAGGCCATAGGCCCAGCGCACCAGCTTGGAATTGAGCGGATAGAGCATCGTGTACTCCAGTTCCGCACCGCCCCAGCCGCCGTTCGCCTGCTTTCCGGGAAGCTCATTCGGCTTCGTGGTGCCGATGGCGAACAGCCCGTAGGGCCAGCCCGCCGGACGCTCGAGTTCGTCGATCTCCCGCATCGCGTCGCCATCAACCACATTTTCCGACCAGACCGCGCTGCCGATCGGGCCCGAGGCCGGATCGATGCCGCCGAGGCCATAGATCAGCCAGTAGGTCTTGCGCAGGTCAAAGCGGGGATCGAGGCAGAGCGCCAGTATCATCTCGCTGGCGGGAACCGGGGTGATCTGCGGATCGCGCGTGTCACCCGCCACCGAGCCGTAGAGTCCCGCGGCATTGCGGCGGAGCACATGCGGGGCGCCGGGAACCTCGATGACCTCCGTGAGCTTTTCCCGCTCGACCCAGTACTGAAATTCGCCCGGCGCATCGCCCGAATCGTCGCCGACCTCGAATCCGCACAGAACTATCGCCTTGATCGGAATCCGATCCGCGGCCCGGCCGGCGTCGACGGAAGCGAGCAGCGCGACGGCCAGAACCCATCGGCCCACGCCCCCACGATTTCGACGCGACATCATCCGCAGTTGAGCAAGCATCGTGCCAGCGCTTCCGCGCCGCCGTCTAGGGCGGAACTTCCTCATCGGGCCGGGGCACCGTCATATATCTGACGAGGATAAACAGCAGCGCGGCCAACCCATAGCCCAGGGCGGCTCCTCCCGCCGGAAACACCGCCTGACCCGATTTCCAGTTTCCGTCGAGCCAATCCATCACCGGAAGATTTATCACCGAATCGCGGCCGGTCAGCGCATAGGAATGCATCAGGCCGGAAAGCGAGAGCGCCGCCCCCACCCCGCTCCAGGCGGCGGCGCGAAGCCACTGGCGGTCCACGATGCACACGACCATCGAAGCCCAGATCATGGCGGAGTAAAGGAACCCCTGTTCCAGGGCAAAGCCCCCTCCGATAAAGGTGCCCCCCGCGTGCGCGGCGGTGACCAGCGGGAGCGCCAGGACCGGTCCGCCCGGATTGCCCATGCCCGCCGCACTGAGCGAGCTCTTGACGACGAGCATCGTCCAGGCCGCCAGGCCCGGAAAGAGTCCGACCACCACCGCCACCAGGTGGCGCTTCGGCGTAACCTCGAAGGCCTGGGCGGCAATGATCACGCCGATCCAGAGGATGATGGCGATGCCCGCCTCGGCGGGGATCAGCCACGTCAGGGCTGCCATCGTCCCGGTCAGGCAGATCACGGTGACCCCCAGGCCGTTCAGGACCGAATAGCCCGCCCGCGCGCCCAGTTTCTTCCAGGCCGGATGCCCGATGTAGATCGAGGTCGGGAAGGGCGAACCGAACGAGGCGGCGGCCAGGGTGGCGAGGCCGTTCACCACCAGGCTCGGGCGCACCGGATAGTCATCACCGGCCGCGGCGGCCGATTCGATATTTTGCAGCGAGGCCAGCACGCCGATCAGCCCGATGGGGATGACGACGGACAGGTAGGCCACGAAATGGCCGCCGGCCAAAGCCAGCCAAAGCTCGCCCAGGGCGGGCCGCGGCGCATAAAACCCAAAATGTCCGAGCGGAGCGGCCTGCATGCCGCCGACCGGAGCCAGGCCGGTGATCCAGGCCAGCGCGGTCCCCACGGCCAGGACCACAATCGTCGCGGGGACTCCCCCGCGGAATTTTACCCGGCCGAAGAACACGATAAAGACCAGAACCAGGGTCACCAGGCCCACCACCGGCGCGGCGAACGCCTGAAAGAGAAAAGCCAGCCCAAGAAACCCGAGGCCCACGCCGGCCAAAGTCGCCAGCATGGCGGCCTGGGGGGTCCAGGCCCGGATCTTGGCCGCAAAGAAGGCGCAGCCGAATTCGAGGACCCCGCCCAGAAAGCAGGCGACCATTCCCGCATGCCAGGCGAAGCGCTCGGGATCGGCGATGCCCTCGGCCAAGGCGAGTTGCTTGGCCGGCAGCATGACGAGAAAGATGTGCGCAAAGAGGGCGGGCGTCGAAATTCCAAAGGGGAGCGCACAGACATCGTCGCGGCCCTCGCGCCGGGCCAGCGCCAGCGCCTGCCAGGCGTAGTAGAGGTTTCCGACCAGGAAAGAGACCGCGACGCCGGGCAGGATGCGGCCGTAGATCAGCCCGGGAGAAAACCCGAGGACGGATGTGCACAACGGCGCGAGGATGAGCAGCTGGACAAGGTTGTTGACGAAAGCCACGACGAAGCCCTCGCCGTCGCCGGCGGAAAAGAGCTTCATCTTGGTCCGCGCGCGCGCGCCGCCAGGGTGCCGACGAAATGGGCCGTCCAGCGGGCCGCGGCGGCGGCCGCGGTCTGCCCCAGCTTGCGATAAGCCGTGCCGGGGTTCGACTGGGTGCGGTTGCTGCCCGCGCGGAACACGATATGCGGCGTGCCCAGCTCCGTGCAGACCTGGGCGATGGCGGCGCTCTCCATTTCCATGATGTCCGGATTAAGCTTGGCCCGCATGTCCGCGATCTTCGCGTTGGAAACGCCAAAGAGATCGCTCGCCGTGACCACGCCGGTCAGCACCGCCGGCGCGTAGACCATACCCTCCACCTTTACAGCCGCGGCCCGGTAGCCCGGGATGGCCGCCTTCGCGAGCTTGAGGAGCCGTGGATCCGGCGGATAGCTCCAATGGGTCATCCGGCCGGCCAGCGGACCCCGCACCTTGCGGTACACCATGCCCCGGTCCGTCAGGCTGCCCGCGGCGTGGTGAATCGTCCTGGTCGAGATCACGGTGTCTCCCGTCCTGATGCGGGGATTGAAGCGCGAGCCCGTTCCGGTGACAATCACCTCGGAAGGTCGAAACGCGTGGATAAAGAGGGCCGAAACCATCGCCCCGTTGGTGACTCCGACACCCGTCACGGCCGCGACCACGCGCCGCCCGCGCAAAAGGCCGGTCCGATACGGAAAACAGGCCACCACGCCGGATCGGCCGTGCTTCAGCTCCGCCTGGATCAGGCGGATTTCCGAAGGCATGGCGCCGAGGATCAAGGTAAGGGCAGAGGCACGCCGGGGCACGATGGCCCCACATCCAGCAGAACATCGGCCAAGCGGCAACCTCGCCCTTGCCTTTCCGAGCGCTTCATCCAATTGGTTTTTACCCCATGAAACCGTCACTCCAAACCTTATTGATCGCGTTGGTCGCCTCTTTCTCCCCGGCCGCGCTGGCGCAGCCGGTCGCCGCCACCTACGCGCCGCCGACCCACTCCAACCCGCTGGGTACGACCTTCGTCGATTGGGATTCACTCGCGGCGCGGACGACTCCGGTCGGCCAGCAGCGGGCGGTCTTCGACAATCCCACGCCAACCCTGCAAAAATTTGAGGTGCATATCACGACCCTCCGGCCCGGCATGTCGTCGCATCCGATCCACCAGCACCCCTGGGAGGAGATGCTGCTCATCAAGGAAGGAAAGGTGGAGGTGTCGATCAACGGCCAAATCCATCCCGCCGGACCCGGCTTCCTGATCTTCTTCGCCTCGCACGATCCCCATAACCTGAAAAACGTCGGCGACACGCCCGCCACGTACTATGTCATCAATTTCTGCACGGATCTCGTCCAGACCGTAGCCGATCGGCCGGCCTCCGAACAGGCCGTGCCGGGCAAGCTCCCCTCCTCCGTCATCGACTGCGACAGCCTGCCGGCGACGCCGACGAAGACGGGGTCCCGCGTCACCGTGGTCGATTCGCCGACCCTCACGTTTCTCATGCTCGGGAGCCATATCACGACGCTCAACGCGGGCCAGAGCACCCTCCCCGACATCGTCGATTCGGGGGACGAGCTCTTCGTCCTCAAATCCGGCGTCCTCGAGGCGAGCGTCAACGGCGTCACCTGCCGCCTCAAGGCGGGTTCGCTCTTCTATTGCGCCCCCAATGACAAGAGGACCTTCCGGAACATCGGCACGACACCGGCCTCCTACCAGGTCCTCAAGGTCGTATCGGCCAAGACCCCGAAGACGGCCGGGGGGTGAGCAACCGCCGGGCTAGGCTGGAGATTTTCTTCGGAATAGGACGGCCAATCGGACCAGGCCAAGGACGGCGAGGGCGACGTAAAACCAAGCACTGGGCGCGCCTCCTCCTGAGCTGCTGGGGGCGGTGGTTGGCGCCGGGGCGATCGTGATGGTAAGGGTCTGCGTGCCCGTGCCTCCCACATTGGACGCACCGATCGTGTCGATGAAAGTGCCCGATGCGTCCGGCGTGCCGGAAAGGACTCCGGTCGTGAAGGCCAGGCTCAGCTGGGGCAGAGGCGCGCCGCTCAGGGTATAGCTCGTGGGAGAATTCGTGGCGGTGATGTTGTAGGTGAAGGCCACCCCCACGGTTCCGGTCGCGGTGGTGCTGCTGGTGATGACGGGCGCCGCCTGCGCGGAACTCGACGTGGTCACCGCCAGCTGCAGCTGTGTGCCCCCGACGATCGAAAAGGTGCCGACCAAGCCCGGGGTGAGGTTGGCGATGCCAAAGCTAGGCGCCGTAAAGTTGGTGCTGGCGAAGGTCGCCAGCGTGTAGGTTTGGCCCGGGGCACCGGTGCCCTGAAAGTTGAAAACATAGGATCCTATGGTGCCCTGTTTCAGGGGCCCGGCGATCGCCAGCCTGCTCGAGGCGGATCCTGAATTGCTCAGCGTGAAGAACGCCTCGGAGTTTCCGTTCATCGTGACGCCCCCGCTGCCGGCGACGGTCAGTGTGCCGATGCCCGCTCCCGGAATGATGAATGAGCCCCCCGACAAAGTCAGGCTTCCTCCGATCGTGCCATTGCCCGTAAGCGTCGCCCCGCTCGCGACCGTGATCGGGCCCGAACCGGTCCCGCTGCCGCTGGTGTTGTCCACCGCCAGGATGCCATTGTTTACGATCACTCCGCCGGAAAATGTGTTCGCCCCCGCTAGGACGAGCGTGCCTCCGCCGTTCAGGGTCAGGCCCCACGCGCCGGCGTTGCTCCCAGTGCCTCCGCTTCCGCTCTGGTCGGCAATTACGTCCGAGATCGTCTGGGTCTGGCCCGCCGGCGGCGCAAAGGTGAGCAGCGCGGCGGTGCCCCCGTTGTTGGAGTCGTTGCCGCTAAGAAAGATACCCGAGGCAAACGCCGCGCCGGCGGCGCCGCCGGCCGCGGCCGTTCCGGATGAGACTTTGTTGCCGCTCATGGTGATGGGACCGGAAACGGTCAGCGTGCCGCCCGACGCAAAGATGGCCCCGCCAGCGCCCAATCCGCCGCCGCCGCCGAACCCGCCGGCGCCGGTGCCGCCTTTGCCGCCGCCGAAGCCACCGGCGCCGGCCGTGCCCGTAGCACCGCCGCCACCGCCGCCGAAGCCGCCATTGCCGCCGACAGCCGCGCCGCCGCCGCCGCCGCCGCCAAACCCGCCATTGCCGCCGATACCGACGCTGGAACTGCCGCCGCCGCCGCCGGCGCCGCCGCCGGCGCCCCCGGCTCCGCCGTTGGCGTTGCCTGAGCCGCTACCGGCATTGACACCCCCTCCTCCTCCGCCACCTCCCGTGCCGGTGGCGCCCCCACCGCCGCCGCCGCCCGCGGCACCGCCGCCCGCGGCGCCAGTGCCGCCGCCGCTCGCCCCGCCGGGCGAAGTGCCCAGCGCGATGCCGGCGCTGCCGCCCGCGCCGCCGCCGCCACCGTTGGCTCCCAGGCCGATTCCGCCGCCGCCGCCGCCGCCGGTGCCGGTGGCGCTGCCGCCATTGCCGCCGATGCCTCCACCGCCACCGTTGCCCGAGCTGCTGCCGCCGGTCCCACCGGTGCCCCCGACCGCGCTGTTCGGGTTCCCGCTGGTGCCAAAGTTCACATTGCTCAACGTCACATTCGCTCCACCGATCATCGCCAAGGCTCCGCCCCCGCCCAATCCGCCGCCGCCGCCAGTGCCTCCGCTGCCGCCCGGTCCGCCCTGGGCCAGCATGTTTTGGATCGTGAGGTTCTGGATCGTCACCGGGCCGGCGTAGACGAAGAATCCCCGCTGCACGCCCCCGCCATCGAGCGTGAACACGCTCTGGCCGTCGATCGTCAGGGGGCTGGAGGTATTGATCGCCGGCAGGGTGTTCGCCGGGCCCAGCACGATCGACGAGGTCAACTGAATGACATAGACGGTGCCTGGGTTGGCGTCGACCGCGGCCAGCGCGCTAACGAGCTGGGGCGCGGTGGCGACTTGGATCGTCGTCTGGGCCCAAAGGTGCGGGGCCGCAAGAAACCCAATGGATAAAACTGAAGCCATGCGGCTGGCGGCGCGCCCGATAGTCATTCAGTGCAAGTATTGGCTAGCTCTCGTTTTGCCTGTCAATGTTTTCCGGGTGAACGTGTTGTTGAATAAGATCGGCCCAGGAGGCCAGTCTGACCCAACGGCGACGCCGAGGTTCCATAACCTCTCCCGGGCGGCTATTCGGCCCGAATCCTGCGATAAGATCGCCAACCCACCGCTTTCGACATAGGCTACCCTATGGCCCTTCATATCGCCCTCCACCATCGCACCTCCTACCGCTACGATCGGGCGATCATGCTGGGACCGCAACTCATCCGGCTGAAGCCGGCCCCGCACTGCCGCACTCCCATCATCAGCTATTCGCTCAAGGTCGAGCCCGCTGAGCATTTCATCAACTGGCAGCAGGATCCGCAGGGCAACTACAGCGCGCGGCTGGTCTTTCCGAAGCCGACCAAGGTGTTTTCCGTCGAGGTCGACCTCGTCGCCGAGATGACCGTGTACAACCCCTTTGACTTCTTTCTCGATCCGACGGCCGAAAAGGCGCCCTTTGCCTATGAACCGAAGCTCGCCGCCGAGCTGACGCCTTTCCTGCGGAAGGATGCCCTGACGCCGGCGCTCGACTCCTTCCTGAAGGCCGTGGACCGCACGCCGCTGCCCTCCATTGAATTCCTCGTGGCCCTCAACCAGCGGGTCAATCGGGCGGTGCGGTATGTCATCCGGCTCGAGCACGGCGTGCAGGCGCCGGAGGAGACGCTGACCCTCGGCAGCGGCTCCTGCCGGGATTCGGCGTGGCTCCTGGTCCAGGCCCTCCGGCACCTCGGGCTCGCCGCCCGGTTCGCGTCGGGCTATCTGATCCAATTGCGGCCCGACCTCAAGCCGGGCGAGGAGGCGTCGGGCGCCGCGCAGGACTTCACGGACCTCCACGCCTGGTGCGAGGTGTATCTGCCGGGTGCCGGGTGGATCGGGCTCGATCCGACCTCCGGGCTCCTGGCGGGCGAGGGCCACCTGCCGCTGGCCTGCTCGCCCGAGCCTTCGGGAGCGGCCCCGATCAGCGGCGCCGTGGAGAAGTGCGAGACTTCCTTCGAACACGAGATGACCGTGCGGCGCATCGTGGAGTCGCCGCGGGCCACCCTGCCCTATTCGGACGAGACCTGGACCGGCATCGACGCGGTCGGCGCCCAGGTCGACACGATCCTCAGGAAGGGCGACGTGCGGCTGACCGTGGGCGGCGAGCCGACCTTCGTCGCATTGGACCAGGTGGACGCCCCGGAGTGGAACGTGACCGCCCTGGGGCCGCGCAAACGGGAACTGGCCGAGAAGCTCCTCCGGCGGGTTTTTGCCGAGTACGGCCGGGGCGGCCTGATCCACTATGGCCAGGGCAAATGGTATCCTGGGGAGCCGCTGCCCCGGTGGGTCCTCGCGTGTGTCTGGCGGAAGGATCGGAATCCCATCTGGCGCGATCCCCAGCTGTTCGCCAATCCCCTTGTGCCCGGGACCCGGGGTCCGGCCGATGCCCGCGCCTTCGCCGCGGGCCTCGCCGGGCTGCTGCGCTTGGGCGAGGACCGGCTGGTGCCCGGGTACGAGGATTCCCTCTATCACATCTGGAGAGAGCGGCGGATTCCGGCCGGCTACGATCCGCTCGAGGTGAGCTTGAACGACCGCGCCGAGCGGGCGCGCCTGGGCGCAATCATGGAGACCGGCCTCGATCAGCCGGTCGGCTACGCGCTCCCGGTCAGGCGCACTCCGGACCGCGTCTGGAATTCATCGCCCTGGCATTTCGTGGCGGGGCGGATGTTCCTGGTTCCCGGCGACTCGCCGATGGGCCTGCGCCTGCCGCTCTCGCTCCAGCCCTGGCGGCCGCTCGGCTCGGTCGCGGCCGCGCCGGAATCCGAGGTCCGCTTCGCCCTTTGCGTGGAAACGCGGAACGGCCACGTCACCGTCTTCATGCCACCGACCGAAAGGCCCGAGGATTATCTCGATCTGCTCACGGCCGTGGAGCTGGCCGCCTCGTCCCTCGGGCTGACGATCGTCCTCGAAGGCTATCTGCCCCCGACCAGCCTGCTGTTGGATAACATCAACATCACGCCCGATCCCGGCGTCATCGAGGTCAATATCAACCCCTCCGCCAGCTGGCCGGAACTCTCGCAAAAGACGAACTGGCTCTATGCCGCCGCCCGCGAATGCGGCCTGGGCGCGGATAAGTTCATGATCGACGGCCGCCATGCCGGGACCGGCGGAGGGAACCACATCGTCCTCGGGGGCCCGACTCCAGAGGATAGTCCGCTCCTGCGGCGACCCCACCTCCTGAAAAGCCTCATCGCGTACTGGCACCAGCATCCCTCGATCAGCTACCTCTTCAGCGGGCTCTTCGTCGGCCCCACCAGCCAGAGTCCCCGGATCGACGAGGCGCGCAACGACAGCATCTACGAGCTCGAGATCGCCTTTCTCGAATTGGAGCGCCAGCTGGCCGCGAACAGCGACGGCACGGGCAACTGCCCATCCTGGCTGGTCGACCGCATCTTCCGCAACCTCCTGATCGACGTGACGGGTAACACGCATCGCGCCGAGTTCTGCATCGACAAGCTCTATTCCCCGGACAGCGCCACCGGCCGCCTCGGGCTGCTCGAGTTCCGGGCCTTCGAGATGCCGCCGCATCCGCGGATGAGCCTGGTGCAGCAGCTCCTGATCCGGTCGCTCGTCGCCCGATTCTGGGAACATCCGTATTCGCCGCGCCGCCTCACGCGCTGGGGCACGGAGCTCCACGATCGCTTCATGCTGCCGCATTTCCTCCAGCGCGACATGGCGGAGATCGTGGCCGACCTGAAGGGCTGGGGCGTGGCCTTTGCGGAGAGCTGGTTCGCTCCCTACCTCGAATTTCGGTTTCCCGTCTTTGGCCGGGTGCGTTGCCGCGAGCTCGAGCTGGAGCTGCGCCAGGCGCTGGAGCCCTGGCACGTCATGGGCGCGGAGAACGACGGCGGGACGGTGCGCTACGTGGATTCCTCGGTCGAGCGCATTCAGCTGAAGCTCACCGGCCTCACCCCGGAGCGGTACCAGGTCGCCTGCAATGGCTGCCAGGTTCCGCTCCACGCCACGGGCGCCGTGGGCGAATACATCGCCGGCGTGCGCTATCGCGCCTGGAAGCCGGCCTCGGCGCTCCATCCCACGATCGGCATCGACAGTCCCCTCGTCTTCGATCTGGTCGACACCTGGAATGGGCGTTCCGTCGGCGGGTGCACCTATCACGTCACCCATCCCGGCGGGCGCAATTACGCCAAGACGCCGGTGAATTCGTACGAGGCCGAGAGCCGCCGGCTCGCGCGCTTTCTGCCCTTCGGGCACACACCCGGCCAGCTGGAGACCCTGGCGGCTGTCCCGCGTTCGCCGGAATTTCTCTATACGGTCGATCTCCGACTCGCGGACAAGGTCTCGGCCATGAAGGGATAGGCGGTTCGCCGCCGCGCTGGCCATGGCCGTCTTCCCCCCGCTGCGCGCCTCCGACGACCCCCTGCCGGGGTATGCCGGATTCGCCGACCGTTACGACGAGTGCCGGGCGCCGGACGGCTCCTTGCGGCCGCTCTGGGCGGATTTTCTCCGCAGCCTCGGGCCGGATCCGTCCGCAACGCTGAGGTCGGCGGCCGAAGCCTGTGCCCGCGCCGTCCTCGAGCAGGACGTCAGCATGAACGTCTACGCGGGAGACCGGTCGGAACCCAAGCCATGGCCCCTAGATGTCGTTCCGCACCTGGTCAGCGCGAATGACTGGGAGGTGCTGAGCGACGGGCTCCGCCAGCGTGCCCGGCTGTACAACACGCTCCTCGCGGACCTCTACGGCCCCCAGAAATTTCTCCGCAAGGGGGTGCTCCCGGCCCAGCTCGCGATGGCCAATCCCCATTTTCTCCGGCCCTGCTCCGGCCTGGGTAACCAGCCGGGGATTTTCCTGCACCACTACGCCGTCGACATCGCCCGCTCGCCCGACGGACAGTGGTGGGTCCTCCAGGACCGGCTGGACGCCCCTTCCGGCCTTGGCTACTCGCTGCAAAACCGGCTCATCGTCCGGACCGCGCTTTCCCAGGCGTTTCGCGAGGCGCAGGTGGAAAAGCTCGCAAAATTCTTCCACGATTTCCGATCCTCCCTCGCCGAACTCACGCCGAATCCGACCTGGGGAGAGGATCCGCGGGTGGTCTTCCTGACTCCGGGCCCCGCCAACGAGACCTACTTCGAGCACGCCTATCTCGCGCGATTTTTCGGCTATCCCCTCGTCGAGGGGGCGGATCTGACCACGCGAGACCGCCAGGTTTTTCTGCGCACGGTGGGCGGCCTGCAGCGCGTTGACACGGTGATCCGGCGCGTGGATTCGGGCTTTTGCGATCCCCTCGAACTCAATGCGCGGTCTGTCCTCGGCGTGCCCGGCCTCGTCCATGCGGCCCATGGCGGCCGCGTCGCCCTGGCCAATCAGCTCGGCGCGGCGGCCCTGGAGAGCTCCTGCCTCCTCGCCTTCCTGAAGCCGCTCAGCCGCGCCGTCCTGGGCGAGGACTTGCGGCTGCCCAGCGTCGCCACCTGGTGGTGCGGCCAACCGGAGGCGAGGGAGTACGTGCTGGCCAACCTCGATTCCTTGGTCATCAAGCCTTCGTTCCGTGACCGGGGCGCCCTCGCCACCCGCTACGGCGCGCTGCTCACCGACCGTGAGCGCGATGCCCTCGGAGCGGATATCGAGGCCCGGCCCGGAGCCTACTGCGGACAGGAACGGGTGCTCCTCGGCACGACTCCCTCCTGGTCCGAAGGCGCCCTCCGCCCGGTGCCCTTCGTCATGCGCCTGTTCGTCGCGTGGCACGCCGGGGACTATCACGTCATGCCCGGCGGCCTCACCCGGTTCGATTCCGCCGGCGGCGATGCGATCGTCTCGCTCCAGCGCGGCAGCGCCACCAAGGATACTTGGATCTATGCCTCCGGTCCGACGGAAGCCCCCCCGCAGCTGACGCTGGGGGACTCGCCCGGCGGCTATCATCGGCCCGAAAGCACGCCGAGCCGGCTCGCGGACAATCTCTACTGGCTGGGCCGCTACCTGGAGCGCACGGCGCACATGGCCCGGCTGCTCGACCGGCTCGACCCCCTGCTGCGGGACGAGATCACCGCGCTCGATCCCGCGGTGGCGACCGACAGCCTGCGCCTCCTCCTCGGGGCCCAGCAGAGCTCCGCGGAAGCCGGCGCCACGATCGGCGAACTGGCGACCCAGATCCGGCTCCAGGCGGACGACGCCGCCCAGCCGGGCAGCCTGGCCGCGAACCTCGGCCAGCTGATCCGCGTCCTGGACCAGGTGAAGGTGAACCTACCTCCGGAATTCTGGCGAATCCTAAGGCGCCTGCGGGCGATCGCGGCGCAGGGGCAGCCCCAGCTCGAATCGGATTTTGGGCAGCAGCTCGCCGCCCTTGAGGCCCTCACCACCGAGACGCTCGCCCATGACACAGGCTGGCGCTTCCTGAAGCTTGGCCGCCGCCTCGAGCGCGCCCGGCAGCTGCTCCTCCTGGCCGATGAGCTGCTGCTGCCGGAACGCCCTCCGGGCGAGTCGCTCGGCGCACCGAGCGAATTCCGGCTGCAGACGCTCCTGCATTTCTCGGACACCCTCTTCATCTACCGCGGAATCTATCGCGGCCTCTACCAGCCGGCCTCGGTGCTCGCGTGGCTGGTCGCCGCGCCGGAAAATCCGCGGGGTCTGCGTTTCCAGGCCGACCGGATCACGGAGCATCTGGCGGCGCTGCCCGAGGAGCCGGCGCCCCGGGCCGTCCCGGCGCTGCGCGCGGCGGCCTTCCGGCTGGTCAGCATGGTCAAGCTCTCCGATCCGGCGGCGCTCGCGGGCGATCCGCGGCTCGCGCGGGAGTTCTTCGACGGAGCGGAGGCGATCCTGACGGAACTCAACAATCGGCTGACCCAGATTTATTTCACCCATTCGGACCTGCCGGAGACGTTCCTGGCCACCTAGGGCGCGCCCGATGCACCGCTACAGCATCATCCACACGACCTGCTACACGCACGCCTCCGCCGCGAGCGCGGCCTGGCAGGCCCTGCACCTGCAGCCGCGCAACGAACGGGGGCAGCATTGCGACGCCTTCGAGCTCGAGGTCGCGCCGCACCCGGTGGACCTCACCTCGCGCCTCGACTATTTCGGCAACAAGCAGCACCTCTTCACGCTGCGGGAGCCCCACCGGGAACTGACCGTCACCAGCCGCAGCGTCGTCAGCCGCGAGGAGCCGGTCCTGCCGATGGCCGGCCTCACCCCGGCCCTGGCGGAAATCCCCGCCCTCGTCCAGGAGGCCGTGGCGGAAGATGACTTCAGCCTCGAGCAATTCCTGCACCCATCGCCCCTGGTGCCGCTGCTGCCCGGGGCGCGCGCGCTGGTGGACGAGCTCGGCCACGGCCTCGGCGGAGGCACCGCCGTGATGGATTGGCTCGCGATTGTCGGAGAGCGGTTCCACCGGGCCTTCACGTTCGACCGCGAAGCCACGGCCGTCTCGACCCCGCTGGCCGAGGTGCTCGCGGAGCGTCGGGGCGTATGCCAGGATTTTGCGCATCTGCTCATCAGCTGCCTGCGCCAGTGCGGGCTGCCGGCGGCCTACGTCAGCGGCTACGTCCTCACGAAGCCCCCGCCGGGCCAGCCGAGGCTGGTGGGCGCGGACGCCTCCCACGCCTGGGTGTCGGCCTACATCCCCGGCACCGGTTGGGTCGACTATGATCCGACCAATGCATGCTTCGTCGGCGTTAGCCACATGGTCGTCGCCCGGGGCCGGGATTTCTTCGACGTCAGCCCGGTCAAAGGCCTGTTCAGCGGCGGCGGCGGGCAGACGCTGGAGACGGGCGTCACCGTCGAGGAAGCCGGTAGCGGTACCGTTTGGGGGTAGCGCGAGCGGCAGACTTTATGCTCTCTTCGGGATCCCATGCCCAAAGCCACCGTCATATCACTCGTCAACATGAAGGGCGGCGTCGGCAAAACGACGACGGCCGTCAATTTGGCCGCCTATCTCGTGCGTGAGCACGGCAAAAAGGTCCTCCTGATCGACCTGGATCCGCAGACGAACACCTCCCTGAGCCTGCTGACCGAAAAGGCCTGGTCCAGCTGGGCGGACGAGCACGGCACCATGGCGGATGTCTTCGAACTCGGCGCCAAGCGCAAGCGGGACAAGCCCGTCCGGCTGGAGGACTGCGTCATCCACGACGTCGTGCCGGAGATTCCGGGCCTCGATCTCGTGCCGAGCCACCTGCAGCTGACCTTCCTCGACCTCGATCTCGCCGCGCGCCCGGGCCGCGAGCGCATCCTGGCGCGCAAGCTGGGGAAGCTCGCCGAGACCTACGACGTCATCCTCTGCGACTGCCCGCCCAATCTGCAGACGGCCACCCAGAACGCGCTCTACGCCAGCAACTGGTTCCTCGTGCCGATGCAGCCGGACTTCCTCTCCTCCATCGGACTCGGCCTGCTCCTCGACCGGCTCGCCTACCTGAAGGGAGAGCTGGAATTCAAGATCAAGTGCCTCGGCGTCGTCTTTTCGCGGGTGCGCCGCCATGTGACCTTTCACCAGGAGACGATGGAGCGGCTGCCGGGCGAGAAGCAGTTTCGGAAGCTGCATTTCTTCAAGACCGTGATCCCCGAGAACATCGCGCTGAGCGAGGCGCCGATGGCGGCGCAGCCGATCGCGCTCTATGCCGCCTCCGCCGCCGGCGCCGAGGCCTTCAGCGCCCTGGCGCGGGAGGTGGTGGCCCGCCTCGAGACGAGTTGAAGCCCGGCGGCCGCGCCCTCAGGCCGCGATCGGGCCGCCGCCGCCCGCGCCGGGCGGGTAATAATGCAGCGCCAGCCAATTGATCAGAACGAGGATCGCGATTCCTGGCAGGCCGACCTCCACGCCCTGCGCCGCCCAAGCGAGCGCCGGGTGCCCGCCGATCAGCGCCGGAAAGGCCGCCACCAGCAGCACCGCCGCCGCCACGCCGGCGAAATAGGCGGCGGCCGCGTGAAACCAGCGCATGCCGAGGCCGGCCAACAGGCCGCGCAACGTGAAGACAAAGGCCAGCAATTGGATCATCATGACGATCGCGCCCGGCGGCGAAGGATGGGACGTCAGCGCCCAATTGAGCCAGGGCGCCAGGAGCGCAACCGCCAGGGCCGACCGCGCGCGTCCCCAGAGAGTCGCCAGCAGCGGGGCATAAAACATCGGCAGCAGCCGGGCTCCCAATTTCGCGGTCTCGGGGACCGGAAGCACATGAATCATGAACGGAAACATCACCGAGAGCGACAGCAGGATCCCCAACTCGCGCGCGAGCGACGCGGTCAGGAAGCGGGGCGCCCGGATGACACCGGTGGCGGAGGATGCAGGCATGACGATGGGCGGAGTCGCGGTGGCGGCCATCGTCAGCTACCGCGGCGCGTGAGGGAATCACGGGGCATCATCGCCCCTATCCGCTATCCCCGCCGTCCCGCCATGGCAACGGGAAATCGGTAGGGGTACAGGAGCGGTTGCCTGCGCCCAGATACCCATAACCGCCTTGTCTTTTTTGGGTGCCTGCACCAAATTTCCCATGGTGAATCGGAGACGATTTCTGACTCTGTTTTTTTAATTCGTCAAATATCACATTGTTACCAAATAGCGGGGACCGCTGGCATGCCGCCAGCAGCTCCTGCGTCCACCAGCATGAAAACAAGGCTCCATAAAATCACGCTACTCGCCGTGGTCGCCTGGCTTCCCGCCATCCTCCGCGCGGATCACGAGGCTTTCGTCGTCATCAACGTCAACGCCTCGAAGGCCTACACCGAGCACAAGATGGCCAACGGCTCCCCCCGGCCGGAGACCTACATCTTCTACAAGGGAAATTTCTTTCCCGGCACCCCCGATTTGTCGATGTCGCGCATGACCTTCGACGATATCGCCAAGGTGCTCGCGCCCAACCTCGCCAAGCAGAATTACCTCCCCGCGAAAGACCCGCGGGCCGCCGACCTGCTCATCGTCGTCAACTGGGGCACGACCATGACCGATCCGAGCACGGACAAGAACGGCGCCGAGCTGCAGACCGAGTACGACAACCTGATGGGGTCGGTCAGCGCCTATAACAGCGCGTGGAACGGATATATGTCCGGCGGGACCGGACCCACCGGGCTCCCGCCCGATCCCAGCGACATCACCTCCAACCTGATGGTGGGGCAGGCCAGCCAGTTTTCCGCGACCTCCTATGCGGCGGTCAACGCCCGGCTGCTCGGCTACACCGAAGCAATCACCAAGGAGGCGGATAAGTCATGGGCCTTCTCGAGCGGCCTGAACTCCGCGGCGGAAACCCATCTCAGCGAATTGAACCAGGAGCGGTACTTCGTCATCGTCCTCGCCTACGACTATCAGAAGATCCTCCGCGAACACAGTCTCGCCGTGTCGGGCCATGGGAAGCCGGCCCAGCCCGCGCCCCTCTGGACGCTCCGGATGAACGTGCAGGCCGACGGCAATAACTTCACGCAGGCCCTTCCGGCCATGAGCCAGGCAGCCGCCGACTACTTCGGCAAACGGCTGGACGGCCTGCAGACGGCCCAGGTGTCCGTCGGCTCGCGGGGCAACGTCGATATCGGCGAAACCAAGTTCCTGGGCGTGACCAAATAGGCGGGCTCAGCCCGTCAGATAGCGCAGCGCGTTCGCCAGGAAGCGCCGCTGCAGCGCCGGATGCATGCCGGTGATCTGGTGCAGGACCAGGCGGGTTGAACCCATCCTGGCGGTGAGTGTGCCCGCCCCAAGGTGGCGGTCGTGATCGCGGCCGTAGCCGGCCACGATCTCGACGCCGTCTCCCTCAACCCGCCAGCCGTCGGCGCCGCCGCTCTTGACCTGATAGTGAAGCCCGAGGGCCTGGTCGATGGGCATGCCCTCGTAGAGGGGATGCCGGCGGACGAAATACCAGGCCCCCATCCAGGAGGCGCGAGAGGTGCCCACCATGCCCTGGAAGCGGAAAGCGCCCTCCCCCGCCAGTTGCCGGGCCAGGCCCTCGGCCTGGCCGGGACCGGAGGGAAGGGCTAGTAGGGGAAGCCCGCCGCGGACCGCGGCCAGCAGCGATGCGGAGAGACCGGGCTGCGCCGCCGACGACCGCGCCAGGTCTGCGCCATCGGCATCCGTCGCGGAGCTCCTGGCTGTTGGTTCCCTTCCGCCGGAAAAGACCACCGCGTCCCAATGGCTCCCCGGTTCGAAGGGCGCGGCCAGGATTCCCGGAAGTCGCCCCACCTGCGCGGCCAGCGCCGCGGGCACGTCGGCCAGCCCGATACGCAGCGGCCGGGGGCCCGCGGGCGGCAGCCCGACGACCAGGAGCTCGCGCTCGTGGGTGACCGCAGGATAGCCGCTCAGCTCCAGCCGCGAACGCCAGATCCCCGGCGACAGCAGGGGATCGCTTTCCATCCCCTCCTGGACCAGGTACGAAAGGCGGTCCCGCTCGTAGCCGGGCGCTGGGAACCTCTTCCGCAGCGCCACCCGTCCGTCCGGGCCCGTGAGAGTGAACGTCAGGGTCCCTCCGGTCGTCCGGTCGGAATCGTTGAGGAGGTAGAGGTCGAACACGGCCCGCTCCCCCGGCTCGAAAACCAGGTGCCGCTGCTTCGCCACGGGCCGCACGGGGACCAGACTTTCGCCGATCGCCCGCGGGTCGGCCTTGAAGTCGCGAAAATTGTCCACGAGGCCCGAGTGGTTCTCCATCGCCGTCGATTCCCAGCCGCTGATCACCGCCATGTCGGTCTCATCGCTGATCCGGATATTCTCCATCAGCTGGCCCCAGGACTCGTAGGCGCGCCGGCCGATGGACCGAAAAAGATCGCTGGCGGCCGGAAAGGCGGTGCGGAAGCCCCAGCGGTCGAGGAAGGCGTTGGTGACGGCGAGAATCTCCTCGTGGTCCAGCCGATCGTAGCTCTCCCCGCCGTGGCGGCGGATCTGTTCGAGGATCGCCTGATGGTCGTCGGAGGAGGCGGGGCCCTTCATCTCGCCCCACTCGACGATCTCCGCCCGGTTGGGCGAGCGGTAGTAATAATCGCGCGGGGAGAGGTAACAGGCGTCCTGCCAGACATCGGTGGCGTGTCCGCTATGGTCGACCCACCAGCCCCCAGCTCCACCCTCCAGGGTCGCCACCCGCTCGGACCGTCGCACCTTGTCGTCGTAGGCCGCCTCCCAGGCCTGGGTGTTCCGCATCACGAAGCCGTCGGTGCCGACAATCGAGCGGCTGGGATCCTCCGCGCGCATCGCGGCGAAAAGCCGGAGCAGCGCCGGATTGGTGGGATCCACCCGTCCCTCGTTCTGGATGATGTAGTGCACGACCGAGGGATGGCTGCGGAAGGCGCGAATCATCCCGAGGATCTTGGCCTCCATGTACCGCTCGGTGAACCCGGCCGGCCGGTTGCGCGGCGCCACCGCCTGGCTCCCCCCGCCAGGCTCGAGGCAGCGCATGAGTCCGGCGCGGTCTTGGAGCCTCAGGACGTCCTCCTTCGCCAGGTTGCGATGGAAGTTCAGCGCGTTCAGGTTGAAGGCCTTGGCGGCGCGGACCTCTTTCTCCGCGAGCTCGGGAGTGGGGAACAGACCGTTCAGCGCCCAGAAGCCCCAGGAAATCGAGGTGTAGAGCCGGATGCGCCGGCCATTCAGCCGGAAGAGCGCGTCGTGGCCGATTCCCTCCGCCGCAAACCAGCGGAATCCGAAGTCCGTCTCACGCAGATCGGGCGGGCTACCGGCTGCCGCTGGAATCCAGGTCGCGCGCAGCCGGTAAAGCCGGGGAGTCGCGAGATCCCAAAGCTCGGCGGCGTCCGCGGTCAGCGGCGCGGTGGCGGCGGCGGTCGCTCCGGCGGATACGACGAGCGGCATGTCGGCCGTCGCAAGCACGCGGCCGGCCGGGGTATCGAGCACCTCGAAGCGGACTTTTCCCCTCTGGTCGTCGCCGGCGACATTCTCCACCTCCGCATGGGCCGTGATGGTCCGCGCCGCGGGTGTATTGAGCACCCAGGCATCGGCCACGCGGACCGGGCCGTGGGAGCTCAGCATCAGCCCGCGGTCGAGACCGCCGAATCCATGGCTCTTTTGGAACTCGAGGCCGCCCCAGTTCAGTCGGTTGCCGTCGACCCAGTCGAGCCGGCCTCCGGGGTTGGTGATCCGAATCGCGAGCCGATTCCCGCCCGGCTGCGCCGCGGCGCTGAGATCACAGGCAAAGGGCAGTTCCTCCATGATCGAGTACCCCACCAATTTTCCGTTCAGGTAGACCTCCGCCCTTTGCCGCGCCGCGCGCACATGGAGCAGGATGCGCTTCCCGATGAAACTGTCCGGAATCTCGATCTGCCTCCACCACCACGAGACCCCATAGTAGGCGCCATTCCTCACCTCGTCGTCCGTGGTCTCGAATTTGTACTCGTCCCGGTAAGGGCGGAACCCCGTCGCGCCCCAATAGAATTGCTCCACGGTCGCCGGCAGCGTCACCATCCGACCCAGGCCATCGTGCAGGACGCCCCAGCCGCCGGTGGGAGGATTGACGGCGAGCTTGGCCAGGTCGACGTCGGCCGGCAGGTGGATCCGGTCCTGTTTCCATTCCGCCTTCACATCGGGCCATAGGCGCCAGCCACCGTCCTCCAGCGCGATTCCCCCCGGCCCGAAGGGCGTGCCCTCGCCGCGACCGGAGCCGGACGAGGAATCCGCCGGGGCGCCGAGGAGCTCGCGCAAGCCCAGCGTCACGCCCGAGCCCGCCAATCCCATGACGCGCAGGAAGGAACGGCGGTTCATGAGGCCACGATCCAGAGCAGCCAGGCCTCGGCGGTGGGCTTGGTCATGGCCGTGGCGCCATCGAGGTGCGCGGGTTGCGTTTCACCGCTGCGCGGATTGAACCAGGTCGCTTCCGCGCCGGACGCGTTGAGCGCCCGCGAGAGACGGATCTGGTCGCCGGCGGGCGAATAGATCAGCCAGCGGCGCCCTTCCTCCGCCAGGCACCAGCCCTCCGGCACCAGCCCGTCGGTCGGCTTCATGCGCGGGAGCGCGTCGGCCACGTGCTCTTCGACAAAGCGGACGAGCGCCTGGTCATCATGCGCGCCCTCCGCCCGGACGGCCTCGCCCTCGGCGGAGAGAAAGGAGGCGCCGCCGGCCATCAGGATCGGAATGGGACCAAAGCCGCCCTGCCCGGCCAGGACCGCCTTCTCGGGAAACCGGTCGCGATATTCTCGGACCTGGCGGTAGATGTATTCCGCCTTGGTCGGGACGGCCGCGTCGCGGCCGAATTTGTTCGTGCGCAGCTCGCGAAAGGCCAGTTTGCCCAGGCCGTCCGGGGCAAAGAGCGTGCCGTCGGTCAGGTACTGCCAATACCGGGCATCGATGATGTCGACGTGCGCCGCCCGCGCCGGGTCGGCGAGAATGGCGTCGGTCACCGGCTTGCTGGTCTGCAGGACCAGGCGCACGTGGCGACCGTGGGCCTTTTCCCAGTCCGCCACCGTGTCGATGAAGAACTGCTGGAAGGGCAGCGGTCCGGCGAACTGGTAGCCGAGCGTGACGATGAGATTCGGCGAGTCCGCCAGGACATCGAGCGTGTGCCGGATGTACCGCTGGTGCAGGTCGCGGCGCGCCGGATTGCCCACGTCGTAGAACTGATCCGCGACGTGGATGCGGTTCTGCGCCGGACCCTCGAACGGCGGCGGCTCGGGCAATCCGTCCCCGTTGATGTTGTTGGCGGGCCGCCAGGCATACTCGGCGAAGTGCGCCCCGGCCTCCTCGACGTTATGGTTGCAATAGAGCTGGCAGGCAAACACGAGGCCCTGGGCCGCGCAGTCGTCGGCCATCTCGCGCATCCGGGCGAAATACCACGGATTGTACTGCGTCAGGTCGTACTTGCTCAGCCCGTCCCATGCCAGGCCCTGGCCGCTTCTCCTCCACGGCGACTCGAAGAAGGGGCCGTAGGCATCGCCGTCCTCGCGCCGGGTGATCAGATGCTCCTCGCGCCGGCGATCGTACCACAACCCGGGAAAGGCCCAATAGATCGAGGCCTGCTGCGCGGCCATCCGGCCGGTCAGGGCCGCGAGATCCTCGGTGAGACTTGTGCCGTACCGGCCCGGGGCCCAGCGCGTGGGGCTGGTGCCCGTCTCCCGTTCCCGCCCGGGGACCAGCTGACCCTTCCAGAGAGCGGAATTCATGGAGGAGCCGAACAGGGCGCGGTTGCCGACGACCAGATATCCGTGCACCAGGGTGAGCGGCCGCACGGGCCGCGGGGCCGGGGCCGGCACGGCGGCCGCGGCGAGCGCGGGCAGTCCGGCGGGGTCGTCCGGAGCTTCGGCCGTCGCCAGCGCGGCCACCGCCTGATCGCCGGCCCGCGCCGCCAGCTGCGCGCGATAGAGGGAGGGCACCGCCTCGTTGACCACCACCCGGTTGGGAGCACCCGGGGCATTCTCAACCTTGAAGAGGCTCGCGGCCGCCGTGTTCCACACGAGGTTGTTGGCGGATGTCCAGCCCGCGCCTTGCGTCTTCGGGCCGATGTTCAGGAACGCGAGCCCGGCGCCCCCGATCGTCAAACGGTCGTAGAGGGCGCCGCTGGCCCAGCTCTCGAAGGGTCCGATGTCCACCTGCGCGCGCACCGTCCGGCACTCGAGGAAGACATTCGGGCCCGCGGCGCAAAGCCCGGCGGCAAAATCATGCCGTCCGTCCTCCGTCGCGCAGCGCTGGACCAGCACCTGCTGGCCGTCGACGTAAAAGCCCAGGCGGCGCCACGAACCGGATTCCGACACCGGCTGGAGATTGGCGCAATCCTCGACCGTGACCGCCCGGGCCTGGTGGCCCACCCAGACGCAGGCGGATACAAATTGCCGGGCCACCACCCGCCTGACCCAGGCGTCTTCGACCCGGTCGAGGGACACGCAGATCCATGCGTGCTCCTCGTCGAGCGGCCGGGTGGCGTCGCATTCGCTGACGCAGGCGAGCCCCTCGACCCCGACCTGGCGGATCCGGCCCGGCCAGGTCAAGGAGTAGACCCGGGCGCCCCCGAACTTCTCGTCCAGGGCCGTCGTGATCGGCGCGTCCAGGGTGATGGTCTTGGCCATGGTGTCGACGCCGGTGACCGTGCGCTCCCAGTCGATGTCGCGCGAGCCGGGGATCCAATCCAGCCGGAGGTCCGCGTAGTTGCCGCTGAACTTGTCCATGCCCAAGGCGGTTATCCATGCCTTGGTGCTCGGCCGGCGCACCAAGACCCGCTGGCCGGCGGCGATGCCATCCACGCTGGCGAGCGCCAGCACGCGCGCGCCGGCGGGAACGGCGGCGGCCGTCACCGGCACCCCGGACCCGAGGGAAGGATCTCCGGCTCCGCCTATCTCGATGAGCGTGCGCCGGGATTGGCCGGCGGCCACGAGGGTGGTGCCGTGGCCGCGGAGCACGACTCCGGATGCGCTGATGCGCAGCTGGCCTTCGATCCGGTAGGCGGCGGCCTGCAGCGCCACCGCGCCGCGGAATCCGCTCGAGTCGGGAGGCAGCTGCGCGACCGCATCGAGGGCGGCCTGGATCAGGCGCGTGTCATCGCCGCCCGTGGGGGCCACGGTATATCGCGCCGGCACCGCGGGCAGCGGCACGCCGCCGCCGCCATAGCCCGCGGTCGAAAAATCGATGGCCTCGGCGGGCGCCGCTCCGCGCATGGGCGGAACGGCGGACAGGAGCGCAAGGGCGACAAGCAGGCAGGGGCGGGGTACGGGCAGGAGGGGCATCCCTGGCTTGACGAACATGGCCGCCAAAAGGACCACCCGATGTTGGTCGGGGGCGGCGACCGCCGCGCGCGCGGCTCCCGGTCAGTCGAGTGACCGGACATACGCCGTCAGCCTTGCGATCTCGCTCGCCCCCAGCTTCTTCCTGAAAGAAGGCATCTCGCCCTTGATGCCGCGGGTGATGATATTTGAGATATAGCGGTCGCTCACCCGGACATTATGCAGATCGGGACCCTCGTCGCCGGTTGCATCCGCCCCGTGGCAGTGCGCGCAACTCGCGAGAAACAGCACACGGCCTTGCGCGATGAGAGCCGGCGAGCTCGGGGTGGGAGTCTCGAGCGCCAGCATCATTTCACCGCCCCAGTAGCCCGCGCCCAGGATCAGGATCGCGGCTAGCCCGACCGTCGCCAGGTAGCCGACGGGCGCCTTGCTCGCGGCGAAGTCGCCGGCGAGCACGCGCCAGATCGCGAGTCCCACGATCAGCGCGAAAGCCGGCCAGACGAACAGGTGGTGGAAGCGCATGGCGTCATGACCGAGCATGACGCCCTTGCTCATGACCAGACCGGAGACGACAGCAGGCACAGTTCCCAAGGCGCCGAGCACCGTCGTCCAGTAGCCCGCCGCGTGGAGGCCGCGCCGCAGGGCCAGGTCGGGAAAGAAGAAGCCGGATGCGTCCAGCGCTCCAGAACACAGGATCAGGGCGATCGGAAAATGTACCGTCGCACCATGCATCTTTGCCCACATTTCGTTGTGCATCGCTCACGGGGAGGCCAGGGTTGAATCCACGATCGCCAGCGTGGGGTGGCTCTCGACATAGGACACGCTCGTGAGACCGAGCATGGAGCGGAGCCTCGGGGCTGCGACGAGCATCGGCCCCGGTTTCGGCGCGGTTCCCGCCTCGGGCTGGGGAAATGCCGTCGAACGGGCGGTGTGAAAGGTGATGTTGCCCTCGACCTTCTGGACCACCTGGTGGATGTGGCCATTGAGCACGGTGACCGACCCGAATCGCTTCAGGAGGGTCAGGGCCCTGGCGCCGTCGGCGGTGCCCCATCCCCACTTCGGATAAACCATCCAGAGGGGCACATGGGCAAAGACGACGACGGGCGTCTCCGACGAGAGCGGCGCGAGGTCCTGGGCGAGCCAGGCCAGCTGCTCCTCCCCCATGACGCCCAGGCCGCCCTCGGTCACGCCGTCCACGTTGACCAGCCCGACAAAATGCACCCCCTTCTGGTCAAAGCTGTAATAGCCCGAGCCGAGGCTGCCTTGGCCGAAACGGGCGCGGTAGGCGGCGCCATTGTCATTGAGGATGTCGTGCTCGCCGGGCACATAGAAGACCTTGCTCGTGCGGCAGTCCTTCAGCATCTGCTGCAGGCCGTCGAATTCGTCGTCCTGCGCCAGGTGCGTGAGGTCGCCGGTGTGCAGGAGGAATTCCGGCGCCACGGGAAGCGCGTTGATCCTCGCGATGGCCTCGCGAAAGGTCGCGGCGACATCCGTGTTCGCCGGCTTGCTGAAGCCGATATGGCTGTCGCTGATTTGCACGAAGTCGAGCGTCCCGGCCGCCGGCTGGCTCCCGGCCGCCGGCGGCGTCTGGCCGAGCGCGCGCGAGGTCAGGATGCCGCTGTTCAGGGTCCAGACCACGCCGGTCCCGGCCCAAGCCATGCATTTGAGGAATCCCCGGCGGTCGATGCCGTCGGTGTTGTGGTTGCGGACGATGTGATCTTTCATGGTGGATGCGTTTCGCTTTGAGTTTTGTTGAGGAGAAAGTGGCCCACGGTAACCGGTGTGCGTTGCCGCCAAGCCCCTTTGCCATTGAATACTCCCGGCCGGTGAGGATTATTCCGCCCGATTCGAAAATGGGTCTTTTCCCGGGATTCCGGGAATAAAACGAACACCGCCGGCGTTATCATTTAAATGGAAGCCTTCGTGCCCACTGAGCCGCCGACTTTCGAACAGATGATGCTGCCCCACTTGGATGCCGCCTATAACCTTGCCTGCTGGCTGCTGCGCGACCAACACGACGCCGAAGACGCTGTCCAGGATGCGTGCTTGCGCGCGCACAAGGCCTTCGGCGGATTTCGCGGCGCCGACGGGCGCGCGTGGCTCCTCACCATCGTGCGCAATGTCTGCTATTCGCGGATGCGCCAGAACCGGCGCGAGCCCGCGGCAGTGGCTTTTGAGGATGAGGTCCACGGCTCGACCCACGATCCGGCGGAGGCCAACGCTTTGGCCTGGCACGAGGTCAAGGGCGCGCTGCTCCGCCAAGCGCTCGAGCGCCTCCCGGCGGAATACCGCGAGGTGATCGTTCTCCATGAAATCGAGGGCCTCGCCTACCGGGAAATTGCCGGGGTCGCGGGAATCCCGATCGGCACGGTCATGTCGCGCCTGGCCCGCGCGCGCCAAAAGCTGCAGGCCGAGCTGCTCGAACTGACTGGAAAGGGTTCACCATGAACTGCGAAAAAATCCGCCAGCTGCTTGAGGCCAATGCCGACGGCGAGCTCGACCTCGTCGGACACCTTGAGCTGGAGGCCCACCTGCGCGCGTGCCCCGAATGCGCGCGCAGGGCGGAGGGGATCCGCGCGCGCCGCAACGCCCTGCGGGAATCCCTGCCCCGCTTCACCGCCCCGCCGCGTCTCCGCGAGAGGATCCTGGCGCAGTCGCGGGCCGAGGCGGTCGCCGCCGCACCCCCGCCGCGCCGGTTCCGGACCGGCTGGCCGCTTTGGAACCTGGCCGGCATGGCCGCCTCGCTCGCCTTCGCGCTCTTGATCGGCTTCGCCTGGGGCCAAGCCCGCTCGCGGGCGAATTCAATCTGGGAGGAGGCCGCCTCCGCCCATGTCCGTTCGCTCCAGACGGGCCATCTGATGGATGTCGCCTCCACGGATCAGCACACGGTCAAGCCGTGGTTCGCCGGCAAGATCGATTTCTCTCCGCCGGTGACCGATCTCGCCGAGGCGGGCTTCCCCCTCGTCGGCGGGAGGCTCGAACGCATCGACGGACGCGAGGCGGCGGCTCTCGTCTACCACCGCCGTCTGCACACCATCAACGTGTTCGTCTGGCCGGCGGCTGACGCTCCCCTTTCGCCGGGGCGCCGCGCGAAAAATGGCTACAATGCCGAAAGCTGGACGCACGCCGGCCTGAACTTCCTCGCGGTTTCGGAAATTCCGGCCGCCGAGCTGGACCAGTTCGTCGGGGAATTCCGCAAGAAGACCGAGTAGCTAGTCAAAGAGATCGGCCAGGGCCGTGCGGGCGGCGTGGGTGCCGCATTGTCCATGCACGCCGCCTCCCGGCGGGGT
>Ga0302325_10001833_pt1 | contig 53255 bp, 49 predicted proteins | sample Palsa_T0_2_FD_201948 | JGI IMG/M metagenome (GOLD analysis project Ga0302325, IMG submission 201948) | Peat permafrost microbial communities from Stordalen Mire near Abisko, Sweden - Palsa_T0_2 | ecosystem: Environmental > Terrestrial > Soil > Palsa > Peat permafrost | place: Sweden: Abisko...
TTAAGGGAGCAGGAGCTCTGTGTGGTATTTGGGTGCGAGGGCGATCGCCTTGGCGATGAACGCCTTCTGCTCCGCCTCATCGAGCTTGGGTGGTGCGCCTGTTCGGGTCGAAACACGGGTACCGACCTCGGCGAAGAACTTCTCCTGCCCGGGCGGCGAGCACATACAAAGCAGCCGCGCCGGCTGCTGGGAGGTGTTTTTGAACACGTGCGGAGCGTTGGCCGGGACGTTGAAGGTCTCTCCGGCGCTGGCAGTCTTCGTCTCGCCGCGAAACGTGACCTCGACCGAACCGTCGAGGACGCTGAACATCTCCTCGAAGTCGTGTCGGTGGGGCGGCGGGCCGCCGCCGGCGGGGACGTGCATGTCGATCAGCGTGTAGCGACCGGCAGTCTCCTCGCCGCTGATCAGGATCGTGTACGTGTCCCCGACCACACCCCAGTGCGCCAAGGTCTGATCGTCGTCGGGCCGTGCCACCGCAGCCTCTCGCGTGGGGTCGTCGTCGGGGATCGACGGGGTTGCGGGCGCTGTGCTTGGTGTGGCGTTCATCGTGATGCTCCTATCTTTGATGGAGATGCAGACGCGGCCAGCTCCCGAGGTGAGAAACTCGCGCGGCCGGCGGCAATGCTGCTGGCCTTGGTCCGCCCACGTCAACGAGTGGACGATGGCTCGGGGGGCAGCTCGATCAGGCGGTGCTCCCGACGGGGAGTGGTTCGCCGAGCACGTCGCCGGGGCCGGCGGTGAGATGTGCGTGGAGGAAGTCGCCCGCGTTCGTGAGAGCCACGCCGGCCTCATCAAGCATCGAAGCGAACGCTTGGAAGACGTGTGGGACCTGGGGTGTGACCTGTAGCGTCACGGCCACGTCGGCGGCTGCCGCCCGGGCTGCGAGCCGGGTCGCGTCGTCGAGGAGAATCTCGTGTGAGCCGACCTGCACGAGCAGCGGTGGGAGTCCGGTCAGATCGGCGAAGATCGGGCTGAGAAGCCCGTCCGCTGGATCGCCCGCCCTCACGTAATCGCCGGCGCGACGCCTAAGCCCGTCTGGTGTGAGCGCGGGGTCAAGCGCGGCCCTGTCGCTCATGCTGTCCCCGGACAGGGTCAGGTCGACCCATGGGGACATCATCACCGCAGCCGATGGCAGCGGCACCCCTGCGCGCTTCAGCGCCACAAGCGTCGCAGCCACGAGCCCGGCCCCGGCGGACTCGCCGGCGAGCGCGATCGCCGACGGAGACAGTCTGCCTGCAAGCAGGCCGCGGTAGGCGGCCACGGCGTCCTCGAGGGCGGCCGGATAGGCGTGCTCAGGCGCCAGCCGATAGTCGACAGAAACCAGTTGCACCCCCGCGTGACGGGCGAGATCGGACGCGAGGCCAACCGACGAGGCGGCCGTTCCGACTGCGTACGCCCCGCCATGGAAATAGAGGATCACCGGTCCTGGTTCGGTGCCGTCCACGTCGACGTTGACGACGGGGATCCCGCCGAGACTCCCAGGCGATGCGGATACGTCGTCGGGGACCGGGATCGCCCCCATCATCTCCTCAAAGATGACCCGTTGCTCCTTGACGTCGCCGCCCAGATCGAGCGGGCCGTTGCGCAGCAGCTCGTCCAGGGCGTCACGTTGCTGTTGGCTCATGATTCACTCCTGCCCTATCTCTTGGCGCGTGGATGTGCGGATTGCGGGTTCAGAGTCTCGGCTCCCCGTGCGGCGGCTCGGTGGCACCGCCCACGAGCTCTGCGTTTCAAGTGGAAGTAACCGCAGGGTCGTTCCGAAGAACCTCCGTCGCACAGCAGAAATGCCGACGACGCGACGGAGCCTCCGATGATTCGTGAACCGCGGAAGTCACATCACGCCGCCGGCAGGCTCGCCGACGTCGTGGTGGATGCCCTCAACCGCGAGGCTAGCAGAGAGACGAGCCGAGCCAGCGGCCAGAGCTGGCGTGCGTGAGCACTACGGTGCCGCCTCGAAGCACGCGGCTCACCCGATGCCGATCACACCCCCAATGGTCGAGCTGGGAGCGCGAAAGTGGGGACCGTCCCGTGCGTGCAGAGGCGAAGTGGTGGCGCGTTTCAAGCCCGGGAGCGCACCGGACGGAACACGTCGCGCAGGGTGCGGGCCAGCAGCTCAGGCTCGGCGACGGCGGGAAAGTGGCCGCCGGTGGGGTGTTCAGCCCAGGAGGTGACGTTGTAGTAACGCTGAGCGAGCTCTCGAGGTGGCTTGGGGAACGGCACTCGTTCGCCGCCGAAGATGCTGATCGCTGTGGGGACCGGCGACACCTCTCCATCTGGCAGTGCTCCGCCGGCGAGGTGGCGGTGGGCCCAATAAGGCAGCAGCGACGTGGTGATCGTCTCGGTGGTCCAGTACAGCGTGAGGGTAGCCAGCAGCAACTCGCGGTCAAATGCCAGGCTTCCATCTGGGCGGGTGCTGCTCCACCCGACGATCTTCTCGCCGATCCACGCCGCCAGCCCGGCGGGACTGTCTGACAGGCCGGCGCCGAGGGTGGCCGGCTTGGTGGCGTGCTCGTGCATGTAGCCGCCCTCCTCCGCGGTCCAGTCCCTCACAGCACGCGCGAAGTCCTCCTCTTGCTCGGTCCGCGACCCAGGCGCAACAGCCAGGCCGGGAGTAGCAAGATGAATTGCTGCGACAGCCTCTGGTTGATCTCGGGCAAGCCAAGCCGTCACGCCGGCGCCGAGATCGCTGCCGTGCGCGACGAAGCGGTCATATCCAAGGCCGACGTTCATCAGCTCATACCACAGTCGCGCGACCTGGCGGCCCGTCATCCCGGTGGGCGGCGGCGGTCCGCTAAACGCGTAACCGGGCAGTGACGGAACGACGACCGTGAACGCGTCGGCGGGATCTGCGCCGTGCGCCCCGGGGTCACACAGCAGAGGGAGGATCTGCAGGTATTCCAGAAACGACCCGGGCCACCCGTGGGTAAGCAGCAACGGCAGCGGGCTCGGACCGCGACCTTCAGCGTGCACCACGTGCAGTGCGATACCCGCGACCTCAGCGCGCTGCTGACGCAGGGCGTCGAGGCGCAGTTGAAGTGCGTCGGTATCGAAGACACGCCAGTCCTCCAACAGGGCGTCAAGCCAGCCGCGCGGCACGCCTCGGTCCCAGGCCGCCCCAACGTCCGCCGCGGACTTTCGATAGCCGTCCAGCCGACGCCTCAGTTCGCGCAGCGCAGCGGTGGCCAACCGACAACGCTCCTCAACGACTCGCAGGCCCCCGTCATGGTGCACGCGATCCATCCTGACACGCGCTGCGAACCCCCCGGAGTGAACTGCGCCTGCGGACCAACCCCGAGTCTCTCAGGCTGTGGCGTCAGCTCGCTCGACGCCGAGACTTTGCCGAGCGTTGCGCGCCGGTTTCGTCGGGCCTCAGCCAGACCGCCGCCTCAGGGGTCGCTGCGACGAAGCTGAAGCTTTCCTCGATGTAAAGGTGAACCGTGTCGGAGTCATGTCGCTCGTAGCCGACGGCGAGATCCTGTCCGGACTCAAACAGGTAGTCCCCCCCGCGAAGGCTCACAACCAACGCGCCGTTGACCCCGGGACACCAGACGATCGGGCCGTCGAGGATCTTGCCCAGGTGATCTAGCAGCAGGTAGCCTCCATGCTCGGCCGACTCGATCACGCGGGTGTACTCGTCGGGCCCTAGCAGCAGCGCGTAGGGGCCCGAGATCCCACGCCGCAGCAGAAGCTCAGCGGCTTGTGCAACCGGACCGGGATACGCATCGATCGTGGCGGCGAGCGGAGCGCCTTCGTGCGGCGACGCCTCGGAGATCCCGGTGATCGCGGCTTCGCGCCAGCCGTGCACGACGGCCGCGTTCTCTGCGACCGCCATTCGATAGGCGGCGGCGTCGAGCTGGTCGAGGTCGGGGTCGAGTGCGCCTCGGTCATGATCTCGAAGCTCTCCCAGGGAGAGAGCGAAGTCGGCGCGCAGCTCGACGAGCGGTAGCACGCGGCGCTGGAGGGCGCCCACGCCGTCCACATCAGCGAACTTGAGCGGTCGCGTACGCCCGAGATTGGTGGCGGAGTGCGTCCAGTCAAGTGGGCCGCTGAAGTCAACGACACGACGAGCGGCGAGCGCCGGTGTCAAGCGCGCGGCTACTTCGTCGTCGATGAGCTTCCAGTTCGCGTCGGTCAGTGGAGCGAGCCGCCGCAGAAGATGATTCACGGCGCGCTCCGGCGGAGACCGCCAATTCCAAGCGACCCCGAGCCGTCCGGTCCTGCGCTCTCGCCGCCGACGTCGCCGGCGGCGCTGGTGGCCTCAGCAGCCTCACCGTGCTGCACGATATCGCCGTCCTGGAACAGCACGCCGCGGGCGATCTCGCGCCAGCGGGGCGTGCGTCGGAGCAGGAACTCCAGGTCCATTGAGAAGTGTTTGAACTCCTCACCTTGTGCGTCGTGCATGATCGCCCTGGCCCCAGCGTCCTCCTCGACTGCCATGCGCTGTTCATACCAACCGATCGCTTCGGCCTCCTCGGTCAGTGAAGCGCACATCCGCGCAAACGTGCGCGTTGCAGCGGGTAATTCGTCTGGCGGCTCGTGATATTGGTCTACACCCACATCAACCTCCCAAATCGGCGAGGGCAACCAAGGTACGCAGCGCGAGCGCGGCTGCGACTTGCCGCCGGTGGCGCACAGCCTACCCGCCTCGTGGCAACGCAAACGGTCGCGTCCTCGGCCATTGAAGCACGTTGGTTGGTGTCCTGGTCCGTCGCCCCTCAGGGGCAACCGCAGCGGGCTGGTTCGGCGCAGCGGAGGGTAGGAGCGTGGTAGTGAGACACGGAGGGCATCGCTTGCGCGGTCGGCCCCAATCGGGCTGGCAGCTCAACCTGAACTCCCGCACGACACGTCGGGTCTCTGGCGAATCGGCAGTTCTCGAGCCCCAATTGCCCGAACTTCCCTGATCAAGCACCGGCCGTTTGTGCGCGGTCGGAGCGGGCTGCCGGCGCCACTCGTGCCACGCTGGTGGGCGCTAGATTGACGCGGTGACGGTTCGTAGGCTGCTCGATGAGACCGCCGGCCTTGCTGCCGACTACCTCGAGGGGATCCCGCAGCGGCGCGTGGGATGGTCCGCTAGCGTCGACGAGCTCCGCTCGAGTCTCGGTGGGCCGCTGCCGGAAGCGCCTGCCGATGCGCGAGAGGTGATCGCCGAGCTCGCTGCGGCCGCTGAACCCGGCCTCGTAGCGAGCCCAGGCGGGCGCTACTTTGGTTTCGTCATTGGCGGGGCGCTCCCCGTCGCCGTGGCGGCTGACTGGCTCACGTCGGTGTGGGATCAGAACGCCGGGCTTTACGTCTGTGGGCCTTCGGCGGCGGTTGCCGAGGAGGTCGCGGGTGCCTGGACGGCTGAACTCCTCAGGCTGCCAGACGGGGTCTCGTTCGGGTTCGTCACCGGTTGCCAGATGGCACACGTCACCGCGCTCGCTGCTGCCCGCCACGCCGTGTTCGCCCGGGTCGGCTGGGACGTCAACGAGCGCGGCCTGATCGGCGCGCCGGCGGTCCGCGTGGTGGTCGGCGCGGAGCGCCACGCCACCGTCGATCGTGCCTTGCGGTTTCTTGGGTTAGGTAGCGCGTGCGTCGTGCCAGTCGCAGCCGACGCCCAGGGGCGGATGGTGCCGGAGCGGCTCCGCGAGACGCTCGCGGGGACCGCCGGACCGACGATCGTCTGCGCTCAGGCCGGCAACGTCAACACCGGCTCGTTTGACCCGTTCGAGGAAATCGCCGACATCACGCAGGAAACCGGCGCCTGGCTGCACATCGATGGCGCCTTCGGCCTGTGGGCCGCGGCGAGCCCGACACTGCGGCACCTCGTTGTTGGCGCCGAGCGTGCCGACTCTTGGGCAACCGACGCGCACAAGTGGCTCAACGTTCCCTACGACAGCGGGATCGTGTTCTGTGCGCACCCCGAGGCCCAGCGGGCCGCAATGAGTGTTCTGGCGAACTACCTGATCCACGCCGACCCCGGCGGCCCGCGCGACGAATTGGATTGGAACCCCGAGTTCTCACGCCGCGCCAGGGGATTCTCGGTCTACGCCGCGATCCGCTCACTCGGCCGCTCCGGCATCGCGGAGCTCATCGAGCGTTGCTGTGCGCACGCGCGGCGCTTCGGCGAGGTGCTCGGAGCAAACCCGAATATCGAGGTACTCAACGACATCGCACTCAACCAGACGTTGCCGTACCGCCGCGACGGGAGCCGGCCGGGACTGGTGACCCACTCGTCCTCGGCTTGCCACTAATCGCGGTCGGCGCGTTCGCGCTCGGACTGCAGCTCGTCGGCTACGTCAATGTCACTTCGAACGGCACTCCGCTCGCGATCCTGATCGCCGCCAGCGGACTCGGCCTGCTGCTGAGCACCGCATGGGCTGCAACCCTCCACGGCACTCCAGCCTCGAGCCCATGGGCTGCGGGAAGCTCACTGCCGACGGCCTCGTGCATGGCTGGTTCGGTGTCCTGCCGAGCGATATTCAGCACACCGTCGCACTGAACGCGGCGAGCCAGCTGATCTGGAACAGTCCTGGGTATCCTTGCCGCGTTCTTCCTCAGCTACGCGACGCTTGTGCTCGGCGACTCCCCGCAGCGTTCACGATCCTGTTTGTCGCCTTCGCAGCCGCACTCGTGCTGTTGCTAATCAACACGCTCGGCCCATCCGTCACCGCTGGGAAAATCGCCGGCGTCGTGGTGCTCGTAATCGGCGCCGCAGCCAGCTACGTGTTCCTCGCGATCGCGTCACGCGCTAGCAGCGGCCCCGAATACCCGATAGGACGACCGATCGCCCACTGACCAAACGAGCTGTCCCCCGGCAGCGCGCCGGGGGACATCATCCAGCGCCCGGTGGCGACTGGCGAGCCGGCGGCCTGCAAAGCCGCGCACGCGGGTTCGACTCCCGCCCGGGCGTCTCCTCCCCGGCCTCTCTCGCCCGCCTTCCTGTACCTCACCTGGCCTGGGTCAGTGGGGCTGAGGGACGATTCGGATGTAGGGCCGTGGCGACTCCCAGCCGTCTGGGTAGAGCTCTTTAGCGGCGTCGTCGGAGACCGAGCCGGCGATGATCACGTCGTCGCCGTTTTGCCAGTTGGCCGGCGTGGCTACCTTGTACTTTGCCGTGAGCTGCAGGGAGTCGATGACGCGCAGCACCTCGTCGAAGTTGCGGCCCGTGGTCATCGGGTAGACGAGTATGAGCTTGATCTTCTTGTCCGGTCCGATCACGAAGACGTTACGCACCGTCTGGTTATCGGCCGGCGTACGCCCGGCGGGATCACCCTCGGTGCTGGCCGGGAGCATTCCGTAGAGCTTCGAAACGCTGAAGTCGGCGTCGCCGATGATCGGGTAGTTGGGAGCGGTTCCCTGGGTCTCCTCGATGTCTTTTGCCCAGCCCGCGTGCTTCTCGACAGGATCGACGGAGAGTCCGATGACCTTGACGCCGCGACGATCGAATTCGGGCTTGATCGAGGCCATGTAGCCGAGCTCCGTTGTGCAGACCGGCGTGAAGTTCTTTGGGTGCGAGAACAAGACCGCCCACGAGTCGCCGATCCAGTCATGGAAGGAGATCGGGCCCTCGGTGGTCTGAGCCTCGAAGTCTGGTGCTGTGTCGCCAAGCTGCAATGCCATTCTCGTTCCTCGTTATCTATTAGTCATGTCGCGGCCCTGATGGTCTCGACTAGCTCGAGATCGACGTGCCGCCTGCAGAAGTTGTGGTGAGCCGGCTCCGCCGGAGCGCGGGACCGACGTTTCGTTATCTCGACGCTGATTCCGATACTCCGTAAACTCGATTGACTTTACCAGGAACGGGAAGGGCGGCCCGACTTTCGGCGCCGGCTATGCGATCTTGGGGCGCCGTAGACGATCATGTGGCGCATGGGATTCCGGGACCGTCGCGCGGCCGGGCGTGAACTCGCCGGACAGCTTCTTGACCTGGCCCAAGAGCGGCCGATCGTGATCGCACTCCCGCGTGGTGGCGTTCCCGTGGCCTACGAGATCGCGCGCGCCCTGCATGCCCCGCTGGGCATCTTCGGGGTTCGCAAGCTCGGCGCGCCGGCGAACCCGGAGCGCGCCGTCGGCGCAATCGCCGAGGATGGCAGCGTCGTGCTCGATGGCGACACGGCGCGACGCGTCGGTTTCAGTCAGAGCTTGCTCGACGCGACCCTGGAGCGCGAGGGGCGGGCACTGCTCCGCGCCGTCGAGCGCTATCACAGGGGACGTCAGCCACTCGGCTTCGCCGGACGAACCGTGATCGTGGTCGACGACGGGCTGGCCACCGGGCTCACGGCTCTCGCGGCCGTCCGCGCCTTGCGCGACGGCGGCGCGGCACGAATCGTCGTTGCCACCCCGGTCGGCGCACGCGAGTCGATCGGACTGCTCGGCCGCGAAGCCGATGGCGTCGTCTGCTCGCTGATCCCGCATACATTGGTCAGCGTCGGCTCCCACTATCGCGACTTTTCGGCGGTCAGCGAGGAGGAGGCGATCGCGCTGCTGGACGACGCTGCGAACGAGTACGCGACGGCTGCAGAGCAGGCCGCCCTGCAGCCGTCCGCCAGGCCGGAGGCGTGAGCTAGAAGCTCGTCGCCCGGCCCGCGATCGGGTCACCGACCCGCAGGCAACGGCCGCTGACCCCAGCTGTCAAGCTCACCCGCGAGGTTGGCAGAGCTCTCGACGGCACATCTCGCTGCGCTCGGTGTACTGGTGGTCGCGGTCAGCGCCAGCGTATGGCTGGCGCGCCGGCACCCGGGACGCTGGGAGGTCCCGGCGGCGCGAGCGCTCGCGCTGATCGTCTTTGCAGCCTGGGCGGGGGAATACCTTGCCGATGCGCTCGATGGAATCTGGACAGTTGGCAACACCCTGCCGCTGCAACTCACCGATGCGATCTCGCTGGCGACCGTTGCCGCCTTGTGGACGCGACGCGCGGTGTTTGTCGAACTCGTCTACTTCTGGGCCCTCACGGCTTCGCTTCAGGCAACGCTCACGCCGGACCTCGGCTACACGTTCCCGAACCTTTTCTACTTCACGTTCTTCACCTACCACCTCGGGGCGATCATCGCGGCGTGCTACCTCGTTTTCGGCACCGGCCAGGCCCCTCGACCTGGGGCCCTGTGGCGCGTCTACGCAGTGACCTGGGCGTGGGCAGCAATCGCCGGGCTGGGCGATCTGGCAACCGGCGGCAACTACATGTTCCTGCGGGCCAAGCCCGCACAGGCCTCGCTGCTCAGCCTGCTGGGTCCGTGGCCGGTCTACATCGTGCTGGCCAGCCTCGTCGCATTGGCGCTGTTTTCCCTGCTCGACTGGCTCGCTCGCAGCGGACGCCCGCGGGCGCGGCTGAGCCGCGACAACCGGTGAGCGCACCTCACTACACTGGCTCGAAGTGCCGAAGTTCTGCCGTCACGGGACGGTCATCGAGTCCTGTCCGATCTGCCGCGTGGAAATCGAGATCGCGTCGCGTTCGGGCGCAGCCAGAGCGACCCGACCGCGGGCCAGCGGGCGAGCCTCGGCGGCTGTGGGCGCTCGCACGCCGGGGCGAGCGCGTGGCGGTCTCACGATCCGCCACGAGAGCCGTGCGGAGGACGACGGTTACCGCTCGGCGCTTGCGCCCGGGCTGCGCTCGACGCCCGACGCGCAGCGGCTGGCCCAGGAGCTGGGACGCGCAAGCGCCCGCCTGCAACGGCTCGCGACCGATCCGACCGGGCTCTACGCCGTGGTCGCCGGTGAACGCGATCTCGAAGAGGCCAGCTGGCTGGCGTTGCTGATCAGCTACATCGGCCCACTCGAGGGCGCCAAGGATCCGTTTGCGGAGATCTCGGCGGCGCGCACTACATGGCGGAGCGGTGAGCTGCCAGGGCTCAGCGACGTTGAGCCCGGGCCTCGCACGTCGCACGACGCGGCCCGCGGTGAGGAGACGTTGCTCGCCTACCGTCGCTGGGCGCAGCGCGCCGGATCGCAGGCCGCCGCGTTCACCGCGGACCCGGCCTGGGCACCCCAACAGCGCTTCGAGCGGGTGTTCGAGCGTCTCGCGCTGCCGGGATTGCATCGTCGTGCGCGCTATGACCTGCTCGTGACACTCGGAGCCCTCGGACGCTATCCGCTACGCGCGCCAGGCCTGATGTTGAGCGAGGACGATCCCGTCAGCCGCGCAGCCAAGCGCGTCTTCGGTATCGGTGACCGTCTGACGCTCGAGCGCCGGGCACGGGATCTGGCGACCGCCGTTGCGGTGCCGGTCGAGGCGCTGGACTCGGCACTCGAGTGGTGGGCGCGCGGCGAGCGAACCTCAGCCGACGTCGACGCGCGTGACGAAGACATCGTCGCCCGCACGCTCGCGGCGCTCGACGGCTGAGCGCACAGAGCGGTCCTAGGTCAGGACCACGCGCTGGTCGAGGTGGGCCCCGACCTTGCGTTTGACCCGCTGCAGCGCGTTGTCGACGGTCTTCGTGTCGCAGGCCAAGCGACCGCCGATCTCCTCGTAGGAGCGACCGTCGAGGTAGAGCGAAAGAACCCTCGACTCGAGCGCCGACAGCGCCGTCGAAAGGCAGCCGACGAGCGAGCGCAGTTCCTCGGTCGAGACGACCCGGCTCGCTGGATCGTTCACCAGCGGCCCGGCGATCTGCTCGTCGAGCGTCGGCGCCTCCTCGTCAGCGCCGCCGTTCGCCGGAGCGGAGAACGACACGTAATGGTTGAGTGGCGTGTGCTTGTTGCGTGTCGCCGTCTTGACGGCGGTGATGATCTGGCGCGTGATGCACAACTCGGCGAAGTTGCGGAAGCTCGACTCGCGATCTGTCCGGTAGTCGCGCACCGCCTTGTAGAGACCGATCAGCCCCTCTTGGATGAGATCGTCGGCATCGCCGCCGGCGAGAAAGTAGGACGAGGCCTTGAGTCGCACAAAGCCGTAATAGCGCGTGACGATGCGGTTGTAGGCCGTGGGATCGCCCTGCTTTGCCAGTGCGATCAGGAATCCATCCTCAACCTTGGGCTGAGGACTGGAATGACGGGAGATCAGGGCCACGAGCTATTCCTTTGTAAATGCCTTCTCAGGCAGGATTGCTCAGTGACGCGCGCCTCCCCTGGCGTCATCTGCGGATATGGATCAACCTAAACCTCAGGTTAAGGCTGACGTACTGCGCAGATTAGCCGTAGTTATGGAGCGCTGTCAAGGGCGCCGCGTTTTTGCAAAACCTCGTACAGCAGAGCGGCAGCCGCAGCACTGACGTTGAGCGAGCCGATGCGACCTCGCAACGGCAGGGCGATCAGCACGTCGCAACTCGCCGCGACGCGTGGCCGCAGACCCCGCCCCTCGGCGCCGAGCACGACGACCACGCCGCCCGAGTAGTCCGGGTGGTCGTAGGGCACCGCCCCACCGCCGACCGCTGCGCCGTAGCACCAGCAGCCGGCGTGCTTCGCGGCGGCAAGGAAGTCGGCGAGGTTGCGCGCACGCGCGACCAGCAGATGCTCGACCGCTCCGGCCGAGGAACGACACACCGCGGACGTGACGGCCGCCGCGCGGCGCTCACAGATGACAACGCCAGTGACGCCGACACACTCCGCCGTGCGGCAGATCGCGCCGAGGTTCTGCGGATCCTGGACCTCGTCGAGCGCGACGACGAAACAGTGCTCGCCGGCCCGCAACAGCTCCTCGGCAGCGACGTAGGGAAAGTCGCCGAACCCGCCACATACCCCCTGATGCTCACCGGAGCCGCAGGCACGCTCGATTTCGACGGCGCCGGCAACACGGACCTTGGCCGCGGCGAGCCAGGGCTGGCGCGCAACGGTATCGGTCGCGAGGATCTCGCCGGCCTGCGCGGAGCGTCGGCCGCGAAGCGCCTCACGCACAGCGTTGCGGCCATAGACGATCACGACGCGCCGAGCGGCATCTGGTCAGCCATCGTCGCGCACGAGCTCAAACCCCGCCGCGCTGTCGCGGACCGTCCAGCCGGCCTGCGCGATCTTGGCCCGCAGCTCGTCGGCGCGCGCGAAGTCACCCTGGACCCGAGCGTGCTCGCGCTCCTCGGCGAGCGCGACCAGCTCGGCCGGTGCGACCTCGGGCGATTGATCGAGCAGATTTTCAAGGCCGAGCACACCAAGCATCTCGCGCAGGTCGCCGTCGCCGATGCCTTGCTCGCGACGGTTGGCCTCGCGTACCCATTCCCACATCGCGGCGAGCGCGCTCGGCGTGTTGTAGTCCTCGGCAAGGCAGGCGAAGAAGCGCTCGCGCAACAGCGCGAGTTCCGCGGGGGACTCACCCGGATGGAGCTTGCGAGCGAGCTCACGCAACCGGGCGACGCCGCTGCGCGCCTGCTCGAGTGGATCCTCGCCGTAGTCGATCGGCTGGCGGTAGTGGGCGGAGCAGAAATAGAGGACCACGGCGTCGCGGCCGTAGCGGTCGAGCACCTCGTGCAGCGGCGCGATGTTGCCAACCGACTTCGCCATCTTGGCCGCGCCGAGCTCCAGCATGCCGTTGTGCACCCAGAAGCGAGCGAGCTCCGTGCCGCGCGCGCAACGCGTTTGAGCGGCTTCGTTCTCGTGGTGGGGAAAGAGCAGGTCGAGGCCGCCGCCGTGGATGTCAAAGCCGTCGCCGAGCACGTTCTCAGCCATCGCCGAGCATTCGATGTGCCAGCCCGGGCGGCCGCGCCCCCAGGGCGCGTCCCAGGCGCTGTCCTCACCGGCCTTGTGCGCCTTCCACAGCGCGAAGTCAAGCGGGTCTTCCTTGAGCGCGGCTCCTTCAACCTCTTCGCCCTGGTCCATGCCGTCGGGATCGCGACGCGATAGGGCGCCGTACTCCGGGTCACTACGCACGCGAAAGTAGACATCACCATTCACCGCGTAGGCGTGGCCACGGTCGACCAGCGTCTGGATGTATTCGACGATCGCCGCGATCGCCTCACTGGCCAGCGGCTCGCGGTCGGGACGGCCGAGCGCCAGTCGCTCGGTGTCCTCCAGATAGGCAGCGGTCATCTCAGCCGCAAGCGCAACGCTCGAGACACCCGCCGCGCCGGCCGCAGCGTAGATCTTGTCGTTGACGTCGGTGACGTTCACGACCAATGTCACGACGAAGCCGCGGTGCTCGAGGAAGCGTTTGAGCAGGCTGAAAACGACAAACGGCCGGGCGTTGCCGACGTGAATCCGCGCGTACACGGTCGGCCCACAGGCGTAGATGCCCACGCGTCCCGCCTGGCGCGGCTCAAATGTACGCACCTCGCGCGTCCGCGTGTCGTAGAGGCGAAGCTCAGCCAACCTCGCCCGCCTGCCCGCGTCGGAGCGTCGCAATCGCGATCACGGCAACGCCCTCCCCGCGCCCAACGAATCCGATGCCCTCGCCGGTGCTCGCCTTGACGTTGACGTCAGACACCGCGATGCCGAGAGCATCGGCGAGCCGCGAGCGCATCGCCGCGCGCGCATCACCCAGCTTGGGACGCTCCATCACGATCGTCGCATCGACGTTGACCGGCTCGAATCCGGCGGCACGCACGAGCGCCACCGCGTCGGCCAGCAACACGAGCGAGTCGGCGTCGCGGTAGCGCTCCTCGCTGTCGGGGAAGTGCTCACCGATGTCACCAAGCCCGGCGGCGCCGAGCAGCGCGTCGATCAGCGCGTGGGCAAGAGCGTCGGCGTCGGAGTGGCCCGCGAGCCCGCGCTCGGAAGCGATCTCGACGCCACCGAGCACCAGCGGGCGCCCCGTCACGAGGCGGTGCGAGTCATAGCCGATGCCGCTACGAAAGCTCATTCGGATCGGCCGATCGGCTCGAGGCGCCGCGTCCGGCGCTCGAACGTCGCGAGCTCGCCAACGCCGAAACCGCGCAGCAGCTCAAGCGCCTGGTCGTAGCCGAAACCGACCTGCTCGGGCACGTGCGCATCGCTGGATAACGCGACGACGGCGCCAGCTTCCAGGCATTGCTCGAGGAACGCCGGCGCCGGATAGATCTCACCGACCGGCTTGCGCAGCCCGGCGGTCGACACCTCGACGGCGATGCCCGACTCGGCGATCGCCTCGACCGCCGGCTCGTAGTAGCGGCGCAGGTCGCCCGGAGGCAAGGGCCGCGCGGTGCCCCACACTTTTACGAGATCGGGGTGGGCGAGGATGTCGAACAGACCGCTGGCGGCGGCCTGCGCGAGCGTCTCAAAGTAGCGCCGCCAGATCGCCTCAGAGCTACGCGCGTGCTCCCAGACGTCGTAGGTGTCGTCATCGACAGCGAGGTCCCCGAGAAAGTGCACGGAGCCGACAACGTAGTCGAGCCCGCAGCGCTCGATCAGGTTCTGCGTGCGATCCTCGCGGCCGGGAACGAAGTCGACTTCGAGCCCGAGCCGCAGGTCGGTCTGATCGCGAACAAACGTGCAATAGGCGTCGATGTCATCGACGGCCTGCTCGCGCCACAGCGGATGGTCCCAGACGGTCAATGCCTGGCGGAAGCGATGGATGTGCTCGGCCACTCCGAGCTCGACGATGCCAGCTTCGTCTGCCGCTGCGCGGTAGCGCTCGGCGTTTGCGCTCGTGAAGTACTCCGAGGCATGGCGATCGAGATCGTCGGGGCGCAGATGGAGGTGGTAGTCAGTCAGCACCGGGCGATTCAATCAGCTCGCCCTGCAAGCAGCTGCTCGGCGACCAGCAGATCAAGAGGCGTCGTCACCTTGAGGTTCTCGGCCGGCGCCGGGACAACGCGGACGCTGCCGCCCGTCCGCTCGACGAGCCAGGCCTCGTCGGTCGCCGCCGCGAGCACGTCCTCGGGCGCGGCGAGCGCCAGCTCGAGCGCGGCGCGTGTGAAGGCCTGCGGCGTCTGGACCGCCCACAGCCGAGATCGGTCGAGCGTGCGCAGAACGAGGTGCGCCGCGTCGCACTCCTTTGTCGTGTCGCTGACCGCGGCGGCGGCGATCGCCGCATCGACGCCGCCCAGCCCGCCGAGCACAGCCTCGATTAGCTCGATACTCACCAGCGGACGGGCCGCATCGTGGATCAGCAGCGGATCACCGTCTGCGCGCGCCGCCTGGAATGCGGCCCGCACCGACGCCGACCGGTTGGCGCCGCCGACGACGCCGACGCATCCTTGCGGTGGCTTGACGCCGGGCGGGAGGGCGACCACGATCTCCTCGATCGCCGACACCGATTGCAGTGCCTCCAGGCTCCAGTCGAGCATCTGCTTGCCAGCCAACGGCGCGAACGCCTTGGGTCCAGCGGACCCAAGGCGTTCACCCCGACCGGCAGCCACGACGAGCGCGACTGCCATCACGTTCCCCAGTCGCTACCGGCGACTGCTGAGAGCCTCGCCGTCGGTCGAGCGCGACAGCAGCTCATCGAGATAGGACTCGGCCTCAGCCTCGTTCTTGTCAAGCGCGTACATGAGCTCGGAGGCGAGGATCTTCTTGGCCCGCGTGTACATCTGCTTCTCGCCACTCGAGAGGCCCTTCTCGCTCTCGCGCAGCGCCAAGTTGCGGACAACCTCGGAGAGCTCGTAGATGTCACCGGTCTTGATCTTGTCGCGGTTGTGCTTGAACCGGCGATTCCAGTTCTTCGGCATGTCTGAGACGTCGTCGCGAAGCACGTCGAGCACCTTCTGGACCGTCTCCTCGTCGATCACGCGGCGAAGCCCGGCAAGCGCTGCGTTCTCCGTCGGGACCATCACCGTCATGTCGTTGTGCAGGATCTTGATCGTCAGGTACTCGCGGCGTTCGCCGAAGACTTCTTTGATCTCCTTGGCCTGCACCTTGCCCGCCCCGTGGTGGGGGTAGACGACGTTGTCGCCGAGCTCAAACTCGATGAATTCGACCTCGACCTCGATCTCAACGTCAACCTCAGCGTTATCGTCTAGGTCGATATCGGCATCGAGGTCGACATCGCTCTCGATCTCATTGGCAAGTTCAGGATCGAGCTCGTGATCGAGCAAATCTACTTCGGGGCCTGCTGCGGCTGTTCCGGGAATGATGTCCTCCTCGATTGGCATGCCCACTCCACAGGGAGTGGGCTAGACAAGGTCACGTTTGCAGGTAGCGATCCACAAGGTTGATCTCCTGCAGCCGGCGAAGGCCCTCGCGGATGTCCTTCGCACGGATTTCCCCAACTCCGTCTACGTTCTCGAGCTCCGTGTCGCTCGCGGCAAGCAGCTCGTCGAGGCCGCCAAACGCGTGCACGATACTGGTGACGATCAGCTTCGGCAGCCGTGGGATGCGCCCGAGGATCCTGTAGCCGCGCGGCGCGACCGGGTAGTCGAGCGTATTGAGCTTGCGGCCGTAGCCCAGCAACTCGGCGAGCCGGCCAAAGTCGAGCAGGTCCTGGTGACCGAGACGACCGATTTGCTCGAGTACGGCGGCGAACTGCTCATCGGTGCCGGCGGCAATGTAGTCGTGAACGAGCGCTGCTTTCTCGGCGGCGCTGCCAACCATCGTCTCCTCGAGATGCATCTCGATCAGCCGGCCCTCATTGCCAAGCTCGACGATGTGGCGCTCGATCTCGACCGCCATACGTGTCACGAGCTCGGCCCGTTGGAGCACCGTGAGCACGTCGTGCAGGGTGCCTCCGCCCTCGAACTCGAGCGCCGTGAGGCGGGTCGAGACCTGGTCCAGGCGAGCCCGGTACTTGTCGAGCGTCGCGAGCGCCTGGTTGGCCTTGGCGAGCACGACCGGGATGTCCTCGAGGATGTACTTGACGCCGTCGAGGTAGAGCGAGATCACCTCGCGTCGCTGCGAGATCGCGATCACGAGCGCGTCGGTCTGCTTCGCGACGCGCTCGGCGGTGCGGTGGCGAGTACCGGTTTCGACCGAGAGAATCGTCGGATCGGGCATCAGCTGAACGTTCGCCATCGCGATATGGGTCGCGTTTGCGTTCAGCGTGATCGCGCCATCCATCTTGGCGAGCTGGTAGAGCAGGGCCGGCGAGTAGTCGATGTCGACCTTGATCCCGCCGGAGTAAAGGAACGACAGCTCGTCGAGCTCGCCGATCAGCAACAGGCCTCCGCTGCGGGCATCGACGATGTTGTCGATACCCTCGCGAAGGGCCGTCCCGGGCGCCACCATCTCGAGCGCCTTGACGAGCCTAGGCTCTGCTCGCGGCTCGATTTCGCCTACGTCATCGGATCGAGTCGCTGACATCGCCACACATTCTAGCGAGATTTAGCTCTTACTTACTGGTGGATTACGCCCCACCAAAGGCCTGATCGACGCCGTCGGCCGCGCGCCGACGCTCGGCAGTGGATCGTTCGAGTGCTGGCGTTCAGGCCGCCACACGCGCGCGCTGCGCGCGCGTCTCGCTGGGCAGCGCCGCGGCGAGCGCCGCGCGGAGCGTCGGCTCGTCGCAGCCGCCGCTACCGGGCGGCGCAATGATCGGCTCGAGGCCGAACTTGCGCGCCTCGCCGATCCGTCGTTCGGGATGGCCGACCCAGCGCAGCTCCCCGGTCAGCCCGAGCTCACCAAACGCCGCCAGCGGCGTCGTCGCCGAGGCCGGCCCGAGCATCGTCCCGCGTGCCGCGCTCGCCACGGCGAGGGCGACCGCGAGGTCGGCGCCGGGCTCGTCTATGCGGACCCCACCAACGACGTTGACGAACACATCGGCGCCGGCGAGCGGCACGCCGCCGTGTCGCGTGAGCACGGCGAGCACCAGCGCCAGGCGGTTGCGGTCAAGGCCGTTGACCACGCGTCGCGGCGGCATCAGCTCTGACGGGGTGACCAGCGCCTGTACCTCGACCAGCAGCGGCCGCGTGCCCTCCATCGCTGCGAGGACGACGCTGCCGGGCGCGCGTGTTGCCGACCCGACAAAGCGCGCCGACGCATCGAGGACCTCGACGAGTCCGCCCTGGCGCATCTCGAACACTCCTGCCTCGTTGGTCGAGCCAAAGCGGTTCTTGATCGCGCGCACGGTGCGGTAGCTCCGCTCGCGCTCGCCCTCGAACTGCAGCACGCAGTCGACGAGGTGCTCGAGCACCCGTGGGCCGGCCAGCGCGCCCTCCTTGGTCACGTGACCGACGAGCAGCACGGCGATCCGCTGGCGCTTGGCCACGCCGACGATCCGCGCCGCGACCTCGCGTACCTGGGCGACGGAGCCGGGCGCGCTGGTCAGCTCGCGTGCGTCGAGCGTCTGCACCGAGTCGATCACGCAGACCGCGGGTCGCTCACGCTCGAGCGTTGCGATCACCGCCTCAAGGTCGGTTTCGGCGATCGCGGGCACCGCCAGCGCGGCACCGGGCAGACGTTCCGCACGCAGTCGGATCTGTGCCGTGGACTCCTCGCCGGAGACATAGAGCGTGCGATGACCGGCCTGCGCCAGGTTGCCGAGCGCCATGTTGGTGAGCGTGGACTTGCCGATCCCCGGCGCGCCGCCGAGCAGCACGACCGAGCCGGGGACGATGCCGCCGCCGAGCACACGGTCGAGCTCGCCGATGCCGGTGCTGAGCCGCGGCGCCGCGGGCGCTTCGACGTCGCCGAGCGCGACCGGTGTCAGTGGTGCGGCGCCGACCCGGCCCAGACCCCTGGCCGTCGGACCGGCCCGACCCTCCTCGACCAGCGAGTTCCACTCGCCGCAGCCCGGGCAGCGCCCGTGCCAGCGAGGTTCTTGATGGCCGCAGGCCGAACAGACGTGAACGGTGCCAGAGCGAGCCATTGCGCAAGCCTACGGGCGAGCGGGGACACGACTCGTCGGCGCTGCACGGAGCGCCGCCAGCCCTGCGCAGGCGATACTTCGCAGGTGGATGTGAACACGGCGGTCCGTACGCGGCGAACCCACAAGGCGTTCGCTTCGGAGCCGATCGACTCGGTGACGCTGCGCGAACTCTTCGAGCTAGCGCGCTGGGCGCCGAACCACCGGCTCACGAACCCTTGGCGCTTTCGCGTTCTCGGTCCGCAAAGCCGTGCCGAGCTGGCCCGCGAGGCCGAGCTCCTAAGCCCTGGCTCAGCTGGCAAACTCGATCGTGCGCCAACGCTCGTCGTCGCCAGCGCGAGCATGCACGGCGATCCAGAAGAGCGCCTCGAAGACCTGCTGGCCGCGGCGATCGCCGCCTACGTGGTCCTGCTCGGCGCCCATGCGCGCGGACTCGCCGGCTACTGGCGCACGCTGCCGCTCCTCGACGCGCCCGCCGTCCGCGCCGCGCTCGAGATCACCGCGGACGAGCAGCCGATCGGACTGCTGCACCTGGGCCATCCGATCCAGGACCAGCGCGTCCCCGAGCGCGCAGCCGTCGACGAGATCGCCACCTTCCTCGACTAGCGACGCAACGCCGCCGGTCGCACTGCGAAGCGGCTACTTGTCGCCTTCGCTCGCCTCGACGCCTTCTTCGCCGGGCTCGGCGGCGCCGTCGTCGTCATCCTCGCTCGGGCCACCGCCGACGGCGACGGGAGTCTTGGCCTTCTTCGGCTTGACGACCGTCAGTCTGACCTCGCGTGGGTCACCCTCCGGCGCCGGATCGACGACGACCGTGGCGCCCGGTGGGAGCTGGGAACGCAGGACGAAGTCGGCGAGCGGATCCTCGATGTAGCGCTGAATCGCGCGCCGCAGTGGCCGGGCGCCCATCGCCGGATCCCAGCCCTTCTCGACCAGCATGTCCTTGGCTTCATCGGTGAGATCGAGCTGCAGCTCGCGCTGTGCCATTGAGTGGCGGATGCGCAGCAAGAGCAGCTCGACGATCTGCTTGATCTCGTCGCGCTGCAGCTTGTGGAAGACGATCACGTCGTCGATGCGGTTGAGGAACTCCGGCCGGAAGACCTTCTTCAGCTCGCCCATGATGCGGTTCTTCATCTCGTCGTAGCTGATGCCGGTCTCATCGTCAGAGACAGCGAAGCCCAGCGGCGTGTTGCGCGCAATCTCCTGCGCGCCGATGTTCGAGGTCATGATCACGATCGCGTGGCGGAAGTCCACGGTGCGTCCTTGCGAATCGGTCAAGCGGCCGTCCTCGAGGATCTGCAGCAAGATATTGAAGACGTCGGGGTGGGCTTTCTCGATCTCGTCGAGCAGCAGCACGCAGTACGGCTTGCGCCGCACCGCCTCGGTGAGCTGGCCACCCTCGTCGTAGCCGATGTAGCCCGGCGGTGAGCCGACCAGCCGCGACACCGCGTGCTTCTCCATGTACTCGGACATGTCGATGCGGATCATCGCGTCCTCATCGCCGAACAGGAACTCGGCAAGCGTCCGCGCGAGCTCGGTCTTGCCGACGCCCGAAGGACCGAGGAAGACGAACGACCCGGTTGGCCGCTTGGGGTCCTTGAGGCCGGCGCGCGAGCGGCGGATCGCCTTCGAGATGACCTCGATCGCGGGGTGCTGGCCGATCACACGCTTGTGCAGCTCCTCTTCCATGCGCATCAGCTTGGCGGTCTCGGCTTCGGTCAGCTTGAACACCGGGATGCCGGTCCACATCGAGACGATGTCGGCGATCTCCTCCTCGCCGATCGACGGACGCTCGCCGCCGGTCTCGCCAGCCTCCCACTGCTCCTCGAGCTCGCGCTTCTTGTTCGTCAAACGCCGCTCCTTGTCGCGGAGGTTCGCCGCCTTCTCGAACTCCTGGGCCTCGATCGCGGCCTCCTTCTCGCGCCGCGTCGTCTCGATCTCGAGCTCCAGCTCGCGATTGGCCGGGGGCGCCGTCATCGACTTGATCCGCATCCGCGACGCTGCCTCGTCGATCAGGTCGATCGCCTTGTCGGGCAGGAAGCGGTCTGAGATGTAGCGGTCGGCAAGCTCGCCGGCGGCCGCCAGCGCCTCGTCGGTGATCGTGACCTTGTGGTGTTGCTCGTAGCGGTCGCGCAGGCCCTTGAGGATCTCGACGGTCTGCTCGACCGACGGCTCATCGACGCGGATCTGCTGGAAGCGGCGCTCGAGCGCCGCGTCGCGCTCCAGGTACTTGCGGTACTCGTCGAGCGTGGTTGCGCCGATCGTCTGCAGTTCGCCGCGCGCCAGCGCCGGCTTCAGAATCGAGGCCGCGTCGATGGCTCCCTCGGCGGCACCGGCTCCGACGAGGTTGTGCAGCTCGTCGATGAACAGGATGATGTCGCCGCGCTGGGTGATCTCCTTCATCACCTTCTTGAGCCGTTCCTCGAACTCGCCGCGGTACTTCGACCCAGCAACCAGCGCTGCCAGGTCGAGCGTGTAGATCTGCTTGTTCTTGAGCAGTTCCGGCACCTCGGAGTTGGTGATCCGCTGCGCGAGCCCCTCGACGACGGCGGTCTTGCCGACGCCCGGCTCGCCGATCAGCACCGGATTGTTCTTCGTCCGCCGCGAAAGGATCTGCATGATCCGCTCGATCTCGATCTCGCGGCCAACGACCGGGTCGAGCTTGCCGTCGGCGGCCAGCTTCGTCAGGTTGCGGCCGAACTGGTCGAGCAGCTTCGAAGATTTCTTGCCCTCGGCCCCGGCGGGCCCGCCGCCGGCGGTCGTGCCGGCTCCGCGACCGCGGCTTGGCCCCGAGAGCATCCGAATGACCTCGTTACGGATCTTCTCCGAGTCGGCGTCGAAGTCCAACAGGATGCGCGCAGCAACGCCTTCGTTCTCGCGCACGAGACCGAGGAGAATGTGCTCCGTGCCGATGTAGTTGTGGCCGAGGCTGAGCGCCTCACGCAGTGCCAGCTCGAGGACCTTCTTGGCCCGTGGCGTGAACGGGATCTGGCCGGAGGTGACCTCCTCGCCCGATCCGACGATCCGCACGACCTGTCCGCGGACCCGCTCAACGGTGATGTCCAGGCTTTCGAGCACACGCGCGGCGAGCCCCTCCTCCTCGCGCAACAGGCCGAGCAGGATGTGCTCCGTACCGATGTAGTTGTGCTTGAGCGTCCGCGCCTCTTCCTGCGCAAGAACGACCACTTGGCGGGCTCGCTCTGTGAATCGCTCGAACATGAATTACCGGCTTCCTTCCCGCTACTGGCGCTGGCTCGTTGTGGCGGTCCTGACGGTGCTCGTTGAAAACGGGGACGCTGACGCTACAAGGCTGCTCTTTTATTCGGCGCGATCCGCCAAAACTGTTGAGCACAAAGCCTCGATAAGCGCCTCCCGCAGTCTACCAACCGGCGCGGGTAGTCCCGCGCAGTAGCCGGCCGGAGGGTCATTCATGCGGCTCATCGGTCGCGCATTGCGGGAAACAGGATCACCTCGCGGATCGAGTGCACCCCGCACAGCAGCATCACGAGGCGGTCGATACCGAGGCCGACGCCGCCGGTCGGCGGCATGCCCTGCTCGAGCGCCTCGAGGAACGGTTCGTCGAACGGCTGCACGTCCTGCTCGCCGGCTTGCGCCTGTTCGCGCTGGGCGAGGAAGCGCGCGCGTTGCTCGTCGGGGTCATTGAGCTCGCTGAAGGCGTTGGCGATCTCGATGCCGCCGGCGAAGGCCTCCCAGCGCTCGACATAGCCCGGTTCGCTACGGTGCGCCTTGGCGAACGGCGACAGCTCAACCGGGTAGTCAAAGACAAACGTCGGCTGTTGCAGCGTCGGCTCGACGTAGCGCGACAGCAGATCGTCGACCAGCCCGGCCCAGCTGCGGCCTTCGGTTTCGAGCTCGAGCCGGGCGGCGGTGATCGCCTCGACGAGCTCGGCGCGCTGGCGTAAGGCGCCGATGTCGAGACCGGCACGCTCGCGGATCGCCTCGCGCAGCGTGGTCCGCTGCCAGGGCCCGCCCAGGTCGATCGCCGACTCGGGCACGGTCTGCGCCGCCGCGGCGACGACCGCCTCGAGCCGCAGCGCCTGCCCCTCGTAGTCCGAGTAGGCCTCATACCATTCGACCATCGTGAACTCCGGGTTGTGTTTCGGCGAGAGCCCCTCGTTGCGAAAGTCCTTGCCCAGCTCGTAGACCCGCTCGAGACCGCCGACGATGCAGCGCTTGAGGTAGAGCTCGGTCGCGATCCGCAGGTACAGCGTGCGATCGAGCGCGTTGTGGTGGGTGGTGAACGGACGCGCGAGCGCGCCGCCATAGAGCGGCTGGAGCACCGGCGTCTCGACCTCGATGAAGCCCGCCTCGTCGAGCGTTTCGCGAACCGCGCTGACGATCCGCGCGCGAGCGATGAACAGCTCACGGGCCTGCTCGTTGGCGATCAGGTCAAGCTCGCGGCGGCGGAAGCGCGTCTCGACGTCGCTCAGGCCGTGGTGTTTGTCGGGCGGCGGGCGCAACGACTTCGCGAGCAAGGTGAAGTCGCTCACGCGCAGCGAGAACTCGCCACGGCGCGTGCGCATCGCGAGGCCGTCGACGCCGATCAGATCGCCGAGATCGAGTGAGATCAGCCGCTCGAAGCGCTGCTCGCCGAGCTCGTCGACGCGAGCATGCAGCTGCAGCCGGCCGGAGCGATCGACGAGGTCGATGAACGCCGCCCGGCCGGCTTCACGGCGCGCGGCGATCCGCCCCGCGACGCGGTGCGCGACGGTCGTCTCCTCTCCGGCGGACAGGTCGGTGTGGCTGGCCGCGACCGCTGCGACCGGCTCGACACCCGGGAAGTCGTAGGCGAACGGTTCGACGCCCTCGGAGCGCAGGCGCTCGAGCTTGGCTCGCCGCGCGGCGAGCAGCTCGGCAAGACCATGATCTTCCCCGCTCACGGCGGGGAGGCTACTTGAGACCGACGTCGATCTTCGTGATCTTCAGCTTGCGCGCGGGCCCGCGTGGCACTTGCACCGACACCGTGTCGTTGCGTTTGTGGCCGAGCAGCGCGCGGCCCACCGGCGACTCGTTGGACAGCTTGCTGTCAGCCGGCTTGGCCTCAGCAGATCCGACGATCGTGTACTTAGCCGACTTGCCGGTCTTCTCGTCCTTGACGTGGACGATCGAGCCGACCTGGACGACGTCGGTGGAGAGCTCGTCGGCCTCGATCACCGTCGCCATGCGCAGCTTCTCCTGCACGACCGCGATTCGCGCCTCGAGCATCGCCTGCTCGTTCTTCGCGTCGTCGTATTCGGAGTTCTCTGAGATATCGCCGAACTCGCGTGCTTCCTTGATCCGCTCCGCCACCTCGCGGCGCTTTTCGGTAGCAAGGAAGTCGAGCTCGGACTGGAGTTTTTCGAGTCCTTCCGGGGTGAGAATGATGTCCTTCGGCATGTCCCTCTCGATCGCAACGGCCGCCGTGAGGCGGCATAGGAGCACCGCGCGCGCCTTGGCCGAAAGCAGCGGCCCGCGCAAACGGTCGCGCAGTATAGCGACCTCGCGGACTTCGCTTAGGCGAGAGCGGGGAGCGCAACCCTGCGCTCCGGTGGGCCGGGCTGATCAACGGCTTGCGCGAGCAGATCACGCGCCACGCTGAATGAGTCCGCTTGCTGGAGGTCGGCCTGCAGCCGCCGCCGCGGCAGGCGATCGAGCTCGAGCCGCTCGAGGTACCACGGGTAGAAGCGTCGCATGTAGCGCACCGCGCGCGGCGCGCCAAGATGCTCGCGCGCCCGATCGATCACCCAGTCGAGCTCAGCCAGCACCTCGGCGTTGGTAGGCGCCGCGCTTCGCCGGCCGAGCAGCTCCTCGAAGATCCATGGGTTGCCGAGCGCTCCACGGGCGAGCATCACGCCGGCGGCGCCGGTCAGCTCGAAGGCCTCGCGTGCGGCCTGGGCGCTATAGAGCGCGCCGCTGAGGATCACTGGGGCATCGAGCGTGCGTACCAGCTCAGCGGCGAGCGCGTAGTCGGGGACGCCGCGATGCCCGACGACCGCCGGACGAGGATGGAAGCCGATCGCGCAGACACCCGCCTCCTCAACGAGGCGGTGGGCGAGGCGGACTCCGGCCTGCTCTCCCGCACGCCGGCCAGAGCGCAGCTTGACGGTGACCGGCAGGCCGCTCCCCTCGTGCGCCGCGCGCGCCAGCGCGACCGCCCGATCGCCGTCGTCAAGGAGCGCCGCGCCGGCGCCGGTCTTGCACACCTTGGGCACCGGGCAGCCCATGTTGAGGTCGATCAGATCGGCACCGAGGGCTGCGACATGCGCCGCAGCCGAGCGCGTCACCTCAGGGTCGGAGCCAAACAGCTGGATCGCAACCGGCCCACCGACACGCTCGCGCTCATCGATCACCAGCAGCTCGCGCCAGGTGCGCTCGTTGCGGTAGTGCACGGCGCAGCTCGAGACCATCTCCGAGACGACGAGCCCGGCTCCGTAGCGACGCGCTTGCAAACGGACGAACCAGTTGCCGATGCCGGCGAGCGGTGCGAGCGCGACGCGGTTTGGCAGCTCGAGGCCGGCAAACGTCCAGCGATCGGTGAGCGCGGGCATCACCCCAGAGTAGTGCCCACCGTCGCGTCGCCCTAGATTTCCGCTGATGGAGAGCACCCGGCGGCTGCTGATCGCCAGCGTACTCGGGATCCTCGCGGTCGCGGGAGCGGCGGCGTCTGACTTCCTCTTCGGCTCGTTCTGGAGCCCACACGCGATGCTCACCTCGCTCGTCGCGAGCCTGCTCGTGCTTGCGGTCACCGTCGCGATCGTCGGCGAAGTGCTCGAGCGACGAGCACGCCGGCGCTGGCGAGTGCTCGGTCAATACGTCCTCTTCGAGCTCGTCCAGAGCGCCCGTGCGACGTGGATCGGCCTGATCGAGCTCGCCGGTCTGGGCGCGATCGAGGCCGGCTCGACAGACGGTCTGCGTACGGGCGTCCGCCTAGCCGGCGATGTCGAGCGCCTGTCGGAGGCGACGGCGAGAACGCTCGCCGATCCGCAGCGCCGGCGCGAGCTGCGCGAGCTGGTGATCGCCGTTGGCGCCCACTCGCGATCACTGATCGCCGGCTGGGCGCCGCTGATGGTTGACGCCGGACCATACGGACCGCTGTTTGACCGCCACGTCGAGCTCAACAGCTTGGTGTCGTGGATCGCCGAGGCCCTTCAACCGGGGGCGCTCAGCGAGTGGCTGCCATTGCATCACGAGATCCTTGTCCGCTCATCGGTGGCCGCGGAGCACGCCACGCAGCTCGACGATGATTGGCTGCGGGATCAACTCGTCGCGGCAGCGCAGCTCGCCGTCGGGCTCGACTTCGAGTCGCGCGCGCTCGGCTTCAAGCTGGTCTCCTTCGAGACCTGGCAGCAACGCTTGCGCAGCGTCGAACTCGACCTCCACGAGCTCGACTAGCCATTGCCAGCCACGCTCGAGGAACTGCGACGGCGCTGATCTCAGACGTTGAGCTGCCACACGAGCTGCAGGCCTTTCAGCGTCAGCAGCTCGTCGACCTCGCCGATCGTCTCGGTGAAGCTCGGCACGATGTGGTGAGCCAGACCGCCGGTCGCGATCGCCGGCACATCGCTGCCGAGCTCGGCGCGCACGCGAGTGATGATCCCGTCGACCTGGCTGGCGAAGCCGTAGACGATGCCTGAGCGCACTGCGTCGACCGTCGTCTTGCCGATCAGCGAACGCGGCTCGGCGAGCTCGACCGCCGGCAGCTTCGCGGCCCGCGCCCAGAGCGCCTCGAGCGAGATCTCCATGCCGGGCGAGATGATGCCGCCGAGATACTCGCCCTCGGCGGAGACGATGTCGTAGGTGATCGCGGTGCCGAAGTCCACGACGATGCAGGCGCCGTGGTAGCGCTCATAGGCGGCCACCGCGTTGACCAAGCGATCGGCGCCGAGCTCCCGTGGACTGTCGGTACGAATTGGCATACCGGTGCGCACCCCCGGGCCGACGACAAGCATTTCGTGACCGAGGTAGCGCCGAGCCATTTCCGCCCACTCGGGACCGAGCTCGGGTACGGTCGAGGAGACGATCGAGGCGTCGATCTGGTCGAGCTCGAGGCCGCGTAGCGCGAGCAGGTTGCGCAGCGCCGCGCCCAGCTCGTCCGAGGTCGAGCCGCGCACCGTGGCAAAGCGCCAACGCTCGAACGGCTCGCGGCCCGCACTCGGCGACGGCGAGTCGTGGACCGCTCCGAAGTGGGTCTGCGTGTTGCCAACGTCGACGACGAGAAGCACGACCCGGATTATGGGGCTAGCGTGAGCGGCGGGCCCGCGAGGCGCACTCCCTGCTCAAATCCGAGTCCGGCGAGGGCGTCGGCGAGCCGCTCGCCGGCCGGCGTCCGCAGCTCGAAGTCGAGCTCGACCAGCGGGATCAGGACGAAGCGCCGCTCGAGCAGCTGTTCGTGCGGTAGGCGCAGCCGCGCCGAGTCGTGCTCGCGCTCGCCGAGCAGGAGCACGTCGATGTCGATTGCGCGCGGTCCGTGGCGCCGCTCGCGCTCGACGCGGCCCTGCTCGAGCTCGATGCGTTTGCAGGCGTCGAGCAGGGCTTCCGGCCCGAGCGTGGTCTGCACCCGCAGCGCCGCGTTGAGGAAAGCTGGCTGCTCGAGCACCTCGCCGACCGGATCGGTGTCGTAGGTCGAGGAGGACGCGAGCACGGTTACGCCGCTCGCGTCGAGGCCTCCTACCGCGCGCTGCAGGTTTGCTCGCCGCTCGCCGAGGTTGCTGCCGAGCCCGAGATAGCCGATCTGCAGCGAGCTCACGCCGGCGCGGCGACGCTCATTCCGGCAGCTCGCGCCAGACCTCGACCGAGACCTCTTCGACCGGCAGCGGGATCGGTGGCTCCGGCTTGGCGGCCTTGACCCACACGGCGTCGGCGCCGAAGTCCTCGATGATGCGGTCGGCAACGACCGTGCAGAGGCGCTCGAGCGTCTTGTAGTTGCGCTGCTGGGCGACGAGCGCAACGAGCTGGCAGACCTCCGCGTAGTCGATCGTGTCCTCGACGCGATCGGTCTCGGTGGCATCGGATTCGCCGACGTCGATGCGGATGTCGAACAACAGGCGCTGCCCCACCTCGCGCTCCGCGGCGCTCACACCGACGTGCGTGAACAGCGACAGGCCGGAGATCTCGATCGTGACGACGGTCTGCATCCCGCCATGGGCCTCGAGCTCGTCGTGCTCGGGTTCGGCGTCTAGCTCTTCGGGGTCGTCGGCGTCGTCCATCGCCAGCTGACCGTAGCAGCCGCGACCGCGAGCGCGTCCCTGACGGCGCCGACATCGTGGACGCGGAAGACGCTGGCGCCGCGCTCGAGCGCCAGGACGCAGGTGGCGATCGTCCCCGCAAGCCGGTCAGGCTCGTCTCGTCCCGTGATCCGGCCGAGGAAGGACTTGCGCGATGTGCCGATCACGATCGGCAGCCCGAGCACCGCGAGCTCGTCGAGCCGGGCGAGCAACGTCAGGTTGTGCTCAACCGTCTTACCGAAGCCGATACCCGGATCGATCATGATCCGCTCGCGCCGGACACCGGCGGCGAGCGCGAACTGCACGCGTTCCTCGAGGAAAGCGCACACCTCGGCCACGACGTCGCCGTAGCGTGGCGCGCTTTGCATCGTCCGCGGCTCGCCGAGCATGTGCATCAAACAGCAGTCGACATCGCGCGCCGCCACCAGCTCCGCCAGCTCAGGCTCGGCACGAAACGCCGTGACGTCGTTGACGTAGCTCGCGCCGGCGTCGAGCGCGGCGCTGGCGACCGCGACCTTCGAGGTGTCGATCGAGATCTCGGCGAGGAGGCCGGCGTCGCGTAGGCCAGCGACTACCGGAATGACGCGGCGCAGCTCCTCGGCCTCGTCCACGGGATCGGCGCCCGGACGCGTCGACTCCCCTCCGACATCGACGATCGCCGCGCCGTCAGCCGCCAGCTCGAGTCCATGAGCAATCGCAACCTGCGGCTCAAAGAATCGCCCACCGTCCGAGAACGAATCCGGCGTGACGTTGAGAACACCCATGAGCCGGTAGGGCGTGTTCACGCCCGGATCCTGGCAGGAAGTCCGGGGAGGAGCTTTCGCGCCGCGAAGTCCGGCGAGCTTTAAAGCTCGGTGCGCCCAGGATCCGAGCCGCGCAGCTCGGTCGTGCCGCCGGCGAGCCCGGGACGGCGCAGCGGACGCTTGGCCTCGGGCCGCGGACGCTTGGGCGCGACGGGAGCACCGGCGGCCGCGTCGGGCACGACCACATCGTCCGGCCCGAACGCCTCGGCCTCGTCGGCGCCGCCCAGCAGAGCCTCGAACTGCTGCTTCTCGATCGTCTCGCGCCGCACAAGGATCTGGGAAATCGTGTCGAGGCGCTCGCGATGGTCGTTGAGCAGCTTGCGGGCGCGCTCGTGTGCGCCCTCGATGATCCGGCGGACCTCGTCATCGATCTCACGCGCTATTTCGTCTGAGTAGTCGGGCTCAGTCGAAAATTCGCGCCCGAGGAACGGCTGCCCGTGGTCGTGGCCGAAGACGCGCGGGCCAAGCTTTTCGCTCATCCCGAAGCGCATCACCATCTGCTTCGCCGTCGCCGTGACCTTCTCGAGGTCGTTCGACGCGCCGGTGGTGATCTCGTCGAAGACGATCTCCTCGGCGGCGCGGCCGCCGAGCGTCATCGCCATCGTGTCGAGCAGCTCGGCGCGGGTCGTCAGGAAGCGATCCTCGCTCGGCATCGAGATCGTGTAGCCAAGCGCGCGCCCGCGCGAGATCACGGAGATCTTGTGCACGGGATCGGCGTACTCGAGGTAGTGGCCGACGATCGCGTGGCCCATCTCGTGATAGGCGGTGATCAGCCGCTCCTTGTCGCTCATCACGCGGGTCTTCTTCTCGGGTCCCGCGATCACCCGGAGGATCCCCTCTTCGAGCTCGACCTGAGTGATCTCGCGCTTGCCATGGCGCGCCGCGAACAGCGCCGCCTCGTTGATCAGGTTGGAGAGATCGGCGCCGGTGAACCCGGGTGTCTGGCCCGCGAGCGCGTCGATGTCGATCGCCTTGGCGAGCGGCTTGCCGCGGGTATGTACCTCGAGGATCTTCGCGCGGCCCTTGCGGTCCGGTCGGTCGACGGCGATCTGGCGATCGAAGCGGCCTGGGCGCAACAGTGCCGGATCGAGGATGTCGGGCCGGTTCGTGGCCGCGATCATGATGATGTTGTCCTTGGCCTCGAAGCCGTCCATCTCGACGAGCAGCTGGTTGAGCGTCTGCTCGCGCTCGTCATGCCCGCCGCCGAGGCCGGCGCCGCGGTGACGTCCGACCGCATCGATCTCGTCCATGAAGATGATGCAGGGGCTGTTCTGCTTGGCCTGCTCGAACAGGTCGCGCACGCGCGAGGCGCCGACGCCGACGAACATCTCGACAAAGTCCGACCCCGATATCGAAAAGAACGGCACGCCGGCCTCGCCCGCGACCGCGCGTGCGAGCAGCGTTTTGCCGGTCCCCGGTGGCCCGTAAAGCAGGACACCGGTCGGTATTCGCGCGCCCAGCGCCTGGAACTTCTTCGGGTTCTCGAGGAAGTCCTTGATCTCGTGTAACTCCTCGACCGCCTCTTCAACGCCCGCCACGTCACGGAAGGTGATCTTGGGCGAGTCGGCCGACAGCCGCTTGGCGCGCGACTTACCGAACGACATCACCTTTGAGCCACCGCCCTGCAGGTTGTTCATCAGCAGGAACCAGAGGCCGAAGAAGATGATGAAGGGGAGGATCGAGATCAGCAGCGAGGGCCATTCGCTGGTGCTCACCGGATCGATCGTGTAGGTGGTGCTCGGCGAGTCCTGCTGGATCTCGCTGAACAGCGTGCTGATCTGGTCCGCGCCGGCGAAGCCAACCGTGAACTTCGATTTGTTGGTCTCCGTGACGTCGATCTGATCGCCGGAGTCCTTGACGACGACTGACGCGACTTTGCCCTGAGGGACCAGTGTCTGGGTCAGGTTCTGGAAGGTTGGTGGAGTGGTGCTCGCGGTCGAGCTAGGGATCAATCGCGAGACGAAGAACGCCAGCACGATGACCAGCAGGATCGGGAACAGGGCGCCCCTGAAGACGCGGTTCATCGCCCGCTCCTAGCGGCTCGCATGGGAGTGAAAGGCCGGCTGCACAAGCTCTCAAGCCTACCAGGATGTTTTTTGGACTCTGGAGGCCTAAAACGTCCCCCAATCAGGCGGCGCACTCAGTCCGCCGCCAGCGCGGCCACAAACGGCAGATTTCGGTAGCGCTCATCAAAATCGAGGCCGTAGCCGACGACGAAACGGTTGGGGATCTCGAAGCCGACGTAACGCGTCGGCAGGTCGACCTTGCGGCGCTCGGGCTTCGTCAAAAGAGCGCAGACCTCAACGCTTGCCGGGTCGCGCGCACCAAGGCTGCGCAACAGGTATTGGAGCGTGAGACCCGAGTCGACGATGTCCTCGACGATCAGCACCTCGCGCCCGGCGATCGGCGCATCGAGATCCTTGAGTATCCGCACTACGCCGGAGGAGTCAGCCTCCGAGCCATACGAGGCGACCGCCATGAAGTCGAGCTGACAGGGCACGTCGATCGCGCGCATCAGATCGCTGAGGAACAGCACAGCACCCTTCAGCACGCAGATCAGCAGCAGGTCACGGCCCGCGTAATCGCGGGAGATCTCGGCGCCGAGCTCGCGTACGCGCCGCTGAAGGTCCTCGGCGCTGACCAGCGTCTCGCCGAGCTGCGAATCGTTCATGCCCGCGGCCAGTTTATTCCTGGTCTCAGGACCGGCGCGCCGTCAGCACCGCGACGAGCTCGGTATCGGCGCGCACACGGACGTGCTCCGCGGTGGCGACGCCGGGGACCCAGACGATCTCCCCAGCACAGGCGACGACGGGGATGCAACGGCGCTCCGCCCGCGGCAAGCGCCGGTCGGTGAAGAGGTCCGCGAGCGACTTGGCGGCCGGCAGGCCGATGGCGCGCACGCGGTCACCCGCGCGCCAGGCCCGCACCGTCAGCTCGCCGCGGACGAGCAGGTCGGCGTCGAGCACGCCGACGCTGCCATCGCTACTGAGGCGTTGCAGGGCCTGCTCGCCGGCCAGCTGGCAGAGCTCGGAGCGCAGCGCCCATGCGCCGAAGGCGGTCGTTCCCGGCAGCGCGAGCGCAACTTCGGCCAGCGTCGCTGTGGGTTCGCGGCGCTCGAAGCGAAGCACGCCGTATTCGACGATTGCGCGCACGCCACCGCCAACATCGAGCGCGGCACTGCCGCCGCGCGGGGCCAGCGCTCGCAGCTCATCGACGCGCGCACCGACGCCGGGAACGAGCACACCACCCGCGTCCTCGGCGAGCCGCACGACGATGAGCCGTGCCAGCGCCGCGGGCAACCGTCCGAGCTCCGCGAGCGCGATTTGCGACCGTCCGCCGAGCGTCGTGGTGAGAACCTCATCGAGCACTGCCGCCTCCTCCCGCAGCAGCTCGGCGCTGCGCAGCACGTTGGCTTCGGCCGCCGGATGCACACGTCGCAGCTGCTCGAGCAGGCCGTGGCGTACACGACCCCGTGCGAAGCGCTCGTCGCTGTTCGTCGCGTCATCGCGCCAGCCCAGGCCGCGCGCACGGCAGTACGCGGCGGTCTCCGCACGACTGGTCGTCAGCAGTGGACGGATCAGACGACCATCGCGCGCCGCCATCCCCAGCAGCGCGCGCCGGCCGGGAGACGCGGCGAGGCGATAGAGCACCGTCTCGAGCTGGTCGGAGGCGGTGTGGCCGGTCAGGATTTGGGCTTCGCGCGCCAGCGCGAGCCTGCCGGCTTCGCCGTAACGGACGTCGCGCGCCCAGGCTTGAAGGTTGCCGCGCGCCGGCGCTGGATCTGCGCGGTGCACGACGTACTCGACGGCGGCCCGCTCGCAGAGTCCCCGCACGTGTAATTCGTCGGCTTCGGACTCGCCAGCGCGCAAGCCGTAGTTGACGTGCAGCACCGTGAGCGTCGCCGAACCATGCAGTGTCAGCATCAGGTCGAATAGACAGACCGAGTCGCGCCCACCTGAGACCAGCGCGATGTAGCGGTCTTCGGCGCGCAGTAGGCCGCCTACCTGCACGCGCTCAAGCACGCGACTGACATCGTCATGCGCTGGCGCGCTCACCGCTCATCTGTACTGCGCGCGCCGATCGCTGTCAACCGTCGTCCGACTGCTCTAATGCTCCCGTGAACGACGAGCCGCGGGCGATCCACATCCATCCGACGGCGCCGCTGGCCGAGCGTGTGCTGCTTCCCGGAGACCCGGGCCGGGCGCTGGCGTTGGCACAAGAACTGCTCGAAGCGCCGCTGATGTTCAACCACAACCGCGGCCTCTGGGGCTACACCGGCCGCGCCGCGGACGGCGAGCCGCTGACGATCCAATCCACCGGCATCGGTGGGCCCTCCGCGGCGCTCGTGCTGGAGGAACTGATCGCACTCGGGGCACGCCGCGCAATCCGCGTCGGCACCGCGGGCGCGCTTGACGGCTCGCTGGCGCTCGGCGATCTACTGATCGTCGAGCAGGCGCTCGCGGCCGACGGGACGAGCCGTGCGCTCGGCGGCGGTGAGCGAATCGACGCCGATCGAGAACTGCTCGCGGCCCTTTGCGCCGCCGCAGAGAACGTCAGGACCGGCACGGTCGTCTCCAGCGATCTGTTCTATGAGCTGGGTGAATCGCGCTTTGAGAGCTGGCGCGCTGCCGGCGCGCTGGCGGTCGAGATGGAGGCCGCGGCACTGTTCGCCGTTGGCAGGCTGCGTGAAGTGCCGGTCGCCTGTGCGCTTGCGATCACCGACGTGCTGGGCCAGGAGCGAAAGCGGATCGAGCCGGCGGCGCTCGTTCAGGCCGGCCTCGCCGTCGGACGGCTCGGCGCGGCCGCGCTCTCCTAGGCGTCGCCCTTGCGGCGCTTGCCCTTGCTCGCCTTACTCGTCTTGGTCGCGAGCAGGACCTCCTGAACGCGCTGACGCTGCTGGTCGCGCGCCACCGGCGCGGGCATCTCCACGCGCGCCGCTTGCAGCTCGCTGAGCTGGCGTGTCGCGGCGGCGACCTGCTCCTCGATCGCCTCGAGGCGATCGGCCAGCGGCGCCGCCTGATCGCGCAAGCCGTCCTCGATCCGCCGCAGCGCGTCCTCGATCGTGTCGAGACGTTGTGACACGGCGCGCACGCGACGCGTCAGCCGCTCGACGTCACTCGCGCTCGGGATGCCCAGCCAGCCAATCGCGGCCGCCTGCGCCTGGGTAGCCTTGCCGCGTGCCTCAAATGCACGGCCGACCGCCGCGCTCAGCGCCGGAACGTCGAGCAGCTCCTGGGCGAGCTTCCCGAGCAGTTCCTCGCCGCGCCCACCAATCCACTCGCGCACGCCATCGTCCGGCTCCGGTTCGCTCATCGACTAAGGGTAGGCCATCGCTCGCGGGAGGTCGATGCGCGAGTCGGCATCAGCACCTCTGCAACCGCGTTTGCGCAAGTTTGGGCAACTTAGCCTGACAATCGGTGTTGAGGCTGGTGGGGTCGCCGCCGTTGCGGCGAGAAAAGCTAGTGGGACTGACGCCTTCGCGCCGGGACCAAACCAGGGAGGCTCGATGTCAATACGTTTGCTTCGCTTCACTCAACTGACGGCTGGCGTCATCGCAACGCTTGCGCTGACGTCCGCAACCGCGATGGCGGCTGCACCACCGGTGCCGGTCGCGACGACCGGAGGCGCCAACTCGATCACCGCTCAGTCGGCGGTGGTCGCAGCCACCGTCAACCCCGAGGGCGCGGCGACCGAGGTCTACTTCGAATATGGGCCGAGCTCGAAGTATGGCTCGGAGTCGGCGCCGCAATCGGTGCCTGTTGGCAGCAGTGCGGTCGCGGTCAGCGCAGCGATCTCGAGCTTGGCCGCCGACACGACCTACGACTACCGCGTCGTTGCCGTGAACGCCAACGGCACGACAAACGGCAGCAACGCCACGTTCAAGACGACCAAGATCCCGCTGTCGCTGGCGATCACCGCCGATCCCAGTCCCGCGATCTACGGCGGCAACGTGGTAATCGAGGGCACGCTGGCGGGCACCGGCAACGGTAACCAGCCGGTCGCGCTCGAGCAGAACCAATTTCCTTATACAGCCGGCTTCGCGCAGGTCGGTAACGCCGAGCTGACAACCTCGACTGGGGCCTACGCGTTTACGGTCGGGTCGGTGTTGCTGAGCACCGAGTACCGCGTCGTCAGCGTGAACTCACCGAGCGTCGTCTCGGCGGTCGTCGTCGAGGGTGACGCGGTCGCCGCCACCCTGAGTTCCCACAGAGTCGGTAGCCGCCATCACCCGGCCTCGCGCTTCTCGGGGACGGTCGCTCCCGGTCTCGAAACCGACGCGAAGGTCGCGATCCAACGCCTGTACGGCACGACCTGGAAGCTGGTCGGAGGGACCATCACCTCGAACTCCGATCACAACGGGGTGGCGACGTTCAGCACCGTCGTGCACTTCAAACACCCTGGCTTCTTCCGCCTGTACGTGGCGCCAGTCGACGGGGCGCACGTCTCCGACACGACCGCGCCGATCTACGTGCGTGGTTACAAGAAGTAGAGCCGGGGATCTGAGCTTCGCGCCTCGCCCCTATGGGCGGGGCGCGAACAGCTCGCGGGCGATCACGATCCGCTGGATTTGAGCGGTGCCCTCGTAGAGCTGCATGAGCTTCGCGTCGCGCATCAACTTCTCAACGGGGTAGTCCTTGATGAAGCCGTAGCCGCCGTAAACCTGCACGGCGTCGGTCGCGACCTTCATCGCAACGTCGGCGGCGAAGCGCTTGGCGTGCGAGGAGAGCAGGGTGTTGCGCTCGCCGTGGTCGAGCAGGACCGCCGACTTCCAGACGAGCAGGCGGGCCGCCTCGATCTCGGTTGCCATGTCGGCGATCATGAATTGGATCGCCTGGTGCATCGCGATCGGGACGCCGAACTGGACGCGCTCGGTCGCGTACTGGAGGGCGAACTCGAAGGCGGCGCGCGCGATGCCGGTCGCCATCGCGGCAACGCCGGGACGGGTGCGGTCGAGCGTCATCATCGCGATCTTGAAGCCAGCGTTCTCCTCACCGATCAGGTGATCAACGGGGATCTCGACGTCGGGGAAGGTGACGGTCGCCGTGTTCGAGGCCCGCTGGCCCATCTTGTCCTCGTGTTTGTCGACGATTACGCCGGCGTCGCGCGGAACGACGAAACAGGAGATGCCGCGGTGGCCGGCGTCCGCGTCGGTCTTCGCGTAGACGGTGTAGAAGTTGGCGTAGCCGCCGTTGGTGATGAAGCACTTGGACCCGCTGAGGACGTACTTGTCCTTGTTGCGCACCGCCCGGGTCTTCATCGCCGCCACGTCGGAGCCGGCATCGGGCTCGGTCAGGCAGAACGATGCCAGCAGCGGCTCCGCCGTGAGACGCTCGAGGTAGTGCTTCTTCAGCTGCTCGGAGCCGGCGAGCTGCAGTGGTGCGATCGCGAGGCCGTTGCAGCCGACCGAGCTGGCGATCCCCGAGCAGCCCCAGGAGAGCTCTTCGTCGATCACCACGCCGTCGAGGTAGCCGATCCCGGTACCGCCGTAGCGCTCGGGGATGTGGTAGTTCATCAGGCCGAGCGCCCAGGCCTTCTTGATTATTTCCTCGGGGAAGGTGCTGTCGCGGTCGTACTCCCAGGCGACCGGCCGGATCTCCTTCTCGGCGAAGTCGTGGGCCAGTTCGCGTAACGCGAGCTGTTCGTCGTTGAGCGTGAAGTCAACCATCCGCTGGCATGAGCTCGAGGCGGCCGGCGCGCGGGCGCTCGAACGCCTGCTCGCCACTAGAGTCCGAGCAGTTTGCCGGCGCCGCTGAGGAGGCCGCTGAGAGGCTGCGGGCTCTTGGGGGCGGTGATCGCAGCCTCGGGCGCATTGAGGTTGCTGATCTGGGCGTCGATCGTGAACGAGCCAGCGGTGGTGCCGTCCAGCGCGGACTGCGCGGCCGGCGGCACGGTGAACGAGATCGCGAACTTGAGCTCGCGCAGGATGTGATCTCGGGTACCGGTGTAGAGATCTATCTGCGACGAGTTGATCGCCGATACCAGCTCGCTGAGGTCGGCGCCGCTGAGCAGACTTGACGCCTTCTTGCCGCCGATCCTGCTCGCCAGCGTCGCTACGTCGCTGACCACCTTGGCGATGTCCACCTGCGCGGTGAGGTGCTCGGTCGCGACGCCGCCAACGGTCGCGCTGCCGACGACCTTCGCGCCGGTCAGCCAGCTCAGCGGTTGGATGCCGAGCCTGGAGAGCAGACCTGCCGCACCGCTCGCTCCCGTCGCGGGCAGCGCTGACCTGGGCCGCGCGCCTGACGCGCTCGCCGGCAGCGAGTAGTAGGTGCCGGCGAACTCGATGTAGATCGCCTTCCCCGTCGCGAGGACGCCGACCGGGACCGTGGTGCCCTTGACCGTTACGGTCGCGCTGAGGTCGAACGAGTCGAGGCCGCCGCGGTCGCTGAACGGACCGGAGGCGACGAGCGAGATCGGCTGGCCGCCGAGCGCCTTGAGGCCGTGCAGGTCAGCGTCGACCGTCAGCGAGAGATCACCGGAGTGGATCTCGTCCAGACCGCTGCCGAGCGTCTGCGAAAGCAGGGTGGTCGGGGTGGTCGCCTTGCTGCTCGAGCCACCACACGCAGCGAGCCCGAGCAGCGCCAGCAAGACGATCCCGATCGTGCTGACGCGCTGCATGCGACGTTGCAAAACGACTGGACGACTGGCGCGCACGGTGGCGCTCGACACTAGCATGAAGGTTGTGCGGCCGCCCGTATTGGCGGGCTGCGCGGTGGTGCTGCTAGTTCTGTGCGGCGTTGCTGGCGCGTCTGCCACAAAACGCCCGGATCCGGGGGCACGGGTTCCGTATACCTCGCTCGAGCTGGTGCTCGAACGCGGGCAGGTCCGCGCGACCCCGCTCGGCGCGCCGGCGGCTGGCGGCGGGATCACCGGCGCCACAGCGGCGCTCGCCGCGGTCCTAGCGGGCGCAACGACGCCCGCCGCTCCCGCCGCCGGGGCGGCCGCGAAGCACGCGCTCAGCTTCCCGCAGGCGCTTGCCAAGCTCGCCGCGAACAACGAGATAACAGCCGCGACAGCGAGCGCCGATGTCGGCGCGTGGAATGCGGCCCGCGAGTCCGAGAAGCAGCTGTCTGGTACGCGCGAGTTCGAGCTCGGCGCGGTGATCGGGACGCTACGGGGCATCGCGCGCTCCGGCAAGCTGACGCCGGCGCGGCTACCGGCCCTGATCCTCACGCTGCAAAACAACCGCCAGTGGTGGACGAGCGGCCCGCTGCTGGCCGACGACCAGCGCGTCGGCTTCGCCGGTAGCCATCTGGTGTGGGAGTTCTACCCCGCCCAGGGCCTTCAGATCCAGTGGCTCGGGACCTTCGGCGCAGCCAACGGCTTCTGGGACGAGGGCGACGCTGCCGACCTGGGAGCGCTGATCGATCAGGCGCTGAGCCTGGCCGTTACGCGTGGCGGCGGGATCGCCTGGGAGTACGACTTCTCCTTCGACGGCGGCGCGCCCCCGTGGGTCAGCGGGATCACCCAGGGCACGGCGGTCGAGGCGCTGACGCACGCCGCGACGCTGCTGGACAACGCCGTTTACCTGACCGACGCCAACGACGCGCTGGGGATCTTTCAGGTAGCACCGCCGACCGGCATCGCGGCCGCAACCGCCGCTGGTGCCCGCTATCTGATCTACAGCTTTGCGCCGCACGAGTATGTGATCAACGCGTTCATCCAGTCGCTGATCGGGCTGTACGACCTCGGCTACCAGGGCGACACGCTCGCGCAGACGCTGTTCCAGCGCGGCAGCGCGCAGGCCCGCCTCGACCTGCCCAACTACAACACCGGCTTCTGGTCGATGTATGACCAGCGCAGCGAATCGAACCTGAGCTACCACGAGCTGCTGACCGGCTTTCTGCAGACGCTCTGCGCGCAGACCGAGGAGACAACTCCTGCAGCGCTGCGTGTCCTCGGCACGACCGGCCCTGCTCCAAGCGGCGGCAGCACCGGCTCGACCGGCAGCACCTCGACCGGGGGCACGACCGGGCCCAGCGGCACGACCGGTGCGAGCGGCACCAGCGGGTCGAGCGGCGCCAGTGGCGCCAGCGGCGCCAGTGGCGCCAGCGGCAGCAGCGGAGCCAGCGGTGTCAGCGCCAACCCGAACGCGATCTACTGCAAGACCGCAGCGGCCTTCACCAAAGACCTGCGTCAAGCGCCAGTGATCAAGATCGACCCGCTCGGCGCCGCGCGCGCCCACCATGTCACGCACGCCCGCTTCACGCTCTCGAAGATCTCGAACGTGACGTTCGCCGTCCTCTACGCCGGCAAGGAGGTCTCCGCCAAGACGGAGCTGCTCGGGCACGGCACGCACTCGCTGGCCTGGCGGCCGCCGCACGCCGGCCTGTGGACGATCGCGCTGACCGCTGTCGACCTCGCCGGCAACCGCACGCAGCGCACCGCGCCGGTGACCGTCGAGGCCAAGTCCGCGGGCTAGCCGCCTTGGAACAGGCGGCGTAACCTGGCCTACCAGTGCCTACGCCGGCCGCGCGTACAATCGGAAAGGTGCCAGCACGCTGCTCAACCCCGCGCCGCACGCGGCGCCGGCGCCCTTCGAGTCTCGTCTCGCGGCGGAGCACCTGATGGCGTCGCGCGAGCGCGTCCGCCACGGCCCGAGCGAGCAGGCGCCAGCGGGGTCTGGCCTGCTGACGCGCGTCGCCTACGCTTGGCGGGCACTGGCCCGCGAGCAGCGTGCCACGGCGCTGGCCGCACTCGCCCTGTGGCTGACGATGTTCCTGCCGTGGTACAGCCGTACGGCGTTTGTGACCGTCGACAAATCGCCGCGTTCGGCCGCCTACTCGGTGAGCGCTTTCGGCGCCTTCTCCTTCGTCGAAGCGGCCGTTCTGCTGGTCAGCGTCGCGGTCCTCGTACTGCTGTTCGCGCGTGCCGAGCGGCGAGCGTTTCACCTTCCCGGTGGCGATGGCGCCGTGATCGCGTTGGCCGGCGCGTGGGTCGCCCTGCTGATCTTCTATCGCATGCTCGACAAGCCGGGGACGCAGGGAATCGCGTCGGGCACCACGACATGGGGCGTCCAGTGGGGCATCTTCATCGCCTTCTTCGCCGCGATCTTCCTCGCCTATGAAGGGTTGCGGATTCGTGCCGTGCATGTGCGCGAGCCGGCGCTCGCCGAGGATCCAACGGTTGCCTGGACGGTCGTCGAACGGCCGTCCGCGGCGACGACCGTCGCAGCTGCCCATGCGCGCGAGCTTCGCGCCGCACGCGATGCGCGCCAGCGAGCACGCGATGCCGAGGGCACCTGACGCCGGGCAGCTCGGGCGCCTGCGCTCCTATCATTGACTCGCAGTGGACGTGCTCCCCGCATCGGTCGATGAGCTCACCGATGGCCTGCGCGCAGCCGGCTACCTTCCCGGATCCTCGACGGCGCTCGTCGCCTACCTCGCGATCCGCCTCAACAAGCCGGTGCTCGTCGAGGGACCGGCTGGTGTCGGCAAGACCGAGCTCGCGAAGGCGCTGGCCGGCTACCTCGACCGCGAGCTGGTGCGCTTGCAGTGCTACGAGGGCCTCGACGAGGCCAAAGCGCTGTATGAGTGGAACTACCGCAAGCAGCTCCTGCGGATCCAGGCAGAGGCTGACGGGGCGGCCTGGAGCGAGGTGCAGGACGACATCTTCGGCGAGGAGTTCCTGCTCGCCCGGCCGTTGCTGAGCGCGATCTCCGCCAGTTCGCCGGTGGTGCTGCTGATCGACGAGATCGACAAGACCGATCAGGAGTTCGAGGCGATGTTGCTCGAGGTTCTCTCGGACTTCCAGATCACGATCCCGGAGCTCGGGCGCATCGAGGCAAGCTCGCAACCGATCGTGGTGCTGACGTCCAACAACTCGCGCGAGCTGACCGAGGCACTGAAGCGTCGCTGCCTGTATCTATGGCTCGACTACCCGACGCTCGACCGCGAGCTTGAGATCGTCCGCCTCCACGCGCCCGAACTGGCCGAGACAGTGGCGCACAAGCTGGTTGAGGTGATCGCGATGGTTCGCGAGCTCGATCTCAAGAAGCCGCCGTCGATCGCTGAGTCGATCGACTGGGCACGCGCGCTGATACTGCTCGGCGCCCGCGACATCGATGAGCTCACCTTCGCGCAGACGATGTCGGTGATCGTCAAGCACCGCACCGATATCGAGCTGGTAGCCGAGCGCGTGGGCATCGCCCTGGCGCCCGCGACTCCGGCGCCGTGAGCGCCCGCCCGGCGCCGGCGGGAATCGATGCGCGGCTGCTCGAGCTTGGCGAGGAGCTGCGTGCCGAGGGCCTCGCGATCGGCACCTCGGAGCTGCTCGACGCGTTCGCCGCGCTAGCGGAGATCGGCTGGACCGAGCGCGAGCGCTTCCAGAGCGCGCTCGCGGCGACGCTCGCAAAGTCGCCGGAGGAGCGGCGTGTCTTCGACCTCGTCTTCGAGCGATTCTTCTTCCGCGCGGTCGAGGCCGCGGCGCTGCGCGAGGGGGTCAAGGAGCGCACCGGCGAGGACGGCCGGCTGGATACCCTCGCGGGAGCGCAGCTCGACCTCGACGAGCTGCGGGCCCAGATCGCGCAGGCGATCGCGGACTTCGACGAGGCGCGGATGCGCGACCTGGCGCGACTCGCGATCGCCGCGTTCGGTCGTTCCGACCAGGCCGGCTCGGGCGTGCTCGGCGTCGACGTACAGCACATCCGCCGAGCGCTCGGCTTGCGCAGCGACCCACAGCCGCAATTTCAGCCCGATGACCCGCGCCACCACGGGCTGCCGCGCGAGGCGCTGCGTCATTTCGAGGCGTTGCTGCGGCGCGAGCTCGAGCGGGGGCAGATCGAGCGCACCGAGACGCTCGCTGCGGCGCGCCCGCTTGGCGATCTCGATCGCGCGCTGCCCAGCGGCCCGACGGCCGATCTCGCCGCCGTGCACCGCGTCGTCGCCCAGCTTCGGCGCCGTCTCGCGACGCGCGGCAGCGAGCTGCGCGGCCGCCGCCGCCACGACCACATCGACATGCGGCGCACGATGCGCGCCTCGCTGCAGACCGGCGGCGTCCCGGTCGTCATCAAACAGCGTCCGCGGCGACCGCGACGCCCCGAGATCTTCGTCCTCTGTGACGTCTCGACAAGTGTCACATCGGCCTCGGTGTTCTTTCTGTCGGTACTGCACGCGCTCCATGACTCCTTTCGCCAGATGCGCTCGTTCGTGTTCATCGAACGCGTCTCCGAGGTGACCGACGTGTTCGCCCGTGAACGTTCGTTCAAGGCGGTGAGCGAGACGATCGCCAGCGAAGCCGGCGTCGCCGACGTCTCCGGCTACACCGATTACGGACGCGTCTGGTCGGAGTTTCGCGTCCTTGTCGAGGACGACCTCGACCCGAGCGCCGCGCTGATCGTGCTGGGCGACGCTCGGACCAACGGCCGCGACCCCGGCGCGGGCGATTTCGCCGCGCTGGCGGCGCACGCGCGTCGGACCTTCTGGCTCAATCCGGAGCCCCGGCTCTACTGGAATTACGGCGACTCGGTGATCGCAGCATATGCGCCGTTCTGCGAGGTTTTCGAGTGCTGGACGACACGCCAGCTCGAGGACTTCGTCAGATCGCTCACCGGCTCGGCCGTGGCGTAGCGCCACGCGGTCCTCTACGATCAGGCCGGTCCGATGCTGACGCGACCATCTCGCGGCCGCGGTGCGTTGCTCGCCGCAAGCCTGATCAGCCTCACCCTGTGCGTCGGTTGCGGCGCGGTGCATACGCGGACCACGCTCGGGCCGGCGCGCAAGGTCGTGATTTCGCTGAACGGCCAGCCCAGCGCGCTCTACGCGCCGATCTATGAGGCGCAGGCGAACGGCGACTTCGCCCGCGGCGCACTCAGCGTCACGGTCGAGGGACCGACTGTCGGCAAGAGCCCACTCGCGCTGCTGACCTCCAACCAGGCCTCGATCGCGATCGTCTCCGAACCCGAGCTGCTGGCCGCGCGTGACGCCGGGGCGCAGGTCGTTGCGATCGGCGCGCTGGTAGCGGAGCCGCTCGATTCGATCATCTCGCTGGGAACGCATCCGATTACCAACCCGACTCAGCTGCTCGGCCAGACGATCGCGACAAACGGCACGTCACTGCAGCAGGCTGAGCTCGCGACCGTCCTCAGCAACGCGAACATCGATCCGACCCGCGTGCACACGATCGCCGTCAGCGGCGACCTCAACCGCGCGCTGCAAAAGCACAGCGCAGCCGCGACGCTCGGCGGCTTCTGGAACTACGACGCGGTTGCCTTGACGATCGCGCACAAGAAACCCACCGTGATCCAGCTCGACCAAGCCGGTGTCCCCAGCTTCAGCGAGCTCGTCATCGCCGTGCGGCTGGAGCAGGCCCGCTACGACGGCGCGCTGCTGCGCGCGTTTCTACAGTCGCTCACCCGTGGCGAGGCGGCCACGCTTGCCGACCCGCAAGCGGTGGCAAAGCTGCTCGCGCTGATCAACCCGAACCTGAGCAAAGCCTTCGAGCTCGGAGTCCTGCGGGCGAGCGCGACGGCCGCCCAACCAACCAGCGCAGCCGAGCCCTTCGGCTTCCAGAATCCGCAGACCTGGCAGACCTTCGGCAACTGGATGTACGCCCACCAGCTGGTCAACCACGCGAATCAGGGCGGGCTGGCGATCACCGACGAGTTCCTGCCAGGACAGGGCGAGTGAGACCAGCACGCATCGCGTAGCTGGCCGCGAGCCCGCTCCACGGCGCGTAGCGGGCGAAGAAGCTGCGCACCTGCGCCTCCTCGACACGGACGCGCGGATCACCGCTCAGCACGCGCCCGACGAGCTTGCGCAAACCGAGATCGCCCCCCGGAACCTGATCGAGCCGGCCCTGCCCATGCAGCGCCAGCGATTCGATCGTCCAGGAGCCGATCTCGGGGATCTGACGCAGGCGCCGCCAGCCGCGCTCGTGGTCGGGATCATCGAGGTCGATCCGTCCCCGCACGATCTCGCGCGCGACGCGCCGCAGCGCAAGCGCACGGCGGGCCGAAAGATCGAATGACTCGAGCAGCGCCGGCGCGGTGGCCGCGAGCGTGTCCGGACGCGGTAGGTCACGCAGCACGGTGTCCGGCGCGCTGCGACCTAGCCGGGCCACGATCCGTCGCTCGATCGCCACCGCCCGCGGGTACTCGATGAGCTGCTCGCAGATCGCCCAGGCGAGCGCCTCAAACGGCTCGGGACGGCGTGGTGGGCGCAGCCCCGGGGCGGCGCGGATGGCGCGCCCGATCAGCGGATCGTCGCGGAAACGCCGGTGAAACTCGCTCGTGTCGTCATCGACCCCGAGCGCGAAGCGCATGCGCGTCAGCGCGACCTCGCAGGCGCCACGCGACGGGCCCCAGGCGCCGAGCAGCACGCTGTTCGCGACGGGCTGCGCGGCACGCACGAGGACCGGCCGATCTTCGACGTGCAGCAGCCGCTCGAGCACGCCAGCGCGCCGGCGCATGACACCATCGGGCCCGGCTCCGGGCAGCGCCAGCGGCGAGCGCGGGGTCAACTCGATTCGCAGCTCGAAACGCTCCGCCACGGTCACGGCGCGCGATTCTGGCGCCTTGCGCGGACAGCGCAGCTGCGATCGTCGGCGCTCAGGGACGACGGCCGAGCGCGTAGACGTGCACGAGGAACGTCTGCGCCGTGCCGTCCCTTGGCGCCACCTCGGGACGCGGCGCGGGCAGTCGGCGCAGCGCGAATGGAGTAGGCAGCCTGCGCGTAACCGGTCGGCCGAGCACTCGCCTGCCCTCGCGGCGGCGGCCCAGCACGGCGACGGTCGCGGCGCCGGCGATGAAGCCGGTCGCCGCCGCGGCAGCCGCCTGCACCAGCGGCGGCGGACCGACGCGGACGCGCTCGACCGCGCCAACGGGTTCGATCACCGCGACGGCGTCGACAAGCTCGGGAGTGAGGTCCAAGTCGTGCTCGTCTGGGCTGAGGGGTTCGTGCTCCACGCCGCTCCAGTCAGGGGTTGCCCGTGGCGAAGTGTAGATGGAGGTCGGGTCGGGAGCTAGAAGCACCGCTCGTAGACCCTGAAGCGCCGCACGATCTCGCCCCCCATGCCTTCCATCGCACGGTTCATCGGGCGGTTGGTCTCGAGGATCCAGCCCATCTCGCCACCCTTCTGCGGCGTGCGCTCGGCGGCATCGAAATGGAGCTGGTAGAACCGCGCCGCGATACCGGTGTGCTGGTAGGCCGGCTTGACGCCGAGCGCGAAGACACGCACCGCATCGATCTTGCGCCGCCAGTACAGCGCCTTGGCCCAGCCGATCGGGAACAGCCGGCCGTGGAGGTGCTTGAGCACCTGGTTGTAGTCGGGCAGCGTGAGCGCCGCGCCGACGACCTCGCCGGTGTCGGCACGCTCGGCGATGTAGGCCCAGTTCTCGTCGAGGATCGGCTTGAGGTCCTTGGCGTAGTGATGAATCTCCTGCTCAGAGAGCGGGACCGCGGCCCAGTTGCGCTCCCAGGCCGCGTTGTAGACCTCGAGGAAGCGGTTGACCTCGGCGTCCATGTCGCGCTTTCGCATCGGTCGGCAGACGATCCCGTGCTCGGCTTCGACCTTGTCGGCCATCAGCCAGATTGCCCGGCGCACGCGGTCGCGACCGCTGATGTGCAGACTCCACATCAACAGGTCCATCACCTTTTCGAGCCCTTCCCGCTCGAGCAGCTCCTGGTAGTAAGGGTGGTGCCAGGTGCTGAGGATGATCGGCGGCCGTTCATGGCCCTCGACCAGCAGGCCGCACTCGTCGTTGGTCGTGTAGTCCATCGGACCGACCATGCGGTCGCGGCCGCGCTGCACGAGCCAGGCCTGCGCCGCGTCGAGCAGGGCGTGGGCCGTCGGCTGCGAGTCCTCGCACTCGAAGAAGCCGAACAGGCCCCACTGGTTGTCCTGGAACTCGTTGAAGCGATGGTCGATATGGGCGCTGATCCGCCCGACCGGCTCGCCGTCGCGCCAGGCGAGGAAGAACTCCGCTTCGGCATGCGCGAAGAATGGGTTGTGCTGGCGATCGAGCCGCTTGTGCATGTCGCTCAAAAGCGGGGGAATCCAGCGTGGCTCGTTACGATAGAGCGCGACTGGCAGGCGGATGAAACGCCGCAGGTCGCGCCGGCCAGCGACCGGCCGGATCTCCACACTCATCGAGCCAACCCTATATGGCGACCTCAACTGACGTCTTTGCAAAGATCGGCGACAGCGAGCGCATGGCGCAGCTGCGCGCCGCGCGCGAAGCCGGCGTCTTGCCCTACTTCCGCGAAGTGCAGTCGCCGGCGATGCCGGTGGTCGAGATGGAGGGTGCGCCGCGGATCATGCTCGGCTCGAACAATTACCTCGGGCTGACCGGGGACGAGCGCGTGATGCAAGGGGCGCGCGACGCGCTCGCGCGTTACGGCACCGGCCTCACCGGCTCGCGTCTGCTGAACGGCACGACCGCGCTGCACCTCGAGCTGGAGCAGGAGTTGGCCGAGTGGATGGAGACCGAGGCGGCGATCGTCTTCACGACCGGCCACCAAGCCAACCTGGCCACGATCGGCACCCTGCTCGGGCCCGGCGACACAGTCATCGTCGACGCCGGCGATCACGCGTCGCTGCTCGACGGGGCACTGCAGTCGCGCGCCAAGCTGCGCGCGTTTCGCCACAACCGACCCGACAAGCTCGAGGCTGCGCTGCAGAAGGCCGCGCGCGACGGCGGCGGCGTGCTCGTGGTCGTCGACGGGGTTTTCTCGATGGAGGGCGACATCGCGCCGCTGCGTGAGATCGCCGAACTGTCGGCGCGCTACGGCGCTCGGCTGATGGTCGATGAAGCACACGCCGTGGGCGTGCTCGGCGCGCGCGGCGCGGGTACCTGTGAGCTGCTCGGGGTCGAGGACCAGGTCGACCTGCGGATGGGCACCTTCTCGAAGTCGTTGGCCTCCTGCGGAGGGTTCGTCGCAGGCGATGGCGAGGTGATCGAATTCCTGCGCATCCAGAGTCGCGCCTTCCTGTTCACGGCCTCGGGCGTGCCGGCAGCGATCGGTGCCGCTCTCGCCGCGCTGCGCGTGATCCGCTCCGAGGACGGACGCGAGCTGCTGGCACGCGTGCTCGCCAACGGCCGGCGACTCAATCGCGGCCTGCACGAGCTCGGCTTCAGCGTCGTGGACCCGACACCGGTGACCGGAGCGAGCGGCGCCCAGGAGGCGGTGATCACGCCAATCGTGCCGGTGCGAGTCGGCGAGGATTGGAAATGCGTGCTGCTTTGGCGCGCGCTCTATGACGCCGGCGTTTTCACTAACGTCGCCTTGCACCCGGCGGTCCCACTCGACGGCGCGCTGCTGCGGACCAGCGTGATGGCAACACACGACGACGCGATCCTCGACCGTGCGCTCGAGCTGTTCGCGTTGGTGAAGCGCGAATTCGAGGCCGAGCACGGCCCGCTTCCCGGACCCACCACCTAGCCCGGCGATTGTCCAGTTCAACACAAGTCTGAGTCGCCAAGAAAAAGCTCGCTGCGAGCGAACGCCTTGGTTAGCGGTGCGTTGACCACCGACGGGGCTGGGGCGTAGGTTCTAGAGGCGCGCGCAGGAGGTGTAAACGGGGAGGACAAAGCGTGCCCTCCCGGCCCTTCGAGCGATCGTGGCAAAGGTCAGCCACGTGGTCGTTCGCGGTGGTGCGCGGCCGCGCGCATGCGAAGTTTCGGCGTCAACCAAATAACCGTTACCCGCCGCACGCGGGTCTGGGGAGAGTAGATGAACGCGACAGCGACGATTGTCCGTGGGCCGCAGCACATGCGGGCCCTCCAACGCGCGAACGAGGTGCGTCTCGCACGCGCCGAGCTAAAGCGGCGTATCGCGTATGGCGAGACGAGTGCCGCGGCGGTCGTTGTGTCCTCCCCGTGGGAGGTCGAGACGATGGCCGTCGCCGAACTGCTGATGAGTCAGCGCCGCTGGGGGCATACGCGCACCAGGCGGTTCCTCGCGGCAATCCCGATGGCTGAGACCAAGACGATCGGCTCGATGACCGAGCGCCAGCGGCAGACGCTGGCCGCGATGCTCGAGGCCGCGGCGTCGCCGGGGCCCGGCCGCCGACTCGCAGCGCGCGCCCAACAGGCCGCCTGAGACGAGTCCCGACGGCCCTCACGGGGGCTCATTCGGACCCTTCCCGTTGGCCAACTGCATGGATCGCAGTTTGGCCAACGGGATAGAGTTCTGCCAAACCTGAGCGCGTACGTTGTGCACGGCCACGCTCGCGCCTTCGGATGGTGCACGCCATCGGCGCGAGGCCGCTCGAGAACGCATCCCCCACCCCGCTAGGAGGCGCCAACCGCATGCCAAAGACTCGCATTCACAACGTCTCGGCCGCCCAATGGAGCGCCGACGGCGACGCCCTGGGAGCGCAGGATCTCACCGAGTCGGGCAACCAGGTCTTTGGCTCGAACGTCTTCAGCCTGACCGAGCAGCGCAAGCGCCTGCCCAAGCACGTGTATGCGCAGCTGCGGGCGACACTCGCACGGGGCCAGGAGCTCGACACCTCACTTGCCGACATGGTCGCCCAGGCGATGAAGGAGTGGGCGCTCGAGAAAGGGGCGACGCACTACACCCACTGGTTCCAGCCGCTGACAGGCTCGACGGCGGAAAAGCACGATTCCTTCTATAACCCCTCAGGCGAAGGGACCGCGATCGCGGACTTCTCCGGCAAGGAGCTGATTCAGGGCGAGCCGGATGCGTCGAGCTTCCCGACGGGCGGCATCCGCGCGACGTTCGAGGCACGCGGCTACACGGCGTGGGATCCAACCTCGCCGGCCTTCATCCTCGAGAACCCCAATGGCGCGCTGCTGTGCATTCCGACCGCCTTCGCGTCGTGGACCGGCGAGGCGCTCGACCACAAGATTCCGCTGCTGCGCTCGATGGACGCGTTGTCTGGCGCCGCACTGCGCGCGCTCGAGCTACTCGGCGACACCGAGGCGCAGCGGGTGTTCACGACCGTCGGGCCCGAGCAGGAGTACTTCCTGATCGATGAGCAGTACTACTTCGAGCGGCCCGATCTCGTGATCACCGGGCGCACGCTGTTCGGTGCCAAGCCGCCGAAGGGGCACGAGCTCGACGATCACTATTTCGGCTCGATCCCGGAGCGCATCCTCGCCTTCATGCTCGACAGCGAGCGCGAGCTTGTCAAGCTCGGCGTGCCGGTCAAGACGCGCCACAACGAGGTGGCGCCGAACCAGTACGAGCTCGCTCCCGTGTTCGAGGGAACCAACGTCGGCTGCGACCACCAGATGCTGACGATGCAGGTGATGCAGAACGTCGCCCGTGACTACGGCCTGGTCTGCCTGTTGCATGAGAAGCCGTTCGCCGGCGTCAACGGCTCGGGCAAGCACAACAACTGGTCGATGGGCACCGATACCGGCGATAACCTGCTCGAGCCGGGTGACACCCCGGAAGAGAACCTGTCGTTCCTGTTCTTTGCCGCCGCGGTGATCGAGGCGGTGGACACCTACCAGGAGCTACTGCGCGCGTCGATCGCCAGCCCCGGCCAGGATCACCGGCTCGGCGCGAACGAGGCACCACCGGCGATCATCTCGATCTTCCTCGGCAGCGAACTCGAGGGGATCTTTGAGGCGATCGCCGACGGCAAGACGAGCCCGTCCAGGCCGGGCTCGTTTCTTGGCCTCGGCACCCCGGTGCTGCCGCCGCTGCCACTGCATTCGGGCGACCGCAACCGGACCAGCCCGTTCGCCTTCACCGGCAACAAGTTCGAGTTCCGCGCGCTCGGCTCGAGCATGTCGCCATCGTGGCCGAACACCGTGCTCAACACGATCGTCGCCGAGGCGATCGACAACCTGGCGGGCGAGCTCGAGGCCCAGCTGAAGCGTGGGACGAGCCTCGACAAGGCGATCCTGGCGATCGTCAAACGCTCGTATTCCGCCCACCGCCGCGTCGTCTTCAACGGCGACAACTACAGCGAGTCGTGGCACAAGGAGGCGGAGAAGCGCGGGCTCGCGAACCTGCGCTCGACGCCCGACGCGCTGCCCTGGCTGGTCGAGAAGTCGACGGTCAACCTGTTCAAGAAGTACAAGGTCCTGTCCAAGCGCGAGCTCGAGTCCCGCTACGAGGTCTACACAGAGCAGTACTCGACGAAGCTCAACATCGAAGCCGAGACGGCGGCATCGATTGCGCGGACGCTGCTGCTGCCGGCAGCGTTGCGTCACCTGGCAGAGCTCAAGGAAGCCGGCGTCGAGAGCCTGATCGCCGAGACCGACGCGCTCGTTGATGAGCTGGTCAGCGCGATCGTCGCACTCGAGCAGGTCAACGCCGAGCACCCGGACGTGGAGGGCATCGAGCACGCGGTCTACATGCGCGATCACGTGCTCCCGGCGATGAACGCGGTGCGGACGGTCGCCGACCAGCTCGAGCGGATCGTTGCCGACGACCTCTGGCCGCTACCGAAGTACTCGGAGATGCTCTTCATCAAGTAGCACAGGGGCCGCAAAGCGTGCCAGGGCGCGCCGGCCAACCTTGCCACGAGTTTGTCAAGGTTGGCTCGGCGCGCTGCTAGGATTGCTCGACGATGCGTGACTTTGTGGAGGCGCTGGCGTCGCACGTCGTCATCTACGACGGCGGCATGGGCGCGACGCTCGAAGAGCTTGACCTGACGAGCGCCGACTACGGCGGCCTACCTGGTCGCTGCCACGAAGCACTTGTCCTGCAACGTCCCGATGTGATCGAGGGCGTTCACAGCTCGATGCTCGATGCGGGCGCCGAGGTGCTCGAGACGTGCACGTTCCAGGCCTCGCGGATCAAGCTCGGCGAATGGGGGCTCGCCGCGGAGACGTTGGAGATCAACACCCGCGCCGCGCAGATCGCGCGCGATGCCGCCGGGCCCGAGCGGTTCGTCGCCGGATCGATCGGACCGACCGGCTACCTGCCGGCTTCCGAGGATCCCACGCTCGGGCAGATCGGCTTTCGCGAGCTGGTCGATGTCTTCGCCGAGCAGGCGCAGGGGCTGATCGCCGGCGGCGCGGATCTGCTGATCATCGAAACCGCACAGGACATCCTCGAGGTCAAGGCCGCCGTGTTTGGTGCACGCGAGGCGTTCAAGCTGGCCGGACGCACGCTGCCGATCCACACCTCGGTCTCGTTGCTGCCAAACGGCGGCAAGATGCTGCTCGGTACCGACATCTCCTCGCTGCTGACGACGCTCGAGGCGCTCGACGTCCAGGTGATCGGCCTCAACTGCTCAACCGGGCCAGAGGACATGCGCGACGCGATCCGCTTCCTCGGCGAGTTCTCACCGCGCCCGGTGGCCTGCATTCCCAACGCCGGCCTGCCGCTGCAGGGCCCGAACGGCGAGACGATCTTCCCGATGACGCCGGAACCGCTGGCGAACCTGCTCGGCGAGTTCGTCGAGCGCTACGGCGTCGGCATCGTCGGCGGCTGTTGCGGCACCACGCCGACCCACATCGCGGCGCTCGCCGAGCGCGTCGGCCGGCCTGCCGCGGGTGCGCGACCGGCGCCGCGCCCGGCTCAGGTCTCCTCGATGATCGCGGCAACGGCGCTGGCCCAGCTCCCGGCGCCGTCGATCATCGGCGAACGCGTCAACTCCCAGGGATCGCGGCGCGCCAAGGAGCTGCTGCTGGCCGACGACTATGACGGGCTGGTGGCGATCGCCGAGAGCCAGGTCGAGGGCGGCGCACACATCCTCGACCTCTGCGTCGCGCTGACCGAACGCGCGGACGAGGCCGAGCAGATGCGCCTACTCGCCAAGCGCATCTCGCTGGCGCTGCCGGCACCGCTGCAGATCGACTCGACCGAGCCGGACGTGATGCGAGCGGCGCTCGAACAGGTTCCCGGACGCGCGATCGTCAACTCGGTCAACCTCGAGGCCGGCCGAGCCAAACTCGACACGGTCGTCCCGCTGTGCCGCGAGCACGGTGCCGCACTGATCGCGCTGACGATCGACGAGGAGTCGATGGCGAAGACCGCGCAGCGCAAGCTCGACGTCGCGAAGCGGATCTACGGCTATGTCGTGACCGAGCACGGGATGAGCCCTGAGCTGCTGATCTTCGACGCGCTGACCTTCACGCTCGCCACCGGACAGGACGAGTTCAAGACCTCGGCGATCGAGACGATCGAGGGCATCCGCCAGATCAAGGCAGCGTTGCCCGGCACCAAGACCTCACTCGGCGTCTCAAACGTCTCGTTCGGTTTCGGCAAGGCCGCTCGTGCAGTGCTCAACTCGGTGTTCCTGCACCACTGCGTCGCGGCGGGACTGGACCTGGCGATGGTTCATCCCGCGGACATCACGCCCTACGCCGAGATCAGCCCCCTCGAGCGCGAGCTCGCCGACGACCTGGTCTTCAATCGCCGCGAGGACGCCACGCAGCGCTTCATCGAGCACTTCGAGGAGCGCGGCGAGAGCACCGAAGCGGAGGTCGCCGATCCGACCGCGGAAATGGAGCCCGAGGAAGCGCTCCATTTCCACATCCTGCGCCGGCGCAAGGACGGCGTCGAGGAGTGGATCGACCGCAGCGTCGAGAAGATTGGTGCTGTACCAACGCTCAACGAGGTGCTGCTGCCGGCGATGAAGGAGGTCGGCGACAAGTTCGGCGCCGGCGAGCTGATCCTCCCGTTCGTGCTGCAGTCGGCCGAGGTGATGAAGCGTGCCGTCAGCCGCCTCGAGCGCTACCTCGACCGTATCGAGGGCTACACGAAGGGGACCGTCGTCGTCGCGACCGTCTTCGGCGACGTCCACGACATCGGCAAGTCACTGGTCAACACGATCCTCTCCAACAACGGCTACACCGTCGTCGACCTCGGCAAGCAGGTCCCGATCAGCGCGATCCTGGACGCCGCGGAGGAGCACGAAGCGACCGCGATCGGCTTGTCGGCACTGCTCGTCTCGACCTCGAAGCAGATGCCGCTTTGCATCGCCGAGCTGCACGCACGCGGCCTGCGCTATCCCGTGCTGGTCGGCGGAGCAGCGATCAACCGCGACTTCGGCCTGCGCATCCTCTACCCGAAGGGCGCGGACTCCGAGGAGATCTATGAGCCCGGCGTCTTCTACTGCAAGGACGCCTTCGAGGGTCTGGCGCGGATGGATGAACTGACCGACGAGGAGCAGCGCGCAGAGCTCGTCGCGCGAACGCGCGCCGCCGCGCTCGCCCTGCGCTCGCGCAAGCCGGCGGGCCCCGATTTGGCGACCGACGACGCCAGCGTGCGTTCAGCCGCCGCCACCGACGACGCGATCCCCACGCCCCCCTTCTGGGGCGCACGCGAGGTCGCCGTCGATCTCGCCGAGGTCTACCCGCACCTCGACACGCATGTGCTGTTCAAGCTCCACTGGGGCGGCCGCGGCGTCAAGGGCGAGGCCTGGCGCGAGCTCGTCGAAGAGAACTTCCAGCCGCGCCTGGAGCGGATGTGGCGTGAGCAGAGCTACCTGCACCCGCGCGCCCTGCTCGGCTATTTCCCGTGCTACTCGGAGGGCAACGAGCTCGTCGTCCTCGACCCGGAGGACCACGCGCGCGTGCTCGAGCGCCTTGTCTTTCCGCGCCAGCCGGGACACGACCGAATCTGCCTCGCCGACTTCTTCCGCCCGCGCGAGACCGGCGAGCTCGATGTCGTCGCGCTGCAGGCGGTCACCGTCGGCGAGCAGGTCACGCAGGTGATCGCCCAACTCGAAAAGGACGGCGAGTTTGCCGAGCAGTTGTTCACGCACGGGCTCGCGGTGCAGACGGCCGAGGGCTCGGCGGAGTGGCTGCAC
>Ga0302325_10001835_pt1 | contig 53216 bp, 46 predicted proteins | sample Palsa_T0_2_FD_201948 | JGI IMG/M metagenome (GOLD analysis project Ga0302325, IMG submission 201948) | Peat permafrost microbial communities from Stordalen Mire near Abisko, Sweden - Palsa_T0_2 | ecosystem: Environmental > Terrestrial > Soil > Palsa > Peat permafrost | place: Sweden: Abisko...
TAACGATTACGAGCAGGAATCACGGTCGAATATCGCGGCACGGGCGAGCAATTCGCGCATTCGGGATGCCTACGACAGAGCCGAGGCGTCTGACGCGATGGCGAGTTGTCCGAGAACGCGCGCTGTCGTAGGGAGGTGTAACAGCCCGTACGTCGCGGGGATCGCCCCTTTCTGGAAGAAGGCGCCTAACGAGGCCGCCTCTCCGCAGCGCGGGCGGCGTTTTTACGCAGCGCTACGACACGCGTAACAAACTAATGGTGCCTTCTCGCGCGCGTCGCTCGAGACGTTCGCGATTGCGTTCAACGTAGACTTCGGAAAGGGGCATTCGGAACTCCACCATTCCCGGCGCGCTTGAAAATACGACGTCTTTTTTGACGAGCTGATTGCGCAATGAACTCAGGTCGGATGAACGTGCGCTGAATGCGTCTGCGACCGCGTGCGCCGCGTGCGGCCCCTTACCAAGATTTGCAAGCGCAAGTGCGTAGGCCGTCTCGCGCGACGTTAAACGCTCAAAGCGCGGCGCATAAAATTGTTCGTCGAGTTCCTGGCGGATAGCTGGTTTGATACGATCGACATCTGCACGCGTGATCGTTGCGCCGTCGGTATTCAACCAGACGACGGCGGCATATTCCTGGATAAAGAACGGATAACCGGCGGTCTCGTCCACGAGGGTGTTGAGCGCATCATCGCTGAATTCAACACCTTGTGCGCGCGCAGGTTGTTGAATCGCCTGGACAGTTTGTGCAGAAGATAAGCACTCTAAGCGCGGGTAGCGCCAGCGTTCGGTATACGTGCGCGCATCGTGCAGACGCCGTGCACTGTTGGTCAATCCGGCGCCAAGAAAGACGATGGGCTCGTCGCTGCCGGCCGTAGCGTGAACAACTTTAATAAGTTCGCGTAAATCCGCGACGGCGGACTCTTGGATTTCGTCAATTGCAACGACGAGATAGAGGCCTCGGCGCCGGACCGCTTCGTTGAGATCTTCGAGGGCATGTCGCAAGGTCGTTGTCTCGCCGCCCTCGCGCAGGCCGAACGCAATGCTGCCCATGTCGTTTGGCAAGTCGACTGAGGCGCTCGGTACAGCTTTGCGCATCTTGGCGAATATTTCGCGAATTCGGGCTGAAAGGGAGACCTGCCGTTTGGCGTCTGAAACGCTATCGGCAAGGCCTATGGCAAGGGGCACATCCGGTGACGCTTCAACTTCAAGAACGACCGCGCCGTCGTCCCGCGCCATTCCAAGGCAGCGTCGTAGCAGCGCGGTCTTGCCCATTCCGCGCAGACCGACGAAGACCGTTGGACGCATGGGGCCGCCTTCGCGAGCAGCACGCAGCATCGTTTGGACCACAGCCGTTTCACCATCCCGGCCGATGAGCGCCGGTGGCTCGCTACCGGGCTGTGGACGGTAGGGGTTTTTCGCTCGGCTCACCCACCTATTCTAGGCGGTATGACAGGCTGTGACAAGGCCTGACAAACGTGACAAAACCTCGCTAAGCCCGGGAGTGCCGCCGTCACCGCCGTGTCGCGGCGGCCGAAGCGGCATCGCGAACGAGTTTGTGCTTTTCGACTTTGCCGAGCGCATTTCGCGGCAACGCCTCGATGACGGTTACGCGCTTTGGGATTTTGAAGCTTGCGAGTTGTTCGCGTAGCGCGGCGAGCAAGGCGTCGGTGTCAAAGCCGGCCTCGGCTTCGATGAAGGCGGCGGTAATTTCGCCACGCGCTTCGTCGGGAATGCCGACGACGGCACTCGCGCGCACGCCGGGGAAGCGGTCGATCTCGATTTCAATTTCGAGCGGATAGATATTGAAGCCGCCGGAGATGATGAGCTCTTTGAGCCGGCCGACGATCCGGTACACTTGCTGTTCGGCATCATAGGTCGCAAGGTCGCCGCTGCGATACCAGCGCGTACCCTCGTCATCGGTTACGAATGCGTTCGCGGTCGCTTCGGGGTTGCGCCAGTAACCGGGCGTTACGTTCGGACCCTGCACGAGCAGTTCGCCGACGGCGCCGGCCTCGAGCGGTGCAGAACCGGAACCGGGTTGCGCGATTCGAATGCGAACGCCCGGCATTGGAATGCCGACGCTTCCCGGCACGCGCGGGCCGGCGTAACGATTGCCCAGCGCAAAGCCGAATTCCGTTGCGCCATAGCGCTCGAGGATCGCCATCCCAAATGTCGCCTCGAAGCGTTCGTGAACGTCGGCTGCGAGCGCCGCCGAACCGGAAACGCAGAGCCGCAGCGCCGGCGGAGCGCCGTCGCCGAGGGTTTCGAGCAAGCGCACATACATCGTCGGCACACCGAAAAACATCGAGACATTCTTCTGGCGCAACGTTTCAAGCATGGCAACTGCGTCGAAGCGCTTGTGTAGGATGAGCCGTGCGCCGGCGGTCAACGTTCCGTTGAGACCCGCACAAAGCCCATGAACGTGAAAAAGCGGGAGCGCGATCGCCAGCGTATCACGCGCCGTCCAACGCCATGATGTCACCAGTTGCGAGGCGATCACGGCCAGGTTAGCGTGGGTGAGAATCGCACCCTTACTGCGCCCCGTCGTTCCGCTGGTGTAGACGAGAACGGCAGGATCGTCGTCGAGCGGTAGCTCGTTAATGTCGAGTGGTTCGAGCGATTCGTCGTCGGCCCATGTGTCGATTAGGTCCGCATCGATAATCGTCGGCGATCGCTCGAGATCGCGGATGTGCGGCGCGGTTTCCTCGCTTGCGACGGCAATCGTCACGCCGGCGTCGTCGAGAACGTGCGATAGGTCCGAGCGCCGGTAAAGAATATTGGCCGGAACGGCAATCGCGCCCAGCCGCAAAAGCGCCAGATATGCAAAGATAAATGCGAGGCGGTTTTCGCAATAAATGGCGATGCGATCGCCGCGCGAAACGCCGTGCTCGCGCAATTGTGCCGCAACGCGGAGCGAGCCGATCGCAAGCCCCGCGTACGTAACATCATTGACGGCGAGCGCGCGCGGGTCGTCCGCGCATGCGGCGTCAAAGAGATCGAGCAGCGTCAAGCGTTACGGCTTGATGGCGACGGCGAGAACCTCGGCGCTCGCGTGGTTTTCAAAACGCTTGAAGTTCTCGGCGAACAGTCCAGCCAGTTTCTCGGCTTGCACGTCGTAGGCGGCTTTGTCGGCCCACGCTTCGCGCGGATCGAGCACGGTGCTCGGGACATCCGGAACGTTCGCTGGAATCTCGAGACCGAAGAACGATTCTCTGCGGAACGTCGTGTTGCTGAGGTGACCTTCGATTGCGGCATTGACCATTGCGCGCGTGTACGCAATCTTCATGCGGCTGCCCGCACCATCGGCCGGACCGCCGGTCCAGCCGGTGTTGACGAGCCAGCAGGTCACTTTGTGCGCGGCGATACGTTCGCCGAGCAGCTTTGCGTACACCGTGGGATGATGCACCATGAACGGTGCGCCAAAGCACGTTGAGAACGTCGCAACGGTACCGATCACGCCCTTCTCGGTTCCCGCAACTTTGGCAGTGTAACCGGACAGGAAGTGGTACATCGCTTGCGGATTCGAGAGGCGCGAGATCGGCGGCAGCACACCGAACGCATCGGCGGTCAGCATGACGATCGTCTGCGGATGACCCGCCTTCGATCCTTTTACGACATTGGGAATGAAACTGATCGGATAGGCGGAGCGCGTGTTCTCGGTCAGCGCCTGCGAGTTGAGGTCGAGTTGTCGCGTGATCGGGTCGATCACGACGTTTTCGATGACGGTACCGAAGCGGTGGGACGCATCCCAAATTTCGGGTTCGGCCTCCTTCGAAAGTTTGATAACTTTCGCATAGCAGCCACCCTCGAAATTGAAGACGCCGTCGTTGGACCAGCCGTGCTCGTCGTCGCCGATGAGCGGCCGGTGCGGATCGGCCGAGAGCGTCGTCTTGCCGGTGCCCGATAAACCGAAGAAAATCGCGACGTCGCCCTTGGCGCCGACGTTTGCCGAACAGTGCATCGAGAGCACATCGCGTAGCGGCATCAGATAATTCATCAACGTGAAGACGGATTTCTTGATTTCGCCCGCGTAGCGCGTGCCGCCGATCAAGATCAGTTTTCGCGCGAAGTTGATGAAGATGAACGTACCGGAGTTGGTACCGTCGCGCTCGGGTTCGGCTTCGAACATCGCAGCGTCGAGCACGGTAAATTGTGGTGAAAAGTTCGCATCACCGTCGGCTGTATCGATAAAGAGATCGCGCGTGAAGAGATTGTGCCACGCATACTCGGTGAGAATGCGGACCGGCAGGCGGTAGCGTTCGTCGGCACCGACGTAGCAGTCGAGCGAAAAGAGATCGCGGCCTTTGAGATAATCGCCAACCCGCGTGAGCAGCGCATCAAATCGCGCGGGATCGATGGCTTTGTTGGTGTCGCTCCAATCGATAAATGTCTCGCTGCCCGGCTCACGGACGAAAAACTTGTCCTTGGGCGAGCGCCCGGTATGCTTGCCCGTCTCGACGACCAGCTGGCCGTCGGCTCCCAACATGCCCTCACCTTGCCGCAACGCATGCTCGTACAGTTCGGCAACGCTGAGGTTCCGATGGACGTTTGCGACGCCCGCCAGGCCCAGGGCCGTCAACTCGTCTTCAAATTTTTTCGAGGGGTTCGGTAAGGTCAGGATAGCGGGGTTCCTCCGAGCACGGCCCGAGCGTGGGCAAGAGGACCGAAGTTCGCCCAACGCGGAGCCGCGGCCTACGAGAGCTGAGAACCACTCTCACCTCGGGCGTGTCATAATGAGGCAGCGTGCCAGAACTCTTTACGGTCGTTCCGCCCAGCGAGGCGTTTGCCGCCCTCACGCGTCGTTGTTCCCCGGTGACGCGCCGGGAAACCGTTGCCCTCGAGGCGGCCCGCGATCGCGTGACGTCGGCGGCGATCGTCGCCGGCGAGACGCTGCCCGCGTTTGCGCGCGCAACGATGGACGGCTACGCGGTACGCGCCGCAGACACCCACGGCGCTTCGGAAAGCGCGCCGGCGTATCTCCGTTTTGCCGGTGAAGCCTTGATGGGGGCGGTGCCGGCGGTTTCGGTCGGACGGCACGAGGCCGTTCGCATTCACACCGGGGCGATGCTGCCGGCCGGTGCCGACGCCGTCGTGATGGTGGAAGAAACGAACCTGCACGGCGATGAGGTCGAAGTTCTTGCGACCGCAGCCGTGGGCGAGAACGTCCTCACCGTCGGCGAAGATATTCGCGCGGCGTCGACCGCGGTGGCGAGCGGCGTTCGCTTACGCGCAGCGGATCTCGGCGGACTGGCGGCACTCGGTATCGCGCGCGTACCAGTCGTCGGCCGGCCGCGCATCGCGATCCTATCGACGGGCGACGAAGTCGTACCGATCGCTGCGTCGCCGCGCATGGCGCAGGTGCGCGACATCAACAGCATGACGATTGCGGCGACGATCGATCGGGCCGGCGGCATTGCGCTGCCGGCCGGAATCGTTCGCGATGATGAAGATGCGATGTTCGCGGCTGCGCGTGCGGCACTCGACGGCGCAGACGCCCTGGTGCTATCAGCAGGCTCGTCGGTTTCGGTTCGCGACCTAACGGCGCGTGTCGTCGACCGGCTCGGTGCGCCCGGCATTTTCGTTCACGGCATCGCACTACGCCCGGGCAAACCGACCGTCATCGCGGTATGCGACGGCAAACCCGTCATCGGTTTGCCGGGAAACCCCGCCAGCGCCCTGATTGTTGCGTGGCGGTTATTGCGTCCGCTCGTGCAGTATCTCGGCGGCGAAAATGTCGCGCCCGACGGACGCGATTCTTTCGAGACCGAGGCCGTGCTTACCGCGAACGTGCCGTCGCGACCGGGACGCGAGGACTTCGTACCGGCAACGCTTGCACGCGCCGAAGACGGGACTTTACACGCCACGCCGATTTTCGGTTCGTCGAATCTCATCTTTACGCTCGTGCGCGCCGACGGCGTGATCGCCGTGCCGGCCGATCGCAGCGGCCTTGCGGCCGGCGAGCGCGCGCGGATCGTGCATCCATGACCGACCAGGTAATCGTACGCGAGATGTTTCTGCACGACATTCCGCTCGCTGATGCACAGGAGCGCTTTGCGCAAGCGCTTGACGCGGCGAACGTTCGCAACGATCGTACCGAAATCGTCGACCTCGAATCTGCGCTCGATCGGGTCACAGCACAGCCCGTGTTCGCGCGCTTGTCGTCGCCGCACTATCATGCGTGTGCGATGGACGGCATTGCCGTCGCCGCTGCACGAACGGCGGCTGCGCGCGAAACGGCGCCGCTCGAATTGACGCTCGGTATCGATGCGTTTCTGGTGGACACGGGCGATCCGCTGCCGCCGGGTACGGATGCAGTCATCATGATCGAACAGGTGGAAACGCGCGAGCGCGGCCGCGTCGCGATTCGCGCTGCGGCGGCGCCGTTCGAGCACGTTCGCCCAATCGGTGAAGACGTTGTTGCAACCGAAGCCGTCGTTGCGCGGCGGCGCCGGCTCGAACCCGCCGACCTCGCGGCAATTGCGAGCGCCGGCATTACGCGCGTTACCGTGGTTCGCGAGCCGCGCGTTGCGATCATCACGACCGGTAACGAACTCGTCGACCCCGAAGTCGACCGGCCCGACCGCGGCGCTATCCTCGATTCGAACGGCGTCTTGCTTGCGGCCTGCGTTCGCCGCTACGGCGGCGTGCCCGTCCGCCTGCCGCGCGTCGGTGATGATCGGGCGCTGCTGCGCACCGCCGTGGAAAGCGCCATCGAAACCTGCGATATCGTCGTGGTCAACGCCGGCAGTTCGGCGGGTAGCGAAGATTACACGGCGGGTGTTTTTGCGGAGATCGGTGACGTGCTGGTCCACGGCGTCGCGATCCGGCCCGGTCATCCACTGGTGTTGGCGTTGGCTCGCGACGGGACACCGTTGCTCGGCATTCCCGGCTACCCGGTGAGCGCGGCGATTTGTTCGGATCTGTTCTTGCGCCCGTTGATCGAACGTCTCGCGCAGCGCGACGCGCGAGACGAGCGTTTTATTGAGGTTGAACTGACGCGCAAATTGTTTTCGCCGTTGGGTGAGGATGAGTTTGTGCGCGCGGTCGCGGCCAGAGTTGACGGCCGGCTGGTCGCAACGCCGCTGCGCCGCGGCGCCGGCGTGATCACCTCGCTGTCCCGCGCGAACTGTCTGATCACCATTCCGCGATTCTCGGAGGGCGCCGCTGCCGGAACGTACCTTTCGGCGCGCGCACTGCGCCCGCTGGCGACGATCGAAAACACGATTCTGGCGGTCGGCAGCCACGATGTAGCGCTCGATTTGCTGGCGGGCCGCATCGCAGCTGACGGCATTGCGCTTGTTTCCGCTAATGTCGGCAGCATTGCCGGCCTCGTCGCGCTGCGCGATGGTGCAGCGCATTTCGGCGGAACGCACGTCCTCGATGCTGCCTCCGGAACCTACAATGACGTTGCCGTACGCCGGTATGGTCCGCGTGAACGCGTCGCGCTTGTTCATTTTGCACAGCGCGAACAAGGGTTGATCGTTGCTCGCGGCAACCCGCTGGGCTTGCGGACTCTCGCCGATGTCGCGAGTAACGGTGCCCGTTATGTCAACCGTCAGAAAGACGCCGGGACGCGTATGCTGCTCGACGCGCTGCTAACTCGCGAGAGCGTATCGCCGGAATCGATCGCCGGTTACGACCGCCTTGAGTTTACGCATTTGGCCGTCGCGGCACTCGTCGCCGACGGTTCGGCCGATTGCGGCCTGGGCATTCGTGCGGCGGCGAACGCCTTGGGTTGTGATTTTGTCTCGGTTGCTTTCGAGCCGTACGAACTCGCACTGCCCGCGCGCTTTCTGGACGACGCGCGGATGGTGCGGATTCTCGAGGCCCTTCGAGGCACAAGCCTGCGCGCGGAGATCGCTGCGCTTGGTGGTTATGATGCGAGCATGGCGGGCAACGTTCGCTCTGTTGAGAGCACGGCATGACGATCGAATTGTTCGGCTTGGCGCGCGCGCTTGCCGGCACGCCGACGATCGAGCTGACCCTCGCCGAGCCCGCGACGCTTGCGACACTCGTTGAAGCGCTCGGCTCGGCCTACCCCGAATTGATCGGTGAGGTGATCGCGGCCTCACGCGACGCATTCGTCGAACCGAATTATCTGTTGCTCGACGGCCGTCGTGCGGTGATGGCCGGTGAGCTGATCACGTCTGCCGATCGCCCGTGCATTTTATTTCTCGCGAGTGGCGGATGATGTACGCCGGTCCTCGTACCGTTCTTGAACTCGATCTCTCGACTGGGTCGACCCGTCGCTACGAACTCGATGACGCGGTCTTCGCGGATGCCCTGGGCGGTGTTGGTCTCGCCGTGTATTTAATGAACGAGCGTATCTCGGGCCCGATCGATCCGCTCGGGCCGGATAATCTGCTGATTTTTGCGGCGGGGCCGTTCGGTTCGACACCGGTTCCCGCAGCGAACAAACACGCGCTTGCAACGATTTCGCCGCTCACCGGACTGCTGAACGAAGGGTTATCATCGAGCCACTGGTCAGCGGTGTTGCGCCGCTGCGGTCTGGCTGCCATTATCGTGCGGGGGATCGCTCCCGAATGGACCACCGTGTTCATCGATAATGGTGACATCCGTTTTGAAAGTGCCGCCGATCTGCTCGGTTTGAGCGCCCGCGACGCGACTCGTGCGATTCGCGAACGATACCTCGACCGCACGACGCGCGTGTGCGCGATCGGACGCGCCGGCGAACGTGGCGTGCGCTATGCGGCCGTGGAGAACGACGGACGCCAAGCCGGTCGCGGCGGAACGGGTGCGGTGATGGGAGCAAAGCGCCTCAAGGCGATTGCGTTGCGTGGCCGCGGCGATGTTCGCATCGCCGATCCCGCGCGCACGCGAGAACTGGCCGAACGGCTCAAGGCGCGCGCGCTGGGACCTGCGACCGCGAAATATCGCGTGCTCGGCACGGGCGCGAACATGCGCGTGCTGCAACGCATGGGACAGTTGCCGACCCGCAACTTCACTGCGGCTCTCTTCGAGGGCGTCGAGCGTGTTACGCCCGAGCACGCGCGCGAGTCGCGCGGCGAATATCTCGAATTGCGCGCCGGATGCGCGGGCTGCCCCGTGCAATGCGAGCATATGTACGTGCGCAAAGGACGGGATCGCCGCACCGCTGCGGCAAGCGAATACGAAAGCGTCTGGGCGTTCGGTCCTAACTGCGGGATCGACGATCTTGACGCCGTGCTCGATGCGATCGGACAGTGCGATGCGCTCGGTCTCGACACGATTTCGACCGGCTCGACGATCGCTTTCGCGATGGAATGCGCCGCGCGCGGACTTGTGCCCGAAGATGCATTCGGTACGCCGCTGCGCTTCGGCAATGCGGCCGTGCTCGCACCGGCGATCGAAGCAATCGTCGCCGGCACGGGCTTCGGCGCGACGCTGGCGCTTGGTGTACGCGCTGCGGCAGCGAGCATCGGCGGCGACGCCGCATCGTTTGCGATGCACGCAAAAGGTCTCGAGTTGCCGGGATACGAGCCGCGCGCTTTGCCGACGTATGCGCTTGGCCTTGCGACATGCACGCGCGGTGCTTGTCATAATCGATCGGCGACATACGACCGCGATTTACGTGCGCCCGATGCGCGGCCCGACGAGCAAACGCGCGCGACGGACGCGATTGAATCGGAAGATTACGCCGCAGCCTGGGATTCGCTTGTGATTTGCAAGTTCGTTCGCGACTGCTTCGATGATTTCTATCCGGAGGCCGCGGCGTTATGGAGTGCGGTTACGGGACTGGAACTCGACGGCGTCGCATTGCGTGCCGCAGCAGCTCGTACGTGGTCGCGGAAACGCGCGATCAACGCGCGACTCGGCTGGACGCTCGAAGACGATATGTTGCCGCCGCGCCTTGCCGAACCGATGGCCGGAGGTCCCCTCGACGGCCGGCGTATCGATCCGGCGTACCTAGCGAAATTGCGCGAAGTTTATGAGGCGAAGCGCCGGCGAACGGAGGAAATTTCGGCGCTCGCCTAAAGCCTCATAGACGATGTCAGGCGCCATTCATCCCCGCGGTCCGACACAAGCTGAACTCAATCGGCGGACCTACCCGCGCCGCCGTACGACGTTTCCCGCCACCTACACGGGCGAAGCCAATACGCAAAAACCCGCGTTCGGCCTCGATATTAGCGGCGGCGGGTTGTGTTTGCTCACGCAAGAGCCGCTGCCGCCGTCATTGATGAAACATCTGACGCTCTTAGCGGTCGTCGGCGACAAAAAAGTGCGTTTCGACTGCACGGGTTGCTGGGGCGTTCCGGTCATGGTGCGCGGCCAAAAACATTTCCGCTACGGCATGCGAATGAAAACGATCGCCGATCACGATTGGAATCATGTGATGGACCACTCGCTCGACGGCGAAGGCGGTCCCGGTCTTACCATGGGTTCAATCCTGACGGCACACCAACGCGATAGCATTTTACCGCTCGATAAGCAACAGCGTATTTCCGAAGCGCTCGCCCACAAAGAGCGTTTAGTCCACACCGGCGACGGCCGTTTACCGCTTGTCGAATATACGTTCACCGGTTATGCGATGCAACGCGGTGTTCCGTACTACAAACTTTCGGTGCGCAGCAAAGTCGCCGCGAGCGACCATAGCGTGCGCGAATTCAAGACCGGGTTGCTCGTGGCGATCGAAGGGGAAGCGATCAAGGTTCTCGACTAGCACCTCATGCAGCCGCGATACAACGAGTCGACGACTCGCCGCACGTATCCGCGCCGCAAGGTGACGTTTCCGATGAGCTACTCCGCTCCCGATGGTTCGGACCGGCCGGCCTTCGGTCTCAATATCAGCGGCGGCGGCTTGTGCGTGCTGACGCGCGAGTTGATCGTGCCCGCGCCCGGCCGGCGCACCGGCTTGATCGCATCGCTCGCCGGCGTGCGCGTTGGATTCGAGGCGGATATCCGTTGGCAAGAACCCGTCGACGTGCGTGGCCAGCGGCAATATCGCTTGGGCTTGAAAATCGCGCGCATTCCCGACGCCGAGTGGGACGCGCTCATGGCGTTCTCGCTCGCCGCTGCGAGCGAAGGCGGCGTCACAGCCGCAGTTGGTTCGATTCTGACCGCAAAAGAGCGCGACAGCATGTTACCGGTCGATAAACAACAGCGCATTGCTGATCGGCTCGTGGCGTTACGCCGCTTGAGCAATCCGGGTGAAGGCCGCCTGCCGCTCATTGAATACACGTTTGTCGGCTATCGCATGCTCAACGGCGTGCCGTCTTATCGGTTGAAAATTCGCAGCAAGTCCGTCGAGCGCGACGGCACGGGTACGGAATTTCACACCGATTTGGATGCGGCGATCGAAAATTCGGGTATCGTTATTTCATGACATCCCGGATGCTCTTTTTTATTGTCCTGAGCGCGGCGCTCGTTGGCGCGTCACCGGTACCGGTCGGTACTCTGGCGAGCGGGCCCAACGACGGCATTACCGATGTTCCCGGCGTGCGCGTCGGCCATATCACCAAGATCGAGGGCAGTAACGTCCGCATGGGTGCCACCGGAATCATTCCCAACGCGGACCCGTGGAATTCACGCGTGTCCGCTGCGACCTTCGATCTCAACGGCAACGGCGAGATGACCGGCGCGCATTGGGTCGATCAAGCCGGATTTCTGGAAACGCCGATCGTGTTGACCGATACGCTCGACGTGGGCCGCGCGGACGACGGTGTCATCGGCTGGATGATGAAGAAGTATCCGGCAATCGGCGTGCGCGACGATGTGCCCCTGCCGGTCGTCGCCGAATGCGACGATCAAGGAATAAACGACATCCGCGGGCGCCATGTCACAGCCGACGATATCGGCACGCTGCTCGATGGTGCCGCCGGCGGTAACTTCGCCCGCGGCAACGTCGGTGCGGGAACGGGCATGCATGCATTCGGATTCAAGGGGGGCATCGGCTCGGCATCGCGCGTCATTGCAAAGAGCGCCGGTGGTTATACGGTCGGCGTCCTCGTCAACGTCAACACCGGCTCACGTGACGAACTCATCATCGGCGGCGTGCATGTGGGGCGGATACTCCGTAACGAACTCTTGCCGGTCTACCCCCGCTCCTACATTCCCGAACCGAAAGTTGGCCGCGCCGCCGACGGCAGCATCATCATCGTGATCGCGACGGATGCGCCACTCGACGGCCTTCGCTTACGCGACGTTGCAAAGCGCGCCGCACTTGGCCTTGCGCGAACGGGCGCCACGTCACATGTCTCAAGCGGTGATGAGTTTATCGCATTTAGCACGACGCATACATACCCGCGAAACGGCGGCATCGCCGGTCCTCCACTGATAACCGACGACCGCACCATCGATGCAGTCTTCACGGCGACCGTTGACGCAACCGAAGCCGCAATCGACGATGCCATCTTCAGCGCGAAGACGATGACCGGTCAGTCCGGCATCACCCTCTACGGCCTACCCTACGAACGCGTTCGCCCGCTACTTCCGAAGTAGTTCAAGCCCGCCTCGGCGCCAGATTTTCCAGAGGCGGATGCCGAAGAATAGCGTTCCAAGCGCGGCCAAAGCGAAGAGGATGTGGAGCGTGATTTGCGCGAGCGCGGGCAGTTGCTCTTGCTGCGAAGCGGCTGCCAACGCGAGGCCACAAAGATACCCATGACTCCAACAATCATGGCACTAGCGCCCGCGATTCGCAAAATATCCCAGTTCATCGCTTCGTATCGATGCCGGTTAGCCGTGGCATTTGGATCTTTTTGAGGCCGATGAATCCCGTGAGTAGTACAAACGCGATCGTGAGCACGAGATATGTCGTCACGATCGCGGCTTGCAAGCCCGGTGATAAACTCCGCTGCGGTATCATCGTTAGCGCGTTGAGACCAAAGAGCGGCCAAAAAATCGCCGCGATCGTGCAATAACGACGCCTGCGCAGATTCGTCGCGCGCCGCGCGACGATGATATACACCGGGCAGAGCAAGATGCCGAGCAGGCCCGCGATCACGGACCAGATAGCAGTGGCGATCATAGAGCCTCGATGCGCAGCGACGAGGATTCGGAGAGGGGGAGATTCGAACTCCCGAGACCTTTGACAGTCTGCTCGCTTTCCAAGCGAGTGCATTCGACCACTCTGCCACCTCTCCAGGGCCGTCCCGGCCTTTCGCTTCGGCGTGCCGGCATTCCGTCACGACGGAGCGGCGCGCGCGCGGGAAAAGAGGATTCCTTCGTTTATAGATTGCCGGGACTGGTACATGCAGAAGCGTGAAGCCGCTTCGATTCGTGGGGGAAATCGACATCACGCGATACCCCGAGATTCACACGCAGTTCGAGGCCGCGCTCGCTCTGGGGGAACCCGTCCTAGTTGATCTGTCGGAGGTCGACCGCGTCGACTCGACGTTCCTTTCCGAACTTTTGGTTTTTGTCCGGCGGCGTGAAGCAGTCGGCCGGGAGGTTGGCGTGCTCATTACAAACGCGAATCTCAGCCGTATTTTCGGCATCACGAATCTCGATTATCGCATGCGCGTGTATCACGATCGGGCGACAGCCGAGCGCGAACTCGGTAAAGGGAAAGCCGGCTAAGGCTTCGCTGCAGCGATCATCTCGTTTGCGATTTGCGCTTGCAAGCCGCCGCGGTATAAATCGAAGTGATCCCGGTCCGCGAGGAACGTGATTTTCGCATCGCTTCCGAGCGATTGCAGTTCGGTCGCAAGCAGAGCGACGGCTTCGTTGAGGTGGAAGGTGTCCGCCGTGCCGACGATGATGTGGATCTTCCCCGCAAGTTTCGGTCCGAGTACCGGCCAGTTCGCGCGCAAGATCGTCGCAATGTCGTAGCGCTCCCAGGCGTGCGCGACGGCGGGGTGTATTTCGCCCGTGACATGATCGAAAAGTTCCTCGGGCTTGCCATCGGCACCACGGGGGCTAAATACCGCATCGAAGCTGCGGAACTGACCGCCGCTCGCGCCTTCGACGTCTTCGAGGCGAATGGAATCGCGCAACGTCATAACGTCGCGTCCGTGATCGCGAATGAGATTGTATGCGGTGCCGTCGGGACGATGATAGAAATTCCCGTCCGTGAAAAGATTGGGGCCGGTGAAGCTGTGGAAGTCGACCGGGTCGGGCGAGGTCGACCACGTTCCGCCGAATACGTCCGGATACGTCACTTGCAGCCAGAGTGTCGACCAGCCGCCGGATGAGTGGCCGGTCAGAAAGCGATCGCCGGCGCTGCTGCGCATTCCCGGAAAGCGCGATTCCAAGAAGGGGATGAACTCGGTCGTCAGCGCGCGGCCGTACGGTCCGTTATTGTCGGAGTCCGCAAAGACGTCATGACCCGTCGGCGCTGAGGGATCGAGCAGCACGTAGAACATTTGCGGCATCGTGCCGGCCTTGACGTCGCTCGCGAGGCGGCTCGCTTGGCGCAAATTACTATTTTGGGTCGCACCGAATCCGCCGATCATATATGATGTCGGGTATGTAAGCGAAGGAGAAGCACCCGGCGGCGCAACGACAACGGCGTGCAACATCACTGCGTGTCCCGCAAATTGCGAAAGCGCCGGGCTCGCGAATTCGACCGGCGTCACGTTGACCGGATGCGTCACCTCGGCTTGCGGAACGACGTGGTCGAGCGTCACGGCAATGGTCGCATTGGGCGTGATGTCAACGTCACGAACGGTCGGGCCCGCAAGATCGTTCGGCTCTGCGCCGCTGTACGCAAAGTGCCGGTTGACGTCGAGATACGCCGTAATGTTGTACGTGCCGGCCGGCGCTTGTGAGGGCCGATCCGGAAAGCCCGGCGAGCCGAACGGTACCGTGATCGTCGAACCGGCAGCCACGGAACGAACATCAATCGACGTTACGAACACCGCTTCCGGATGCAGATCGTCGACGCGGACGGCACCGCTTGGTCCCGGTGGCTTTTGCGAAAAAAGGATAACGAGTCGTCCGCCGCTCGGCGCAGCTAGCGGTGCGGCGATCGTAACGACGAACGCCCCCGAATCGGCCGCGACCGCCGGAGGCGCCACGCCGAGTGCAGCGATTGCGGCAAGAACGAATGGGTTCATCCAACGCATAACGCCCCCGTTCATTTCCGACGACGAAATTTCCGTCACGATTGGGGCGCGTCGTGCTGATGCTTACGTTACGATGCCGCTTTTCCACGCCGCCGCATAATAGGCGACCTGTGCGCAGGCTTCGGCAAGATCGGTTTGGATGAACGCCGTATCAATATCGTCCGAAACGGCGATCAGGCCGTGATTCTCGAGCAGCGCGAGCGGCGCACCCGTCGAGAGGCCGCCGGCTACGGCGTCGGCGAGTTCGATTGAGCCCGACGGTGCGAATGGCACCCATGCCATCGCTGCCAGTGATTCAATTGCGGCGACCGTATCGCGCGGAAAGAGCCGGCCGGCTTGTGACCAGACGACGCAAAACGTTGGGTGCGTATGCACGACGTAACGAATGTCCGGGCGAGCGCGATACGCGGCAAGGTGGAGCGGACGTTCGACCGATGGGCGTTGGCCCGCATTGCGCGGCGTACCGGCCGGATCGCAATGGACGAGATCGGCGGGAGTTACGCGCGCAAACGCGCAGCCGGTCGGCGTGATGAGCAGCGAGCCGTCATCGAGCCGGGCGCTGAGATTTCCGCTCGATCCGCTAACCAGACCGCGATTCCAGAGTTCATGCGCGATCCGAACGAGCGCTAGATGCGCGCCGGATGCCAAATCGTTTTGATTTCGGTGTACGCGAGAACCCGATCGAGATCGTCGTAGCGCGCGTCGAACCAGTCGGCGGGCTTTCCGCCGGCTTCAAAGTGCGTGCGTTTGACGTTTTCGGCGGCAAGCTCACCGAGCTGTTTTTCTTCAGTCGCCGACAAGCCCGCGGCGGCAATGGCGTTGACGTCCATGTGGCCGGCCAAAACCGGCAAGACATCGCTGCGGACGCCGGTGAGGATGTTGCACGCGCCGGCCGGCAGATCGCTCGTCGCCAGGCACTCGGCGAAGACGATCGCCGTGCGCGGATCGCGCTCGGACGCCATCGCGACGACGGCGTTCCCGCTTACCAGCGGCGGGATCACCGCCGTGACGAGGCCCAGCAGCGCCGGTTCGTCGGGTGCTGCGACGGCGACAACACCGGTCGCTTCGGTCGTCGAAAAATTGAAGTGGGGTCCGCTCACCGGATTGCGCGTCGAGGCGAGCGCGACGTACTTGTCGCACCAGCCCGCGTACCAGACGGTCCGGTCGATCGCGGCGGTGACTTCGCGCCGGGCGGCCTTCTCGCTGCAGGTTCCCCCCACTTCGAGCTGGGCCGCCAGTTCCGGCGCCCGGCTTTCCATCATCTCGGCGAGCCGGTAGAGCACAAGGCCGCGTAGTGACGGGCTCTGGTCGTTCCATTTCTCAAACGCAGCTCGGGCGGCGACCACGGCATCCCGAGCATCTTTCCGCGACGCGTGCGCGACGTTCTCTCCGTCGACGGCGTCGCTGCGGGCGGATTCCGAGCGCACGAAAGCACCGTTGATAAAGAGCTTATACATCTTGCGAACGCCCAGGCGTTCACCGTTACCATTCATGGATGCAGCCTTCGCAGGCGCGGGCCGTTGTCCCCACAGGGGTCACGGGCTACGGCCGCCCTGATCCGCCATCCGGGCACTCCCAAGAAATGGAGGGGGCGTTTATCAAGCAAGGGAGCGGGATATAAGGCCGACGTGACTACAATGAAAACGAGTACCGTGAAAGCGGATAGCTCAAAGCCGTTTCTTTCTGACGTTGCGGAGCTTCGCCGCCGTGCCCGTCAACATTTGGACAAAGGCGCGGTGACGGAGTCGTACGGGGGCAACGTCCAGCAGACAATCGATATTCTTCAAAGCGTACTTGCCACCGAACTCGTGTGTGTGCTGCGCTATACGCTGCACTCGATCGCTGCAACCGGCATTTCAAGCGAAGGCGTGAAGGCCGAATTTGCCGAGCACGCCTCCGAAGAGCAAGAGCACATGATGCAGGTCGCCGAGCGCATCAATCAACTCGGCGGAAAACCGAATTTCAATCCGGAGGGATTGCTATCGCGTTCCGCCTCGGAATATAAAGAAGGCGAGAACCTGGTCGACATGATCAGGGAGAATTTGATCGCGGAACGTATCGCGGTTAACCACTATCAGGAATTGATCAAGTTCTTCGAAGATCACGATCCGACAACCAAGCATATGCTCATCGAGATCCTGGAAAAAGAAGAAGAACACGCGAATGACATGCACGATTTGCTTGTCGCGCACGAAGGCAAACCGACGCTTCCCAAATAATTCGGCCCCAAGTGCAGTGGCGAGGTTGAACAATGAGGACCGTGCGTGAACGCAGGTCCTCTTTTTCTCGGAGAAGTATCCTGCACGGCGATGGAGCTTGTTTGCGTTCGGCATGGACGAACCGCCTGGAACGTCGTGCGACGGTTCCAAGGTCACTCAGATATTCCGTTGGACGACGAAGGCCGCGCGCAAGCGCTGGACCTGGCCTCGTACCTCGCGACGGAACGCTTCGATGTAGCGCGCAGCTCCGACTTGTCGCGTGCATGGGTAACAGCCGAAGCGATCTCCGCAGCCTGCGGTGTCCGTGCTGTGCGCGAACCGCGTTTACGCGAAATGGCGCTGGGCGCGTGGGAAGGCCTGACGTGGCCGGAAATCATGGAGCGCACGCCTGGATTGTCGCACGATCACGAAATGTCGCCCAAAGTGTATACGCCCGAAGGCGGCGAGACTTTTGATGCGGTGTGCGCACGCGTTGCACCGGTTCTTGCCGAGATCGCGGCGACGTTGCCGATTGACGGACGGGCGCTCGTGGTATCGCATGCCGGCGTCATGCACGCGCTCATGCACGTCGCGCTCGCGCCGGAGGATGCATCCGGCCGCGGCGTGCAGTTTGTGCCGGCTTGCATCCTTCGGCTGCGCGGAGACGGCCGCGCGCCGTGGACGATCGTTAGCGTGAACGAAACGGCACCGCCGCGATTCGTGCGCGAAGGTTGTCCGCCGTGAAGGCGATCGTCAAGCGCAAACGATCGATTCGATTGCGTCCGGCGGTCCGGGCATTCCGGCAATGGCGTAGCTAAAGAGTTCGGCTGTATCCACCAAGCGCGGTCCGGGCCGATTCACATAGGCGTTTCCGTCCATGATGTATGCACGCCCCGTGCGTACGGCGCGTAAACCGACCCAGATCGGATTGGATGCCAGTTCGGCAACCGCTACGCGAGCGTGCGCCAAATCGTACCCGCACGGCGCGACGATCACGACGTCCGGATCGGCTGCAGCGACCGCTGCCCACTCGACGCGCTGCGAATTCTTGCCCGCGTTGGCGAGCACGGGCGTGCCGCCGGCAATCTCGATGAGGCCCGGCGTCCAGTGGCCGGCAGTCATTGGCGGATCCGTCCATTCCAGCAGCAGCGTTCGGCGTGGAGGTTTGGCCGACGTGCGCTTCTGCAATGCCGCAACGCGTGCTTGGAGTCGAGCGACGAGCGCGCGCGCTTCGGCCTGCGCACCGGTCAGCTCGCCGACCGTTACGATGTTTGCGTAGACATCGTCGAGCGACGAGGGTTCGAGTGAGACCACGCGCGGATCGCCGCGTAAACGCTTGGCCGCTCGTGCAACGAGTTCGTACGATACCGCGCACACTTCGCACAGCTCTTGCGTAATGATGACGTCGGGCTCGAGCTGCGCGAGCAGCGCGTCGTCGAGGGCATACAAGCTGGAACCGCTGTGGACGTTTGCGCGGACGTGGCGATCTATTTTTGCGGCGCGCTCGGCAACGGCCGGGCCGATTTGCGCCGCTCCGAGGTGCGTTTGCAGCTCGGGCGGCAGCATGGAGGCGGTGAGCACGGGCAAGCGGCGTGCCTGCGCCGGAAAATCGCACTCGTGCGTGACGCCGACGACGCGATCTCCCACGCCGATCGCGAACAGGATTTCGGTAACGCTCGGCAGCAGGCTCGCGACGCGTGTCACGAGGTCGCGGCGGTGTGGCTGCGATCCACTATTTCAATCTCCGGAACCGAGTACAGATACCCCTGGCCATACAAACAACCGAGGATTTGCAATGCTGCCGACTGCCGCTCGCTTTCGATTCCTTCGGCGACGACATCGAGTCCGAGCGTTCGCGCAAGCTCGAGCAGCATGCGAACGATCGGCTCGCTTGCGAGATCGTCGTCGGCGCCGGTCACGAACGAACGATCGATTTTCAAGCCGGAAATCGGGAACCGGTGCAGATACCGCAGCGACGAATACCCGACGCCGAAATCGTCGATGCAGACGCCGACGCCGAGTTCTCGTAAATTACGCAGCGAGGCATCGGAGTTCCGGGTCGATTCAATGATCGCGTTTTCGGTGATTTCGACGATGATGCTCGCCGGCGCGAGCCCCTGGCGGCTGATGCACGCGCCGAGAAAAGCGGCGGTATCGCTCCGCATGACTTCTTGTACCGAAAGATTGATGTGCATCGCGACGGCCGGATCGGTTTGCCGGAAGCGTGCCAATCGCGCGCATGCCTCCTCCATCATCCAGCGCCCAAGGGCAATGATCAGCCCCGTCTCTTCGGCGAGCGGAATGAAATCGTCGGGCAGCAAGAGCCCGTCGCGCGGGTGTTCCCAGCGCATCAGCGCTTCGTAGGCGAACGTCTTGCCGTCGCTGAGCCGCATGATCGGCTGATAGGCGAGTCGCAATTCGCCCCGGTCGAGTGCTTCGCGCAGGTCCGATGCGAGCTGGAGGCGGCGCATCGCGCCTTCGTGCATTGCGTGATCGAAGAGCGCAGCTCGCGCGCGCCCTTCGGCTTTGGCCCGATACATCGCCGTGTCGGCGTCACGCAAGACGTCCTCGGCGCGCACGTAGCGCGGCCCGAGCGGAGCGACCCCGATGCTCGCCGAGGTGTAGATGGAGCGTCCGTCGACAACCAGCGGTTCTGCGACACGCTGCTGGATGAGATTGACGCGCCGAGTGAGATCGGCGACGTGCGGAAGGGTGCTGAAGAGCACCGCGAACTCATCGCCGCCGAAGCGCGCGGCGATGTCGTGCGGTCCGACGAATTCGCATAATCGGTCGGCTACCGTGCGTAAGAGCCGGTCGCCCGCGGCATGCCCCAAGCTGTCGTTGACGACTTTGAAATGGTCGAGATCGATAAAGATCACGGCGGCCATTTCTTTTGCGTCCGCAGCGAGCACCGTATCGAGGCGCGCGGCGAATAAGGTCCGATTCGCCAGACCTGTCAATGCATCGTGGGTAGCGTCGTATAGCAGGCGATCTTCGATCTGCTTGCGTTCGCTGACGTCCTCGATCAGCCCGATCGCAAACCAGCCCTGCGGGTCGCCGTCGGCGAGCCGCGTGATCGAAACGTCGGCCCACATCGTCGAGCCGTCGGCGCGGACATAACGCTTCTCATAGTGCGCTGCCTTGGACTCGCCGGAGTGAAGTGAGGTGAAGTGGTCGCGCGTCATGTCGCGGTCTTCCGGGGCCGTATACATTTCGAGGTGCTTGCCCATAAAATAGAGCGGCGGATAGCCCAGCATCCGCTCGAACGCGGCGTTGGCCTCGCACACGGCACCGTCGCGATCGATGACGACAATGCCGGCCGAGGCGCGTTCGAAGATCACGCGAAAGCGGGCTTCGCTGGCAAGGCGTGCGGATTCGCGCCGCACGCTGACAAGTTCGGCGCGATTGCGGGTGTTGCGCGTGTAGAGCCAGGCCAAGAATAGCGAGAGAAAGACCCCGGCGCTCGCGCGCAGGATATCGAATATACGGGCCCTGAGCAATCCTGCGATGCGCGTGTCGATGATCGACGTAATTGCCGGCGAGAGCGCATTTTGAAGCGCGTTGAGCGATCCGATCGCCGCGCGAGCCTGAGCATCAAGACGGTGCAACAGGGTATTGGAGACGGGATCCGTGCGGACGCCATCGGTGAGCGTTCCGACGTAGGTGAGCATTGCTTTTTCGGCCGTCGTACGCTTACTTTCGAGCGTCGCAATCAACGGGCGATCGCGCAGTTCGGCTTCCGTCACATCGTCAAAGCCGAAGCGCAAGTCACCTTCGGCTTCTGAAAGTGCCTCGGTTAAGTCGAGCCGGTCGAGCATCGTCACCCGATTTGAGCGCATCAGGCGGTCGACTTGTAATTCTGTGCGCTGCACAGCCTCGATGCCGACCGGAAAACGATACGTTCCGGCGTCATCCAAATCGAGCCCGGCGTCTTCGGAGTCGTACGAAAGCCGCGAGCGCACCGAAGCGCGGATGAACGCGCGGTTGAGCGCATCGAATAATGCGCGCTCGTCGGCACCGCGCTTTTCGTGCCAAAGGGAAACAAACGTATTCCAGGGATCGCCGGCCAACGGGTCGCGCGCTTCCTCCGCGCTGATGCGCGCAATCAATGCGTCGACGCTTGCGGGTGGCTTGCCGCCGGCGCTCGATTGACCGGTTTGACGGCGCGTGCGATCGGCAGAGATGGCAACGAACACCGCGCGCAGGTCGTCGATGCGGCGCAGCCCGCGTTGCTCGCTCGTGGAGGTCGCGAGCGCATCGTTCACCCGGCCGATATCGGTACTCGTGATCCAGCAAATGCCGACCGACAGCAAGACCGTCAACGTGACGATAGCGGCGGTCGAGCCGTTGCGGGAGATCATACGCATACCGGGCCGCCGCTAGCTAAATCGGCTCGGACGGCACGAATGACCCCCTCGTAAGCGGCGACGGTGGGAAGCTTCACGCCCTGTGGTTCGACGCAGAGGCGCATGCCCTTTGCGGCCGAAGGGAGGCCGGTCTCACCCCCACCCCGCAAAGGATCCCGAATCGTGGCGAAGATCAAGGTTGCGCGACCCGTCGTCGAGCTCGATGGCGACGAAATGACGCGCATCATTTGGCAGTTCATCAAAGATAAACTCATCCTGCCCTACCTCGATATTGACCTCAAGTACTACGACCTCGGGATCGAGCACCGCGACGCAACGAACGATCAAGTGACGCTCGACGCGGCTCGCGCGATCAAGCAATACGGCGTCGGCGTTAAGTGTGCAACGATTACACCCGATGAGGCGCGCGTCGCCGAGTTCGGCTTGAAGCAGATGTGGCGCTCGCCGAACGGTACGATTCGCAACGAGCTCGACGGGACGGTGTTTCGCGAACCGATTATCTGCAAGAACATTCCGAAGCTCGTGCCCGGCTGGACGGAGCCAATCGTGATCGGCCGCCACGCGTTCGGCGATCAATATCGCGCGACGGACTTTATTGCACCGGGCCCCGGTGTACTCAAGCTCAGCTTTACGCCGAGCGACGGCGGCCCGCCGATCGAGCGCGACGTCTATACCTTCCAAGGACCGGGCGTGGCCCTGGCGATGTACAACGTCGACGAATCGATTCGCGGCTTTGCGCGCGCTTGCATGAACTACGGTTTGATGCGCAAGTGGCCCGTTTATCTTTCGACCAAGAATACGATCCTCAAAGTGTACGACGGCCGGTTCAAAGATATTTTCGAGCAGGTCTTCCAAGAGGAATTCAAGTCGCGTTTTGATGCAGCAGGCATCACCTACGAGCATCGTCTCATCGACGACATGGTCGCCGCAGCGCTCAAGTGGCCGGGCAAGTTCGTTTGGGCGTGCAAGAACTACGACGGGGACGTGCAGTCCGATACGGTTGCACAGGGCTTTGGGTCACTCGGTTTGATGACGTCGGTGCTGATGACGCCGGACGGCAAAACGATCGAGGCGGAAGCGGCACACGGCACCGTAACGCGCCACTATCGCGAACATCAAAAAGGTCGCGAAACGTCGACCAATCCGATCGCCTCGATCTTCGCTTGGACGCGCGGGTTAGAGCATCGCGGAAAGGTCGACGAAACCCCGGAAGTCGTGAGCTTTGCGCGGACGCTCGAAGCCGTATGCGTCGAGACCGTCGAAGGCGGCAAGATGACAAAAGATCTCGCGCTTCTGATCGGCCCCAAAGAGCCGTTCCTTACAACGCAAGGTTTCCTGGACGCACTCGACACGGAACTTGGGCGGCGGATGCGTCTGCCGGCCGGTGTCGCGTAGAGCGCGCCTATGAATCCCAGGCGCGGCGGAAGGTGGCGTACATATATGGATATTCGCGCCGATACCAATTGCGAAAACTGCGCCGCACGAAACTGCGCGAGGTCACGGGCGACGCGCCTTTCATGACGAAATGATCGCCATCGAAAAAATCGGCCGAATACGGCAGATACGAAGCCATCGGTTCGAAACCCGGAAACGGTGCGAACGGCGTCGATGTCCATTCCCAGCCGTTTCCGACCAGATCGTGAATGCCCCAGGCGCTCGCTCCTAGCGGCGAACTGCCGATCGGTTCGGGATCCCAGCGTCGAAAATCAAAATTGCCATGCATTGCGCCGGGGGCGTGGGCGCCCCACGGCTGCGGGCGTTCGTCGCCGCCCGGCGTCCCGTAGGCCGCTCGATGATATTCAGCTTCCGTCATCAGACGCGCACCGGACCAGCGCGCAAATGCCGTTGCCTGCGCGTTTGTCGCATAGACGGGCCATGAAAGAGGGAGCGCAATCGTCCCCGCCAGCGTGCGCAGATGCCACGCGCCGTCGCGCTCGACCCAGAACGGCGGCGCCGGTCCGCCGTCCGCAACGAATTTGCGATACTCGCCGTTCGTCACGTCGTAGACGTCGATCCCAAACGCGCCGACGTCGGCTGTATGTTCCTCGAATTCATTATCCCAAGCAAACACGACGGCATCGCGCTGCACGCCGAGCGTCGCGCGGCCGGCCGGAATCGCAATCGGTTCCTGCGCCTGCGGCATGACGTCGCGGTGGTCGCTCGGCGAGATACGCTTGCGTTCGTCGGGCAAGCGATGCACGATGTACAGCAGTGTCTCGTGATGCATCTCTTCGTGTTCGAGAATATTGTAGGCGGCTTGGGCTCGCACGAGCTGAGGATTCGTCGGGTCGTCGAGTTGTGCGTTCGCGTAGGCGCCGAGCACCGTGTCGTCGCATGCGCGCCCGAACGCCGCGACCGTCTCGCGATCCGGCCAGTCGTTGCGCCGGTGCGCTTGTGCGGCGCCAAGAGATTCGGGATCGATGCCGCGGTTGAAGAGATCTTCCAAACGCCGGTCTATCGACGGCCGGCCCAGGGCGTTGCGCAGCAGCGTGATATAGGAGAACGCGGGCAGATGGCCGGCGTAAAAAATGAATGGGTGACGCAGCGGAATCGGCGCGTCGTACATGACGTCCGGATCGATCAGCGCGAAAAGCTGGGACGAGCGGGCGCGGTTAGCGCGATACCAGTCGGCTAGCCGGGCACGATCGACCGATGCAGCGGGCGAAAGCGTGTCCACGCCGCCTCATTTGCCCCGATTGCCGCCGGACCATGCGGGCACGAGCTCAAATTTCTTCAAAAAGGGTCCCAGGCCCGCCGCCGACGCCGGACGCGCGAAGTGGAAGCCCTGCACGCGGTCGCAGTGCTCGCGTTCGAGGAACGCGAGCTGGTCGGCGTTTTCAACGCCTTCGGCACAAACCTCAAGACCTAAGCTGTGGGCCATTCCGATCACCGTGCGTACGATCGTCGCATCGTCAGGCTCGGTCATGATGTCACGCACGAACGATTGATCGATCTTGACCGAATGCAACGGAAAGCGACGCAGATATCCCAAGGATGAATAGCCGGTGCCGAAATCGTCGACCGACAGACGGATGCCGGAATCGCGTAACTGTTCCATGATCGCAACGCTCTGCTGTGCGTCGTTCATCGCGACGCTCTCGGTGATCTCGAGCTCCAGCGAACCGGTGACGATCCCCGTCCGTTCGACTGCGGCACGAACCTTTTCAGCCAGTCGATTTTGGTGAAATTGACGCGCGCTCAAATTGACGGCAAGCCGCAGGTCGGGATGACCGGCGCGCTGCCAGGCCGCCACTTGGCGGCAGGCCGTCTCAAGCACCCAGTCGCCGAGCGGCACGATCAAGCCGCTCAGCTCCGCGCTCGGAACAAAATCATTGGGTGCGACCAAACCCAGCGTCGGATGTTCCCACCGCACCAGGGCCTCGACGCAGACGAGATTCCCTGTTGCAAGATCGATCTGCGGTTGATAGTGGACGACGAACTCGTCGCGCTCGAGCGCGCGGCGCAAGCTTTTTTCTTGTGAGAGGCGTAAACGCAACGACGCATTGAGTTCGGGCGTGAAGAATTGATAGGTGTTGCGTCCGCGCTCCTTCGCGCGATACATCGCGACGTCGGCGTGCTTGATGAGTGTGTCGGCGTCGGCACCATGATCGGGAAACAGCGCGACGCCGACACTGGTGGTGACGAACTGATCGTAGCCGTCGATGTCGACGGGTTGATCGACGCGAGCCACGATGCGTTCGGCAACTGTCGCGAGCCACTCCACTTCCGGATCGTCGGCAAACAATAAAATGAATTCGTCGCCGCCCATGCGGGCAACGATTCCCTCGTCGCCGACGGCCGACCGCAATCGGTCGCCGATCGCGCGTAATAGGCGGTCGCCGACGGCATGGCCGAGCGTATCGTTGATGTCCTTGAAGCGGTCGAGATCGAGGAACATAATGGCAACGCGCGTTCCGCGTGCCGTTGCGCGCGCGAGTTCTTCGTTGAGCCGCTCGACAAACGATGACCGATTCGGAAGCGCCGTCAACTGGTCGTTGTAGGCAAGATCGTTGAGGCGCGCGCCCGCGCGCCCGCGCTCGATTGCCGAGCCGATCAGTGCTCCCATGAGCGCAACCAGATCGCAATCGACGCCGGAAAAATCCTCGTCGCGCGGTTGTGCGTCGACGAAGCTGAGCGATCCGTAACGCACGCCGGCGACATCGATCGGCGTACCGATGTACGAAGCAATGTCGGGCTCCCCGAGCTCCGCTGCACCCGCGTACGGCACGTTGCGCAGATTGTGGATCGCCAGCGCCCCTTCGGTCGCAAGCGAAAGTCGCGCCAGGCGCCGCGGCATGGCATCGCCGACCTCCGCGATCGCGGATTCGGTTTGCACCTCGTACAGCGTACCCGCGCTCATCCCTAAAAGCCGGCAGCCGGCTTCGATCGTTGCGATGATCTGACGTTCGGCCGTCGCATTTGCAGCGGCGGAAACGAGGTACAGTTCGCGAATGCGCTCGGCTTGCGTTGCGATAGCGCGTTCTGCCCGCCGCACGCCGGTGAGGTCGCGCATCACGAGATGAACGCCGCGGACGTGGCCTTCGAGCACGATCGGGATGAACGAGGCCGATATCGGATAGGCGACGTCAGCTCGTAGTGCCATGAATTCGTCGGTTGATGCCGCGCCGCGTGAGGCGTCATCCAAGGCGTTGCGTGCGCGGCGGGCATCGGCCGGAGCGATGAAGTCCATCGCCGCGCGGCCAATCATCTCTTCGAGTTGCACCCCGTGCGACGCGGCTGCCGCCGCATTGACGCGGGCAATCGTTCCATCGAGCTGTAAGGCGAACATCGGATCGGGGCTGTAGTCGAAAATCGAGCGAAATCGCTGTTCGCTTTCCCGGGCTGCCGTGCGAGCGAGGACGGCGTCATTAATATCTTCAACGAGCGACAGGATGCCGAAGCCGTCGCCGAGCTTGACGTGCGAATTGAACCAATGGCAATGGATGACACGGCAGTCGCGGGTGACATTGCGGTTCTCGCAATCGTTGCCGGCAACGGCACCGCTTTGAATTTCGGCCGCGACGCGCGCGACATGTTCGCGGTCCGGATCGTAAACAAGACCGATGTCGTCAAGGGTCTTGCCGTAGACATCCAGGAATTTCCAGCCAAACAACGCCTCTGCGCGCGGCGACCAGCCGACAATACGCATCTGCGCATCCCAACGGATAACGGCCAGCGGACTGTGCTCGGTGTGAAAGGTCAGCAGTTGTGTTGCAACGTCGAGTTCGCGCACGCGCGCTTCGTCGACGCCCCAGGCATCGTCGACCGTCCGGTGCAAGACGACGAGTGCTTCATCTGAGGCAAGCGCGGCGTATAGCCGGAGATCATCTTTGGGCCCGAACGGAGCAATGCGCGCGGCGGCAGCTTTTCCCGTCGCGAAGACCTCCTCGAGCAGTGGATCGATTACATCGCCGGCCCGCCGGCTGTGGTCCGCGTTTCGCGTACCGGGCAGCGTGGCGGCATCGCAGCCGAATAGACGCGCGGCCGCAGCGTTCGCGCCGCGGATACGAAGGTCGCGGTCGTAGACGACCAAGCCGTCGCGCCAGCCGTTAAAAAATCGGTGCTGGATGTCCACTTCAAAGGAAATGTCGGCAAAATACCCTGTATCCGCTAGCTCCGGACGGACTTTCGGGCTATTTCAGGTAGGCACCCAGACCGGCGACGCCGCCCTCGCGGCCGAATCCGCTCTCGCGGTAGCCGCCAAACGGCGAGCTGGGATCAAACTGATTGAATGTGGAGCACCATACCACACCGGCGCGCAATCGCTGCGCCACATACATGCTCTTGGCGCCTTTGTCGGTCCAGACACCGGCCGACAGGCCGTACGGCGTGTTATTGGCCTTCTCAATCGCTTCGTCGGCGGTACGAAAGGTCAGAATCGAAAGGACCGGGCCGAAAATTTCTTCGCGCGCGATCCGGTGCGATTGATGGACGCCCGTGAAGAACGACGCCGGAAAGAAAAAGCCGCGATCGGGCAGGGCGCACGTCTGCTGCACGAGTTGCGCGCCGGCATCGACGCCGCTTTGCACGAGTTCGGCGATCTTGGCGAGCTGAGCGGCCGAGTTGATTGCACCAATATCGGTATTCTTGTCGAGCGGATTTCCGAGCCGTAGCGTTTCGATGCGCGCGGTGAGCTTGGCGACGACTTCGTCGTGTACGTTCTCCTGAACGAGCAAGCGCGATCCGGCGCAGCACACATGGCCCTGGTTGAAGTAGATGCCACTCACGACGCCTTCAACCGCCTGGTCGATCGGCGCATCGGCAAACACGATATTCGCTGCTTTGCCGCCGAGTTCGAGCGTGAGGTGTTTGCTCGTGCCGGCCACCGAGCGCGCGATCATCTTGCCGACATCAGTCGATCCGGTGAACGCGATCTTGTCAATGTCGGTGTGCGTGACGAGTGCCGCGCCGGTTGCGCCGTCGCCGGTCACGATGTTGACGACGCCGGGCGGCAAATCGGCCTCTTCGCAAATCTGCGCGAGCACGAGCGCGGTGAGCGGTGTTGTTTCCGCGGGCTTGAGAACGATCGTGTTACCGCACGCGATGGCGGGCGCAATTTTCCACGCCGCCATGAGCAAAGGGAAGTTCCACGGCACGATCGATCCAACGACACCGAGCGGTTCGGGCGTCCGCCCGGCGCGCAGTGACCATTCGAGCTTATCGGCCCAGCCCGCGTAATAGAAGAAGTGCGCAGCCGCTTGAACGACATCGAAGTCGCGCGATTCTTTGATCGGCTTGCCGCCGTCTTTGGTCTCGATGACGGCAAGTTCGCGCGATCGCTCGGTAATGGCGCGCGCGATCCGATACACGTACTTCGCGCGATCCGCGGGTCGCATCGGCTTCCAATATTTCTCGAAAGCCTTGCGCGCTGCGCGCACGGCGCGATCGACATCGGCGGGAGTGCCGATCGCGACTTCGGCTAAGCGCTCTTCGGTTGCCGGATTGATCGTCGCGAAGGTTCCACCGCCTTCCGACGGCCGCCATTTTCCGCCGATGAAATGATCGTATTTCGGTGCGATGTGCGCGGGCGTGGACTCAATGGAAGGGGCATACGCAAGTGCGGCCATGTCAGTCCTTCGAGATGTAGTCGAACGAGCCGTAACGACCCGTTTCTTCTTTTGAGCGCTGCATCAGCAAATCGTCGAGTAAGGCCGACGCGCCGATGCGGAAGTAGTCGGGATCGAGCCAGTCACCACCCAGCGTTTCGTCGATGAGGACGAGATAGGCAATGGCGGTCTTCGTGTTGCGCACGCCGCCGGCGACTTTTAAGCCGCGCCGTTCGCCCGTCCGATGGTAGAAGTCGCGAATTGCTTCGGCCATCGCAAGCGCAGTCGGAAGCGTTGCATTCGTTCCGATTTTACCGGTCGACGTCTTAATCACATCGGCGCCGGCTTCGAGTGCGATGTCGCTTGCTCGCCGGGTCGCGTCGTACGAGCCGAGTTCGCCCGTTTCGAGGATCGCCTTGAGATGCACGCTGCCGCAGACGGCTTTCACCGCGACGATTTCGTCGAAGACGCGCTGTTCGTCGCCGGCGAGAAACGCGCCGCGATCGATGACCATGTCGATCTCATCAGCGCCTGACGCGAGTGCCGCTTCGGTATCGCGCAGCTTTACGTCCATCGACGAGAGGCCGCTGGGGAACGCCGTTGCTACCGAGGCGACTTTTACTCCGGTGCCGGCCAGCTCTGCCTTGCATATCGCGACCAAATTCGGATACACGCAAACCGCCGCGACGCGCGGGGCGGCCGGTGCCGGATAGGCCGCCTTCGCGCACAGCGAGCGCACCCGGCCGGGCGAATCCCGGCCTTCGAGCGTCGTCAGGTCGATGCAGCGGATTGCCAGGTCGATCGCGGCGCGCTTGGCCGCGGCTTTGATCGAGCGTTTGGCAAAACTCGCCGCACGAGCTTCGAGCATGACCGCGTCGATGGTTCGCGAGGAGGTAGCAAGCATTTCAAACGAGGGTTCGCGAAGAGCGCGCGTCGTGACCTCGTTTCGACCATCACTCGACGGCCTTCGCGTGCTCGAACTTGGCAGTTCGGTCGCGGGTCCCGCTGCGGGCCGCCTCTTAGCTGATCTGGGTGCCGAAGTTATCAAGATCGAGCCGCCCGAAGGCGACGGCCTACGTACCTGGGGCCTGCCCTCACCGGACGGATCGTCGTGGTGGTTCAAGTCCCATAATCGCAACAAGCGCTTCGTGATGTTGGATCTGCACGCCGAAGCGGATCGCGAAATCGTACGTGATCTGGTGCGCGACACCGACGTCTTGCTCGAAAACTTCCGGCCGGGCCGCATGGCGCAGTGGGGCCTCGGTTACGATGACTTGCACGCGATCAACCCCCGCTTGGTGTACGCGGCGATCAGCGGTTACGGTCAGGACGGTCCGTACGCGAAGCGTGCCGGATTCGGCAATATCGCCGAGTCGATGGGCGGCCTGCGCTTCATTAGCGGCTTTGCCGACCGCCCGCCCGTGCGTCCGGGCATCAGCTTAGGCGATGAACTTGCCGGCTTGTATTGCGTCGTCGGCATTCTTGCTGCGCTGCGTGCGCGCGAGCGCGACGGCATCGGGGATTTCGTCGACGTGTCGCTCTTGGAATCGTGCGCGAACTTGCTGCAAGGTGCATTGCCGGAGTACGGCGCGCTCGGTGTGGTGCGCGAGCGCGAAGGAAACGCGCTGCGCGCGACCGCGCCGAGCAACATCTATCCCACGCAAGATGGGCGCTGGATTGCGATCGGCGCCAATGCAAACTCGATCTTCAAACGGTTCTGCGAAGCGATCGGACAGCCGGGCCTTGCGAGCGATCCGCGCTTCTGTGGCAACCGCGAACGGTCAGAAAATGCCGACGAGCTCGATGCAATCATCGCCGAGTGGACGCAGACCCTTGCGTGCGATCGTGCGGCCAAGCAGCTCAACGATGCCGGCGTCCCGGCGGGACCGGTCAACTCGGTTGCCGACATCGTTGCCGACGATCATGTGCGCGCGCGCGGCATCGTCGTGCAATTGCCGGACGATGCGAACAATGTCGTAACGATGACGGTGCCGGTTCCACGCTTACGCCGGCATCCGGCCGTTAGCGATCATGCGGCGCGTTCGATCGGCGCCGACACGGCGGCCGTATTGACCGAGCACGCGCGACGGGCGCACGAGCGGTAAGCGCGATTATCCACCGGACGCGCCGAGTGCTTCGATGATCGCGTCGATCCGCGGCTGGAGTGCGCGGCCAACCGAATAGTCGTAGAGGAAGAGCGGGAGGCCGTCGTTCAGCCGCCCCGCCGTGCCGTGAGCGGCGTCATCGCATTCGCCCGCACCCGGTCTGCATGAGCCCGTGCCCGCGTAGCGCGCGATGAAGCCTTCTATTTCGTCGAGATCCGATCGCACGTCGAATGCCAGCCGGTACATCCCGCCCCCGGTGACGATCAGATCGGTTCGCTCGAATCGTTTGTGCAATCGTGCGACGTACATATCCAGGGCGCTGCATGCATTCGCCGGCCGCGTCGACGGCCAGAGTTTTTCGATGAGCGCACGAGCATCGATTGGTGAGCGCTGGTCACCAAGAGCGCGAGCAGCGCGAACTCTTTCTGAGATAGGCGGACGATCGCTCCGCCGCTCGCTACGTCGCCGTGGAGCAGCCGGATTACGATGCCCTTGCCCTCGCCTTGATCGATCATGATTCTTTCCAAAATGGTACGGCCCATGACGCTCGGCACGTCACCGCGGCCCAGGATAGCATGCTGATGCTAGCACTCCATCGTCGCGCTACCGTCGCACCGAAATCGCGGAAACCGCCGTACCGCCCGCGGGTGTGAACGAGATGTGTCAAGAATCTTGACAGGTGCTCGAAATCCGGCTGCTCGGTGATTTCGCTCTCTTCGAAAGCGGCACGCCCTTGCGCTTTCGCGCACCCGACAAGGCGCTTGAACTGCTCGCCTATCTCATCGTGCGCGCGGCGCCGCTCGAGCGTGCCCACGTCGCCGAACTGCTCTGGCCGGACAAAGATGCCGAAGACGGCCGGGCTGAATTGCGCCGCCACCTCTACTATCTGGCAACGCGGGCCCTCCCCGACGGCGTGCCGTGGATCATCGGTGACAAACGAACGATCGAGTGGAATGTACAAGCTCCGGCCACGATCGATCTGGTCGATTTTGTCGCCACTGCGGTGAGCGATCCGGCGGCGGCCGCGGTATTCTACCGGGGCGACTTGCTGCCGGCGCTCCACGAGGAATGGATCGAAAGCCAGCGCGAGCACTATCGGCTGCGCGCCGTTGAAATTTGTTCTGACCTCTCCCGAAGCGCGCTCAACGCGGAGAACTTCGACGATGCCGCTCGCTACGCGGGGCAGCTCGCGTCGATCGATCCGTGGAATGAAGAAGCGATCCGCACGGTCATGATCGCCAAGCGCAGCGCCGGCGATGCCGCCGGCGCTGCGCACGCCTATAACGATTTCTCGCGCCGGCTCATCGACGATCTCGGCGTCGAGCCTTCACCCGAAACGCGGGCGGTGTACGAAGCCGCCGTTATGATTCCGCGGGCGACACGTGCCGTCGGCGCGCGCCTGACGACGTTCCGCGGACGCGAGCGCGAACTGCACGAGCTGGCAGCACTACTCGACTGCGTGTCGATCGTGACCTTGACGGGGCCGGGCGGCGTCGGCAAGACACGCCTGGTGCAAGAACTTTTGCGCTCGACGTTCGGCCAATCGGCGCTGCGTGTCGCCTTCGTAAAACTCGCCGCGGTTACGAATCCCGAGTTTGTCGCGAGCACGATTGCAGTGGCCCTCGGCGTGCGGGAAGAGCACGGGGTCAACCTGCTCGATACGATTGCCGCCGCGCTCGAGCGTACCGACATCCTGCTCGCGGTCGACAATTGTGAGCACGTGCTCGATGAAACGGCAAACGTCATCGAAACCCTTGCGGCGCGCTCTCCGCGCCTGCGTATCGTGGCGACGTCGCGCGAGCCGCTGCGGATCGAGGGCGAGCATGTTTTTCGCGTCGCACCGCTCGACCGTGACGCCGCAATTACGCTCTTCACCGACCGGGCGCGAGCGGCCGGGGCACTCGATGCGCTTGCACCCTCGGCGACTGCGACGATCGCGACAATTTGCAATCGCCTCGACGGGCTGCCGTTTGCGATCGAACTTGCCGCCGCACAAACCTACGAGCATCGTGTCGCGGCGATCGCCAAGAGTCTCGATGACGATTTCGCCGACGAACCGTCGGCACGGCGTACCGCCGATCCCCGTCATCGCTCGTTGCGTGCGCTGCTCGATTGGAGCGTCGATCGGCTCAGCGACGATCAGCAGGCGTCATTCGCTGCGCTGGGCGTGCTCAACGGAACCTTCTCGGCGCGCACGGCCGCGGCCGTCTGCGGCGGTCCCGCACCACTTGAGACGCTCGTGGCAAAGTCGCTCGTCGTGCGCGAGGCCGAGCTGTTTTCGCTGTTGGAAACGACGGCTTGGCACGCCCGCAATCGCCTTGAAACGGAGTTCGATGCGAATGCGACGCGCCTGCGGCATCTCGAGTATGCGCTGGTCCTTGCGCGCGAAGCCCAAGCGTCGTTTCGAACGGACCAGCGACCGCAGTGGCGAACACCGTTCATAGCGGAACTCGATCATATTCGCGCGGCTCTCGATTGGTCGCTGAGCCATCGGAAAACGCGCCTGCTCGGGATCGCGCTTGCAGCCGAGCTCGATGTACTGTGGTGGGATGCGTCGCTTGACGTCGAGGGTGCGCGTTGGATCGAACGAGCACTACAGTTGCTGCCGGACGATGCGCCGGCCGTATTGCGCGCGCGCTGCTGGCTTGCCGCTGCGTGGCTGCGCGTTGACGGCCGCGACCGTATTGAGGCGGCCGCTCGCGCGCTGGGCATGATCGCGGACTTCTCGAACGATTCCGAACGTGCCCGGGCGTGCTGTGCGTTCGCCGAGAGCGCGCAATATATCGAAGACCAGCGTCATGCAATGACCCAAGCCCTCAAGGATGCGCGCGTGTACGCAGAACGCGCCAACGATGCGTATTGCCTGGCTTTTGTGATTCACCATACCGGCGACGTGCTGCTGCGCGCCCAACGGTATGCCGAAGCACACGCCGCCTATGACGATGCCGTCGTTCGTTATCGCGCGCTCGGCGACGAACGCGGCGTCGCGATGGTGCTCTCGAACATCGCCGAGGGGGCATTCCGTCGCGGAGAACTCGGCGAGGCATTGCGCTATTCGTCCGAGGCACTCGCTATCATGCGCTCGCGCAACGAGCGCCGGTTCGCGATTTTGCTGCTGGCCAATATCGCGATGTACGCCGTCACCGCCGGCGACGCGGGGCGTGCTCGCTTGCACCTCGACGAAGGATATGCGATTGCAAGCGAGGCGCGCCTGCCGATGGAAACCGCGATCTTCATCGCTATTTACGCAATGCTCGCGGCGCACGAGCGCGACTTTGCGCGCGCAGCGCGACTCTTAGGATTGACCGACCGTCTGTATCGCGAGGGCATGTTCTTGCGCGATCACACCGAGAAAGTGCTCGTCGAAGCGCTCGAAGAACGTCTGCGCAGCGAACTCTCCACTGAAGAATTCGCCCGGCAGCACGCCGCCGGCGAACAGAGCGAGCCGGCCGATCTTGTGACCGTCGCGCCGGTGGCAGCCGGCGGAGCGCGCGTTTCCGCGCGCTCCTGACCACACCGGCGGTACGCCCCCCGCTGACTATTGAACGATCCGGACGCTACCTTGCTGGTCGTCGGCGACGTAGAGTTTGAAACCCGGACCGACGAGCAGGCCCGCCGGCGCTCCAAAGGACGCGCCCAATCCAAATCCGTCTTGAATGTTGCAGCCGGATTGGCAGCCGTTCGGGCCGCCGGCGATATCGGAAAACGTGCCTGACTGCAAGACCTTGATGATTCCCGGATTAAAATTCGGACCTTGAGTCAGCGTCACGTAGAGCGTGCCATTGGGGTCGATTGCAATACTCAAGGCAAAGCCCGATACGGCGGCGGCAATCGTCGTGACATTTCCGGATGTATCGATTTTACGAACATTGCCGGTGCCGCCGTCGACGACGAAGAGATTTCCGAACGGATCGATGGTAATACCGGTCGGGAAGTTGAGTGTCGCAGATAGTCCCGAGCCGTTGGCTGAGCCCGGGACGCCGGTACCCGCGATCGTGGTTACGTTACCGGACGAATCGATCTTGCGGATCTTGTTGCTGCTCGCATCCGCGACGTACAGATTGCCGACCGTATCCGCTACGATTCCCCACGGAAAGTTAAAGGTCGCGGAGGCACCCTGGGCGTCGTGCGAACCCGACGTCCCGGCGGTGCCGGCGAACGTTGTGACGTTGCCGGACGTGTCGATCTTGCGAATCGTGTCGTTGAAGGTATCGGTAACAAAAATGTTGTTATTGCGGTCGACCGCGATTCCGCGCGGATTGTTGAAAGTCGCGGTCGTCGGCGTGCCGCTGCTCTCGTCGGCGTGCCCGGCGACGCCGGTCCCCGCGAAGTGACTAAAGACGCCGGCCGGTGTCAATTTGTCGACGTAGTGGTTGCCGGTTGCGATGATCAGATTGCCCGATGCATCAAAAGCCAATCCGTACAGCTGGTCGCCCGATGTTTGGAGCGTCGTGACTTGTCCGCAAATGTCCGAGCTGATCGTAACCGGAATCGTTGCGCTTACGTTCTGCACGCCGCTGCCGGTGTTATATGCGACGTTGGCCGAAAGTGACGTGCTCTCCGCTGTTGCCGGCGAGTTGGGAACGTTCACGGTAAACGCGTTTGGCGCCGTTGAACCCGCCGCCGCGACGGTAAGGCCGCCCGACGTCAGCGACGCCGTGGGCGCGCCTGCACCCAGGATGTAGTTTGTGTCCGCATCAACCCCGATGACGTTGATGCTTTGCGGCGAGCTCGTGCAGCGTGAAAGCGAGTAGCCCGAGCCGGCGCTGCCGGCCAGTGCAGATTGTGCACCCGGAACGACCGCAACGCTCGTCGGAATACCGCCGAGCGACACCGTGATTTGATTTGCAACACCGGGCGTAATGGTAAACGGTACGCCGGCGGCTGCCGAGAGTGCCGTGCCGCTCGCGTCTTCGGCGGTAAGAAAGAACGAATACGAACCGGGTGCTAACGTCACGCCGAGTTGGCATTGCGTTCCGGCCAAGGTGCTGCTGCAGCCCGTCGATGTGGGCGCAAGCGCGACTGTTTCGGGGTAGGGCGCACCGATGGAGGCACCGCCCTGTTGAATATCGATCACAACTTGCGTCGTCGCAGGTGATACGTACTTCACCGATCGCGATTGTGCCGACGCCGTCGCTTTAGGAATAGTGATCTTGAAGGTTGCCGTTGCGCGTGACGATGTCGACGGCGCCGCGGAGCCATTCACGATCGGGCCGGGCGGAACGACGTGGCCGCTTCCCGCGCAGCCGGGGAGAAGGAGCGCGCCCATGAGCGCCATCGTGCTGCCGATGCGCAAGCTGCGGAAATCCGCGTTGTTCATTGTGTGCCTTTCGACTTTGATGATAGTGAACAGTGCTGCCGGACGCGCGCGCTTTCGCTCGGGGAGGGATGCCCAAAAGCGAAAGCGCTGCGCCGGTGCGGAGAAACTCCGGTTAGTTGGATTTGCGGGAATGCGCGTTGACGCCGAACCCGATGCTCGTGTACGTAAGCGTGACTGCGGCCGTTGCGCCGGCGCCGCCGGTGAGCGTCAGGGTGCAGGTTCCAGCGGCAGGCGATGCCGCAACCGTCACCGTGAACGACGTTCCGCTGGCGGGTGAGATCGTCGCGATGTTTGCGCAACCGTCCAGCGAAGCAGAGATCGATTTACCGAACGGGACGGTCCAACCGAATTGCGCTGCGGTCAGCGTGCCGGTCGATCCGGTTCCGCCCGTCGCATAGAGGTCGATCTCGGTCGTCGAGGCTATGACCGGTTGGACGGACGGACTGAACGTCAGCGTTGCGGGCGTTGTACCCGTGGCCTGGGCTTCGATCGACGCGGGAACGATGTCGAGTCCGGTGTAGCTCAAGCTGAGCGCGTTCGCATCGCTCGACGACGACAAGGTGGTCGCTGACAGCGTCGTCGCGCCCGATACGTCGGAGTCGGTCAAGGTGATGGGGTGAGCATACGTGCCGGTGATGGTGTTGCCGTCGGCGTCTTTCACTGCAAGACTAAGCGCCGTATCGCTGAACGATGTGCCGCCCGCGCCACTCGGTGCGGATCCCCACACGAGTGATGACGGGACGCCATTAAGCGTAGCCGAGAGCGTGTTGTTCACGCCGGCGACGACGGACAGCGTCGTCGTGACATTCGAGATGATGTTCCCGGTGCCGCTCGCGCCGTCGAATGTCGTCAGGGTAAAGGTGTCGCTGCCGGGTGGCACCGACGGCCCATTTACCGTACAGCCGCTCGCGCAAGAGCCGGCCGAGATGTTCGATGTTGCCGGATTATTCGTCAGGCCGCTGGGCGGCGAGCCGCCGTTGACTTGCGTGAGCGAGATGACGACCGAGGCAACGTTCCCCGTGACGTACTGCGGCTGGCGCGATGTGCTGCTGCTCGTCCTGGGGATTACCATCGTGAACGAAGTCGGGACGAGGTTCGGGCTCGCCGGTGCCGCGACCGGAATGCTTGCGTGTGTGGTGGCGTCTGTGCCGCCGCCGCCGCACCCGGCGAGGACCAAGGTCGCTATGATCGTGAGGGCTTTACGCATGGTGATAGTGCTCCTTGCCGAGGTGGCATGGTTTGAGATGGCGTGTTGTAACGGCGTCATTGCCGGGCCTTACTGCTGATCGTGAAACCACTGTTGGTTACGACGACATGTACGGGCGCGTGTTGATTGAATGAATCGGAGAAGGTGATGTCGCACTGACCGCTCGCACTTGGGGTAACGGTGTAGTTTGCATTCGGCCCGGTCGCGTTCGATGTCGCGACTGTTGCGATGCCGTTGCATGTGTTGGTCTGCGAGAAGGCACCGGTGTAACTCGTCTCGTGCACGTTGACGATCTGCGCATTTGCGCTGCCGAGCCCATTGATGTTGAGGGGAGTCGGTGACGCGACCAGCACGAACGGCGCGGGCGTCGGCGTCGGCGTCGGTGTTGGCGTTGGCGTTGGCGTTGGCGTTGGAGTCGGAGTCGGAGTCGGAGTCGGAGTCGGAGTTGCCGTCGGCGACGCGCTCGCGCCCGGTGATGGTGATGCGCTTGCGCTCGGTGACGGTGATGCACTCGCAACCGGTGACGGCGATGCGCTTGCGACTGCCGCGGCGGTTGGTGTGGGCGCCGGAGTCGGCGTCGCTTGCGTGACGGTGATGAGCGCGAACCAATAAGGGACGTTCGCATTGAAAGTAAACGTGCCGGTGGCAGGCGCGGTAAACGTTAGTGTCGCGCCACTCTCGAGCGCGGGTCCCTCGAATGCGAGGTTCCAGTCGTCGAGATGAACTTGATCGAAGAACGCGACGTAATACGAAGCTCCCGCGACGAGATCGCCCGATGGAATCGTCAACGAGAACGCCGGACCGCCGGAAATGGAAACCGCGCTCGTCATGAGCAAACGAATATAAAGGATCGTCGTGTGCGGCACTTGCGCGAGCGTTTGGCGGCCACTGAGCACGGTGCGGCCTGACGATAGCGCCGGCACGCCATCGGTGGGGGCGGATGCTCCGCTTTGAATTGCTTCCGTCAGCGTACCGCTCGATGCGGCGCTGGGAGCCGGAATGGTAATCGCGCCGCCAAAGCTGTTTGAGCTGGGCAATGTGAATGTGGTTGCGCCGCTGCTGGGCGTGAGGCTAAACGTCGACTGCGCCGCCGCGCTAAAGGTGGGTGCCGGCGTCGGGACGGGAGCGACGCTGCCGCTATTGCCCTGGCAAGCCGTTAGAACAACGACCGCAACGAGCGCAAAGAGATACAGCGATAGCGAAATGAAACGTCTCAAAAGAGAACTTCCTCCGGGACCTGGGTACGCGGCAACTGTACCAACGCACCGTCGCCGTACCGTCGCAGTTTCCGGGACGCTCCGTTCGATTTTGCGTACCTAGCGCGAGCGTGCTGAGCGGCTGTGGGGTTTTTCCCGCAGGCCTGGCCAGCATGGTTGCCGATACCGTCGCAAGCGAGTTCGCTCGGAAATAATGTCCGGGCGAGTAAGCCGGGTCACGGAGACGCCGATGGACGCGATCATCGAGTTTAAGGAAGTCACGAAGACATTCGATACCGGCTACACGGCGATCGAAGGCGTCAACTTGCAGGTTCCCCGCGCGCGGTTCGTCGCGCTCGTCGGCCCGTCGGGTTGCGGCAAGTCGACGTCACTGGGCCTGATCGCCGGCCTCGACGAACCGACCTCGGGTACCGTGCTCGTGCGCGGCAAACGCGTCAGCGGCATCGCGGATGGCGTCGGCTTCCTGTTTCAACGCGACGCACTCTTACCGTGGAAGACGGTACGCGACAACGTTGCGTTGCCGCTAGCGCTGCGCGGTGTACGCGGGGCCGAAGCCGCGTCCCGGATCGCGGACTGGATCGGACGTGTCGGCTTACGTGGTTTTGAGGGCAGTTATCCGCACCAGCTGTCCGGCGGCATGCGCAAACGCGCGTCGCTGGCGCAAACGCTCGTTTACGAGCCGGAGATCCTCTTGATGGACGAACCGTTCGCGGCGCTCGACGTCCAGACGCGGAATTTGATGGAAGGCGAACTGCTCGCGCTCTGGCAGGGCTCAGGGAAAACGGTCTTGTTCGTGACGCACGATCTGGAAGAGGCGATCGCGCTAGCCGATGAAGTCGTCGTTATGACAGCCGGTCCGGCGCGGGTGAAAGTGACGTACCCCGTGACGTTGCCGCGCCCGCGCGACGTGCAAGAAGTGCGCTTCGATCCCCGGTTCGTTCAACTGTATGCCGCAATGTGGGCGGATTTGCGCGACGAGGTCCTCACGAGTTATGAGCGCGCGCGACAAGCGTCCTAGCCGCTGGCTCGTGGCGGGAACGCAGCTCGTCCTGCTTGTCACGTTTCTCGGCGCGTGGGAATTGGGCGTACGCGCGAAGCTCATTGACCCGTTTTTCTTTGCGAGCCCGTCGCAAATCGGCACGACGATTGCGAAGTGGTGGCATCAGGGATACATCCTGGGCGACGTCGCGATCACGATGTGGGAAACGATACTGGGACTGGTGATCGGCGGCGTCATCGGCGTTGCGCTCGGCGTGCTGCTCGCGGCAAACCGGTTTCTCGGCGCGGTGTTCGAGCCGCTCCTCGTCTTGCTCAATTCGATTCCGCGGGTGACGCTCGTACCGCTGTTCATCCTGTGGTTCGGCTTCACGCTGATGTCGAAGGTTGTCAGTGCCGTCGTACTCGTGTTGTTCGTCGTGTTTTTCGCGACGTACGCGGGAATTAAAGACGTCGATCCGACGCTCGTTGCGAACGCGCGCGTCTTGGGTGCAAGCCGTGCCGATATTGTGCGACACGTACTCGTGCCCTCGGCGCTGACGTGGATCTTTGCGTCGTTGCGGTCGGCCGTTGGATTTGCGCTCATCGGCGCCGTCGTCGCGGAATACTTCGGGGCGAACGCTGGCGTCGGCTATCGCATTCAATATTCGGAGGCGCAGCTCAATACCAGCGGCGTCTTCGCCGGGTTGTTTATTTTGATGGTGCTGGTTTTTGTCGTCGATCTGTTCATCCGTTGGGTACAACGCAAGCTCATCGTCTGGAAACCGGCCGCCCTCTAGCGGCCGCTCTTTCATAAAGGGGAGGTTTATGCCAAAGATCAACCGCTCGGCCGCGCTCACGGCAATAGGTGCGCTCGGGGTTGCCGCAAGTGCGCCGTCGTTCATTATGGCGGCGCCCGCCAAGGAAAAAGTTCTGGCCGTCGTCGGCGGCGAGCATGCCATGGTGTATTTTCCGTGGGACCTCGCTAAGGCGCTGGGCTATTTTGATGCTGAAGGCCTCGACGTCGAACTGAATTACACAAAAGGCGGTTCCGAGGCGGCGACGGCGCTTGCGTCCGGCAGTTGCGATTACAGCGGTAACGCGATCGATCACGCGATCGCGGCGGCGGAACGTGGCAAGAGCCTGGTGATGATCGCGGACTTCATGAACGAACCGGGTATTACGCTGCTCGTGCGCACACAAGACAAGGACGCCTATAAGTCATTCAAAGAGTTTAAAGGGAAAACGCTCGGCGTGACCTCGATCGGCTCGGCAACCGACGTGATCGTGCATTGGATGGCGAAACGCGCGGGTCTCGGTCGCGACGACATCAAGATCATCGGCGTCGGCGCCGGCGCAACGGCACCGGCGGCACTCGCCGGCGGTCAGGTCGACGGAACGCTCGGCAACGATCCGTTTGCTACGCAACTGATTCGCACCGGCCGGGCGGTTGCGAACTTGGAGCTCTTCACGCCGGCGGCGGTCCGTGCCGCGATGGGCTTCAACAGTTACTGCTTTACCGGCGCACTGACCCGTGCCGACGTCATTGCGAAGAACCCGGAGCGCACGCAGAAGATGATCAACGCTCTCGTGCGCGCACAGAAGTACATGGCGGCGCATACGCCCGAGCAAATCGCAGCGGTACTATCCGATGAATTTCGCGGCGGCGTCGCTGAAGCGGATTGGGCCGCGGGCTACAGTCATTCGCGCCCGGCCTTTACGCCGAACGGCGAGATTTCGCTCGAAGGCGTCAAAGCCGTGATCGAGACGAACAACTTCTACTTGAACGCGACGAGCAAAGCCGACCCAACGAAACTCTTCGACAACCGTTTCGTCGATAAAGCAAAGCGCACCGTCAAAGTCTAATGAACCGCTCGGCAACGAAGGGCCGGCGTAAACAAAAGCACCCTTTAGCGGATGCCGTCCCACATTTGGGCGAGTCGCGGTACGAGCGAGGCATCTTGCGGCTGAATTCCCGTTCCGCGGCAAATGCGGCATGTATCGGGGCCGCACGAATCGCAGGTGCCCGCGCCCGAGCAATGACGGCAAAAATCTTCGAGGGTATGCTGCTGACGGCGTTTACGCGGGAGATCCCACTTCGCTTGCGCCTCGAGCCGGCGTGTCTCGCCCACGGCTTCGGCATCGCGCATCACCGCGTAAAACCCAAGCACCGAAATACAGGCCAGCGCGCCAACCATAAAATCGGGAAACGAGCGATCCTTCATGCTGGAATTATCGGGAACACGTAAAGCGAACTTGAGAAACTTTCGTTTGTTTTGTGTTAGGACGAAAGGCAAGCAACGTTAGGGAAAGTCTGATTTACGTCAGACCGAGGCGCCAAGTGGCGAAGTTTACTTCAGTAAATGAGCCGCTTGGAAACGATGGGCTGGCGTAAATCAGACCTTCCCCTAGAGGTTGCCGCGTTTTGCTTGTTCCTGCTCGATCGAGACGAACAGCGCCTTGAAATTCCCCTTACCGAACGAGAGACTCCCACGACGCTGAATGAATTCAAAAAATACCGTCGGGCGGTCTTGCAGCGGCTTGGAGAAGATCTGCAACATGTAACCTTGGTCGTCGCGATCGACGAGGATATCGAGTTCGCGCAACACGGCGATATCTTCGTCGATGGCACCAATCCGTTCGCCTAGTCCGTCGTAGTACGTAGCCGGTGTCTCCAAGAATTCGACACCGTTGGCCCGCAGCGCTCGAACCGTTTGGATGATGTCGGCCGTGGCGATCGCGACGTGCTGAACGCCGGCGCTGCCGTACGAATCGAGATATTCTTCGATCTGAGATTTCTTGCGCCCGGGGGCGGGCTCGTTGATCGGCAGCTTTATGACGTTACGCGAATCGGCGACGACCTTCGAGCGTAGCGCCGTGTACTCCGTCGAAATGTCCTTATCGTCAAACGACACAAGTTGGGTGAACCCAAAGACGCGTTCGTAATAGGAGACCCAGGTGTCCATTTGGTCCCACCCGACGTTCCCGACGCAATGGTCGATGTGCAAGAGGCCGGGATTGTGCCGTGCGCGCACCGCGTGGTTCCAGCTGCGGTAGCCCGGCAGCCATGGTCCGTCATAAGCATCGCGCTCGACGAACGTGTGCACGGTATCGCCGTACGTGCCGATCGTGGCGAGCACCGCGCGGCCGTGTTCGTCGCGAAGTTCACGCGGTTCCGCGATCGCCGTGCCGCCATTGGAAATGGCCATCGCGAACGCCGCACGCGCATCGGTGGTTGTGAGTGCGACATCGCGTACGCCGTCACCGTGACGCCGAACGTGTTCGGCGATGGGGCCATCCGGACGAAGTGTGCTCGTCAAGACAAGCCGCAGGTTCTTTTGAATGATGACGTAGGACGCGCGATCGGCAAGGCCGGTCTCGGGTCCCGCATAAGCAACCGGCGAAAATCCGAACGCGGCGCAATAAAAGTGAGCCGCTTGTTTGGCATTGCCGACATAGAACTCGAGATGATCGAACTCAAGGGTGTCGAGGACGTCCGGCCGGCGCGATCCCATCGCTTTCACACTGCTCTGTGTACCCGCCGAACGCCCATTACTACCTAACGCGCAGCCGCCTGCGGTGCGATACCGAGTTCGCGGTAGAAGGCGTTGGGGTTCATCGGCCGGCCGAGGAACTTCGCAACTTCCGCGTCCGGTTCGTACGTGCGAGCGGGGGCCAAGATGTCTTCGCGGTAGCGCATGCCGACGGCCGGGTTTACGAGACCCGCAGCCTTAAATGCGCTGAACATGTCTTGCGCATACACCTTCGACCAGAGGTAACCATAGTAGCCGGCATCGTAGCCGCCCATCAAGTGACCGAAGGCGGCCTGCGGATGCGTCCCGTCGACGAACGTGTTGGGCGTCAGTGTATCGACCGTCTGCCGCCAGATTGCCGTCGTATCGACGTGCGCGCCGAGCGTGTGATATTCCATGTCGACGGAGGCGTATTGAATCTGCTGCGTCGTTTGCAGTGCGTAGTGCACGTAGCGCGCGGCGATCATCTTTGCAATGAGGGCGTCCGGTAACGGTTGCCCCGTGTCGACATTGGAGCTGACGCGCTTGAGAATGCCGGGATCCCATGCCCAGTTCTCGAGCATCTGTGACGGCGCCTCGACGAAATCCTGACGGAAGCCGCTGCTCAGCGTTTCATACGGCTCGTCCGCCAGCATCGCGGCCATGTTGTGGCCGAACTCGTGGAAGAACGTTTCGACATCGCCGTGCTGGAGAAGCGCCGGTTTACCGGGCGCCGGCTGCGGCCAATTGCCGACGATGGCACTCTCGGCAAGCCGGACGGTGCCGTCGGGCAGCACGCGCCGCGGGACGATCGGGAAGTTTGCGAAGTGATCGTACTTACCGGGACGCGGAAAGAGATCGAGATAGAAGCGGCCCAGCGGTTTGCCCGTCGCCGCATCGGTGACATTGTAGGCCTGAACTTGGTCCTGCCAGACCGGTACGGTCGCACGCGTGAATTTTACGCCGAGCAGTTCCTCGTAAATACCAAACACGCTGTCGATGACGTGCTGCACGGGAAAGTATTGTTTGATCGCGTTTTGATCGACCGCGTACTTTGTTTTGCGCAACTGATTCTCGTAGTATGTTTGATCCCATTGATCGAGCGGGGAGCCCTTGAGCGCGGCGTCCTCATCGCGCTCTTGCCGCGCCTTGGGCAGAATCGCAGCATCTATTTTTGAAAGAAAGGTCTCGACGCGCTGCGGAGTGCTCGCCATGCGATCGGCGAGCACATATGCAGCCCAGGTGGAATAGCCGAGGAGATGCGCGCTACGGTCGCGGATTGCGATGGCATCTTCGAGCAGTTTTACGTTTGCCTCACCGCCGCGATTGCCGTAGGAAAGGTAATACAGCTTGCGCGCGGCCGGGTCGGTTTGGTTTTGCATGAACGGCCCGATCGTGGACTCGTTTACGGGCACGGTATAGCCCCCGTCAGCGGTCTTTTTGAGCGATGCTGCGATGAAATCAGGCGCTAACGATTGCGCTTGAGCGGCAGTAATCGTGATCGTCGAGGTATCGTTCCCGAGGTTGGCTCCGAATTTGTTCTGATCGTCGGTGAGTTTCTTCTGGAGTGCGATAAATTGGCGGCGCTGCGCATCCGGCAACCCGGCGCCGCTGCGCTTGAGCGCCGTCAGCCACAAGCCGACGAGTTTCTGCTGAGCAACACCGCGCGCGGTTGCGCCGGCTTGTGCCTGCGCAAGCGCGCGATAGAGATCCGGCCGCGCCGTAATCTCGGTGAGCACGTTCCCCGAGTCGGTCGAACATTTTAGTGACGCCGTACGGACCTTGGCGTCGGTTGAGACGTTGTAGAGAAAACCTTCCGCGACGAGATCGTCGTTCAAGTCGGCGGTCGCGTTTTCGAGCGGAAGCACGACACTTGCAAACGAACGTGGTGCGTGTCCGCCGACGATGGTCGAGATGCGGCGATTGAGCGTCGCGATTTTCGCGGCGCACGACGACGCGATCTGCGCGGCGGAGAGCGACCAGTTCACCGGCAGAATACTCGCTATCGTGTCCGGTGCCGCTGCGGGAGCGGGTCCGGCCGATGTTATTGCGAGGGCGGCGAGCAGAGCACCGGCGCCGATTCGTGAGCGGAATGAGGGCGCGATCAACTTCAAAGCGGTTTTCTCCTAAAGATTACCGAGATATAACGGTCGGGCGGATTCGAATGTTTCCCTGAAGTACGTCTTCGGCATGATCCGGGCACTCGTACGCATGGCTGCGGCCGTCGCACTTTTCCTCCCAGGAATGCTCTCGGCGCAGCCTGCCCCGGGCGTTGCCTACGACGAGGTCGTTCGCGTATTCGTAGGTGAGGCGCCGCCGCCGCCCGGGAACTTCGCCGCCGTCCTCGCTGCGGCCAGCGAGGCGACGCCGGTCGCTACGCTGCTGCCGCGCCGGCGCGGCGGCCTTGCCGGTATGGCCGATGCGGTGCTGGGCTCTCGCGAGGCGCCGACGTCGAGCCCCGGCGACCGGGTTCTGGCCGAGGGCGCCGGCGGTTTTGCCGGCCTCTTTCGCGCGCTCGAGCCGGGTCGGGTCGAACGTCACGCGTTCTACAATGGCTGGGAACGCGTCGACGATCCCGCAGCCCAAACGGCGACCATTCGAAAGTGCGACCTCGACCAGGTCATCAAACTGGATTTGCGCCGCCGGAGCTATCGCGTGTTCGCAGCCGACGCCGAGCCGCCCGATATTCCAGCGCGCGATCCGGGCACACCGGGCAACGCGGCCGGCACGGTCCGCCAGACCGTAAACGCGCTGGGCCCCAAAACGATCGAGGGTAGTGAAGTCAGCGGCTTTGAGGATCGTTCGACGTTCGCCCTGGCCGAGGCGACGGGCGCTTGCCGCGAGGGAAGCCTCACATTTACCACGCGCACATATTATAGTAGGCTGCCGATTCCGCGCTCGGTCTGTCCCCTAACGCCGCAGCGCGAGCGCTATCCCGAGCAGGCGGTCAACATCGTTGCGTCGGCCGGCTGCCGTCCCCGCCTGCTTGCCGAAAAAGCCGGCCCGCTGCAACCGGCGGGTCGTCTCGCTCTGTACCGGGCGCTGCAATTCATACCCGCCGGCGCTCCGGAAGCCGGCCAAGCGGGCTATACGTTTCTTACCGAACGGGGCAATCTCCGGACGATCACTGCTGCCGATGCGGGGCTATTCGCCATCCCGCCGGACTTCACGAAGGCGCCGTAAGGCGCAAGGGGGGTCCCCGGGCCGTGTGCTATCATACCTGAGCCTCGACGAGGGCTGGGCTTCGCGCAACGGAACCCCGTGAACCCCGCCAGATCCGGAAGGAAGCAACGGTAAGCGGGCCCTTTCGTGTGCCGCGAACCACCTGGTTCTCGTCCTGGCACCTCGTTTTCAAGCGGAGATTCGTGCAGCAACTTACACCGATGGTGCTCGTCGCCTTGAGCAGCGCGCTCGTCGTCTTGGGCGCATATCATGCGCTTGTCGCGGGACCGCGGATACGGCGGCTATCGACGGCGCTCGATGCGCATGACGCGCTGTTGGGCGGTACGGGAGCAAAGGCAACAGATCGCATCGTGACGCTAGAAACCGCTTCAGCCGATTCCTCGCGTGCGTACGCAGACACGCAGCGGCGCCTGGCTGCGCTTGAGGCGGTAGCAACGAATGAAGTCCCGCGTATCGGTTTCGTTCGCTACAACGCCTTTGCCGATACCGGCTCCGATCTTTCGTTCGCGCTGGCACTGCTATCGAAGCGCGGTGACGGCGTTCTGATTTCGAGCATCTGGTCGCGTGAGGAAACCCGCACCTACGGCAAAGCCGTCACGAATTTTAGCTCCGCGCAAGATGCTTCGAAGGAAGAACTTGAAGCAATCGGTCGGGCCCGGACGGCGGCCTCATGAAGCAAGGCTTTCTCGTTAAGATCATCCCGCCGCAGGGTTACACCGTCTACCGTTTGCACTTTACGCGCCGGCATCTGTATGCGCTCGGCGCGCTGGCGGCGATCTTGTTGTTCACGGCGATCGGCGTCCATACATATCAACTGCATGCGGCATCGACCGATATCGCGCATTTACAATCACAGCGCGAAGATCAGCAGCGCAAGCTCGACGCGATGGCGCAGCAGACGCAAGCGCTGCAGAAACAGAACAACGACAGCCAGCGCGCGATCGAAGCGATTCAGCGCGCGCTCGGCAGCGATCGCAAAAGTGCGGGCGTCCCGAAGGCACCCAAAATCCATGCCGCGCTCAACCTGCGGCGCGCGAGCGAGTCCGTACTTCAGTCGCGTCTGCGCCAACTCGTGAGCGCGAGCGAACGGACGCACGAGGAGGCGCAGCGCCTTGGGCGTCTAGCGGTACGCGTGCTCAACATGCGCCGGCTCGCCTCGATCGCGCACGAACGCTTGCTGGCATCGATTCCGTCGCTCAATCCGGTCAACGGCTTTATCGCATCGACGTTCGGCTACCGCACCTCGCCATTCCGTGAATTTCATAAAGGGGTCGATCTTGCCGCCGAATACGGATCGACCGTACGCGCGGCCGCAGCTGGGACGGTGGCCTCGGCCGGTTGGGACGGCGGCTACGGAATCAAGGTCGACATCGATCACGGCAACGGCTACCACACATGGTATTGCCATCTGTCGCACGCCGACGTCGCCGCTGGCATGCGCGTGACGAAGGGCGAGCCGATAGCGCAGGTCGGATCGACCGGCGAGTCGACCGGACCGCACCTGCACTATCAAGTGATGCGCATGGGTCAGGCGATCGATCCCGAACCGTATCTCAATGGCGTGCCCCCGAGCGTACTGGCGACACTTCCCGAGACGACCGAAGTACGCTAGAGCATATGTGTCTGTTATACATCGCCGTCCAGTGGTTTTTTTATCTCTACATCGCCGCGCTGTTGGGGTACGCGCTCGTATCGTGGGTGCCGAGCTTACGCGGGCGCTGGAGCGACTACATCGCGATGGTCGTCGAGCCTGTGCTGCAACCGCTTCGGCGCATCATTCCGCCGGTCGGCGGGCTCGATCTGTCGTTTTTAGTGCTGTTTATCGGCATCGAACTCGTGCTGCGTTATTTCGTCTCCCCGTACACCCAACTCTGCGGATACTAACGAGCGCACCGTGATCGAGCCCGGGCCGCCGCGTGCGGCAACGCGGGGTCCCGCACACGTGCGGAACTTCTGCATCATCGCGCACATCGATCACGGTAAGACCACACTGTCTGACCGCTTGCTTGAGGTTACCCGTACGATCGGCATGCGTCAGATGGAAGACCAGATGCTCGATGCGATGGATCTCGAGCGCGAGCGCGGGATCACAATCAAGATGCATCCGGTGACGCTGGCGTATACGGCGCACGACGGTCAGACGTACGAATTAAATTTTATCGACACGCCCGGACACGTGGACTTCAGTTCCGAAGTGTCGCGGTCACTGGCCGCCTGCGAAGGTGCGCTGCTCGTGATCGACGCGGCGCAAGGCATCGAAGCACAGACGCTCGCAAACTATCATCTAGCGCTCGAGCATAACCTCACGATCATTCCGGTCATCAACAAGATCGACTTGCCGGCCGCTGATCCCGAGCGTGTCCGCAAAGAGATCGAGGAGTTGCTGATCATCGAGGGTAGCGATGCAGTGTTGGCTAGTGCCAAAGAAGGCATCGGCATCAGCGAGATTCTCGAGGCAATCGTCACGCGCATTCCACCGCCCAAGGGGAAGAACGATCATCTGCGTGCGCTCGTCTTCGATGCGCAGTTCGATCCGTATCGCGGCGTCGTGTGCTACGTGCGCGTCGTCGACGGCACTCTCAAGACGGGTTCGAAGTTCATGTCGATGGCGCATCGCCGGGTGTACGAGTGTACCGAGGTTGGTGTGTTCAAGCCCGAGATGCGCAAAACCGAGCAACTCGAAGTCGGCAACGTGGGCTATGTGATCGCCAATATCCGGTCGCTAGGTGACATCGACGTCGGTGATACGATCACCGACAGCGTAAACCCGGCGCCCGTCGCATTGCCCGGCTACAAGCCGATCGTACCCATGGTGTATTGCGGGCTCTATCCCAACGAGGGCGTGGAAGTTTCCGAACTGCGGGATGCGCTCGAGAAGCTCGCGCTCAATGACTCCGCGCTGCACTTCGAGCCGGAATCATCGATTGCGCTCGGCTTCGGTTTCCGGTGCGGATTTCTTGGCCTTTTGCATATGGAGATCGTGCAAGAACGTCTCGAGCGTAACTACAACCTCGACCTGATCGCGACCTCACCGTCGGTCGTCTTTCGCGTGACGATGACCGACGGCTCGGTCGAGACGATCGACAACCCGGCGAAACTTCCCGCGCGCGATAAGATCGCTTTGATGGAAGAACCGTATGTTAAAGCGACCGTCATCACGCCGCCGGACTATGTCGGATCGATCATGGAGCTTACACAAAACCGGCGCGGCACGTTGCAGAACATGGAATATCTGATTGACGGGCGGGTGATCCTCACGTACAACATGCCGCTCATCGAACTCATTATCGACTATTTCGATCAGCTCAAATCGCGTACCAAGGGCTATGCATCGCTCGACTATGAATTGACCGGCTATGCCGAGGGCGATCTGGTGAAGCTGGAGATTCTGCTTAACGGTGAACCGGTTGATGCACTGTCATTCATCGTCGCGCGCGATAAGGCGCCGGCACGCGGACGCGCCCTAACGACGAAGCTCAAAGAACTCATTCCCCGTCAGATGTTCGACGTCCCGATTCAAGCGGCAATCGGCGGCAAAATCGTTGCGCGTGAGACGGTTGGCGCAATCCGCAAGAATGTGCTCGCAAAGTGTTACGGCGGCGACATCACGCGCAAACGCAAGCTGCTCGAGAAGCAGAAGGTCGGCAAGGAGCGCATGAAACGGGTCGGCCGTGTCGATCTGCCCCAAGAGGCGTTCATGGCGATCCTCAAGTTGGATGAGGACTGAGCTTTGAAGGTCTACGTCGCGACGTCGAACGTCGGTAAGTTGCGTGAGATGGCGGAGATGTTCGCGGGATCCGATATGCAACTGGCGACGTTCGCCGAATACCAGAGTCCGGTCGAGGGTGATACGAGCTACGCCGAAAACGCGGCGCTCAAGGCGCGCGCGTTGTATGCGCAGCTCCAGCGTTCCGGTCGCCGGGCAAACGTGCTCGCCGACGATTCGGGTCTGGAAGTGTACGCGCTGGATCACCGGCCGGGCGTGTTGAGCGCGTTTTACGGTGGCACCCATGCGACGTGGCCGGACCGCCGCAAGAAGCTACTCGCCGAGCTTGCGGCAGCGGGTTCTGACGATCGCCGTGCTCGCTTTGTCAGTGCGATGCATTTCATCGATGATGCCGGCCGCGAGTTTGCCTCGATGGGCACCGTTGACGGCGAGATCGCGCCGGCCGAGCGCGGCGACGGCGGGTTCTCGTTCGATCCGATCTTCCTGTATCCGCCGGCGGCCAAAACGTTTGCCGAACTCGACGAGGCGGAGAAGAACCGCGTCAGCCATCGCGCCATTGCCGTTGCCGCGCTGATGGCGGCCGTGCGGGCGTCAGCGGTCGGATTCACGCCGGGCCGCTAAGCGCGAGGCAGTTACGGTGGCGAAACGGAAATAGGGTCCGACCGGGATGTAGCTCAGCTTGGTAGAGTGCTTGCTTTGGGAGCAAGATGTCGCAGGTTCAAATCCTGTCATCCCGATTTTCTTCGCGCGCCCGTGGTCTAATGGATAAGGCACGAACCTTCTAAGTTCGAAGATGGCGGTTCGACTCCGTCCGGGCGTACCAAGGTTTGCACGTCGACGCCACGAACGAAAGCGGGTCGCGCAATGCGGTGACTGTAGCTCAGCTGGTTAGAGCGCTCGGTTGTGGTCCGAGAGGTCGCGGGTTCGACCCCCGTCAGCCACCCCAGTATTTATTGAAAAGAGTGCCGGCGTGGCACTCTTTCCTTATCCTTGGGCTTTGGGGGAACCGAACGATCGCGGCCGTACACTGCATGTCGCGATGACATACGTTATACTCGTGTGCCTTATTAGCGGTGCAATGGCGTGGCACACGTGGCATAGCAATCCGCTCTATTCGCTGCGTTCGACGGTGCGCTTTACGCTGATCGTATTTGTAACAATTGCCGCGATAATCGCCGCCATCATTTCGACGGCCAACCTCACGAGGGGTGCATCGGGCACCGTGGTGGAGACGTCGCTTCTTTGCGTGAGTGCGATTTCGACGCTGGTGCTGATTTATGCGGTAATCGTCGCGACATCGCCGCCGGTACCGCTGCCATCGGGCACGCGCCTATTGGCAACGATGCGCCGAAAAATGATGCCGTGGGCGGTCTACACCGGCTTGCTGATCCTGTTCACTGCGGTGCTGTCGATCACCGTGCCGGACGACTTCAAACAGTTCGTGCTATCGCTGGGCGGATTGCTGTCGTTTATTTGTGTTGTGCTGGTATTTGCGCTCTATCTGCAGGCACTCGGATACGATCGCGGACTGACGGCGATTGAGGCGCATCCGTGGGTACGGTGGACATATTCGGCCGACGACTAGCAGCGGCACACCGAAACACAGATGCGCGATTTGCGAGCAATGCCGCAAGTATCTGGTCCAAAGCGCTATTGGCGATTCGTGATGCTCGCTTGCATTACCGCGCTCGTGACAAGCTTCTTGTTCACCGGCGGAGCCGTCAATGAAAAGCTGTTGCTGACCACTGCGATACTCGCGGTGTTTGGCGCGACTTTCGCCGTCACGGCCGTCGCTCATGCGCATGCGCCGCACCAGCGCCGCGCATTTTTGATCGTCGCGGAAAACGAAGGTGCTTCGGTGCGCAGGGGCTGTTTATCGAAGGACGGTTCGCGCCTTGGATAAGCGGCGGCAGTTATTTAGTAGCGGCCTCCATCGACGAGCAGCCGCCACGCAGTCTCCTCTTGAACTTCGAGCAAATGACGCTAAACGCGTACGGCGGATACAGCGGATACGCCAGATACGGCGGATGGGTTGGCGGCGGGGCGGTAGAAGGATTGGACCGAGTGCTGCTGCCGAAGAACCCGCCTGCGATCCTTGCTGCCGACCTCGAGCGCCTGGAGCGTGGTCTGCGGGCGACCTGCCCCGAAGCTCACGTAAATCTACGCTAGGCACGGGAACACGGAGCGTCGGGCATTCTCGGTGAATGCAGCCGTGCGGCCTTGTCAGATCAGTCCCCCAAGCCGTACACTATCACGGTTGCCGTGCGCCTGTAGCTCAGTTGGTAGAGCATCGGACTTTTAATCCGTTGGTCCCGGGTTCGAGTCCCGGCGGGCGCACTTTCAAGAAGCCTCGCTTTACGGCGAGGTTTTTATTTGGCTCGGTAGAGATCCGAGCGCCTGGAGCGATCACTCCGAAGCGCTCCGGGCTTCACGTGTGAGCGTGTTCGGACAGGGGCTTAAGCTTCGCAATTTTCTTTGCTTCCGGGGAGTGCTGCGCATCGTACAGCTCAACCATGAGCTGTAGATTAAGCCAGAACTCCGGGGACGTACCTGTTACTTTTGAAAGACGCAGGGCAGTATCAGTCGTTACTGCACGGCGACCATGGATTATTTCGCTCAGCCGTGGATACGACACGCCGATCCGCTTTGCAAAAACCGTTTGCGAAATCTTCAGCGGTTTCAGAAATTCTTCGAGGAGCATTTCACCTGGCGTCGTCGGACGTCTGTTGGTTGGGACACGCAAGCTACGCGACATGAAATATTTCCCAGTGGTCTTCAGTGATAATCGACGATCTCCACATTTTGCGCATGTCCATCGGTCCAGCGAAAACAGATCCGATACCGGCCGTTAATGCGAACCGAAAATTGGCCTGCGCGTTCCCCAGACAATGCTTCTAGCCGATTGCCGGGCGGAGCGCGCAGATCGCTAACGGACTTCGCCGCTGCAAGTTGCTGGAGCTTCCGTTGAGCGACGGGAAGAAGTTCCATCGGACATGAAGCTCTCGCCGCCTTAGACTGAACACCATCGTAGACATCCCGCGTTCCAGTATCGTTGAAGGTCACTTATGAATATAACATGTAACGTTGTCCGTTACAAATCGACCTGAAGCTGATCGGCGCTAAAAAAAGATGCACGCCTTTGTATCACACGGAGCGCAGGGCTCGGCGAGGTCTGGCAGCGCTGTGGCCCGTTGGTCCCGGGTCCGAGTCCCGGCGGGCACACTTTTCAACCCCATTCGCGCAGGGTTTTGTTTTTGCCCATCCTGTGTTTGTAACGATAGCAGTAGTCCTTGCGCCGCGCGAGAACCCGCCGGTTATCAATCGACCAGCGACGACACTCGGGTATCCAGGCGCCGCTC